>Ga0129314_1000761_pt1 | contig 29245 bp, 20 predicted proteins | sample O1111metagenome_FD_94431 | JGI IMG/M metagenome (GOLD analysis project Ga0129314, IMG submission 94431) | Orangutan individual fecal microbial communities from fecal samples from Wisconsin, USA - O1111 metagenome | ecosystem: Host-associated > Mammals > Digestive system > Large intestine > Fecal... | reverse complement strand
TTACGCAGAGGGTCCACCTGTTCCCATTCCGAACACAGAAGTTAAGCTCTGTCGTGCCTAAGATACTTCGCCGGCGACGGCTCGGGAAAATCGGTATTCGCCAACATCAAAGAAGTTCAGTTTCGGCTGGACTTTTTTTGTTTTATTTAATCTCAAACAGATCTTTTGTAAAATTTAAAGAAAGCGCAGAGCAATTTTCTTTACCTTAGACTACTGGCGCATTCTAAGAGACTTCCCCTGATGAAGATTCACTTAAGTTTTAAGTGAGAAGAAAGTAGAAAGAGCTTCGCCCTTTCAGATTTCATTATAAACTCCTACGCGGAGGGCGCACAGAGATGCTCAGACGCCGCACCTCTGTGAGTTCCGGCTCGCGGTGGAGTTCGGTTTAAACCATACTCTATTGGTGTCGCCCATTTGAACAGATCAGTCGCGCGCTAACGCATAAAGTGTAAGGGTGGAGCTTAAAATGTTCGCGCGGGGGAGTGAGACGCGGGTAGTTTGGATTAAATCATCGCTTTTGCTTTCGCGCGGAGGGGTGAATACCAAATCATAACTGAATTGATTAGGCTAACCGCGGTGGGGCGCTAATTTGTGCGTTGAAATGGAGCGAACGTCCAATTTCGTTTAGCTTCCGTCAGCGAACGTTGAATCAATCCAGTGCGGCAGCAGATATCGAACTAAACTTCAAGTTTAAGCTTCACAAGATTGGTGACGGTGCAGAAATTTAGGCTTTGAATACCGCTGTCAAGTGAAGTAAACCCTTGGTATAAAATCCGGCGGCTAGCCAAAATCGAAGAAGACCCTTTCGCCAGAACTTGACGGGTGCGACAGCCAAAGTTAATTGCTCGACTGCACGTGACCGGTAAGCCGGAACTCCGCACTTACATAGCTAGTTCAAGGGGCAGGCGTCTGAACCTCTAGAACGAGCTTGCTCGTTAGCGTTCACCCCTGAAAAGAGCGCCCCACGCGAAGTGGAATAATTAATCTGAAAGGGCGAAGCTCTTTCTGCTTTCTCTTCACTTAGGATTTAAGTGAAACTTACATCAGGGAAGTCTCTTAGAAGACCCCCGTCGTCTAAGGTAAAAAAACAGAGCTTGCGCTCTTTTTTTATGCATGATTTCGCCGAAATGCGCGCATACTATCCCTCGGATTTGTTCAATATCTCGCTTGACAAAATACCCTGCGGGGGTATATAATAAAAATACCCTATAGGGGTATATAAAATCATGAAAAAGCTTATTTTTTCAGAGAAATAAGGAGGACATCACCGTGGATAACGTCAAAAAATGCTGCTGTTCGTGCCATAAAACTAAGGAGCGATCGCCGGAGGAATATAAAAAACTCATCAATCGCCTGAACCGTATCGAAGGGCAGATCCGCGGTATCAAGGGCATGGTCGAAAAGAACGCCTATTGCCCAGATATCATGACTCAGGTCGCTGCCGTCAATGCCGCACTCAACGCCTTCAATAAGGAGCTCCTCGCGAACCATATCAAAACCTGCGTGGTGAACGACATCCGAGACGGACGCGACGACATCGTTGACGAGCTGGTCGATACCCTCGGAAAACTCATGAAATAAGCGCACTATATGCACTACATAAATAAAACGAAAGGATAATCCATATGGAACAGTATAACGTAACCGGAATGAGCTGCGCGGCGTGCAGTGCAAGGGTCGAGAAGGCTGTCTCCGGCGTCAAGGGAGTTACTTCCTGCTCCGTCAGCCTGCTCACTAATTCCATGGGCGTTGAGGGAACCGCTTCTCCCGATGCCGTCATAAAAGCCGTCGAAAAAGCAGGCTACGGCGCGAGTTTAAAAGGTGCAGGCGTGTCTTCTGCAAAATCAAGCGACGCTGAAGCACTCGAGGACCACGAAACTCCCGTGCTGAGACGCAGACTTGTCGCTTCCCTCGGATTTCTCATCGTCCTGATGTACTTCTCGATGGGACATATGATGTGGAATTTCCCGCTCCCGCACTTCTTTGACGGAAACCACGTCGCGATGGGTCTTGTACAGCTTCTGCTCACCGTCGCGGTCATGGTCATCAACCAAAAATTCTTCATAAACGGCTTCAAGGGTCTTATCCACCGCTCGCCGAATATGGATACGCTCGTTGCTCTCGGAAGCTCCGCTGCGTTCGGATACAGCACCTATGCACTGTTCGCTATGACGGCGGCGCAGGTGAAAGGCGATATGGACGCGGTTATGACGTACATGGACGAGTTCTATTTTGAATCCGCCGCAATGATTCTCGCGCTCATCACCGTCGGAAAAATGCTCGAAGCGCATTCGAAGGGCAAAACCACAAACGCGCTCAAAAGTCTCATGCAGCTCGCTCCGAAAACCGCAGCTGTCGAGCGTGACGGAAAAGAAATTACTCTCCCCATCGAGCAGGTGCATAAAGGAGATATTTTCATCGTAAGACCCGGCGAAAAGGTTCCCGTTGACGGAATCGTTGTTGAAGGAAGCGGCGCGCTTGACGAATCCGCTCTGACCGGCGAGAGCATTCCCGTTGACAAGGCAGTGGGAGATACCGTCTCGGCGGCTACGATAAACAAGTCCGGCTTTCTCCGCTGCGAGGCTTCAAGAGTCGGTGAGGACACTACCCTCGCGCAGATCATCAAAATGGTAAGCGACGCGGCGGCTACAAAAGCTCCGATAGCGAAAATCGCCGATAAAGTCTCCGGTGTGTTCGTGCCGACCGTTATTTCAATCGCAGTAGTGACAACAATAGTTTGGCTTCTCGTCGGACAGACCTTCGGTTTCGCAATCGCACGCGGAATCTCGGTTCTCGTCATAAGCTGTCCCTGCGCACTCGGACTTGCCACACCTGTCGCCATCATGGTGGGAAACGGCGTCGGCGCGAAGAACGGAATCCTCTTCAAAAACGCAGTTTCGCTTGAAAACGCAGGACACGTGCAGATAGCCGCGCTCGACAAAACGGGAACCATCACCAAGGGCGAGCCTGCCGTCACCGACATCATCCCCGAAGACGGAGTTTCGCCGGACGAGCTTCTTCGTTATGCGTACTCACTTGAAGTAAAGAGCGAGCATCCCCTGGCTAAAGCTGTAGTCCGCGAGGGCGAAAAACAGGGCGTGAAGGCTTGCGATACCACCGACTTTGCCGCAGCTCCCGGAAACGGACTCAGCGCGAAATCGGGCGGAAAGACGTACACCGGCGGAAACATCGCGTATATCGGAAAGACCGCCAAGATAAGCGAAAAGGCGAAAAACACAGCCGCGGAGCTTGCGAAAACGGGAAAAACACCGCTGTTCTTTGCCGAAGACGATAAGCTGCTCGGTATCATAGCGGTCGCGGACGTGATAAAGGACGACAGCAGACAGGCGATAAACGAGCTGAAGGGCATGGGAATTCGCGTAGTAATGCTGACGGGAGACAACGCCGCAACCGCACAGGCAATCGGAAAAGAAGCGGGAGTGGACGACGTGATATCGGATGTTCTCCCCGACGGAAAAGCGAAAGTCATTCGTGAGCTGAAGCGCGAGGGCAAGGTAGCCATGGTCGGAGACGGAATAAACGACGCTCCCGCACTGACCGAAGCCGACATCGGAATAGCGATAGGCGCAGGAACGGACGTTGCAATAGACGCGGCAGACGTAGTGCTGATGAACTCGAAGCTCACCGACGCGTCCGCTGCGATAAGACTGAGCCGTGGAACGATACGCAACATTCACGAAAACCTCTTCTGGGCGTTCATCTACAACGTTATCGGAATTCCGCTTGCGGCAGGCGTGTTCATTAAACTGCTCGGCTGGCAGCTCAACCCGATGTTCGGCGCGGCTGCAATGAGTCTCTCGAGCTTCTGCGTAGTGACAAACGCGCTTAGGCTGAATCTTTTAAAGATACACGACCCGAAGCACGACCACAAAATGAGAAAAAAGCTGCAAAAAGCGGCAGAAACAGGAGAAAAAACGAAAATGACGGTAAAAATCAAAGGAATGATGTGCTCGCACTGCGAAGCGACGGTTAAGAAAGCACTCGAGGAAGTTCCGGGAGTAATATCCGCGACGGCTGACCACGAAAAGGGAGTGGCAGAGGTAGAGACAGACGGCAGCGCAGACCCGAAGGCGATGAAGAAAGCGATAGAAAAAGCCGGATACAAGGTGGTGTAGAACGGACTTCGCCCTTTCGGATTCCCTCGGGAAATTTAGAAAAAAGACTCCGTCTTTTGATTTGATTAAATCGACTGCGGTCGAAGGCTGCTCCTACGCGGAGGGCGCACAAGGAGACTCAGACGCCGTCTCCTTGTGAATCTACGCTCGCGGTGGAGTCTTACGTATATGATTAACTCTATCATCGCCCACTTCTACAGACCAGTCGCGCGGTATCGCATAAGCCTTAGTAGTGGCATTAGAATGTTCGCGCGGGGGAGTTAGACGCGGGTAGACTCGTTAAAATCGGTTGTACTTCATCGCGCGGGGTCGAGAATACCAAATTATAACTGAATTGGATTAGGCTAACCGCGGATTGTCGTTAATCTGTGCGTTGACGTGGAGCGAACGTCCAATCTCGTTTTGCTTCCGTAGAAAAGCTGACGAACGGCTTATCAAATTTAGACCAAACGAACAGACGCGGACATGTTACGCTACACTACTAAATTTTATGCTTCATCGCGCCCCAAAACTCACCGCGCGCACATTTTAAGCTCCACTACTACGTTTTATGCGAAACCGCGCGACTAATCGGTAAAAATGTGCGGAGACCAAAGCTAATCATATCAACCAAACTCCACCGTGAGCGTAGATTCACAAGGAGACGGCGTCTGAGTCTCCTTGTGCGCCCTCCGCGTAGGAGCAGCCCTCGACCGCAGTCGATATAATCAATTTGAAAGGGCGAAGCTCTTTCTACTTCCTTCTTCACTTAGGATTTAAGTGAAACTTACAGAGGGGAAGTCTCTTAGAATACGCTCGTAGTCTAAGGAAAAGAAAATGGCTTCGCTCTTTCTTGAATCTTTTTAAAAGATTAAGCGAAACTAAATTTAAAGAAACAATTTGCGAATCCTAAAGAAAAAGCTGTCGTTATACAGGGCTGAAAACCCTCGTATATCCGACAGCTTTTTTGTTTTACCTAAGCCCGTGCTTCGCCAAAATCCGCATTACCTCCGCAGGGTGGTTCGTCGTGATTAGCTCTCCGCCGTTCTTGTAGCCGCGAAGAATCTGCTCTTCCGTGACCGCTCCTGCTCCTACCCACGGATGAATACCCTTTTCACGAACCTCGTCGTACTGCTCCTTTGCGCATATCGGGTCGCTGTGCCATATAGCCTTGCCGCTTTCGTTATAGGTGACGTTGAACATGCAAATGCAGTAGAGCACGTCAAGCGCGGCGGTGTTGCCCATGATTTTGTAGGGATAATAGCCGTGCAGACGGTACTTGTGTCCGTAGGTCTTGTCTATCCACAGCAGAAGGTCGCCCTCGAAGCTGTTTATGTACAGGCGGTCGGCGAGTCCGTATTCCTCAAAAAGCGCGATTGCTTTGGATGCGCTCTCGAGTGCGAACTTTTCTCCCTTGTCGTGAATGTAGTCCTTGAGTTCAAAGTTGAACTGCATTTTGTCGTCGCGGCGCGTCAGCTCCAGAAATTCGCGGAAAGTGGGGATGCGCGTTCCACGGAATTTTTCGCCCGTTTTAATGCCGAAGTCGAGTTCTTTCAGCTCCGCCAGCGTCATATCCGATACCAGACCGTGTCCGTCGGAGGTGCGGTCAACGGAGGGGTCATGGATTACGACGATTTCTCCGTCCTTTGTCATTCTGAGGTCAAGCTCAATCATATCCACGCCGAGAGAGTACGCGCTTTCAAACGCAGGCATGGTGTTTTCCGGGAAACCCTCAACATTTCCGCGGTGTGCGGCTACTTCCATCATAATTTTCATCCTTTCGTATGTAATGCTATGGCCTAGGCTATTATAGCATACACAGGGGGCAAAGGCAAGTATGGGGAGAATTAAAAATGGCGCTCGGGGGATACCCAAACGCCGTCTTTTTAAGCTAATACCCGGATTCGAACCGGGGACCTCATCCTTACCAAGGATGTGCTCTACCAACTGAGCCATATTAGCATATTGTTTTGGCTGAACAAATTCAGCTTTATTATTATAGCAGAATCGGTTCTGCATGTCAAGGGGTTTGGGCGAATTTTTTTCTGTAGTTCCCGCAAAAAATTCTCTTTTTCTTGAAAATGCTTTGAAAAAGGAAGAAAGAGCTTCGCCCTTTCAGATTAATTAAATCTCACTGCGGTGAGGGGACGCTCCTACGCGGAGGGCGCCGCACTTACATAGTAAGTGCCAGAGGCTCAGGCGCCATCCCTCTGCGAGTACCGGCTTACCGGTTTCGTGCAGTTGAAGGATGAGCTTCCGTCTTCGCACCCGGTAAGTTCCGGCGAAAGGGTCTTCTTCGATTTTGGCTAGCCGCCGGATTTATACCTGATTTATACTTCAGTTAGTAGCCGAAAGTGAGCTTAAATTTCTGCACTATCACCAATCTTGTTAAGCTTAAACTTCCAGTTCAGTTCGATATTTGCTGCCGCACTGAATTGTTCCTACGTTCGCTGACGGAAGCAAAACGAAATTGGATGTTCGCTTCATTTCAACGCACAAACTAACGCCCATCCGCGGTTAGCCTACTCCAATTCAGTTATGATTTGGTATTCAACCTTCCGCGCGAAAGCAAAACGAATGAATTCAGTGCATTCACCGCGTCTAACTTCCCCGCGCGAACATTTTAAGCTCTACCCTTACACTTTATGCGTACCCGCGCGACTGAGCTGTAAACGGGGGCGACACCAGTAGAGTATGGTGTAAAGCGAACCCCACCGCAAGCCGGTACTCGCAGAGGGGTGGCGTTTGAACCCCTCTGTGCGCCCTCCGCGTAGGAGCACCCCCTCACCGCAGTGAGATTCAATAAATTCAAAAGACGGAGTCTTTTTTCCCCATCCTTTTTTGAAGCCTTTTCGGAAAAAGGTAAATTTTCATTTACTGCCTTGACTATTCCGCCAAAACTGATATAATTGAAATACTAAGATTACCTAAATTGAAAGAGAGCGATATGATTAAGAATAAACATAAAATAATCTCGGCTGTGCTGGCGGCTGTAGCTGTTATGTCCGCAGCTTCTGTTTCTGCCGCCGATATCTCACCCACTCGCTCGTATAACGGTCAGTTTTCCGACGTTTCTGCATCCGCGTGGTACTATGACAGCGTGTCCGGCGCGTATTCCCTCGGTCTTATCTCCGGCGTGGACGATACGCACTTCTCTCCCGACGGTACTATCACCATTGCCCAGGCTGTAAAGCTCGCCGCGTCCTGTCATCAGCTCCTTACCGACGGAAAAACCACAGAGCTTGCCGGCGACAAAAACTGGTACGACGGATACCTATCCTACGCCGAGAAAAACGGTATCGTCACCGAGGAATACGACAGCTACACTACTCCGGCAACACGCGGTCAGATTGCGGTTCTGTTCTCGCGCGCCATTATCTCTTCCGGCTCGGAGTTTGAGGAGATAAATCCCGCGAAAATGGGCGACATCTCCGACGTTTCAGCCGACGCTTGGTATGCAGGTGCGGTTTACCGTATGTACCGTTGGGGAATCATGACGGGAAACGGCGGAAAAATCAATCCCGAAGGCACCGTAAAGCGCAGTGAAATATCCGCGGTCGTCATGAGAATCGCCTATCCCGACGAAAGAGTGAACGTGAATTCTTCATCCGGTGGCAGTACCTCATCAAGCCAAAAACCCGCGGAAAGCACAAATCCCTCGACGACCTCCCTTGAGCTTTACAAAGGAAGCGTGAAGGAGCAGCAGTTCTCCGGCATTACCGCAGTCGCCGCAAGATTCAAGAACCACAGCGGTGTATGGTCGAGCGACGCTTCCTATTCGCTGGAGCTGGTGAACAACGTCGTCCTCGAAAGTGATAATATTTCATTCAGACTGTATAAAAATTCAGGCTACGAGGCTCTCGGCATAGTCAGAGGATGGCTCAACGACGACGCGGTGGGACAGAACGGCAAGCAGGTTGCAAACGTCGAGGACTGCTATTCCGACATAAACTCCGTTTTCTACCTCTTTATAGATGAAGAAAGAGTGACGGTGCGCGAGATGTGGTATGCCGATCACGACGAATACACAACATACGCGTTCTATTTCGACAATAAAGTGAACTTCGACAACGCGGTCGTGATAGACTTCCTCTGCGGAAAAGCCGACGCGAACACTCTCTCCCTCTGCGGACTGTCGGACCTTTCCTCACTGGTGGACGCCGCCGACAAGAATATTTCGTATAACGGAAGCGCATCTTCTTCATCGGATTCATCCGCGGGCGAGAGTGAGAGCTATGCCACCGCCCTTGCCGACGCCAAAAAGGGAGCGGATATCATGTTCGAGCAGAAAAACTCGCGCTGTACCGTACTCTACGGCTCGGGACTGTACAATACAGGTGCGGACGAGTACCGCCTTGTGTTCATCTACCCGAACGGAACAGCTCAGACCGTGACAAATCAGCGGCTCGCAAGCATAAGAATGTCCGACGACGTGCTGTACTACACCATGACCGCGCCCGACGGACAGAAAATACAGTACGGCGTGAACTTCGGCGGATAACAGCGCACTTTACTTAAAAAATCCCCCATTATCAATTATATTTGACACAGACGCGGGAATTTTTGCGGATTTAGCTTGATTTTTTGTCCGCTTTGTATTACAATAGACAGGAATATAGAAAAACGCAAATACCTGAAAGGAAAAACAACATGGAAAAGAAGTTCAGAAAAATCGGCGTGCTTACGTCCGGCGGAGACGCTCCCGGAATGAACGCCGCTGTCAGAGCAGTTGCAAGAACGGCAAACGCGCGCGGTGTAGAAGTTGTCGGTATTTACGGCGGCTACCGCGGAATGATCCACGACGAGATGATAGACCTCACAAACCGCGCTGTATCCAATATCATAGACCGCTCCGGCACTATCCTCTACTCCGACAGATGCCTTGAGTTCAAGGAAGAAGCCGGAATGCAGAAGGCTATCGCTACGCTGAAGAAGCACGAGATAGACGGTATAGTAGCTATCGGCGGCGACGGCACATTCAGAGGAGCCACTGACCTTTCTCAGAGAGGTATTCCCACGATAGGCGTTCCCGGAACCATCGACAACGATATCACGGCTTCCGACAACACCATCGGCTTTGACACCGCTATGCAGACCGTTATCGACAACGTTGACAGACTCCGCGACACCTGCGAATCCCACGCGAGATGCAACATCGTTGAAGTAATGGGCAGAGGTGCGGGCGACATCGCTCTCAACACCGCTATAGCTTCCGGCGCGGTTGCTGCGGTTATTCCCGAATGCGAATTTGACGAAGAGGCTTGCATCAATAAGATGATAAGACTCCGCAGAGAGGGCAAGCGTTCCTTCCTCATCATCGTTTCCGAAGCGTTCCCGACATACGGCGAAGAGCTGAAGAACAAGATAACAAGCATCACAAAGGAACTCGCCGAGAAGGAAGGCAACGACAAGCTCTGGATCGAGTCGAAATTCTGCCGTCTCGCTCATGTAGTCCGCGGCGGATCTCCCACACTCTCCGACAGACTTCTCGCAACAAAGATGGGTGCAAGAGCAGTTGACGAGCTTTTCGCAGGAAACTCCGACATCATCATAGTTGAGAGACAGGGCGAGGTAACGACATGCGGTATCGGCTGGTCACAGGTACTCGACCGTATGTACAAAGGCACGCTCAAGCCCGGCATGACTGACAAGTACACCGAGGAAGAGCTTGACAAGATGAAGCAGTTCATAGCGGAGAAGAAGGAGACCTTCAAGAAGACCTACGCAATGCTGAACGAGCTTGCAAATTAAAACTGAATTGATAAGCTGTCGCAAACCAAAGCGGCGGCTTTTTCTTTACCTTAGACGACTAAAGCCTTCTAAGAGATTTCCCCAAGAAAGAGCGAAGCAATTTTCTTTTCCTTAGACTACGAGCGTATTCTAAGAGACTTCCACTGGATGAAGTTTCACTTAAGATTCAAGTGAGAGAAAAGTAGAAAGAGCTTCGCCCTTTCAGATTAATTAAATCTCACTGCGGTGAGGGGACGCTCCTACGCGGAGGTGCGCACTAACGAGCAAGCTCGTTCTGATGCATCAAACGCCGCCCCTCTGTGAGTACCGGCTTCACGGTGGAGTTTGGCTGATATGATGAACTTTTGTCTCCGCACACTGTTTCCGATTAGTCGCGCGGTTTTCCATAATCCGTAGTAGTGGAGCATAAAATTTACGCGCGGTAAGTTTTGGGGCGCGATGAAGCATAAGCCTTAGTAGTGGCATTAGCATGACCGCGTCTGTTTATTTGGTTTAAATTTGATAAGCCGTTCGTCAGCTTTTCTACGGAAGCTAAACGAAATTGGTCGTTCGCTCTACGTCAACGCACAAACTCCAGACAATCCGCGGTTAGCCTACTCCAATTCACTTATGATTTGGTATTCTCGACCCCGCGCGATGAAGTACAACCGATTTCAACAAAACTCCCCGCGTCTAACTCTCCCGCGCGAACATTTTAAGCTCCACCCTTACACTTTATGCGATGCCGCGCGACTAATCTGTTAACGGGGGCGACACCGGTAGAGTATGGTGTAAACCAAACTCCACCGCGAGCCGGAACTCACAGAGGTGCGGCGTTTGATGCATCAGAACGAGCTTGCTCGTTAGTGCGCACCTCCGCGTAGGAGCGTCCCCTCACCGCAGTGAGATATAATAAATCTGAAAGGGCGAAGCTCTTTCTTCCTTTTTTCTTACTTAAAACTTAAGTAAGACTCACAAAAGGGAAGTCTCTTAGAATACCCCCGTCGTCTAAGGAATAGTGCAAAAATGAACAATATATTTCATTCCTTTGAACCGCGAAACGAAAAAGTTTGCAATTAAAAGCAAATGTTCCTATTGCATTGAGAGGGATAAAATGATATAATACCTTTAATAATTGATGAAAAAATTTATTACTGTTTCATAATCTGTATATTTTCCGTGAATCGGCAATAAAATTACTCAGAAATTGCATTAACTGAAGATTTAACTATGGATTTTCACCCTGATGCAAGTAATCGGAGATTTTTGCTATGAAATTTGACCCTGAGGTAAAAAAGGATATCGGCTTTATGGCTCTCGGGTGCGGCGTGTGCTCGGCTGTCATAGCAATCGTGTTCGCAGTAATAGGCAAGTTCGATTTGCCCGTGCTGTGGGGAACGCTTGTCGGCTACGTCCTCTCGTTCGGTAACTTCGTGCTCATGTCTGTGGGCATCTTAAAAGCTCTCGAGACGGGAGACGAGGTTACGGCAAAGCTCAAAATGAGACGCTCCTACGTTTTCCGCACGGTGGTAATGCTCGCGGTCATTGGCGTGTCGATTGCAGTCGAGTTTATCAATTGGGTTCCCGTGGTGGCGTCGGTGTTCTATCCGAGAATTATTATCACCGCGCGCGGACTTTGGAGAAAATATAAAACGAGAAACGACCCGCCGCCGGCATACGATCCCGTTCCGGAAGACGAGAAAGAAGAGAAAACCGATGAGTTTGAAAAATTCGTCAGCGGATTCTCAAAGGGAGAGGTTCCGAAAGCACCCGAGAAGCAGGATAATAAGGAAGACAAAAATTAAATCATAAGAGGCATATAATGGACTCAATCAACATTACAGGCGCGAAAATATTTTTCGAGATACCGATTTTCGGCGGAATACCGATAACGGAAACTCAGGTAAACTCGTGGATAGTCATGGCTGTCATTTTCATCCTCTGCCTTGTGCTCACGCATAACCTGCAGGTCAGAGCAGTCTCGAAAAGACAGATCATCGCCGAGTGGATAGTGGAGAAGGTAACAAAGCTCGTGAACGAAAACATGGGACTGAAATTCGATTATTTCTGCCCGTTCATCTGCGCGATAATCTCGCTTTCGGCGTTCTCGTCCCTTTCCTCTCTCGTAGGAATGTACCCCCCGACAGCGGACCTCAACACCGTAGCCGGATGGGCGATACTCGTGTTCGTGCTCATCACCTACTACAAGATTAAAACAAACGGCTTCCTCGGCTACCTCAAGGGATATACCGAGCCTTTCGCGCTGTTCACACCGTTCAACGTGCTTAGTGAGCTTGGTACTCCCGTGTCGATGGCGTTCCGTCATTTCGGCAACGTGGTATCGGGAACTGTAATATCGGCGCTCGTATACGCGGCTTTGGCGGGACTGTCGACCGTGCTTCTCGGCTGGCTGCCCGGCATACTCGGCAAGATACCGTTTTTGCAGATAGGCGTTCCGGCGGTGCTTTCGGTATACTTCGACGTGTTCAGCTCGTGTATGCAGGCGTTCATCTTCGCTATGCTGACGATGCTGTACATTGGCGGCGCGGCAAGCACGGAGGATTAAGCTTCAAATTAAGCTTTCAAATTTTCGATTTAGGCTTTAAATTAAGCTGAGGAAATTTAGTTTCACCTGCGAGGTGGAGGGAGGCGCTCCTACGCGGAGGGCGCACAGAGATGCTCAAACGCCGCACCTCTGTGAGTTCCGGCTCGCGGTGGAGTTTGCTTTACACCATATTCTACTGGTGTCGCCCACTTCTACAGCTCAGTCGCGCGGCAACGCATAAGCCTTAGTAGTGGCATTAGAATGTTCGCGCGGGGGAGTTAGACGCGGTGAACATGGCTTAAATCATTGCTTTCTCTATCGCGCGTGGTCGAGAATACCAAATCAAAGTGAAATGGATTAGGCTGCCGCGGATTGTCGTTAATCTGTGCGTTGACGGAGAGAAAACTTGTGATTTCGTTTAGCTTCCGTCAGCGAACGTGAGAACAATCCAGTGCGGCAGCAAATATCGAACTGAACTTCAAGCTTAAGCCGCTCTAAATTGGTGACAGTGCAGAAATTTAAGCTAAAAATCCGTTAATCAACTACAGAATACCCTTGGTATAAATCCGGCGGTTAGCCAAAATCTAAGAAGACCCTTTCGCCGGAACATACCGGGTGCGAAGACAGCAGTTAATCCTACAAGCCATACTCCACCGGTAAGCCGGTACTCGCAGAGGGGTGGCGTTTGAACCTCTCTGCGTTCCACCTGAAAAGGGCGCCCCACGCGAAGTGGAATAATAAAATCGAAAAGACGCCAGTCTTTTCTTCTACCTTCTCACTTGAAGTTTAAGTGAAATTAAAATTCAGATAAAATCAGAAAGAGCGTTTAGTTCTTTCTACATTATAAAAACATAAGGAGAAACAACAACAATGGAACTCGCAAACGCAAAAGCAATAATCATGGCAGGATGCGCAGTCGGAGCGGGACTCGCACTCATCGCAGGTATAGGCCCCGGTATCGGTGAAGGTTATGCCGTCGGTAAAGCCTGCGAAGCAATAGGACGTCAGCCGGAATGTAAAGGAAGCGTAACCTCTACAATGATCATGGGATGCGCTATCGCCGAAACCACCGGTATTTACGGATTCGTAACAGGACTTCTTCTTATGCTCCTCGCACCGAACCTCTTCATCAGCAAGCTCTAATCTAAAAAAAGTATCGGAGAAAATAATGGACGCAGAATACCTTGAGCTGATATCGCTGAATATATGGCATATCATAGCTACAATAGCCAATCTTCTGATACTTACGCTCATTCTGAAGAAATTCCTGTTTAAACCCGTGCAAAACGTCCTCGCCCAGAGAAAGAAGGAAGTCGAAACCCTCTATACCGGCGCGGAAGAAGCAAAGGCTCAGGCGGAGAGCGACAAAAAGCTCTACTCCGAAAAGCTCATGGGCGCAAAGGAAGAAGCTGACAGCATAATCAAAACAGCATCCGCAAGGGCAGACAAGCTCGGCGACGAAATAGTAAACGAGGCAAAGCAAAAAGCCGCCGATACCGTCAAAAAAGCGGAAGCCGACATCGAGCGTGAAAAGAAGAAGGCTCTTAACGAACTGAAAACCGAGATTTCCGACATATCAGTGCAGATCGCGGAAAACGTCGTCGAAAGAGAAATCAAGGAAGACGACCACCGCGAGCTTATCGACAGCTTCATAGACAAGCTTTGAGAGGAGACTGATTTATGAACGAGATAGTAAGAGAGTACGGCGCGGGCCTGTTTGAGCTTGCCGCGGAAGAAAACTGCGCGGATGAGCTTCTCACAGAAGAGAGGGAAATTAAAAAACTGCTCTCCCGCGAATACCTCCATTTCCTCATAGACCCATCTGTCTCAAAGGAAGAGAGAAAAAACTGCGTGAGACAGGCGTTCTCCGGCGTGCATCCGTACCTGCTCAACTTCATGCTTCTCATGACGGAGCGCGGGCTTGCAACGGAAATACCCGGCAGCTTCGGCGAATACGAAAAGCTGTATTACGACAGATATAAAATAGTCAAAGCTACAGCGACAAGCGCCTTTCCCCTCACGGACGAGCAGAAAAAACGCCTTGAGGAAAAGCTCGCGAAGAACACCGGACACCGCGTCGAAGTGCAGTACGTCGTCGATAAAACCCTCATCGGCGGTATGCGGCTTGACTACGGAAACCACCTCGTCGAAGGCAGCGTAAAGGCAAAGCTCGGCGAAATTAAAGAAAAACTCGCGCAAACGGTACTGTAAACCGGCATCGTAACAGAATCAAACATACAGGAAAGGCGGGGTCAATAAATGGGACTTCGACTGGACATCCGTCCTGAAGAAATCAGCAATATTATAAAGAACCAAATAAAAAACTACGAAAATAAAGCCGAAGAAGCCGAAACCGGTACGGTAATCACCTGCGGAGACGGAATAGTTCGCGCGTTCGGTCTTGACGACTGCATGGCGAATGAGCTTGTCGTTTTTGAAGGCGGCGAGGAAGGCATGGCGATGAACCTCGAAGAGGAAACAGTTTCCATAGTCCTCCTTGACGACGGTACCGAAATACGCGAAGGCTCTAAAGTAAAGCGCACGGGCAGGGTCGTGTCAGTTCCCGTAGGAGACGGCATGATAGGACGCATCGTGAACGCGCTCGGCAAACCGATTGACGGCAAGGGACCCATCGACTCTACGGAAACAAGACCGATAGAGCATGAAGCCCCCGGCATCATCAAGAGAAAAAGCGTGTCCGTGCCTCTCCAGACGGGAATCAAGGCTATCGACTCCATGATACCGATAGGCAGAGGACAGAGAGAGCTTATCGTAGGCGACCGTCAGACAGGTAAGACGACAATTGCGCTTGACACCATCCTCAACCAGAAGGGCAAGGACGTAATATGCGTGTATGTCGCCATCGGTCAGAAAAACTCCACAATCGCAAACATCGCGGAAACCGTAAGAAAGAGCGGCGCGGACTCGTATACCGTAATCGTTGCCGCGTCAGCTTCCGAAGGCTCTCCCCTGCAGTATATAGCTCCTTACTCCGGCTGCGCTATCGCGGAATACTTTATGGCACAGGGCAAGGACGTTCTCATAGTCTACGACGACCTCTCAAAGCACGCCGTGGCTTACAGAGCACTCTCCCTCCTCATCCGCAGACCGCCGGGACGTGAAGCATACCCCGGAGACGTTTTCTATCTCCACTCAAGACTTCTTGAAAGAGCGGCAAGAGTTGCTCCCGAATACGGCGGCGGCTCTATCACTGCTCTTCCGATAATCGAGACTCAGGCAGGCGACGTGTCCGCGTACATCCCGACAAACGTCATCTCCATCACCGACGGACAGATATTCCTTGAAACGGAGCTGTTCCACTCGGGCGTTGTTCCTGCCGTTAACCCCGGTATTTCCGTATCGCGAGTAGGCGGATCGGCGCAGATTAAGGCGATGAAGAAGGTCGCAAGTAAGTTAAAGCTTCTCTATTCGCAGTATATCGAGCTTAAATCGTTCGCACAGTTCGGCTCTGACCTTGACGCGGACACAAAGGAAAGACTTGCGCTCGGTGAGAGAATCGTTGAAATTTTGAAGCAGGATAAAAGCTCGCCCGTTCCCGTTGAGAAGCAGATAGCGATAATCTACGCCGCCACAAACGGATACCTCAACGAAGTGAACGTGCCCGACGTTTCCGCTTACGAGAAGGAGTTCTATGAATTCCTCGACCTCCGCTACTCCGACCTTCTTGATATAGTGAGAAAGACGGGCAAGCTCGATGACAGCGGCTTTGAAACTCTTGCAGAGGCGTGCCGTGAATTCACCGAAAAATTCCGCCGCGAGCATTACCATATCACTTCCGAAAACTGAGCGGGGGTGAATGAATGGGTGCAGATATAAAGGCGATACGCGCCAGAATAAAAAGCGTTGACTCCACCAGACATATCACAAAGGCAATGCAGCTCGTCGCGGCTTCAAAGATAAAACGCGCAAGCAATAAAATGGAAGCGTCAAGATTCTACAGACAGGTCATGCTCGACGCCTTCTCCGACCTTGCGGTTGAAAAAAGCTCGTATTCCGCGCAGAGAGACAGAAATCTCCCCGTTTTGTACATCATAATCGCCGGAGACAGAGGTCTTGCGGGCGGCTACAACAACAATATCTTCCGCTCTGCCATGACTGTGCTGAGAGATAACGACCTTGTTATCCCGATAGGCAAGCGTGCGGCGGAGTACTACACACACCACTCAAACGTCGTCACACGTGAGTTCAACTCAGTCGAGAAATTCACCTCGGAGGAGTCGGCAAAGGTGGCGGAGACCGCACGGAATATGTTCGACGAGGGCAAAATCTCCGCAGTGACGCTGATATATACACGCTTTGAGTCGATGCTGTCGCAAAGTCCGGATATAACATACCTTCTCCCGCTTGAAAAGGGCAGGAACCGCAAGGAAAACGCACCGGAAGCGGAAAAAACGGAAGGCGCACAAGCTCTCGTTGAGTACGAGCCGAATCCGGAGGAGGTCTTAGCCGCCGTGATACCGGAATATATTTCGGGCGTGCTGTACTCGTCGGTTGCGGAATCATACGCGTCGGAGCTTGCGGCAAGGCGTAACGCAATGGACACAGCCACAAAGAACGCCGACGACATGATGGAAAGCCTCAGCCTGAAGTACAACAGAGCAAGACAAGGCGCGATAACGCAGGAGATAACGGAAATCGTAGCCGGAGCAAATGCCTAGCTGGGGATATACTTTAGTTGAGTAGTGGAGAATACCACCCCAGCTCGTTTGTATGTCCTAAGTTGGTCATGGATGCATTTTAGTTCAGCGGTATCCTATCAAACGCGTAATTAAGAGTAAATATAGAGGAAAGAATAAATGGCAAACGAAAAAAATATCGGTCATGTTACTCAGGTCATCGGTCCTGTAGTAGACGTGCGGTTTGACGAGGAGCATCTCCCGGATATTTTAAACGCCGTAGAGATAGAGTTTTCGGGCAAGCGTCTCGTGGTCGAGGTTTCCGCTCATGTGGGAGACGGCGTCGCGAGATGTATCGCCATGAGCTCGACGGACGGTCTTGTCAGAGGAACCGAAGCCGTAGATACGGGCAGCCCGATTAAAGTTCCCGTAGGCAGAGAAACCCTCGGCAGAATCTTCAACGTACTCGGCGAACCCGTAGACGAAATGCCCGCACCCGAGAACTGCGAAAAGTGGTCAATCCACCGTCCCGCACCCGCATATGAGGATCAGTCGGTCGAAACGGAGATACTTGAAACGGGTATCAAGGTCATAGACCTCATCTGCCCTTATACCAGAGGCGGTAAGGTCGGACTTTTCGGCGGCGCAGGCGTTGGTAAGACCGTCCTTATCATGGAGCTTATCAACAACGTCGCAAAGCAGCACGGCGGCATCTCGGTATTCACGGGAGTCGGAGAAAGAACCCGTGAGGGAAACGACCTTTACAACGAAATGAAGGAATCCGGCGTACTTGAGAAAACCGCGCTTGTGTACGGTCAGATGAACGAGCCGCCGGGAGCAAGAATGAGAGTAGGTCTGTCCGGTCTTACGATGGCGGAGTATTTCCGTGATACCGAGGGACAGGACGTGCTTCTCTTCATCGACAATATTTTCAGATTCACGCAGGCAGGCTCGGAGGTTTCCGCACTTCTCGGACGTATGCCCTCAGCCGTAGGTTATCAGCCGACGCTGGCTACCGAAATGGGCGCGCTTCAGGAGAGAATCACCTCCACGAAGAAAGGCTCTATCACCTCGATTCAGGCAGTATACGTTCCCGCGGACGACTATACCGACCCCGCTCCGGCAACTACATTCGCCCACCTCGACGCAACGACCGCGCTCAGCCGTTCGATAGCGTCAATGGGTATCTATCCCGCCGTAGACCCGCTCGAATCCACGTCAAGAATCCTCTCCCCCGATATAGTAGGCGAGGAGCATTACAAGGTAGCGAGAGAAGTGCAGAGCATCCTCCAGAGATACAAGGATTTGCAGGACATCATCGCAATCATGGGTATGGACGAGCTTTCGGAGGAGGACAAGCTGATAGTTTCAAGAGCGCGTAAGGTGCAGAGATTCATGTCACAGGCGCTTCACGTTGCCGAGGCGTTCAACGGCTTCCCCGGAAAGTACGTTTCGAGAAAAGAGACGATACGCGGCTTCAAGGAGATAATCGAGGGCAAATGCGACAATCTCCCCGAGAGCGCGTTCCTCTTCATAGGCTCGATAGACGAAGCGTACGAAAAAGCGAAGTTAGCGGCTAAGGATTAATAGTGTAGCTGTCGCTTTATCGTCGAAAAAGCAAAATTAGCAAGCAAAGACTAAAGTGTAGTGTCGCTTTATCGTCGAAAAAGCTAAACTTGCTAGTAAAGATTGATAGTTAAGTCTGTCGCTTTATCGTACGAAAAAGCTAAGCTCGCAAGCAAAGACTGAAATATAAAGTAAAAACCGAGAATTAGGAGCGAAGATGAAGACGTTTAAGCTGCAAATCGCGGTCCCGGACGGAGTAGTGTTCGACGGAGACGCAACCCAGCTGTCGGTGCGCGGTATCGGCGGGGAGCTTGCCGTGCTTGCGGGACATATCCCGTTTGTAACAGCGCTCGCCGACGGAGACTCGAGAGTGTACCTCCCGGACGGCACAATAAAACAAGGTCATGCTGACGGCGGAATGCTTATGGTTTCAAACGAATGCGTCCGCGTCATGGCTCTCAGATTCAGCTGGAAGGAATAAATGAATAAGAAGGCGCAGTTTCAACCAATGAGGCTGCGCTTTTTTTATTTAAATCCAGTACGCGCAGATTTTTCATCGGAATAAATCGCTTTTGTTGAAAATAAAACTGTACAAATCGAAAAAAATATGCTATAATTATTATGTCTTATTATATAAAGGCGCAGTCTATCGAAAAATATACAAAAATTACCGTATAGTATAAACTATGGAAGAAAAAAGATTCAAAAATTACGATAAAAAAGACAGAAGCTCGGGAAGAAAAAATTTTTCCGATAATCAGAGCAAAAACTCCGGCAGACCGAGACAGAGCCGCGACGACAGCAAGGGACGTGAAAACGCAGTTGTAGGAAGAAACGCCGTTGCGGAGCTGCTCAAAACGGGAACGCCCATCGACAAAATTCTCGTATCGGGAGTTGAGGGCTCGGTCAAGGTCATCGTAGCCAAGGCAAAGGAAGCGAGAATTCCCGTAGTCGACACCACCTCGGATTACCTCGACAGACTCTGCGGAGGAGAAAATCACCAGGGCGTTGCAGCTCTCGTCGCCGAAAAAGCCTACTGCACCGTTGAGGATATCCTTGAAATCGCACGCGAGAGGGGAGAAAAGCCGCTCATCGTAGTCTGCGACGGAATAGAAGATCCGCATAACCTCGGAGCCGTCATAAGATGTGCGGAATGCGAGGGCGCACACGGAATCATAATCCCCGAAAGACGCGCGTGCGGGCTTACCCCGGCTGTGTCAAAGGCTTCCGCTGGAGCGATAATGCATATGGCTGTAGCAAAGGTCGCAAATATTGCCCAGACTATAGAAAAGCTCAAGGAAAACGGAGTCTGGACATACGCCGCAGAGGCTGACGGTCAGGATTTTTACGATACCGACTTCTCCGGCGGATGCGCTATAGTTCTCGGCGGTGAGGACAGCGGAGTTTCAAGACTTGTCCGCGAAAGATGCGACTACACAGTTTCCATTCCGATGTACGGTAAGCTCAATTCGCTCAACGTTTCAACCGCGGCGTCGGTGCTTCTCTGTCATGCCGCGAGAATGCAGCGCATAATGAAGTGAAATATAAGATAAAACAGCACATAGGCTTCAAGTTCAGGTACCCGGTGCATCTCACAGAGGATGATATCGGCAAAAATAAAGCTAACGGAAGGTGTGACCGGACGGATAAGGTTTCGGTCAATGTACTTGTTATGGCTAAAGATAAAAAGAAAAATAAAAAAGTCACGGCGGGAGACCTCTTCGGTAAGCTCGGCAAGCGCGGACGGGATAATTCCGATAACGCGGATGAGCTGAAGGACGAGATATCCTTCATTGATGACGGCGCGGACAACTCCATTGACGTAAGCGGCGCGCAAAACAACAGCGACAGCGACCTCGACATAAACGAGCTTCTGCGCAAATATATGCCCGACTACGACTCTGACGAAAACAGCGACACTCCCGCAGAGGAAGAATCTCTGGCGCGTCAGGGAGGTATTCTCTCGCGTCTGAAAAACACTGCGGCGGAGAAGCCTGCAAGCGACACTGCGGACAAACCGAGCGAGGACGAGCAGCTTATCTCCTCCCTTGACAACGCTTTCGGAATCCCCGCGAAAAAGACGGATAAGGACAGCTTCATTGACGAATACGAGCTGAACGATGACGAAATCTCCGACGAACCCGACTTGACCGTGGACATACCCGAGAATGAGCCGGTTTCCGAGAAAACAGCTTCCGAAGAAGAAGCTTCCGAGAAAGCAGCTTTCGAAGAAGAAATTCCTGAGAAAGCAGCGGTCGAGCCTGTGTTTGACGAAGAATTCCTCGCCGAGCCGGAAGAAACAGAAAAAGTCTCGTCCGATAGTATCGGCGATAATATCGGCGAAGAAAAAGAAGAACCGATTCGGGAGAAAAAGTCGGTGTTCTCATTCTTCGGAAAGCGCAAGAATAAGGAAAAGCCGGCTCCCGAAATGACGGTTACAGACGACGCAGACCTTTTGGCAGACCTCGACGACGACATGGTGACGGATAAGGCTGACGATACAACTGCCGAAATCACGGAAGAAAATCCCGCTGAAAACGCCGCAGATACATCTGCCGAAGTTACAGAAGAAGTCGAAAAAACTGCGGAAGAAGCGGAAGAAGCCGAAGAACCGTCCGAAAATCCCGACGAGCTGAATCAGGAAATCGAAGAAGTCTCCTCCGACGCGGAAAAAGAGGACGAGAACGACGAATTTGACCCGACCGACATAAACCTCATGGTGGCGTTCGGGCTTGACAATAAGGACAACAAAAAGGCGAAGGAGTTCGGCGACCGTCTCGAAGCTAAACAGCACAGCCGTGAAAGCCATAAGGTAAAGCTCGACCATCCCGAATTCGTCGACAAAACGCAGATTCCGAAGATTCGCAAGGAATTCCGCGACAAAAAGATATCACTTTGGGTGAGATTCACCGTATGCACAGTCCTCACGGTGCTTCTCATGATATTTGAAAATATTCCGCTCATCACAAAGCTGTTCACAGGAACGGAGCAGCAGTTCGCCGGAGTGTTCGACCCCGCGGTTTATCCCGTGGTTTACATCATGGTAAGTTTGCAGCTCATGCTCCTTGCCTGCTTCTGTGCGGTTGACGAGATAATAGCGGGAGTGAAGAATATCTTCCGCGGTACTCCGACCCCGTCCAGCATGACAGCACTGCTCACCCTCGGCGGTATCGTTTACTCCGCTGTGCTTGCAGTCACCGTAGTCAGCCCGAACGAGCCGGTAATGTTCAACTTCGTTACGGCAGTTTCCGCTATGCTGACCCTTATCTGCGCAATGTACAACAACAAGCGCGAGAGCATGAACTTCGCCGTGATAGCAAACCGCAAGCCTAAGCATATCGTCCGCCGCCTTCCCGATGAAGAATCCGAGGGAGAAGCGAGAGCCTTTGCCGAAAGCGAGGACGCGTGCGACGTTATGAAGATAGAGAAAACCGACTTCATCGACGGCTTCTTCGGCAGACTGTCGCGCCCCGACCCCTCAACCGGCGTGTTTATGACCTTCGCTATGAGCGCGTCCGTTGCTATAGCAGTGTTGTTCGGTATTTTCGTAAACCTGCGCGGCGGAGACAATACGTCCGTTTGCAGAGTCGTTTATTCCGCTATGCTCATGCTTGCTCCCCTGTCCGCTTACGTTACGTTCTCCTACCCCATGTACAGGGCGAACATCGCGGCTAAGGAATACGACAGTGCAATAATCGGCGACGCTTCCCTCGAGGAATACTCCAACGCCTCCATAATCTCGTTTGACGACAAGAACGTGTTCCCGTCATATTCCGTCAAGGTGCAGAATATGCGAATCTACAACAACGCGAGAATCGACAGAGTGCTTTACTACGCCGCTTCCGTGTTCGCATATGCCGGCGGACCTTTACAGGACGTGTTTGAAGTCGCGACAAAGGACATGGGTGTGTCCCAGAACGTCAAGATTTTCGATACCGAAGCCGGATTCCTCGCAACACAGGTTGACGGCGTGAACATAATCTTCGGCAGCAGTCAGAATCTCCAGAGCCGCGGTCTTGAAATACCCGAGGGTGCGCTCAGAGACGACGTTGACCTCTCCGATGAGCTTTCGATAATGTATATGTTCCGTGAGAACAAGCTCGTCGCGAAGATGTACATAAAATACGTCATGGATTCCGATATCGACCTCATCCTAAAGCAGTTCTCGGGAAGCGGACTTTACGTTTGCGTTCGTACATTCGACCCGAACATTGACGAGGCTATGATAGCGAAGAAAGCCGGAATGAAGAAGATGCCGCTCAAGATAGTGCGTTATTCAAGTGCGGATGAAGTCGGCAGGTACGAGGAAAAGGTAGACAGCGGACTTGTCACCTGCGGCTCGCCGAAATCACTGCTTCAGGTCATCACATACTGCGGCAAGGTGCTCCACACGAAGAAGACAGACATCGCGCTCGGAGTTCTGTCCGTTATGATAGGTGCTGCGATACTCATCCTGCTCCTTCTTGCGGATTCGCTCAGCGTGCTCTCGTCCCTGCTCATCGTGCTGTACCAGCTTGTATGGCTAATCCCGATAACGATAGCGTCGAAGGTATTCATCAGATAAAAAACAAAAGAGTGAAAGGAAATAACGCTTTTCACTCTTTTTGATATGTAAAATGGTAGAAAGAGCTTCGCCCTTTCCAATTTAATTTATATCTCACTGCGGTGAGGGGACGCTCCTACGCGGAGGGCGCACAGAGGGATTCAGGCGCCTGTCCCTTGCACTTACTATGTAAGTGCGGAGTACCGGCTTCCGGTGGAGTATGGCTGATATGATTCACTTCCGTCTTCGCCCCCATTAACAGACCAGTCGCGCGGGTACGCATAAGCCTTAGTAGTGGCATTAGCATGTTCGCGCGGTTGAGGTAGACGCGGTAAATGCACTGAATTCGTTTGTTTTTCTTTCGCGCGGGGGCGAGAATACCAAATCATAAGTGAATTGGAGTAGGCTAACCGCGGATTGTCGGGAGTTTGTGCGTTGAAATATAGCGAACGTCCAATTTCGTTTTGCTTCCGTCAGCGAGTGCAGAAACAGTTTATCAAATTTAAGCCCAATAAACAGACGCGGACATGTTACGCTCCACTACTAAATTTTATGCGTTATCGCGCCCCAAAACTCACCGCGCGCACATTTTAAGCTCCACTGAATGAGCGTAGCTCATTCGACGGATTACGCGTAACCGCGCGACTAATCGGTAAAAATGTGCGAAGACGGCAGTTAATCATATCAGCCAAACTCCACCGGAAGCCGGAACTCGCAGAGGGGTGGCGTTTGAACCTCTCTGCGTTCCCTCCGAAAGGAGCGCCCCACGCGGAGTGGAATAATTAAATCGAAAAGACGGAGTCTTTTCTTCTATCTCCCTCACTTGAGCCAAAGTGAGACTTACAGATAGCGAAGTCCCTTAGAATAAGCTAGTAATAAATTGTATGAAAAATATAACAGGAGTAAAAAAACAACATGAGAGAAGATATACGCAGCTTTTTGCTCGACGTGCAGAAGCCGGGCAGATATACGGGCGGCGAGACGAATAGCGTCTATAAAGACCTCGATAAGGTCAATATGCGCGTGGCGTTCTGCTTCCCCGATACCTACGAGATTGGAATGTCAAACCTCGGCATGAGAATTCTCTGCGAGTGCTTCAATAAAATCGACGACGTGTGGTGCGAGAGAGTTTACGCTCCGTGGGTCGATATGGAAGACGAAATGCGCAAGAGAAACATTCCGCTGTTCACTCACGAAAGCGGAGATCCGCTGTGCGATTTTGACGTTGTTGCGTTCACTATGCAGTACGAGCTGTGCTACACAAATATTTTAAATATGCTTGACCTCGGCAGAGTACCGCTCAGACGTGAGGACAGAGGAGAGGACGACCCGATAGTCATAGCCGGCGGGCCCTGCTCATACAATCCCGAGCCTGTCGCGGACTTTATCGACATTTTTTCCATAGGAGAGGGCGAGGAAGCGCTGCCGGAGTTCGCTAATCTCTACCTCGAGATGAAGAAAAACGGCACATATAATAAGAAGGATTTCCTCTACAGATGCGCAACCGAATTAAAAGGCTTCTATGTACCCTCGCTTTACGACATAAAATACCACGACGACGGAACAATAGCGGCTATAATTCCGGCTGACGATAAAGTACCCGCAGTCGTGACAAAAAGAGTCGTCGAGAATTTTGACAAGTGCATACCCCCGCTAAATCCCGTGCTCCCGAATATCGAGACTGTACACGACAGAGTTACCATGGAGGTTTTCCGCGGATGTATCAGAGGATGCCGCTTCTGTCAGGCGGGTATGGTCTGCCGTCCGGTTAGAGAAAGAAGCCCCGAAACTCTCGACTGCATTGCGAGAACCATGGTGCAGAACAGCGGATATGACGAAATCTCTCTCTCGTCACTGTCCATCTCCGACTACTCAAAGATAAGCGAGCTTACCGACAAGCTGCTCGGCTGGACGAACGAGAAGATGATAAACCTCTCCCTGCCCTCCATGCGCGCCGACAGCTTTACAAAGGAGCTTATGGATAAAATAGCCACCGTCCGTCAGACGACGCTCACCTTTGCCCCCGAAGCCGGCTCACCGAGACTCCGCGACGTAATAAACAAGAACATCACCGAGGAAGAAATTCTCCGTGCCTGCTCCGTTGCGTATTCCGCGGGAAAGAATCAGATAAAGCTGTACTTCATGGACGGTCTGCCGTATGAGACATATGAGGACATCGAAGGAATTTCCACCCTCGCCAGCCATGTTGTGGACGAATACTACCGCACACCCGACAGACATAAGGGCAGACAGCCGCAGGTAACTCTTTCCGTCGCGTGCTTTATCCCGAAGCCGTTCACGCCTTTCCAGTGGGAGGGTCAGAACACGCTTGAAGAGCTGAGAGACAAGCAGGACTTCCTCTCGTCAAAGATAAAGGACAGAAAGGTGCGCTATAACTACCACGACGCAAAGGTTTCCCGCCTTGAAGCAGTATTCGCCCGCGGAGACAGAAGACTCTCAAAGGCTCTCGAAGAAGCGATAAGACGACACGTCCGCTTTGACTCGTGGGAAGAACAGTTCGACTACGACAACTGGATGGATATCTTTGCAGCCGTCGGAGTGGACCCGTCGTTCTACGCAAACAGAAGCATCCCCGACGACGAAATTCTCCCGTGGGATATGCTCTCGTGCGGAGTTTCAAAGGAATTTCTGCTCTCCGAGAGACACAAGGCGCAGAAAGCGGTCGCAACTCCGTCATGTAAGGAAAAATGTTCCGGCTGCGGCGTGAACAAGCTCGTCGACAAAAAATACTGCCGCTGGTGTCCCGGACATCCCGAAAGCTCCGACAGCGCAGGCAGAATCACATCGGACAAGGTGTTCCCCACTCGTGAGGAGACGATGAAGAACACCGTAAAGCCCGCGCGCCTTATCAGAATACGCTTCCGCAAGTTCGGCGCAATGCTGTATATCTCGCACCTCGACCTCGCGAAAACTCTCATGAAGTCGGTAGTGCGCTCGGGTCTGCCGGTCTACTATACCGAGGGCTACAACCCGAAGCCGAAGCTCGTTTTTGCAACGCCTCTTTCGGTAGGCTGCGGCGGAGAAGAGGAAGTGCTTGACATCAGGCTCATGAATCCCGTCGGAAACGAAGAGATAACGGAAAAGCTGCGCGCCGTCATGCCGAACGGTATCGAAATCACGCGCGTGTACGAGCAGAAGGGCAAGCTGAACGACATAAAATGGGCGGAATGCGAGATAAAGTTCGGCAAAGTCGGCGGCATGATAGAGCTTGACGAAAATGCACTTAGCGAAATTACGAAAATGTTCGACACGCCGTACACTATTATGAAGAGAAGCAAGAGCGGCGAGCGTGAATGCGACATCTCTCCCCTTGTGAAAAAAATCTCGGCAGTGTGCGAGGGCGGTGAGCTTACAGTGACCGCAGTGACATCAGCCGACGCGGAGAACTACCTCAATCCCGAATACGTCGCTAAGGCAGTGGAAGAAAAATACAACCTCGGCGGAGAGAACGGCTGGCACGTCATAACCAGAAAGAAGCTGCTTCTGTCCGACGGCGAGAGCGAATTTATTTGATTATGAAAGAATACGATATACGAAATCTTAAAGCGGACGACCTTGAGCAGTACAACGCCCTCCTCCGCTACGCCTTTCAGATAACCGAAAAGGAGCTTACCGAGTGCGGCTGGCAGGATGACGAGATAAAGCAGTCGAAATTCCCGGTAATCGAGAGAGCGGACGTGCTGGGCTGCTTTGACGGTGACGAGCTTGTGTCGCAGATAGCAGTGTACCCGCTGAAAATGAACATCTATGGCGCAGTCTATCCCGTCGGCTTTGTCACGAGCGTCTGCACCTATCCCGAATACTCCGGACGTGGCATAATGAAGCGGATAATGCACAAAAGCCTCGAGCATATGCGTCAGAGAGGGCAGTCGGTCGCGCTGTTGTTCCCCTACTCCATACCGCTCTACCGCAAAATGGGATGGGAGATCGTCTCAAACAAAATATCCTACACGGTAAAGGACAGGCAGATACCCACAACTCCGCGCGTTCCCGGAAGCGTACACAGAGTGAACTGGGAAAACGAGGACTTCCGCAATCTCCACGCACAGTTCGCGGCGGCTACACATGGCTGTCTCTTCCGCAATAACCTCGCGTGGGAGGAGTATTGGCGATGGGACGAGGACGACACGATGGTTGCGATATACTACGACGCGTCCGAAAAGCCTGCCGGATATATGGTGTACCTCATCAAGGACGACATCATGCACATCAAGGAGATGATATACCTGAATCGCGAGGCGCAGGAGGGCTTGTGGGGCTACATCCGTGCGCACGACTCCATGATAGACGAGGTTCACGGCAACTCATACTTCGGCGAGCCTATAGCGTTCGAGCTTGACGACGGCGACATCCGCGAGACGATACGCCCGTACATTATGGGAAGAATAGTCGACGTTGAGCAGTTCTTCTCGAAATACCGCTGTGACTCAAGCGCGGAGACGGCTGAGATATCCTTTGAGATAGAGGACGAGTTCCTTCCGTGGAACGACAAAATCTTTAACCTGCGCTTCTCGGGCGGCGAGTGCAGTATCATACCCGGAGAAGCCGCGCACCGCGCAAAAATGACCGTAGCAACGCTTACAACGATGCTGTTCGGGTATAAGACCGCCGCGAAGCTGTACAGGCTCGGCAGGATAGACGCGGACGAGGAGACAGTGCGTATCTTAGACGACGTGCTTCTCCACGAAGAGCCGTACATATCGGACTATATTTGATTGTTTATTCGGCTATTCAATCGCGTACCACGACAACTCCTCCGCACGGCGTATCTCACCGATAAGCGAAATGAGCTTTGCGCGGGCAGTCTTGTAGCCGGAGAGGTCGTCGGATTTGAACCGAAGCATAACCTCTTCAAGCGTGCTTCCGATATCCTCGGCGTCAGAATGCCCGACGGCAGCGCGGATATATCCGTTTCTCTTTTGCCATTCTTCATCAAGGAGAGGGTAGTATCTCGAAAAACACTCGAGAGCTTCCTCTCCTTTTGTAATACTCGGCAGTGAGTAAGCCAGCTCTTCAAGCTCGTCACATGAACGCGTGATGTAAACGGATGAGAACACGACAAATCCCGTGATGACGGCAAGGACGGAGAGGGCGCAGACGAGTGACTTCATTTTTTCTTCTCCTTTCGTATGCAGGTGATTTTTCCGCTGTCGTCAGCCGCCATGATTAATATCTCGTCGAGAGGTATCTTCGTCCGCTTAATCTCGCAGTCAAGCCGCTCCTCGTCCCATCCAAGCTCATTTAGCCGAGAGGGTAGTATTTTTCCGTCAATCACAAGCAGGTGGTCGATACCGCATTCATCCGTTGCGAGGGACATATCCTTAGGCTTCAGCGGAGCGTCGGCGGCACGGGGGAATACCGAGAGCTTTCCGTTTTCCTCGAGCACGGCGTAGTAAATCTCGTCGAGCTTTGAAAATCCCTTCTGCCGCAGCTCGGAAGCAAGCTCGTCCGCCTCAATACGGTTCTTTTTCAGCTCCTCCTCAAGCAGCCTTCCGCGCCGAATCAGTATTGTGGGCGAGCCATAGAACAGCTTTTTGATAAAATCCGACTTGAGCAGCAAATACGAGACGATGACCTCGACGGAGAGAAGAAGGAGTATCGGGACAATCGCGTAAAGGAGAGGCTTGTTGCGGTCGGTGATGGGCTGTACCGCTATTTCGGACAGGATGAGCGTGATGATAAGCTCGGACACGCGAAGCTCCCCTATCTGCCGCTTTCCCATAAGGCGCAGTGCGAGAAGAAGCGCGAAATAAATGATGATGGTTCGTATAAATAATGTTAGCATATCGCTATTTTGCCCGATGCAATAAAAAATATGAGGAAAACAATAAAAAATCAAAGAAAGGGGTTGACAAATGATGAAGAATATGGTATAATATCAAAGCTGTCGGCGAGAGCGTAAAGTTCAAACCAAGCGGTTGAAAAAAACTCGAAAAAAGTTTTGGAAAACCCCTTGACAAACCGACAACAAAGTGATATAATAAACAAGCTGTCGACCGAAAGGTTACAGCGAATCGCTCATTGAAAATTGAACAACAATAAGATGTACTAAGTTCTCGAAAGCGGAAACGTGAGTAGAGATGTAGAC
>Ga0129314_1000756_pt1 | contig 29438 bp, 25 predicted proteins | sample O1111metagenome_FD_94431 | JGI IMG/M metagenome (GOLD analysis project Ga0129314, IMG submission 94431) | Orangutan individual fecal microbial communities from fecal samples from Wisconsin, USA - O1111 metagenome | ecosystem: Host-associated > Mammals > Digestive system > Large intestine > Fecal... | reverse complement strand
TTTAGTACTTTATGGACTATGTGCAGTCATTTGGTCGCTCAGGGTAATAATTGGTGTTATGTATAAAGAATATGATTATTCCTTTGGCTTCTTTATATTGAATGTTCTTGCTGCTTTAGTATGGATTGCAGCCTTTGTTAAGTGGATGCTCAAGTATCGCTCCAAAAAGATGAATAGTGATAACTTCCAATTTGACAGAAGAAATAATCTACATCCAGTCCGCTGACTATGCCGTATGTGCAAAGTCAGCGGTCTTTTTTTACCCAAAATCAAGATAATGTACAATAAGTTGCGCAAATTGAAAATCGCATAAAAGAAGAAATAGCTTGCAGGCTCTGGTAGAATGAAGTTACCACACAAACATTCGAAAGGAGACAGCAAACTATGTCCGAGAAAATTGTACAGCTAAACGGAGATCGACACAGAATCGACGCCGTTGAAATAGAGCAATGAGGCCATTGTATGCCGGAATGCGTGAGGGTTGATGTGCGGCAGGCCGTGGCGCTTGCTGAATTTGGCAAGCCAGCTTGTTATACTGTCCGGGTGCATCGGCTTCCCATCTTCCTGCGCAAACAAGAATCCCTGATCGTGATAATACTCCCCCAGCCGCAGCCGTTCCGCGTTCTGCCATGCCCGATATTGCCGAAGAAGCTGCATCGTTTCCGTTGGCAGAAAAACCCAACGATCCGAGGTTGCAGTTTTCGGAGTAGATTCGTACCGAGAGCCGAAAGCCGTGCTGCTTTTTGCATGTTCCGTCGTTTTTCCCGCCTCGCATTGTTTTTGCGCCCAAAAGTAAAAATCATCGTTGAACCATTGGGGCAAATCTGCCATAATGAACGTAATACGAACAGAAAAAAGGCAGCTTTTTACTATGAAACATATTTGCATCGGCATCCTTGCCCACGTCGACTCTGGAAAAACGACCCTCTCCGAGGGGCTTTTATATGCCTCCGGCGCGCTGCGAAAACTCGGGCGCGTGGACCACGGCGACGCCTTTCTCGATACCGACGCGCTCGAGCGCGAGCGCGGCATCACGATCTTTGCAAAGCAGGCCATGCTCACCGCCGGCGAAACGGAGATCACGCTGCTCGATACGCCCGGCCACGTCGACTTTTCCGCCGAGATGGAGCGCACGCTCTCGGTGCTCGACTACGCGGTGCTCGTCATCAGCGGCAGCGACGGCGTGCAGAGCCACACGCGCACGCTCTGGCGGCTGCTCGAGCGCTACAGCGTACCAACCTTTCTCTTCATCAACAAGATGGACCTTGCCGGCGCGGACAAGGCTTCTCTGATGGCGCAGCTCACGAAGGCCCTGAGCGCGGGGTGCATCGACTTTTCTTTGCCCACGAGCGAGCGCGACGAGGCGCTCGCCCTCTGCGATGAAGCGGCGCTTGAGCAGGTGCTCGAGCGCGGCGCGGTTGATGAACGCTGCATTGCCGACATGATCGAGCAGCGCGCGGTCTTCCCCTGCTTTTTCGGCTCGGCGCTCAAATTGCAGGGCGTTGAGGCGCTGCTCTCCGCGCTCGATGATTTTACCCTTGCGCCGGACTATCCCGACGCCTTTGGCGCGCGCGTCTTCAAAATTTCGCGCGACGCGCAGGGCGCAAGGCTGACGTGGCTCAAGGTCACGGGCGGAACGCTGCGCGTGAAGGCCCCGCTTTCCTACGAAGCGCAGGGCCGCGCCTACAGCGAAAAGGCCGATCAGCTGCGCCTTTACTCCGGCGTCAAGTTCCGCACGCTTGAGAAAGCGGACGCGGGCAGCGTTGTCGCCGTCACAGGCCTCAGCCACAGCCATGTGGGACTTGGGCTCGGCGTGGAGGCGGAGGCGTCCGCGCCGCTCTTGCAGCCGGTTTTGACCTACCGGCTCATCCTGCCGGACGGTGCGGACGCGCACAGCGCGCTCACGAAGCTGCGGGAGCTCGAAGAAGAAGATCCGATGCTGCGCATCGTCTGGGACGAGCACAGCGGGCAGATCCACGTGCAGCTCATGGGCAAGATCCAGCTTGAGATCCTCCGCCGACTGATCTCAGACCGCTTCGGCCTTGCCGTCAGCTTCGGCGAGGGCAGCATCGTCTACCGCGAGACCATCGCCGCGCCCGTGCTCGGCATGGGACACTTCGAGCCCCTGCGCCACTACGCGGAGGTACAGCTTCTCATCGAGCCGCTGCCGCGCGGGGCGGGCGTACAGCTTGCGAGCACCGTCCCGACGGATGTGCTCGATCTCAACTGGCAGAGGCTCATCTTCACGCATCTTCTGGAGCGCGAGCACACGGGCGTGCTGACCGGCTCGCCGCTGACGGACGTGAAATTTACGCTCGTCGCAGGCAGGGCGCACTTGAAGCACACCGAGGGCGGCGATTTCCGTCAGGCGACCTACCGCGCCGTGCGGCAGGGGCTGATGCAGGCGGAAAGCATCCTCCTTGAGCCCTACTATGACTTCCGCCTCGACATTCCCGCCGAGTGCGTCGGCCGCGCGATGACCGACCTTCAGAATATGGGCGGCACGGTCGATGCGCCGCAGAGCGAGGGGGAGAACACCGTCCTCACCGGCTGCGCACCGGTGCGCGGGATGCGCGACTACTTTGAGAGCGTTGCGGCCTACACGCGCGGGCGCGGGCAGCTTGCCTGCACCGTCCACGGCTACGAGGTCTGCGCGGAGCAGGACGCCGTCGCCGCCGCGATCGGCTACGATGCCGAGCGCGACACGGACAATCCCGCCTCCTCCGTTTTCTGCGACCACGGCGGCAGCATCACCATTCCCTGGGACGAGGTCGCGCAGCACGTCCACTGCGACAGCGGCCTCCGCCTCGTCGAGGAGGCGCGCGAGGAAGAAAGCGCCCCCTCCGCCCGCCGCGGCGCGGGCGGCGCATACGCCGCCGACAAGGAATTGCAGGAGATCTTCGAGCGCACCTACGGCAAGGTCGAGCGCCGCGCGTTCGAGCCTGCAAAAAAGCCCGCGCGCACCGCGCTTGCCGACCACTATGATGTGATGGTCCACTCCGAGGATGCGGAATATCTGCTCGTCGACGGCTACAACATCATCTTTGCCTGGGACGAATTGCAGCGCCTCGCTTCTCAGGACATCGCCGCCGCACGCGGCGCGCTCATCGATATTCTTGCAAACTATCAGGGCTTTCGCAAATGCCGCGTCATCGTGGTGTTCGACGCCTACAAGGTCAAGGGCAATCCCGGCAGCGTGCAGACGGTGCACGGCGTCAAGGTCGTTTACACCAAGGAGGCCGAGACCGCCGACACCTACATCGAGCGCGCGACCTACGAGCTGCGCCGCGAGCGGCGCGTGCGCGTGGCGACCTCGGACGGCCCCGAGCAGGTCATCATCCTCGGCCATGGGGCGCTGCGCGTCTCCGCCCGCGCGTTTCATGCTGAGGTCGAGGCCGCCGAGGGGCAGATCAGCGCCGTGCTGCAAAGCCTTGTAAACCGCCCGCGCAGCGAGCGGACAGTGAGAAACAACGTGAAAATCAAGCAATAAATTCTGACAAAAAGCGGTGGCTTCGGCCACTGCTTTTTTTACAGTTTCCGCGCAGTTTTCTCTTGCAATTTGTTTTTAATTGTTGTACTCTTGTCACTATCAATTGCGAATGATAGTCATCGATGGTTTACTATCATAATATTTCCATGAAAGGAGAATCGATCATGCAGACCAGCGAAATTCAGGAGCTTCTGCTCGACACCATCCCCGCCTGGCACTACTGGTTCGCCCGCCCCTTCAAGCGGATGCTCAACGACGGCGTGAGCCTCGATATGTACTACTGCATCCAGTCGCTGCGCCGCAGCGGCCGCACGCTGACGATGACGGAGCTTGCAAACCTCGCCCGTATGCCCAAGCAGCAGATGAGCAAGCTCGTCGACCGGCTTGTGGACGGCGGCTTTGTCGAGCGGCTGAGCGACCCGGATGACCGGCGCGTCATCCGCCTGCGCGCCACGGAGAAGGCGGATGAATACATTGCCGCCTTCTTTGAAAAGGACGCGGCGGAATACCGCGAATTTTTCGACCAGCTGGGCAAGGACGAGCTGGACCCGTTCTGCGAGGCGCTGCGCACCATCCACGATACGTTTGAAGAAAAGCGCTTAGAGCTGATCGCGCAGGGCAAGCTGCCCGCCTGCCCCCCGCCGCGCAAAAAAGGAGGAAAATGCCAATGAAAATGATCCGGCAGCTGATGGGCTGCATCCGCGAGTATAAAAAGCCCACGATCCTAACACTTGTGTGCATGGTCGGCGAGGTGGCGATCGAGGTGCTGATCCCCTTCATCACCGCAAAGCTCATCAACGAGGTCAAAGCGGGCGCGGAGCTCGGCGGCATCGTGCGCGCGGGCCTTGTGCTCATGCTGATGGCGCTCGTGTCACTCTCCTGCGGCGCGGCAGGCGGTTTCTTCGGCTCGCGCGCGAGCGCGGGCTTTGCAAGAAACGTCCGGCACGACGTTTTTACCCGCGTGCAGTCCTTTTCCTTTGAGAACATCGACAAATTCTCCTCTGCCTCGCTCGTCACGCGCATGACCACCGACGTGAGCAACGTGCAGATGGCGTTCATGATGTGCATCCGCATCGCCGTGCGCGCCCCGCTGATGTTCCTCTTCGCCATCATCATGGCCTATATCATGGGCGGCGCGCTTGCGACGACGTTTGTCATCGTCATCCCCCTGCTCGTCGTGGGTCTCCTTTTCATCGCGCGCAAGGCGATGCCCGCCTTCCGCTCGGTCTTCCGCAAGTACGACCGCCTCAACGAATCCGTGGAGGAAAACGTCCGCGCGATGCGCGTCGTCAAGGGCTTTGCCCGCGAAGGGTATGAAAAGGAGAAGTTTGCCGCCGCCTCGGGCGACATTGCAAAGGACTTCACCTATGCCGAGCGCGTCGTCGCGCTCAGCGGCCCGCTGATGCAGTTCTGCGTCTACTTCAACATGGTCTTCGTGCTCTATGTCGGCTCGAAGCTCATCATCACAAGCGGCGGCACGACGATCGACGTCGGCCAGCTCTCGGCGATGCTGACCTACGGGATGCAGATCCTCATGTCGCTGATGATGATCTCGATGATCTATGTCATGCTCACGATGTCCTACGAGTCCTTCGTGCGTATCTGCGAGGTGCTGCAGGAGCAGCCCGCGCTCGCCGACCCCGCCGCGCCCGTGTACGAGGTAAAGGACGGCTCGATCGACTTTGAAAACGTCAGCTTCAAGTACTCCGCCGCGGCGGAGAAGTTTGCCCTGCAGGGCATCGACCTGCACATCGCGCCGGGACAGACCGTCGGCATCCTCGGCGGCACGGGCTCGAGCAAATCGACCCTTGTGCAGCTCATCCCGCGCCTTTATGACGCAACCGAGGGCAGCGTGAAGGTCGGCGGCGTGGATGTGCGCAATTACGACCTTGACGCCCTGCGCGGCGCGGTCAGCGTGGTGCTGCAAAAAAACGTTCTCTTCTCCGGCACGATCAAGGATAACCTCCGCTGGGGCAACGAAAACGCAAGCGACGAAGAAATGGTCGAGGCCTGCCGCCTTGCGCAGGCGGACGACTTCGTCCGCTCCTTCCCCGACGGGTACGATACCTATATCGAGCAGGGCGGTACGAACGTCTCCGGCGGCCAAAAGCAGCGCCTGTGCATCGCCCGCGCGCTGCTCAAAAAGCCCAAGATCCTGATCCTTGACGACTCGACCAGCGCGGTCGACACGCGCACCGACGCGCTCATCCGCGAGGGCTTCCGCACCTACATTCCCGAGACGACGAAGATCATCATCGCCCAGCGCGTCGCGTCCGTGCAGGACGCCGACCTCATCCTTGTGATGAACAACGGCCGCATCGCGGATATGGGCACGCACGAGGAGCTTCTTGCCTCGAGCGCGATCTACCGCGAGGTCTACGAATCCCAGACGAACGGAGGTGACGGACATGAAGCATAATCACGGCGCATCCGGCCGCGGCCCCAACGCGGGCGCGGCGAACCTTGCCATGCTGAAGCGCACGGTGAAAAAGATTTTTTCCTACTATCCCGTGCTCGCTCCCATCACGCTTGCCTGCATCCTCTTCTCGTCCGTCGTCTCCTCCATCCCCGCGCTCTTCACGCAGAATGTCATTCAGGTCATTGAAAAATGGTATGTTTCGCGCGACTGGGCCGCGGCGCAGGCCGAGCTCAAACCGATTCTGACGCTGCTCATTGTGCTCTACGCGCTCTCCATCCTCGCCATTCTTGTGCAGAAGCAGCTCATGGCCTACATGACGCAGGGCTTTCTCAACAAGCTCCGTCAGGAGATGTTCGGCGGGATGCAGGATCTCCCCATCCGCTACTTCGACACTCACCAGCACGGCGATATCATGAGCTTTTACACCAACGATATCGACACGCTGCGCCAGCTCGTCTCCGAGGCCATTCCCGCCTTTATCCAGTCGGGCGCGATCGTGCTGGTCGTGCTCGCCATCATGCTCTATTTCAGCCTCTGGCTGACGCTGGTGCTGGCCGTCGGCATCGTGCTGATGGTCTCGGTCACCAAGCGCATCGGCGGCGGCAGCGCCAGGTTCTTCCTGCGCCAGCAGAAGGCCGTGGCCAAGACCGAGGGCTTCATTCAGGAAACGATGACCGGCCAGAAGGTCGTCAAGGTCTTCTGCCACGAGCAGCGCTCCCTCGAGGAATTTGACAAGCTCAACGATGCCCTCTATGAAGACAGCTACCGCGCCAACGCCTATGCAAGTGTGCTCGGCCCCATCATCGGCAACATCGGCAACCTGCTCTATGTCGGCCTTGCGCTGGTGGGCGGCGTGTTCCTGCTCATTGGCCTTCCCAATGTCAGCTTCTCCGGCAAGGTGCTGGATATCTCCATCCTTGTCCCCTTCCTCAACATGACGAGGCAGTTCACGGGCAACATCAATCAGCTCTCCCAGCAGATCAACGCCATCGTCATGGCGGGCGCGGGCGCGCAGCGCGTTTTCTCCCTCATCGACGAAAAGAGCGAAGAGGATGAGGGCTTTGTCACGCTCGTCGACGCCGACATTGCTCCCGACGGCACGATCACCGAGAGCGATCGTCACACCGGCCACTGGGCATGGAGAAATCCGAACGACAACGGCAAGGTCTCCTACCGCGAGCTGCGCGGCGACGTGCGCCTCATCGACGTGGACTTCGGCTACGTAGAGAACAAGCAGGTGCTGCACGATGTTTCCGTCTACGCAGAGCCGGGGCAGAAGGTCGCCTTCGTCGGCGCGACGGGCGCGGGCAAGACGACCATCACCAACCTCATCAACCGTTTTTACGACATTTCCGACGGCCAGATCCTCTACGACGGCATCGACGTGCGTAAGATCAAAAAGGCAGACCTGCGCCGCAGCTTAGGCATCGTCCTGCAGGATGTGAACCTCTTCACCGGCACGGTAATGGACAACATCCGCTACGGCAAGCTCAGCGCAACGGATGAAGAGTGCATCGCCGCGGCAAAGCTCGCCGGCGCGGACGACTTCATCTCGCGCCTGCCGCAGGGCTATGAGACCGAGCTTTCCAACAACGGCGCAAACCTCTCGCAGGGTCAGCGCCAGCTCATCTCCATCGCCCGCGCAGCGGTGGCTGACCCGCCGGTGATGATCCTCGATGAGGCAACATCCTCCATCGACACGCGCACCGAGGCCATCGTCCAGCGCGGCATGGATAAGCTGATGGAAGGCCGCACGGTGTTCGTCATCGCTCACCGCCTCTCCACCGTCAAGAATTCCGACGTCATCATGGTGCTGGACCACGGCCGCATCATCGAGCGCGGCAGCCACGAAAAACTGATCGCGGAAAAGGGCACCTACTACCAGCTTTATACCGGCGCATTCGAATTGGAATAAGCGCGAAAAGAGGCGTGGCCAGTGGCCGCGCCTCTTTTTCGCAGTCGAATATTGTCCAAGTTCTCCCGCTATATTGTGTTGAACGCAATTTTTTAAGGGAGGAATTCTATGTCTCGTTCGTTCTTCCGCACCTACGGTTTTCTCGGTGCGATGCTGCTCTCGATCGTGCTCGGCTGTCTGCTTGGCGCGCTGTGGCCGGGGGCGACAAGTCTCGCGCCGCTCGGCGCCATCTTCATCAATCTCATGTTCTGCATCGTCGTGCCGCTCGTGTTCTGCTCGCTTGCAGGCTCCATTGCCTGCATGAAAAGCCCCGGGCGCGCGGGAAAGATCATGGGCACGACGCTCCTTGTCTTTATCGTCACGGGGCTGATCGCCGCGGCGATCATGCTCCTTGCCGTGCGCCTTTATCCCCCGGTCAGCGCGCCGTGGACCGACGCGGCGGCCGGCACGGTCGACGCGCAGGCGAGCATTGCGGAACTGCTCGTCAACTTCTTCACGGTTGAGGATTTTGCCGCGCTTTTGTCGCGCCGCGCAATGCTGCCGCTCATCGTCTTCTCCATTCTCGCCGGCTTTGCCGTCAACTTAAGCGGCGGGGCGGAGTGCCTGACGGCGAAGGTCTTGCAGGATATGACGAATTGCCTTCTAAAGCTCGTCTCCCTCATCTCCTACTATGCCCCCGTCGCGTTTTTCGGCTTCTTCGCTTCCCTCGTTGCAACCTACGGCGCGCAGATCACCGCCTCCTACGGCCGCGCGCTGCTCCTTTACTACCCCATCTGCCTCATCTATGCGCTCATCGCCTTCCCGCTCTATGCGCGCATCGGCGGAGGGCAGGCAGGCGTCGCCGTCATGCGTCGGAACATCCTGCCGCCCACTCTTACGGCGCTTGGCACCTGCTCGTCCGTTGCAAGCATCCCGGCAAATCTCGAAGCCGCCGAGCGCAGCGGCATCCCGCGCGACATTTCTGATCTTGTCCTGCCGCTGGGTGCAACGATGCACATGGATGGCTCGTGCTTTAGCTGCGTGCTGAAAATCTCGTTCCTCTTCGGCGTGTTCGGCATTCCCTTTGAAGGCGCAGGGCTCATCGTCAAGATCCTGCTCGTCGCGGTGTTCAGCTCGGTCGCCATGAGCGGCATCCCCGGCGGCGGCTACATCGGCGAATACATCATCTGCTCGCTCTTTTTCCCCACGCAGATGGCCATCGCCTACCCCATCGCCGTTACGATCGGCAACCTCGTCGACCCGCCCGCCACGATGATCAACTCAGCGGGCGACTATGTCGTGTCGTTTCTCGTCGCGCGCTTTACCGAGGGGAAGGACTGGCTCGAGCGCGCGGGAAAAGCGTGAAAAATGCGTGCGCGCCGCCGGCAAGTGTGCTATAATGCAGTTTTGAGATCAAAAGAACCGCCCGCCGCCAAAGGCGGGCAGAAAAGAGGATATCACGATGGAATACGATCTGCCCATCGCGCGCATGGCGCGCGGCATTGACATCGAGGGCTTTTATCTGCTCAAATCCGCTTTCCCCAAGGTGACGGTAAGCGGCAAACCGTTTCTGACCGCCGTGCTCGCCGACGAGAGCGGCACGATCGAGGCAAAGGTCTGGGACTACAGCGGCCCCATCGGCGAGCGCGATGCGGGCAAGGTCATCAAAGTCCGCGGCAGCGTCTCGGACTATCGCGGCGCGCTTCAGGTCACGGTCGACAAGCTTCGCCTTGCCGCCGAGGATGACCATGTGGACGTTTCGCGCCTTGTGCGCGTTGCGCCCATTGACCGCGCGGGCGCTTATGCCGACATCACGCGCCTTGTTTCCACGCTCGAGGACGCGGACTACCGCGCCGTGTGCGAGGAGATGCTGCGCCGACACGAGGATGCCTTCCGCACCATCCCCGCCGCCAAGAGCGTGCACCACAGCTTCCTCTCCGGCCTTCTGATGCACACCTACAACATGCTGCGCCTTGCCGATTTTCTCGCCGCGCAGTACGCGGACAGCGTGGACCGCAGCCTGCTGCTCGCAGGCACGCTGCTGCACGACTTCGGCAAGGAGCGGGAGTTCACCTTCTCCGAGCTTGGCCTTGTGACCGATTACTCGACGAAGGGGCAGCTCTTAGGGCATCTCGTCATGGGCGCACAGGAGACTGCCGAAGTTGCCGAAATGCTCGGCATTCCGGAGGAAAAGAGCGTGCTTTTGCAGCATCTGCTGCTCTCCCACCACGGTGAGCCGGAGTTCGGCGCGGCGGTGCTGCCCCAGTGCGCGGAGGCGGAGCTCCTCTCCCTCATCGACCAGATCGACAGCCGCATGGAGATCTACCGTGAGGCGCTCGCGCCGCTGAAAAGCGGCGAATTCAGTCAGCGCATCTTCGCGCTCGACAACCGCCGCATCTACAAGCACGAATAAGAAAAACGCTGAACGGGCAATGCCCGTTCAGCGTTTTCTTTGCCGAATTAAGAGGGATCTCTTATCTTCTTTCCTGTGCTTTTGCGCGCAGATACAGCACCGCCTCGACAACGCCCCCGCCGACGGCGAGCGCCTTGTCGGAAACTGTCGTGCAGTATTCCGCCTTGCCGCGCGGGTCAACGTCGCCGGACTTCATGCCCTTTTTGACGCGCACGCCGTCGTCCAGCACGCCGCGCAGCACGCCGCCGATGGTGCACTTCATCGGCACGCCCTCGACAAAGCCGATGGTCTCGCCCTCCTCGACTGTGTCGCCGATGCGGTGCACGGCGGTAAACACGCCGTCGCAGGGCGCGCGCAGCACGCGCTCGCCCGCAAAGCCGCCGATGAGACCGGGGATGTTCGTATTCGCAATCGCGCTGCCCGAATAGATGACGCGCCCGAGCGTATGGCCGCGCATCGTCTCCACGACCGCATGGCAGTCCTCCCCCGCCGTAAAGCCGGGGCCAACGCCCACGACGATGGGCGCGTCCGAAATACGCGTGCCGAGGTTGCGCTTTGCTAAAATCGCGTCCACGAGCGCATCGGGCGCAAGCTCCTCGCGGCAGCGGCAGGCGGGGTCTGCAAGGACGGGGATGACTCCCTCGCGCAAGAGCTTTTTTGCCTGTGCAGCGTCCGCCGCGCGCACGGCGCGCAGCCCCTCGACGGTCGTTTCCCCGTGGACGATGGCATCGGAAAAGGCCACCGTGCGGCGGATGGCCGTGGGCCGCTCCAGATCGGTCATCACCACGTCAACGCCGCAGCGCCACAGCCTCATGGCCGCGCCGCTTGCGATATCACCCGCCCCTCGGATCAGCGCAAGCATACATACACCCCCTGATGAAGACTGCCCGCAACGACCGGGCAGGAAAGTTCCTTTGCCATGGCCTGCGCCGCCTCGTAAGCGGCGGCGGATTCGACCTTATTGATGTAAACGCGGTCGAATCCGCCCTCAGCGGTGAGGGCGCGCGCGGCGATCTCCGGCGTGACGATCGTTTCTTCGTCCGCAAGCGCGAGCTGCGCGTAGCGCACGCTGCGGTGGCAGACCGCGCCGATCGGTTTTCCGATGCCGTCGATCCCGGCGACCGCGACAACTCGCTGCGCGCACGGCGGAATGACCGGCTCATGCGCTTCATGCGCCTTGAGCGGCAGGCCCTTTGACCCGTCCGCCTCCACCAGCACAAAATCCGCAAAACGCGCGAGCGTCTCGATCGACAGCCGCGGTGCGCGGAGTTTCCCGTCTTCCGCCGCTTCGCCAACGCAGACGATGCGCAAACGGGAAATCGCGGCGGAAACCAACGCCTCGTCCGCGTCCGTCAGCGTTTCAAGCTGGGCCGGGCGGCGGATGTGCGTTGTCGTCGTCAGGATGACGCTGCCCTTTTGGGAAAGCTCTCCTGCGAGCACCTCCATGAGCGTCGTTTTCCCACCGCCGCCGATGATGGCTGTCACGCCGCGGCCGATCTGAAGAAGCGCTGCGATCTTCATCCCCTTCGCCTCATTTCTTCACGCCCGCGCGGCGGGCGCGGTGTTCGATCATCTCCGCCGCCACGCTGACGGCGATCTCCTCAGGCGTTTCGGCGAGGATGGGAAGGCCGATGGGCGCATGGATGCGCGCGATCTCCCGCTCGTCAAAGCCGTCCGAAAGCAGGCGCTCGCGCGTTTTTGCGACCTTGCCGCGGCTGCCGATGCAGCCGATGTAGGTCGCCTCGCTCCTGAGCACCTGCGTCAGGATCTCATAGTCCGCCTGATGACCCGGCGTCATCACAACAACATAGTCGTCCGCCGTAAGATTCACCCGCGCGGAAATATCCGCAAAGCTGCCGCAGATGACCTCGTCCGCGCCCGGATAGCGTTCCGGCTTTGCAAGCGCCGCACGGTCGTCGTACATCGTCACGCGAAAGCCGACCGATGCGAGCACCGGCACAAGCGCGCAGCCGACGTGTCCGCCGCCGAAAATGTAAGTCTTCCCCGCGCGCTCGAGCGGCTCGATATAAAGACCGTCGCGCCATAGCGCACGGGTCGTGAAGTCCTCCCGCCGCTCCTGCGGGAGCTCCCCGCGCGTGAGCACGCGAAAATCCCTGACGCGCTCGCCCTCGAGTGAGAGCAGCAGCCAGAGGTCCACGCTCTCATCAAGCTTTTCGCGCCAGCGCCGCAGCACGGCAATATCCGCCGCTGCCTGCGGGGAAAAAAGCTGGAAGTACACCGTCACCCGTCCGCCGCAGATCATGCCGATGTCGCTGACGTCATTTGGGTGCAGCTCATAGGAGGAAAGCTCGTTTTCGCCGCTTTTCATCGCCTCCAGCGCACGCTGCGTGCACAATTGCTCCACCGCGCCGCCGCCAATGGTGCCGCGTGTGCTCCCGTCTTCAAAAACCGCCATCTTTGCGCCCGCGCCGCGCGGCGCGGAGCCGGAGGAGGCAAGCACGCTGCAAAGCGTCACGCGCTCGCCGCGTGCGAGCGCGGCGAGCATCGCGTCGAGTACCTTCTTCATTCGCCGTCACTATCCTTTCAAAAGTATCACGCTTTTGAAAGATTATAGCAAATGGGGCGTGCAAATGCAATGCGCGCCCCCGCGATGGTGCAAAAAAAGAGGGCGCTTCCCAGCGGGAAGCCCCTCTTCTGCGCGTTTATTACTGCTCGCGCTTGATGCGCTTGAGCTCGCCGAAATATTTGTCGTGCGTCTCCTGATAGGCGCGGTTGAACACCGGGTCCTTGCCCTGGTGCAGTTCGTGGATATAATCGTGGTGGTTGTTCATAATGTGCTTATCGGACATCGAGAGCGTGAAAACGCCCACGTTCGAGCACTGGTCGGCGATGCGCTCCACATTGACGAGGATATCAAGGAAGGTAAGACCTGCGTACACGGTGCACTGTCCGTCGCGCACGCGATGGATGTGGTTGGAGCGGAGCGTGGCAACAAGGTCGTCCACGACCTCCTCCACCGGCTCGATCTTGCGTGCAGCGTCGTAATCGGTCGCGCCGAAGGCGCTGTAGGTGTAGTCGAGGATCTCGCCGAGGGCCTCCGTGAGCACTGTAAGCTCTTGGCGGGCAACGGGCGAAAGGCTCGCGTTGCGCTCGATGAACTCCTGCGCGTTCTCCGTCAGGTTCACGGCGTGGTCGCCGATACGCTCAAACTCCCCGAAGCACTGAATATAGTAGTTGAGCAGGTCGTTCTGGTGGCCCGTCGGCACGTACGGGGACAGACGGATGAGGTAATTGTCCACATGGTCGGCGAGCTTGTCGATGTGATCTTCGTTCTCGCAGATGATATCGACCGTGTGGCGGTCGAACTTTTCAAGCACGTTCATCGCGTTCATCACGCCCGAGCGGGCGAGACGCGCCATGGTGGTGATCGCCTCTCCTGCGCCGGAAAGGGCGATGGCGGGCGAGGTGAAGAACTTTTCATCGAGCAGCGACAGCTCGTGGTCGACATTTTCGCCGATCTGCACGTCGTCCTTGACGAGCTTGCGCGAGAGCTTTTCAAAGCGGCTGCAAACGGGCAGCAGCACAATGGCCGAAACAAGGCGGAACACTGTGTGCACATTGGCAATACCGCCGGAGGTAAGCGCCTTGTCCCACAGCGGGTCAAGCACGCCGAAGCCGCGCAGCGCCATCAGCCCCAGAACGACAAGGACGGAGCCTGCGATGTTGAAGAGGATGTGGATCACGCCCGTGCGCTTGGCATCAGCCTCGGAGCCGATGGAGCAGACGATGGCCGTCGTCACGCAGTCGCCGATGTTGACGCCGATAATGATGGCGTACACAGAGGAAAATGTCAGCGCGCCGGTCGTGGAAATGGCTTGCAGGATGCCGATGGTCGCCGACGAGCTTTGCAGCAGGAAGGCAACGCCCGCGCCCAGCAGGAAGCCGAGCACCGGCTTATCGGAGAGCTGGAAGAACATGTTGGCAAAGGTCTCAGACTCCGACAGCGGGCTGACTGCCGCGGTCATGCTGAGAAGTCCCGTGAAGAGAATGCCAAAGCCCATCGTGATCGAGCCGACGGTTTCGGACTTGCGGCCCTTGACCGCCATGATGAAGAGAATGCCGATGATCGACGCGAGCGGCGCCAGCGTCGAGGGCTTGAAAAAATTCAGAAGCGACGTGTCCGACGCATTCACGTCGAGCAGCCGGATGATCTGACCCGTGACCGTTGTACCGACGTTTGCGCCCAGAATGACGCCGATGGACTGGTGCAGCGACAAGATCCCCGCGCCGACAAGGCCCGATGTGAGCACGATGGTCGCCGTGGAGCTCTGAATGACCGCCGTTACGCCAAGGCCGAGCAGAAAACCGACCAGCGGATTGTTCGTCACCTTTTCCATTGCGCTTTTGAACGCATCGGAGGAACCCCTCTTCAGTCCGTCTCCCATCAGGCGCATGCCGTACAGGAACAGCGCAAGGCCGCCGAAGAGGGTAATGATGTTAAAGATCGTCATATCGTTTTGAATCCTCTCTCATCCTTCGTTCATGACGCATCTTCATGCGTCAGGGCAGGAATACCCAACTCTCACCAGATAGTATTTTAATCAGCTGCATGAGAAATTGCAATGCTTTTCCTCTTTTTTCGCGAAAATCCTTCCTTTCGATTTTTTACTTGCATTTCCTTGTTCATGTGTTACAATATTCGAAGAAAAAAGAAGGAGGCTTTCAACCATGTTGAACGCAGGCAATCCCATCGGCGTGATGGACAGCGGCATCGGCGGACTGACCGTCGTGCGTGAATTACAGCGCATCCTGCCCGGTGAAGACATTATTTATTTTGGTGACAGTGCCAACTGCCCTTACGGCAACAAAACTTCCGACCAGATCTTCGATCTAAGCTGCAATATGCTTCGCTTCCTCGGCGAAAACGGTGTCAAGTGTACCGCCATCGCCTGCAATACCATTTCCACCCTCTCCGACCGCCTGCGCCCCTGCTTTGATTATAAGATCATCAGCATCGTGGAAGAAGCGGCGAAATACGTCGTGCGCGAGCACCTTTCGAGCGTCGGCCTGATCGCGACGGAGTTCACCGTCGCCTCCGGCAAGTATACCGAGCTCATCCACAAGGGCGCGCCCGAATGCAGAGTCGTCGGCAAGGGCTCCCCCCTGCTCGCGGCGCTCGTCGACCGCGGTGACTTTAACCAGCACGACATCAACACCGAGATCCGCACGCAGGTCGACAATATTCTTGCGCGCGAAAAGGTCGAAAACCTGATCCTCGGCTGTACGCACTATCCCATCGTGGAGGAGAACTTCCATGAGTGCTATCCCGAGATGAAGCTCATTAACCCCGCGCTCGAGCAGGCGAACGCCGTCAAGGACTACCTTGCCGAGCAGAACGCGCTCAACCCGCAGAAAAAGGGTAAGTTCGTCATCTGCACGAGCGGCGACCCGCAGGTGTATGTCAACGTCGGCAAGCGCCTTGGGCTCTTCGAGGCGAGCGAGCTGAAGGTCGTGCACATCTGATCTTCTACCCACAAGAGTAAAAAAGAGAGGGCATTGCCCTCTCTTTTCATATTCTCCGATGCGCCGCATAGACTGCTGTGAGGTGATTTCGCATGACCGATACCCTTTCCCCCGCGCCGACGTTTGACGCGGCGCTCACGCGCACCTTCGGCGCGCGCGAGGACTTTTTCCGCGTGCTCGCGCACGCGCTGCGCCGGCGCTGCGGCGGGCGCGTGTACCTGAGCGTGCTGTGCGACGGCACACTTGCGCTGTTCGGACTTGCAAACGGCGTGCCCTGTCCCGGGGAGGCCGTGCTTGACCTTGCGGCGAGCGCGTCTCCATGCAGCGAGGAAATGCTCTCTCTGCGCGTGCGCGTCGTCGACTGGCGGCACTGCGCGCGCCGATATGAAGAGATCCTCGCTGCGCGTCAGACGCGGTAGGGTGGGAAACGCGCAAGGGCGAGCATACGGCTTTTCCGTATGCCCGCCCTTGTGCTTTTATTTTTCTCCTTCTGCGAGTGCCGCCATGATCTGCCGCAGCGTCTCCTCGACCGTACCGTTGTTGTCAACGCTGTAATCGGCAAAGCGCTCATAGCACGCCCTGCGCTTTTCATACATCGCGCCAAGGCCGCCCGCGGAAAGGGGACGACCCTCGCGCGGAAGCTTGTCAAGGTCGCGCCTGAGCCAGAAGATGACGCCGTTCTGGTGCAGTGAAGCGTAGTTTTCCTCGCGCGTCACGCAGCCGCCGCCCGTGGCGATGACCATACCCGAGCGCCTGCCGAGATCGGCGATGGCCTCGCTTTCCATCCTCCTGAACGCCGCCTCGCCGTTTCTTTCGATGAGGCAGGCGCAGCTTGCGCCATTTTTCTCCTCGATCTCCGCGTCGCTGTCGAGCACGACGCGGTCGAGCGCTTCGGCAAGGCGTGCGGCCACGGTGCTCTTGCCGCTGCCGGGCATCCCGATGAGCACGATGTTCTGCATCTCGCGCCCCAGCTTTTTCCAGATGCGCTCGGTCTCACTGTCGGGAATGGCGTGGCCTTCAAAGACCTCCGCCGTGCGCTTTGCCTGCGCAACGAGCATATAAAGCCCGCTCATATAGGGGATCCCCAGCGCCTCCGCCTGCATCACGAGCGCCGTGCGCGCGGGATTGTAGACGATATCGAGCACCCCCTCAAGCCGCGGGAACTGCCGTAGGTCAACGGGCGACACGCCGCAATTGGGATACATGCCGACGGGCGTGGTGTTCACGATGATCTCCGCGTCCGCGTGGCGCTCCAGATTGCCGTAGTTGTCCTCCCCGCTGCGGGAGATGACCGTCACGCTGCGCGCACCCATCTCATTGAGCACGGCGCAGACCGTTGCGCTCGCGCCGCCGCTGCCGAGAACGAGCGCCTTCTTGCCCTCGATCGAAATGCCGCTCGCCTTCACCATGCCGGCAAAGCCGTAGGCGTCAGCATTGTCGCCATAGAGCGTGCCGTCCGTGCGGCGAACGAGCACATTCACGCTCTGAAGCTTCTGGGCGATGGGCGAAAGCGCCGCGCAGTAGGGGATGACCGCCTTTTTGTAGGGAATGGTGACGTTCAGGCCGTCAAATTCCCCGTCTTTCAAGAATTCGCCGAGTTTTTCCGGCGCAACCTCATAGAGCCTGTAGTCATAGTCCGCAAGCTCTGCGTGGATGGCGGGCGAATAGCTGTGAGCGAGCCTTTCGCCAAGCAGACCGCAGCGTTTCATTCAGATCACCTCGCTGTAAGAGCCAAGATACGAGAAGTCCTCGCAAAGCTCCGGCAGCTCGCCCATGAGCTGGGTGAACTGCGGGGCGTAGACCGAGGTCTCAAGGTCAAAGTAGAACATGAACTCGAAGTTGCGCTCCGGGATGGGGCGGCTTTCGAGCTTATTGAGGTTGACGCCGAGCGCATAGAAGCGCGAGAGCACCTGATAGAGAGAGCCGGGGCGGTGCGGCAGCACCACCATGAGGCTCGTGCGGTCGGCGCCGGGGTAGATCTCAAGGTCCTTTGCAATGCAGATGAAGCGCGTGAAGTTGTTGCCCTGATCCTGCACGGAGGCGGCAAGGTTTTCAAGGCCGTAGAGGTCCATACACGCGCGCGATGAGAGCGCCGCCACATCGTCTCTCCCGGACTCGGCGACCATGCGCGCGGCCACGGCGGTATTTTCGCAGCGGATGACCTTCACGTTCGGAAGGCCCTGCAAAAAGTGCGCGCACTGGCTGATGGCCTGCTCGTGGGAGTAGATCTCGCGGATGTTCTCGATCTTCGCGCCGGGTTTGGCAAGCAGATTGTGATCGACCTTGATGCGCACCGAGCGCACGATGCGGAAGTTATGGCGCATCATGAGGTCGTAGACCGCGTTCACGCTGCCTGCGGTGCTGTTTTCAAGCGGCAGCACCCCGTAGCGGCAAAGCCCCTTTTCGATGGCGGAAAACACGGCTTCAAAGGAAGAGAAAAAGAAGGTGCTTGGGCGCTTGAAGAGCCTCTCGCAGGCCTGCTCGGAGTATGCGCCCTCCACGCCCTGACAGGCGACGGCGGCCTCCTGCGGGAAGAGCGGCGGCGTCTTTTCGATCGCCTCGGCAATCTTCGTGGGCAGGTCGCCCTTCGCGCCGAGAAGACAGCTCTGGCGGCTGCGGCTGAGTTCAAAGATGAGGGAATACAGCGAAGAAACGTATTCGCGCAGTTCCTCTGGCGTTTTTTCCATGAGCGTGCGCATCTTTTCCTTTTCGTGGCGCGCGTCGAGCACGCGCAGGCCGTTCGCCTGCTTGTAGGCGGCGATCTTCTCCGCCGTTTCCATGCGCTTGGCGAACAGCGCGATCAGTTCATCGTCGATTTGGTCGATCTCTTTGCGATAATCGTTCAGATCCATGGTTTTTACCTCGTTTCCTTCCTGCGCGCGAGCAGCGCGTCATAGACGGCGACGGCGACCGCCGCCTCCACGCACGGCACGGCGCGCGGCACGATGCAGGGGTCGTGGCGGCCGGTGATGGCGAGCTCCTCGCGCGTCACGCTCTGCAAGTTGACGCTCTGCTGCGTACGCGCGATGGACGGCGTCGGCTTGAAGGCCGCGCGCAGCACGATGGGCATTCCGTCCGTGATGCCGCCGAGGATGCCGCCGCAGTGGTTCGTCTCGGTGACGATCTTCCCGTTTTCGACCGAAAAAGCGTCGTTGTTCTCGCTGCCGCGCAGCTTCGATGCACCAAAGCCCGCGCCGAATTCAACGCCCTTGACCGCCGGGATACCGAAAAGCGCGGCGGCGATGCGGTTTTCCATGCCGCCGAACATCGGGTCGCCAAGCCCCGCAGGCGCGCCGAGCACGGCGCATTCGACAACGCCTCCAACGCTGTCGCCTTCCTCGCGCGCCTTCGCAATGGCGGCGCGCATTTTTTCGCCGCACGCGTCGCTCACAACAGGAAAGTCCTTCTCCGCCGTGGAGGAAAGAAGTTCTCCTTCATCGCAAACGTCCGCGATGGAGGCGATACGGCTCACAAGCGTGATACCCTCGCGCGCAAGAAGCTGCAAGCAGATGCCGCCCGCGATGCACAGCGGCGCGGTGAGTCTTCCGGAGAAGTGCCCGCCGCCCGCGCGGTCCTGATAGCCGCCGTATTTTACCTCGGCGGTGTAGTCCGCGTGGCCGGGGCGCGGCGTAAGGGCAAGGTTTTCATAGTCCTGCGACCTTGTGTTCGTATTGCGGATGATGGCCGTGAGCGGCGCGCCGCAGGTGTGACCGTTCACAAGCCCTGACAGGATCTCCGGCGCGTCGGCCTCCTTGCGCGGCGTCGACCAGGCGTTTTTGCCCGGCGCGCGGCGGTTTAAAAAGCGCTGAAGCTCGTCCAGATCGACTTTCTCTCCCGCGGGGATGCCCTCGATCGTCACGCCGATGGCGGGGGAATGGGACTGACCGAAAATCGTCAGTTTTAAATTTTCGCCGTAGGTGCTGCTCATAAGCCCTCTCCTTTCAAGCTGCCGTAATCCTCCCAGAAGCGGGGGTAGGACTTGGCAACGCAAGCGTCATTGTCGACCGTGACCTCGCCCATCGCGGCGCAGGCGGCAACGGCGGCGGACATTGCAAGGCGGTGGTCGTTCTGCGTTTGGGTCTCTCCGCCGTGCAGCACGGGCACGCCCGTGATGACCATGCCGTCTTCTTTTTCCTCGACGCGCCCGCCCAGCGCGCGCAGCAGGTTTGCCGTGCTCTGCAATCGGTCGGATTCCTTGAGCCGCAGGCGGTAGGCGTTTTCGACCCTCGTCTCCCCCGCCGCGACCGATGCGACCACGCTCAAAACGGGGATGAGGTCGGGGATGGGCGATGCGTCGACCGTCACGCCGCGCAGCGCGCCGCGCCGGACCGTCACGGCGTTTTCCTCCTCGCTGACCGCCGCGCCGAACGCACGCAGCACGTCCAGCACGCCGCGGTCGCCCTGCGAGGACTTAAGGTTCAGTCCCTCGACGCGAACGCCCTCTTTCGCGAGCGCGCCCATGCAGAGGAAGAACGCCGCGTTCGACCAGTCGCCCTCGACGGCCGTGCGCGTCGGCAGACGGAAGCGCTGCCCGCCGGGAATCGCGTAAGACGCGCCGTTTTTCGAAAATTCGACGCCCGAGAGCCGCAGCGCGTCCTCCGTCATCGCAACATAGGCCGCGGATTCAAGCGTGCCGGTCACCGTCAGGGTGCTCTCCCCCGCGAGGCGCGGCAGCGCCATAAGAAGACCCGAAATGTACTGCGAGGACACGTTGCCCGTGATCTCATAGTCCCCCGCTTGCAGCTGCCCGCTGCACAAAAGAAGGTCTCCGTCCTCAGAAAGCGTCATGCCGTGCGCGGTCAGCACACTGTCCAGCGGGGCGAGTGGACGCTGAGGGAGACGTCCTTCGCGGTGGAAGGCCGCCTGCACGCCGAGCGCGCCGACGATGGGCAGCAGGAAGCGCAGCGTCGACCCGCTCTCGCCGCAATAAAGCTCGCAGCGCCCCTCGGGGACTTTTTTGATCGGCGAGACGAGAAAGCCCGTCTCCGTTTCCTCGACCGCCGCGCCGAGCGCGCGGAGGCACTTTGCCGTGGCCGCGATATCGGCGGAAATGCCGTCGCAGACGACTTCCGTCTTTTCTTCGCCGAGCGCCGCGCAGATGAGCAGCCTGTGCGCCTGCGACTTGGATGCCGGGATGCGCACACGTCCCGTGCGCGCGCCGGGTATGATGGTTCTTTTCATCGGATGCCACCGTCCTGCATCCAGTCGCGCAGCGCTTCGACGGGGATCGTCTCCACGCGCACCCCGCCGATCTTTTCCGGCACGATAAGGTGCATTTTGCCGCCGGAGATCTTTTTGTCGACCAGCTCCGCTTCATAGAGCTGATCGAGCGCATAGCCCGTTTCCGTCGGAAGGCCGTAGCGGTGCAGAATGTTCAAAAGGCACCGCAGCGTTTCCTCGCCGCAGATGCGGCGCTTGACCGCCGCGCGCGTGACCGTCGCCATGCCGATGGCGACCGCCTCGCCGTGCAGGAGGGAAAAATCGCTGCACTGCTCCACCGCATGGCCGAAGGTGTGGCCCAGATTCAGCGTGCGGCGGCGGCCGAGGTCATACTCGTCCGCGCCGACGATGTCGCGCTTCATCTGCACGCAGACCTCGATCACATGCTCATACTGCTCGCGCACGGGCGTTTCGTCGAGCTCTTCAAAAAATGCCTCGTTGCCAAGCATCGCGTATTTGATGATCTCGGCACAGCCGCAGCGGTACTGCTCCTCGGGAAGCGAAGAAAGCGTGTCGGGATCGCAGAGGACAAGGCAGGGCTGATAAAAGCTGCCCGCCTGATTCTTGCCCGTAGGCAGGTCGACGGCCGTCTTGCCGCCGACGGACGAATCCACCGCGGCCAGCAGCGTCGTTGGGATCTGAGCAAAGCCCATGCCGCGCTGATACGTCGCCGCGGCAAAGCCCGCAAGGTCGCCCACCACGCCGCCGCCGAGCGCCACGACCACATCGCTGCGGCTGAAGCGGTGCACGCCGAGGAAGTGCAAAACGTCCGCATAGGTCGAAAGATTTTTACTCTCCTCGCCCGCGGGGAAGGTAAAGGCGCAGACGCGGTATCCCGCCTTTTCAAGCGCCCTGACCGTCCGCTCGCCGTAGAGCGCGAAAACCGTCTCGTCCGACACGACCGCCGTCATGCCCGGCGCGCTGACCCTGGATAAAAACTCGCCCGCGCGGTCGAGCAGTCCGCGCTCCACGAGCACGTCATACTCGCGCGAGGCCTTGATATGGATGCTTCGCATCAGCCGTCCACCTCTTCCTTTCTCTTTTTGCCCTCATCCAGAAGGCGGATGAGTTCTTCTTCGTCGTTTTGCTCCATCGCGGCCTTGTACTGCGACAAATGCTCGATGTAGCAGTCGATCTCCTTCAATAGAAAGTCCCGATTTTCCAGAAACAGCTCCGCCCACATGTGGGGCGCGAGCCACGCAACGCGCGTCATGTCCTTGTAGCTGCCGGCGGAAAAGCCCTTGTGCTTCTTTGCCGTGGGACTCTTAATATAAGCGTTCGAGGCCACGTGCGCAAGCTGCGAGGTGAAGGCGATCATCTCGTCGTGCTGCTCGGCAGTCGTAACGGAGTAGCTCCCAAAGCCCGCGGGCGAGAGCAAGTCCTTCACATGGCTCAATAGTTCGATATCATCAAAGCGCGGCGGCACGAGCACCATCGGCGCGCCGCGGTAAAGGTCGGCTTTAGCGTACTTGAAGCCCGAAAACTGCGTGCCCGCCATCGGGTGTCCGCCAAGGTAGGTGATGCCGTACTGCGCGGCGATGGAAAAGCAGGCCGCGCAGACCGTGCGCTTTGTGCCGCAGCAGTCGATAACGATCGTGTGAGAGGCGATCTTCGGCGCGTTTTTCCGGAGCCATTCGACCGCCGCCGCGGGGCAGACCGCCAGCAGGATGAGGTCGCATTCCGCCATTGTCCCGTCGGTAAGCTCTTCGTCCACCGCGCCGCTGATGACGGCAAACGACAGCACGTCGCGGTCGATATCCTGCGCGAGCACGCGCTCGCCAGAAGCATGGTAGGCCTTGGCAAACGAGCCGCCGATGAGGCCAAGGCCGACGATCCCGACCGTCATTGCGCCACCGCCTCTCTCACGCGGCGCACGGCCCCCGCAAGATCATCGTACTGCTCGGGGCGCAGCGACTGCGCGCCGTCGCACAGCGCGTGCATGGGATCGTTGTGCACCTCGATGATGAGTCCGTCGCTGCCGCAGGCGGCAGCGGCCAGCGCCATGGGGCGCACAAGGCGCGCAATGCCGGTCGCGTGGCTGGGATCGACGATGACCGGCAGATGCGTGAGCTCCTTGAGCATCGGCACGGCCGCAAGGTCGAGCGTATTTCTCGTGTAGTCGTCGTAGGTACGGATGCCTCGCTCGCAGAGGATGACCTGCTCGTTGCCGCCGGCCATGATGTACTCTGCGCTCATCAAAAGCTCCTTGAGGGTGCTGGCAAGGCCGCGCTTTAAGAGGATGGGCTTGCGAAGTCTGCCGAGCTCGCGCAGCAGGTCGAAGTTCTGCATGTTGCGCGCGCCGACCTGAATGAGGTCGACGTCTTCAAAAAGCGGCAGGTAGTTCGTGCCCATGATCTCGGTCACGATGGGAAGCCCCGTCTCCTGACGGGCGATCTTGAGTAACTCAATGCCCTCGGCCTTGAGGCCCTGAAAATCATAGGGCGAGGTGCGTGGCTTGAACGCGCCGCCGCGCAGCATGTTTGCCCCCGAGGCCTTGACCGCTTTGGCGACCGCCATGATCTGCTCCTCGGATTCGACCGAGCAGGGCCCCGCGATCATGCAGAAATTCCCGCCGCCGATCTTCACGTCGCCCACCTGAACGATCATGTCGTCCGGGTGGAACTTGCGGTTGCAGCACTTGAAGGGCTCGGTCACGCGTTTGACGGAATCGACGATGCTGAGGCTCTCGATGAGATCCATGTCAACGCGCGCCGTATCGCCGATCAGTCCCAGAACGGTCTGATATGCGCCCTCGGAAATGTGCACGCCGAGGCCCTGATTCTTGAGCCAGCCGATGAGCTGCTCGCGCTTGTCTGCTTCCGCACCATGTTTGAGTACGACGATCATAATAGTATCCTCCTTATTGATAGAAAACGCAGTGCCACAATAAAAAATGCGGCACAGGTCTAACCTGTGCCGCATCAAGCAATCTCTTTTCAGAGCCTTTTTTGCATTTTTGCATCACAAATTAGCCTTACTACGAATCCATAGTAAAGTAATAATAGTATGCAAAAACGAAAATGCTCTTCATTGTTGTGGTTCTCCGTTCATAGAACTAGGTTGCCCCCAGTATAAGAGCCTCCATCCCGATTGTCAACCGCATAATTTTACATTTTTCCGCACGGGGCAAATTTTCGTTGAAAAGTGCGCTCTTTCTCCAAAGGCATCCTGGTAAAATTCAGCATTTTTCACCAAGTCCCGCAGCTCTTTTCCGCCCCTTCGCCGCCGCGGAAATACGCGCTGCACGGTGCGGCAAGGCAAGGCTGCATACTTTCTCATTTCTTTTTTTACCGTGTCGTTTTCCCGAAGCTTTTGCTCTTGACATTCGTCAGATTATCCCGTATAATGCTCCGAAAACAACACAAGGAGGAAATGAAAATGCGCTATCTTCTGAAGAATGCAAAGTTTTTCTCGCAGGGCGTGTTTCATTTGGCGGACGTGTTTCTTTCGGACGGAAAGATCGTTTCTATTGGTGATGGTGTTTCCCCTTCCGATGATACTATTGTTATTGATATTTCTAATATGGTTTTGTTTCCCGGTTTCGTTGATGTTCATGTTCATCTTCGTGAGCCGGGATTTTCTTATAAGGAAACCATCCGCTCCGGCACACTGGCCGCCGCGCACGGCGGCTTCGCCCACGTTGCCGCCATGCCGAACCTGAACCCCGTGCCCGACTGCGCCGAATCGCTCGCGCTCCAGCGCGCGCTCATCGAGAAGGACGCCCTCGTTCATGTGCACCCCTACGGGGCGATCACGGTCGGCGAAAAGGGCGAGCAGCTCGCAGACCTCGCGGGCATGGCGCCAGACGTCATCGCCTTTTCCGACGACGGACGCGGCGTGCAGTCTGAGAGCATGATGCGTCAGGCGATGGCCGAGTGCCGCCGCCTCGGCAAGATCCTTGCCGCGCACTGCGAGGACAATTCCCTGCTTCGCGGCGGCTACATCCACGACGGCGCGTATGCCCGCGCCCACGGGCACCGCGGCATCTGCTCGGAGAGCGAGTGGGGCCAGATCGCGCGCGACGTGAAGCTTGCCGAGGAAACAGGCTGCGCCTACCACGTCTGCCACGTTTCGACCAGGGAAAGCGTCGAGGTCATCCGCGCGGCCAAGCGCCGCGGCGTGAATGTGACGTGCGAAACAGCGCCGCACTATCTCGCCTTCACGCAGGACGACCTTCAGGAGGACGGACGCTTCAAGATGAATCCTCCTCTGCGCGATCAGGCCGACCGCGACGCGCTCATCGAGGGGCTTCTGGACGGGACGATCGACATGCTCATCACCGACCATGCGCCCCACAGCCACGAGGAAAAGTCCAAGGGCCTTGAAAAGAGCGCCATGGGCGTTGTCGGACTGGAAACGTCCTTTGCCGCAAGCTACACACACCTTGTAAAAAAGGGCATTCTGCCGCTTGAAAAGCTCGTCGAGCTGATGCACACCTCTCCGATGCGCCGCTTTGGCTGCGGCACGGAGATCGCCGTCGGCCAGGTCGCCGACCTGACCGTATTTGACCTCAATAAAACCTATACCGTCGACCCTGAAACATTTTTGACCATGGGGCGCGCAACGCCCTTCGCCGGCACGTGCCTCACCGGTGCGTGCAAGCTGACGATGATCGGCGGCGAGATCGTTTGGAAGGAGGACACGCTTTGATCGAAGTAAAATATACCATCGCGGAGAACGCTCCCATTGCCTCGGACGTCTACCGCTTGAAGCTCGAGGGTGACACCTCGGCCATCACCGCGCCGGGCCAGTTCCTCGACCTTCGCCTGCCCGGCTTCTTCCTGCGCAGGCCCATCTCCATCTGCGACTGGGACGAAAAGAGCGTCACGCTCCTTTATAAAGTCGTCGGCGGCGGAACGGACTGGCTTTCCCGCTGCACGCCGGGACAGACGCTCGATGCGCTCTCGGGTCTCGGCAACGGCTTCGACGTTGCCACCTGCGGCGAAACGACGCTCCTTGCGGGCGGCGGCATCGGCGCCGCGCCGCTCTTCGGCCTCGCAAAGCATCTTCTTGCCGCGGGCAAAACGCCCGTTGCCGTTCTCGGCTTCAACACAGCGGCGGATGTTTTCTATGAAAATGAATTCAAAGCGCTCGGCGTGCAGACCGTTATTGCAACGGCGGACGGCAGCCGCGGCACGCGCGGCTTTGTAACCGACGCGCTGCCCGAGCGGTTCGACACCGTCTGCGCCTGCGGGCCGACGCCGATGCTCAAGGCGCTTTGCGCAAAGACGGACAAGCCCGGCCAGATCAGTCTGGAAGCGCGCATGGGCTGCGGCTTCGGCGCGTGCATGGGCTGCACGATCGACACGGTGAACGGCCCCAAGCGCGTCTGCCGCGAGGGTCCCGTATTCGGGAGGGAGGAGATCAAATGGTAAAAACGAACGTCACGCTCTGCTCTCTTCCGCTCGATAACCCCGTCATTCCTGCGAGCGGCACCTTCGGCTACGGCCACGAGTTCGCAGAGCTCTACGATATCAACTGCCTCGGCACGTTCTCTTTTAAGGGGACGACGCGCGATGCGCGCCTCGGCAACCCCCAGCCGCGCATCGCCGAGATGCAAAGCGGTGTGCTCAACGCCGTGGGCCTTCAGAACCCCGGCGTAGACGCGGTCATCGCCGAGGAGCTTCCCAAGCTCGCGCGCGTTTTCCGCAAGCCCGTCATGGCGAATGTCAGCGGCTTTTCGCTCGATGAATATGTCGAGGTCTGTCAGAAGCTCGACGCCTGCCCGCAGGTCGGCTGGCTCGAGGTGAACATCTCCTGCCCCAACGTCCACGGCGGCGGCATGAGCTTCGGCACTGACCCGAAGGCTGCCGCGGCGGTCACGCGCGCGGTCAAAGACGTGGTCAAAAAGCCCGTTATCGTCAAGCTCTCCCCCAACGTCACGAGCATTGCGGACATTGCGAGAGCCTGCGAGGACGCAGGCGCGGACGGTATCAGCCTCATCAATACCGTGATGGGCATGCGGCTCGATCTCAAAACGAGAAAGCCGCTTCTTGCCAACAGCACGGGCGGCATGTCCGGCCCCGCGATCTTTCCGCTCGCCGTGCGCATGGTCTGGCAGGTCTATGAGGCAGTGCGCATCCCCGTCGTCGGTCTCGGCGGCGTGATGAGCGCCGAGGACGTCATCGAGCTGATGCTCGCGGGCGCAACGGCGGTCGAGGTCGGCGCTGCCAACCTTGTCGACCCCTTCGCCTGCCGCCGCATCGTCGAGGACCTGCCTCGCGTCATGCAGAAATACAATATCAACGATTTGAACGACATCATAGGAGGTGCCCACCATGGGTAAGGACGTTATCATTGCGCTGGATTTTGACAGCAAGGAAAAGACTCTCGCATTTCTCGACCGCTTCACGGGCGAAAAGCCCTTTGTGAAGATCGGCATGGAGCTCTTCTACGCCGAAGGCCCCGCGATCGTGCGCGAGATCAAAGCCCGCGGCCACAAGATCTTCCTCGATCTCAAGCTGCACGACATCCCCCACACCGTGAAAAAGGCCATGGCCGTGCTCTCCTCCCTCGATGTGGACATGGTCAACCTCCACGCCCCCGGCACGCGCGCGATGATGTCTGCCGCGCTCGAGGGTCTGACCCGCGCGGACGGCACGCGTCCGATGCTCATCGCCGTCACGCAGCTCACCTCCACGAGCCAGCAGAGCATGGAGGATGAGATCGGCATCCACCGCCCCCTTGAGGAAGTGGTTCTCGACTACGCGAAAAACGCCATGGCCGCCGGTCTTGACGGCGTGGTCTGCTCCCCGCTCGAGGCCGGGCGCATCCATGAATCCTGCGCGAAGGAATTTGTCACCGTCACCCCCGGCATCCGCTTTGCCGACGCAAAGGCGGACGACCAGGTGCGCATCACCACGCCCGCAAAGGCGCGCGAGATCGGCTCAGACTACATCGTCGTCGGCCGCCCCATCACGCAGGCGGAGGACCCAGTTGCCGCCTATCGCCGCTGCGTCAGCGAGTTTGTGGGTTAAGCAATGCGCCGCGATATCATCCTCTTTGATTTAGACGGAACACTGACCGACTCCGGCCCCGGCATCATGAAGGCCGGGCAGTATGCCCTGCGCGCGTTCGGCATCGAGCGCGACTGGCGCGAGCTGTCGTTCTTCGTCGGCCCGCCGCTCAGCGAGACCTTCGCGCGCTTCGTGAGCGCGGAAAATGTCGACGCCGCGGTCGCGAAATTCCGCGAATACTACCAGCAGGACGGCTGGCTCGACAACGCCCCCTACCCCGGCATCCCCGCGCTGCTCGCGCATCTCAAGAGCGAGGGCAAGCGTCTTTTCGTCGCCACATCGAAGCTCGACACCATGGCCGAGCGTATTCTGGAGCACTTCTCGCTTGCGCCCTATTTTGACGCCATCTGCGGCGCGCCCGAGGGTGACAAGGAAGCGGGCAAAAAGGTAAACGTCGTAAAAGCCGCGCTCAAAGCGGCCGGCTGCGACGATCTTTCCCGCGCCGTCATGGTCGGCGACCGCGAGCACGACGTCATCGGCGCGCACATGGCAGGGCTCGATGTGATCGGCGTGCTCTACGGCTACGGCAGCCGCGAAGAGCTCACCGCCGCCGGCGCCGACTACATCAGCGAAACACCCGATACTTTGGAAACACTGATCTTGTCAATCGACTGATCATTTGAAAGGAGAAGAGACAGAAATGGAGCATTTGGAACGCAGCATTGCAGAGGGCCTGCTCTCCATCCGCGCGGTCTTTTTCCGCCCGGACGAGCCCTTCACTTGGGCCAGCGGCATCAAGAGCCCTGTCTACTGCGACAACCGCCTGATCCTGACCGCGCCCGAGGTGCGCACGCAGGTGGAAAGCGCGCTGTGCGAGGTCATCCGCGCAGACTATCCCGACGTGGAGGTGCTGATGGGCACGAGCACGGCGGGCATCGCCCACGCCGCCATCGTCGGCCACATGATGGGCCTTCCCATGGGCTATGTGCGCTCTTCCGGCAAGGACCACGGCCGCCAGAACCAGATCGAGGGCCGCCTTGAGCCGGGCCAGAAGGTCGTCGTCATCGAAGACCTCATCTCCACCGGCGGCAGCGTTCTGGACGTTGTGAACGTTCTGCGCGAAGCGGGCGCGGAGGTGCTGGGCGTTGCGAGCATCTTCACCTACGGTATGCAGAAGGGCCTTGACCGCCTCGCCGCCGCCAACGTGAAGAACCATAGCCTCACTAACTTTGACGTCATCGCCGACGTAGCGGCGAAGCAAAATTATATCCATCCCGAGGACGTTGCGCGTCTCATTCAGTTCCGCAACAACCCGTCGGATGAATCTTGGATCGGAGGAAAGAACTAACATGGAGCATTTGATCGACATTTTGCAGCTGACCACCCAGGAGATCGACGATATGGTCGCCACGGCCAACGACATCATCGACCATCCAGACGCCTACGCACACAAGTGCGACGGCAAGATCCTCGCAACGCTCTTCTTTGAGCCCTCTACCCGCACGCGCCTGAGCTTTGAGTCCGCGATGCTCGGTCTCGGCGGCAAGGTGCTGGGCTTCTCG
>Ga0129314_1000755_pt1 | contig 29453 bp, 25 predicted proteins | sample O1111metagenome_FD_94431 | JGI IMG/M metagenome (GOLD analysis project Ga0129314, IMG submission 94431) | Orangutan individual fecal microbial communities from fecal samples from Wisconsin, USA - O1111 metagenome | ecosystem: Host-associated > Mammals > Digestive system > Large intestine > Fecal... | reverse complement strand
TCCTTCGCAGCGTCTGGTTCTCCTTCCGGAGTCTGGAATACCAGATTTCGGAGATGGTATCACAATGCATGTCAATGTATTTCATACCGGAGTCCTCCTCTAATAGATTAAGGTAAAAAGATTAAGGTAAAACATTTGCATCATTGTATCACCGGATGCAATCCGGTGAAATGTGTTTCCGATACAATTTCCATACCGGAAAAGCAAGGTGTTTTCTATACAATAGCGGAGACAAGGGTGTTTTCTATTGACAGATGGAAGGTCAGGCTGTACTATCGTATACAATTATACAGAAAGAGCCTCGCCTGTTTTTCCGCATCCGGCAGTGTCTGCCGAAGGCGGTTTCCAGATAGAGGAGGAAGGTCTTTTTGCAGAAAAAGGAGGAAATAGTTATGAAGAAAACCGGCAGGATTCTTGCGGGCCTTTTGACTGGCGTGATGGCACTGTCACTGGCAGCCTGCGGCAGCAGCTCGTCTGGCTCATCCGACAGCGGAAGCGGAGAGAACGGAGAAAAGACAACGTTCCGAAGCCTCTACTCCGGCGAAGTACAGACACTGAACTATCTGACCACGAGTACCACCAATGATTACGCGATCAGCGCGAACATCATCGACTGCCTTGTGGACTATGACCAGTACGGAAACATTACTCCCGGTCTTGCAGAAAGCTGGGAATCCAATGACGATATGACCGAGTGGACCTTCCACATCCGCAAGGGTGTGAAGTGGGTCGACAACAACGGCAAGGAAATGGCTGATGTGACGGCAAACGACTGGGTTGCGGCAGCACGCTACGTAAACGATGCGGCTCATGAGTCCGACAACCAGTACATGTACGATACCGGCGCTGTGGTTCACAACGCACAGGCTTATTACGACTATACCGCTTACATGCTTGCAAGCGAGAACGGAACAAAGGATACGGATGCAGACGGCGAGAAGCTTGAGCCTGTGGATCCTGTAAATGCAGAGGATATCGGCGTAGAAGCTCCCGATGATTACACGCTGGTTTACAAGCTGGATGCTCCCTGCTCCTTCTTCACGAGCATCGTTTCCTACACCTCCTATATGCCGGTTTCTCAGGCATGCCTGGATGAGTACGGCGATTCCTTCGGCCTTGACAATGAGAGCCTCTGGTACAACGGAGCCTTCATTCTCTCCACCTATGAGCCTCAGGAGAAGCACGTTCTGACCAAGAACGCATCCTACTGGGACAAGGATCACGTCTATCTGGACGAGGTTGTTTCTACCTATAATGCAGATGCATCCAGTGTAGAAGCCAACATGTACAAGAACGGCGAGATCGATTATGCATCGATCAGTGCAGACCTTCTGGATTCCTGGCTGAAGGACGACGCTGTTAAGGATGAGGTTCACGGCTCCAGACCGAACAACTCCTTCAGCTATTTCTTCTGCTTCAACTTCGATCCGCAGTTTGACGCAGAGTACGAGCCGGACAACTGGAAGCTCGCGGTCAACAATGAGAACTTCCGCAAGGCTATGATGGCTTCTATGGACCGTGTCAAGGCTCTGACCGTTTCTGAGCCCTACAATCCGGAATCTCTTCTGAACAACACGGTAACTCCTGCAAACTTCGCAGCAGCTGCCGGCAAGGATTATACACAGTACGATGCCCTGAAGGACATCACAAACGGCGACAGCTTCGATGCCGCAAAGGCAGTGGAGTATCGCGACAAGGCGAAGGAAGAGCTTGAAAAGGAAGGCTGCACGTTCCCTGTCAAGGTTCTGATGCCCTACAACCCCTCTGTCACCAACTGGGACAAGGAGTGCCAGGTTCTTGAGCAGCAGATGGAAAGTGTTCTCGGAACCGACTTTATTGATATCATTGTTCAGGCTGGTCCTGAGACCGGCTTCCTCTCTGCAGTACGCCGCAGCGGTGCATATGCCTTCATGAAGTGTAACTGGGGCGCGGACTACGCAGATCCTCAGACCTGGTCAGAGCCGTTTACAGAGGGCAACAACTACAACTTCTGGGATATCTCCGAGGATGAAGGAACGCAGGCAATCTATCAGGAGTGGACGGATAAGGTAACCGAGGCAGAGGCAATCTGCACCGATGACGAGGCTCGCTACAATACATTTGCAGAGGCGGAGAAGCTCCTGATCGATCACGCAATCATTGTTCCTTTTGAGATTTCGAACGGCGGCTATACTGCTTCCAAGGTCAATCCTCTGGAAGGAGAGTTTGCTCCTTACGGCGTAGCACTTCAGAGATATAAGTTCCAGCATCTGGGCGAGAAGTCCATGAGCATGGATGAGTTCAACACCGCACTTGCTGAGTGGGAAGAAGCAAGAACCAAGGCTCTGGAGAGCGCGGAGTAACCATATCGCCTGAATCAAAACAGACATATTTTTATTGCAATCACGTTTCAATAAAGGCATTATTAATGTAATGCGTCAAATCAATCCGGCAGGCGCCTACCGCACCTGCCGGTTTACGTGCATACTGCTGTGTGAAAATCCTGCGGAAGAAATCCCGCGCGGAAGCACAATGGGAGCCTTCAACGGGACCGTACAGCGGAAATCCAAAGGCACGTAACAGGAGGTACCCCTTGGGTAAATACATTCTCAAACGACTGGTGCACTCACTCATCACCTTGTGTATCGTCATCACCATTGTCTTGCTTTTGCTCCGCAAAATGCCGATCGAGGGATATTTTAACAACTACGAGAAGATGTCCCAGACACAGATCAATGTCACGCTGCAGAAGCTCGGACTGAAGGACCCGGCACCGGTCCAGATCGCGAAGTATTTCGGTCAGCTTGCAAAGGGAGACCTCGGCACCTCCAACAAATACCGGAACGGATACCCGATTGCGAAGATCATTGCGAAGAAGGCACCGATCTCCATTGAGATGGGACTTCTCTCGGAGGTGATCGCTCTGGCGGTCGGACTTCCTCTGGGAATCGCCATGGCGAAGTCCACGAGAAGCCGGTGGAAGCTGTGGGATAAATTCGGAACGGTACTCATTGTCATCGTTCAGGCGGTACCGTCCGCGGTTTATCATCTGCTGATTCAGCTCTACGGCAGTGAGCTGTTCGGTGTTTCCATGCTGTTTGACACGGACAACTGGGTCACCTGGATTCTTCCGGTGTTCTCGCTGTCTCTTGGCAACATCGTGTACTATGCGATGTGGCTTCGCCGCTACATGGTGGATGAGGCCAACAAGGATTACATCCGTCTGGCAAGAGCAAAGGGCGTTCCGGAGGGCAAGATCAGCCGCGTTCATATTTTTCGCAACGCATTTGTTCCGCTGGTTCAGTACATTCCGAACTCGATTCTGTTCACCCTGATGGGGTCCCTGTATGTAGAGTCCCTGTATTCCATTCCGGGAATGGGCGGACTTCTGGTTCAGGTGATTAAGATTCAGGACAACACGATGGTGCAGGCGCTGGTAGTCATCTATGCGGCCATCTCTGTCGTTGGCCTTCTTCTGGGTGACGTGCTCATGGCACTGGTGGATCCCAGAATCAGCTTTACGAAAAAGGAGGGCTCCAGAGCATGACCATTCGAGGAGAGAAAGAAAAACAGCTGGAGAATTCGATCACAGCCGATCTGAAGAAGAGACTGACTCCCTACGAGAGCTACCGGGATCTTCCGGAGGAGGAGCTGTTTGCAGAGGCAGCAGCAGACGAATCCGATGCAGAGCGCGGCGGCTATTCCAATTATTCCTACTGGAAGGCAACGCTTCGTGCGTTCTTCAAGAACAAGGTGGCGGTATTCTTCCTGATCGTCATCATTGCGGTTCTTGCGTTTACGTTTGTTCAGCCCCTTCTGCCGAATCAGAAGAGTCCGAAGACCATCTACAACGATCCGCAGACGGGCATTCAGATCATCAACCATCAGCCGGGCTCCGAGTTCTGGTTCGGTACAAATTCCATCGGACAGGATCTCTGGGCAAGAACCTGGGCAGGAACAAGAACGTCGCTCGGCATCGGCTTTGCCGTTGCTGCGTTTGAAGCCTGCTTCGGCACTCTGATCGGTCTTCTTTGGGGCTATGTACGAAAGCTGGATACGTTTTTCACAGAGCTGTACAACATCTTTGATAACGTTCCGCAGACACTGGTGCTGATCCTGATTTCCTATATCATGAATCCGGGCATCGGAACGATTATTTTCGCACTGTGTCTGACGGGCTGGCTGTCGATGGCGCGCTTTATCCGGAACATGGTTGTGATCATCCGTGACCGGGATTACAACCTGGCGTCCAGGTGCCTTGGCACAACGACGGGAAGAATTGTCACGAAGAACCTGCTTCCGTATCTGGTATCGGTCATCGCGCTTCGCATTTCCCTTGCGATCCCCGCGGCGATCGGAAATGAGGTTTTCGTAACCTATATCGGAATCGGCCTTCCGACCGACATTCCGTCTCTTGGAAACCTGGTTCAGGCAGGACGTCTTTTGATGAGTCAGCCGGAGCTTCGGTATCAGCTCCTGTTCCCGACAGCGATTCTGGCGGTGATTACGATTTCTCTCTACATCGTCGGCAACGCATTTGCGGATGCAGCGGATCCGAAGAATCACATGAACTGAGGAAGGGAGGACGAACATGAGCGATACAAACAGAGAAGTCCTTCTTTCTGTAAAGAATCTGGATTTCAAATTTACCCTCCGCGGTCAGGTGCTGCATGCACTTCGCGGAATTTCACTGGATGTTTATAAGGGCGAGAGCCTTGCCATTGTCGGCGAGTCGGGCTCCGGAAAGTCGGTTTTCGTGTCGACTCTGATGGGCCTGAATGCGGCAAACGGCAGGATCACCGGCGGCAGCATTTCCTACGACGGCTGGGAGCTGACAAGGCTTCACACCAATGAGGACTGGAGACAGATCCGCGGCAGGAAGATCGCAATGGTCATGCAGGATCCGATGACCTCACTGAACCCGCTGAAGACCATCGGCTACCAGATTCAGGAGGCCGTGGAGCTTCATCAGAACCTGCACGGCGAGGAGGCGAAGAAGGCAGTTTATGAGCTTCTGACCGATGTCGGAATCAGCGACCCGGAGCGCCGCTACAAGCAGTATCCGCATGAGTTCTCCGGCGGCATGCGCCAGAGAGTTGTCATTGCGATTGCGGTTGCCTGCAAGCCGGAAATCCTCATCTGCGACGAGCCGACGACGGCGCTGGATGTTACCATTCAGGCGCAGATCCTTGGTATCCTCAAGGAGATGAAGGCGAAGTACGATCTGACCACCATTTACATCACGCATGACCTTGGCGTGGTGGCGAACGTTGCGGACCGCATTGCGGTTATGTATGCAGGCGATTTTGTCGAGATCGGAAGCTGCAACGAGGTCTTCTACGATCCGAGGCACCCTTATACCTGGGCGCTTCTGTCGAGCCTTCCGCAGCTTGGCGTGAAGGGTCAGGATCTGTATACCATTGTCGGAACGCCTCCGAACCTGTTCAAGGAGGTGCACGGGGATGCCTTTGCGGCACGGAATCCGCACCCTCTGAAGATTGATTTTGTAAAGAGACCTCCGATGTTCCAGGTGACACCGACGCACATGGCAAGAACCTGGCTTCTGGATCCGAGAGCTCCGCAGATTGATCCGCCGGAGCACATCCGCGTTCTGCAGGAGAAGGGAAAGGCCCTCGGCCTTTCGGCTCCCCTGAGGGGCGTTCCGGTTCCGGGAACGGAAGAAGGCGGCTCTGTTGAGACCGGGTCTGCCGATATGTCACAGAAAGGAGTGTCCGCAGATGACTGAGAGGAAGAAACTGGTTGAAGTGGACCACATCAAGGTCCAGTTCGGCTCCAAGCGGCACCCCTTTACCGCAGTGGATCATGTCAGCTTTGATATTTACGAGGGAGAGACCTTCGGCCTTGTCGGAGAATCCGGCTCGGGGAAAACAACGATCGGCCGTTCCATCATCCGGATCAATCCGGTGACGGAGGGCGAGATTCGTTTTAACGGAAAGAGAATTTCCGGCAAGCTGACGAGGGAGGAGGATCATCAGGTCACCAGGGATATTCAGATGATTTTCCAGGATCCGATGAGCTCTTTGAATGAGCGCGCGAAGGTCGGATACATCGTTGCAGAGGGACTGTATTCTCCGGGTCATCATCTGACCGAGGAGGAGCGGCAGGAGAAGGTTGACCGTGCACTTTCCGACGTCGGACTTCTTCCGGAGTTTGCAAGCCGCTTCCCGCACGAATTTTCCGGCGGTCAGAGACAGAGAATCGGTATTGCAAGAGCCCTTGTCATGGATCCGAAGTTCATCGTGGCGGATGAGCCGATCTCCGCATTGGACGTCTCCATCCGTGCGCAGGTTCTGAACCTGATGTCGCACCTCCAGAAGGAGCGCGGACTGACCTATCTGTTCATTGCACATGATCTGTCCGTGGTTCGCTTCATCTGCGACCGCATTGCCGTCATTCACAAGGGCCAGATCGTAGAGCTTGCGGAGTCGGAGGAGCTGTTCCGTCATCCGCTGCATCCTTATACGAAGGCACTTCTGTCGGCGATCCCTCAGCCGGATCCGGAGGAGGAGAAGAACAAGAAGCTGATCGTGTACGATCCTTCCATGCACGACTATTCGACGGACAAGCCGGTGTGGAGCGAAATCCTGCCGGGACACTTTATTCTGGCTAATGAGAAGGAGCTTGCGGATTACCGCAAGGAGCTGGAGCAAAATTAATCCATTCAGATTACAGATTAAAATGGCTGACAGCCCAAGGATGAGCTGCAGGCGAAATCCCGGAGTGGATTTTCGCCTGCAGCTTTATGTATAATCGTCATTATAAAAAAGGAGATTCCGTATATGAAGGTTCTGATTGCAAATCTTGACACACCCAACTACATCAAGGCCATGTCGCACTTCGGCGCGGAATGTGTCAACACCCGCGAAATTCCGGAGAGCATCGAGGAATACGACGCACTGATTCTGCCGGGCGGTGATGACATTGATCCTGTTTTCTTTCATCAGGAAATGAACGGATCGCGGGACATCGATCATGAGCTTGATGTGACGCAGCTTACGCTGTGCCGGAGATTTGCAGAGGAAGGAAAGCCGATTCTCGGCATCTGCAAGGGTGCACAGGTCATCAATGTCTGCTTCGGCGGAGATATCATCCAGGATCTTCCGGACGGAAAAAGGGAGCATCACTCCTATCACCAGGGGCTTGGAACCGGAGAGTACCATGAGACGGACATCGTCCCCGGAAGCTTTCTTGCGAAGCTCTACGGAGAGCATGTCGTAACCAACAGCTATCACCACCAGGCGATCGGCAAGGTCGGGGAAGGCCTCGAGGTTCTGCAGAAAAGCGATGACGGTGTGATCGAGTTCATGGCGCACAGGAGCCTTCCGATCTATGCCGTTCAGTGGCACCCGGAGAAGAACTGCTGGGATACGGCAAAGGAGGGCGTTGCAGACGGCGAGCCGCTGTTTACGTATTTTGCAGAGAAAATCAGGAAAGGAAAGTGAACTCCGCGCGATCCGGGTTTCATGCCGGAAGAAAAAATCGGGAGCATCAGGAAAGGTCAGTGAATCAAAATGCCTACACTTAGAAATTTGTTTGAGAATGCCTTCCGGCCCTGCGGCCAGACGCTGTACGTCTGGGGCGGCGGCTGGAACAGGGAGGACACCGGAGCCGGAGAGGACGGCATGCGGATCGGACTGAATCCGGAGTGGAAGAGGTTTTTCGATGAAAATGCCGGCACCTACGACTACGACAAGCACCGCTTCGAGTTCGGACACGGACTCGACTGCTCCGGATTCGTCGGCTGGACGCTTTACAACACGCTGGAGAAGGAGCCCGGAATTCCGGGCTATGTCATGAGCTCCACGACAATGGCGAAAACCTTTGCGGAGCGCGGCTTCGGCACCTACGTGCCGAACGAGGAGATCACGGAGTACCGTCCCGGCGATATTGTCAGCATGAACGGTCATGTCTGGATTGCCATCGGTCAGTGTGAGGACGGGAGCGTCGTTCTGACGCACAGCAGCCCGAACACGGGCGTCCAGATCTCCGGCAGCATGCTGCCCGGAAAGGAAGAGAAGACCACGCAGTCCTACGCCGTCGCAGAGGCTGCCATGGCAAAATATTTTCCCCGATGCCACAGCTTCTATGCGACCAGGGAATGTGCACTGGACTACCGGGGCGGAAACCTCATGCACTGGGATCTGGAGCACGGCGTTCTCACGGATCCCGACGGATTTGTGAAAATGGGGCCCGCGGAGATCATTGACGCTGTCCTTGGCTGAGCCTTACAATGTAACTGTGTTCCGCGACAGTTACAGAGAGACAGGTAACTGCGTTCCGCGACAGTTACAGAGACAGGTAACTGTGTTCCGCAGCAATTACGGAAGCATGTAACTGCGTTCCGAAACAATTACAGAAAGACGAGGGTAATGCAAAATGAGCAGTGAGAACGAGAAGCGTCTCGACATCATCAAGCTGTCGGACGATGAGAAGGATGTCATCATCCTGGACCAGACAAGACTTCCCAATCACGAGGAGTATCTGAGAATTCATGAGGAAGAGGTGGCATGGAAGGCCATCAAGCTGTTGCAGGTAAGAGGCGCACCGGCGATCGGTATTTTTGCCGGATATTCCATGTACGTGCTGGCACAGCGCTACGAGGAGCTGCCCTATCCGGAGTTTCTGGAGAAGTTCCGGAAGCAGGCAGACTATCTCAACAGCTCCCGCCCGACGGCAGTGAACCTGTCCTGGGCGCTGAAGCGTCAGATCAAGGTGGTGGAAGACAACAGCGGCAAGCCGGTGGCAGAGATTGTAAAGCTCCTTGGAAAGGAAGCAAAGGCAATCGAGGAAGAGAACACCGAGATGACCCGCAGAATCGCAGAGTACGGCGCAACGCTCATCAAGGACGGCGACGGCATTCTGACACACTGCAACGCAGGCTATCTTGCCTGCCTTGGCTACGGCACGGCAACGGCTCCGATCTACTATGCAACGGAGCAGGGCATGAAGCTGCACGTGTTTGCCGATGAGACAAGACCGCTCCTTCAGGGTGCAAGACTGACCTCCTATGAGCTTCAGAAGGCAGGCATCGATGTGACCCTGATCTGCGACAACATGGCATCCATCGTCATGAAGCAGGGCTGGGTGAACGCGGTATTCGTCGGCTGCGACCGCATTGCGGCAAACGGCGATTTTGCCAACAAGATCGGCACCTCCGGTGTTGCGATCCTGGCAAAGCACTACGGAATCCCGTTCTACACCCTGGGACCGTCCTCCACGATTGACTTCGACACGCCGACAGGAGATGACATTCACATCGAGCAGCGTGATCCTGAGGAAGTCAAGGATATGTGGTACGCGGAGCCGATGGCACTGAAGGAGGTTAAGAGCTACAACCCGTCCTTTGACGTGACCGATCATGAGCTTCTGACCGGAATCGTAACGGAGCGCGGCATTGTATACCCGCCGTTTGAAGAGAACCTGAAGAAGCTGTTCGACCGGTAAGGTCTGAGGAAGCTGTTTGTCTGGTAAGGTCTGAAGAAAATGTTTGATCGGTAGGGTGCGGCTGCCAGAATAGCTGCCGGGCCGGGGAAATGTTTTCCGGAGACAGGCGGCAGCACAGCAGGAGACAATGAAATTCACAAATTCAGGAGGAAGAGAATATGGAACCGAGAGAAAGTATTTCCGCAAGTATCGTAGTAAAGGATGAGCTCGCAAAGGTTGTTCTGATGCCGGGCGATCCGCTTCGCGCAAAGACCGTTGCCGAGAAGTTCATGACCGACGTGGTCTGCTTCAACGACACCCGCAACATGCTGGGCTTCACCGGAACGTACAAGGGAAAGAGAATTTCCGTTATGGGTCACGGCATGGGCGTTCCGTCCATCGGCATTTATACGCATGAGCTCTACAGCCAGTTCGGCGTGGAGGCCATTATCCGCATCGGCTCTGCCGGCGGACTGGATATGGGCGTAGATGCAAAGGACGTTGTCATCGCAGAGGCTGCATCCAGCAACTCCAACTATGGAAACGCATACGGAATTCCCGGACAGCTTGCTGCATGCGCAGACTACGACATGCTCGCAGAGGCTGTTGAGAATGCCAAGGCACAGGGCTGCAACTATAAGGTCGGCAAGGTTTATACCTCCGATTTCTTCTATTATCCGCAGACCGGCGTGAACGAGAAGCTTCGCGATTTCGGACACCTCTGCGTTGAGATGGAGACAGCAGGCCTGTACTGGACAGCATGTGCAAACCACAAGAAGGCACTGTCCATTCTGTCCATTTCCGATCACCTCTTCAAGCCGGTGGCACTCTCCGCACAGGAGCGTCAGGACAGCTTCACGGATATGATGGAGATCGCGCTGAACACGGCAGTGAAGTTCGCGTAAAAAAGTGCGCGCAGAAAGACCGGCAGAATAATTGGCACAGAGGCCGGCGGAAGGTACGCAGGCGCATCGAAAAAATTTTTCGGACAGTATGAACCGGAGCGGGGGCATTTGGCCCCCGCTTTTGCTGTCTTTGTGATACGATTGTGAAAATTGTTTATTGGACAGAACAGAGGGCTTGGAACTATGTTGGAATACGATCTGGTGCATAAGGATATTCCGTGCGCATCTCTGACGATTGACACGGATTCGGAGAGAATAACTTCATATCAGATTGAATTTGATGGAATGGCCTGACAGAGATGTTTTCAGTGATGAGGGACGTATCTGACCGGGGCGAAATAATCCCTGTGGTGAAAAAGAGCGGGGGAGGGATGCATTTGGCCAGTGGAAATAATCCCTATGGAAGAAAACAGCAAGCTAGGGATGCATTTGGCCAGTGGAAATAATCCCTGTGGAAGAAAAGAGCAGGATAGAGATGCATCTGACCGGCCGAAATAATCCCTGTGGAACAAAAGAGCGAGCTAGGGATGCATCTGACCGGGGCAAAGTAATCCCTGTGGAACAGAAAAGCAAGATAGAGATGCTGATCAATTCCAATTTGTGGATGAACTGCAGCATGGAAAGAAAATATCGCTGTACCATGAGCGGGAAGTTATGAGGAAAAAGAGTTGAAGAAAGAGCGGAAAGTCGTCGCCGGGAGCAGGGAGACGATATCAGAAAATGCAAAAGCCGGCGGATACATGCGGACGGAGCTTGAGAAGCTGATGGACGCTGAGAATGTGCGGAGGAAGGAAGAAGCAGGAGACCGACAGGTACCTGGGCAGCATATACCGGAGTATCAGTTCTTTCATCTGGATGAAATTGTTGCGAAGCTGGACATTTCCGCAAAAAAGATTTCGGAAGCACGCAAGCTGATTGATCAGAAGGAAATCCGGCTGCAGCGAGTGGTGGTAGATGCGCTGGGATCGCAGAACCTGTTGAATCTGGTATCCTCATTGGATCCAAAGAGGAGAAAGCACATTCAGGCATCAACGATCGTCGGGATTCTGTGGCTTTCCGGTAAAAGCGACAGCTATTATGGAAATCGGAATTTTTCGGTAGAGATGGTCTTTGGTCAGAGAGAGCTGCTCTGGAGCTTGTGCCGGAGCTGGGGTTGTGATACCGACTGGAATTATCGAAGGCCGAAGTCTGCAATGGATCTGTGTGTTCACGAGGTGGCCGGCGTCCTGCTTTTTCGTGAATACCTGGAAAAACACAATGATTTTGATGCGACAACGGTCAAAGCGAAGAATCTGATTCGGACATTGAGCGATCTTTCGGGGGAAACGCTGACCTCCGGGAGGAATCTGGAACAGAAGGCACTTGTCCTGGAGCCATGGCTTGAGATACAGGACGACGATCTGCTTCATTGTACCTTTCGCGTGGGAAACAGCAAATTGTATAAGGTGAAGGATATACCTGATTTTTGTAGGCTCATGGAGAACGGCGGGATCATGGTGGTTTCACCGAAAACCAGCATCGATTTGTCGAAGCGGTTTCTTACCGGAGAATCTGCGGTCTGGTATGACTTCCTTTCCAAAGAGGTCCGGGATGAGGACTATCGGAGAAATCGGATCCTGATCAGACAGAGCCCGTATGAGCGTTATCTTGATGCGAAAATCCGTGATGTGATGGAGCTTGATGGGGAGAGACTGGATCGTTTCCTTGAGATTGCTGTGGGGAAAACGATGCCATTGACCTTCCGCACGTATTTACGAGGTGATAAGATCGTTTGCACGATTCGGGATAAAGCACTTCTCCCCAGACTGACCATTCGTCCGAATGTGGATTCTGCAAGCAACGTGATGGAAGGTGTTGTGGTAGAGGGAAAAATGCCTTCTGTCTTCTATGGGTTCCACTCAGCCTGCTGGATGGAGGAAGGATATCTCAACAGGATCGGGGAAAAGGATGTGCAGGCGCTGACTCCCGTGATGGAAAACGCCGGCAATGACAATAAGATATCCTTCAGCATCGGAAGAATGCATCTTGCGGATTTCTACCACAAGGCTCTTCCACAGCTGCGTAAAATTGCCGAGATCACGGAGACCGAGAGCGGAATCGTGGAGGAATATCTTCCTCCGGAGCCGGACTTTACGATCTATCTTGACATTGACAACGATGCCTTTTTGTGCCGCGCAGAAGTCGCGTACGGAATGGAAATTTTCTCACTCAGCGATGTCCTGAAAACCGCGGGGGATGCAAGCTATCCTTCTTTGCCTGGTACGAACGGAAAAAAAGAAAGCAGAACAAAGACATACCAGCCGTACCGCGACAGGCAGAGGGAAGAAGAGATCGTCTCAAGGCTTGCCGGATATTTTCCCGATTATGATGAGTCGCTGGAGGTTTTTTATGTCAATCGCGATTCCGATGAAGCGTATGATCTTCTGGATCATGGTCTGGATGAACTGACACAGCTGCCGCTCTGCCAGGTGCGAATGACAGACCGGTTCCGCCGGCTTGGCCTTCGCAGAAGCGTGAAGTTTGACGTCGGAGTCTCGCTGGAGAGCAATCTTCTGGACCTGTCGGTTACGGCCAGAGAACTGTCGGAGGATGAGGTGCTGCAGGTACTGTACCAGTACCAGAAGAAGCGCCGCTTTGTTGTTCTGAAAAACGGCGATTTTCTGAAACTGAAGGACAACGAGTCGCTGGATCAGCTGGTTCGGATGATGGAGGATCTTCACCTTTCCATCAAAGAGCTCACCAAAGGGAAGATGCATCTTCCGGCATACCGGGCGCTCTACCTGGACAAGATGCTGGAGGGGCAGGAGGGCTTTTATGCCGATCGTGACCGGCATTTCAAAGAGCTGATCAAGAGCTTTAAGACCGTTTCGGATTCTGACTACGAGGTGCCGGAGCACCTGAAAAAAATACTGCGGCCTTATCAGAAGGAAGGGTACCGATGGCTTCGGACGCTCGACCATTACGGCTTTGGAGGAATTCTTGCCGATGAAATGGGGCTTGGCAAAACACTGCAGACACTTGCCATGCTGGAAGCTGTGAAAAAGGAAGAGGGCGGTCTGAGAGCACTTGTCGTCTGCCCGGCCTCTCTTGTTTACAACTGGCTGGAGGAGGCTCACCGCTTTGCTCCCTCTCTGAATGCAGTGGCCGTAACCGGAACGGCGGCCGCGCGTGCCGGAATCATCCATGGATTGAAGCAGGAGGGCGGCAAAGCAGATCTTCAAAAAACAGGTCTTCTGAAAGCAGATCTTCTGATTACTTCGTACGATCTCCTGAAAAGAGACATCGCAGAATATGATGAAGTGACCTTCCGCTTTGAAATCATCGATGAAGCGCAGTACATCAAGACGCATACCACTGCTGCGGCCAAGTCGGTCAAGCTGATCCGTGCAGTGACGAAATTCGCTCTGACCGGGACTCCGATTGAGAACCGCCTGTCAGAGCTGTGGTCTATTTTTGACTATCTGATGCCTGGATTTCTGTTTGCATACGACAGCTTCCGCACGCAGATGGAAGTTCCGATCGTAAAAAACGAGGACGAAGAGGTTCTGGAGCGGCTCCACAAAATGATTGCGCCGTTCATTCTCCGGAGAATCAAGAGAGATGTCCTTCGGGATCTTCCGGACAAGCTTGAGGAAATCCGCTACGCCGGGATGGAGAGCAAGCAGCAGAAGCTCTATGATGCACAGGTCATCCGTATGCGCAATGATCTGAAAAAGCAGAGTGACACAGACTTTAAGAGAAGTAAAATCGAGATTCTCTCCGAGCTTATGAAAATCCGGCAGATTTGCTGTGATCCGTTGCTTTGCTATACCAATTATGACGGAGAATCTGCCAAAACAGAGCTGTGCATGGAGCTGCTTCGCAGTCTGATGGATGGCGGGCACCGGACTCTTGTTTTCTCACAGTTTACGTCAATGCTGGAAATATTGGAGAAGCGTCTGACGGAAGAGAAAATTCCGTATTATGTCATCACGGGAAGCACAGAGAAGGAAGAGCGCATAAAGCGTGTCAAGGCATTCAATGAAGGAAATGTTCCTGTTTTTCTGATTTCATTGAAAGCGGGCGGAACAGGACTGAACCTCGTGGGGGCGGACAGCGTCATTCATTTTGACCCCTGGTGGAACACGGCAGCGGAGAACCAGGCGAGCGATCGTGCACACCGGATCGGACAGACAAAAGTTGTTACGGTTTACAAGCTTGTCGCGAAGGGCACCATTGAAGAAAGAATCCTTGCTCTCCAGCAGCAGAAGGCAAAGCTTGCACAGGATGTGCTCAGCGGAGAAGGCGTCGGAAGCGCAGTCCTTTCCAGAGAGGATCTGATGGAGATTCTCGGCGGGGAGAGCTGATTCTCGGCGGGGAAAACAGCCTGGCACGCAAATGTCATGCTAAGAAAAGCTCAAACAGAAAACCAGCACAACCCAATAAACAGAAAATATCGTATGATAGGGCGAAAGGCAATTGAAATTATGATTTCAGAAAGGAGCCATTCGCCTATGAAAGTAAGACGCGTGAGTTTGGAGCAGCTTCTGAAACAACTGGAAAACAACAGAATGTCATCGGATCTTGGCAAGGATATTCTGTCCACCTATGACATTCTGAAGGGTTATCCATTTGATCGGAACGAAGCTGCGAGCCGGATCATCCTGAACAACGCGAAACACCCCGGCGTTCTGGCGTCCCTTTCAACAGGATCGCGGCAGCATCCGGTTCTCTCGGATTCCGGCACGATTCCCGCAAATGAAATTCGAAGCCGGCTTAACCTGCAGTTTCAGGAGCTCTGCCGGGAAGCGGCAAGTGTTCTTGGCTATGCACTGGAGGAAGCATGAAGCCGAAGCTTCGTGTCGCAGCGATTTGCGCTGCTGACCGGATTCCATCACGATCGTCTGCGATGCCGGTTGACATCTCAACGGATTGAAACAACAAAAATATCCATACATTGGCATTTTATGAGGTAAAATGTTGATGTATGGATTTTTTATGAAGTGCTGATGATTAGAGAGAATCGAAAAGCAAATGCAGATTTCAAATGAGAAGTATTACCGGATCATTCAAGCCGTTCTGAGTAAATACGAATATTCTGCGCTTCCGGAGGAAGTAAGAAAAGGGTTTGAAAAGGAGCTTCGGATTCGTCTGTCGTGGAATACAAACTCTCTGGAGGGCAATACTCTGACACTGGAAGAAACAGTGGATGCGCTGGAATATGATGAGGTTCGAAGCGGCCACACCTATTCGGAGTACACAGAGGCGAAGACTGCTTATCGGGCAAATTGCGAGCTCTCCTTTACGGCGCGAAAAAAAACTGACCTGGAACTGCTTCACCGGATCAATGGAATCATCATGGGGACAGATGGATCATTTCGAACCCGCCAGGTATATGTGGGAAGCATTGCCGAGGTCGCGTGGATGCCTGCAAAGCCGGACGAGATTTCAGGGAAAATGGAGCAGTGGCTGCAGAATGTCCGCGAGAACCGACTGGAGGAAGATATCGCCCGGAAGATCCGCAGAATTGCAGAGCTGCATCTTCAATTTGAAATGATCCATCCTTTTCAGGATGGGAACGGGCGTACCGGCCGTTTTGTCATGGATCAGATGCTCCTGAACGAAGGACTGATGCCTGCAATCATTCTGAATCAGTCAAAATATCGTCAGGCATTCCGGATTTATGAAAGAAATTGCGACACCGCTCTGATGGAGTATTGCATTGCTGCGGGCGTGGCAAGGACCTGCGAGATTCTGGCAGATATCTGCAGAAAACTATGTATTCCTGAAGTGAACTGTCCTTGAAGTGAACAGCCCTTGAAGTGAAATGTCCTTGAAGCTAAATGTCCATGAAGTTCAATGTCACTGAAGTGGAGGCACTATACGAAAACAGGTGAGAAAAAGTTCTACATGGCAGCTGCAAATGTGGCAGCCTGTCTCGGAGTGATCATTCTTCATACAAATTTTGTTTTCTGGACAAAGCCGGGAGGGAGACTCTGGATCACCTCCTGCTTTCTGGAAACCTTTTTTTACTGGCCGGTTCCGGTGTTCTTCATGTTGTCCGGCGCCAACCTGCTGGATTATCGGGAGCGGTATTCCACAGCTGAATTTCTGAAAAAGAGAGTATCGCGTACTCTGATCCCGTTTCTGTTCTGGAGCCTCGCAGCAGAGCTGTATCTGTCGGCTCTTTATGACCGAGCCATAGACTGGAGCTTTCCAAGGGTTCTGGACGATATCCTGAACTCACGAACCTTTTCAGTCTACTGGTTCTTTCTTCCGCTGTTTGGCGCCTACCTGTCGATGCCGGTTTTGAGCAGAGTGGAGCACAAGGTGCGCACATATCTGTATGCAATTCTCTGCGGGATGTTTTTCGTCTGTATTCTGCCGCTTGTCTGTCAGCTTCTTGGCGTTCAGATGAACCAGGAGCTGATTCCTCCGATCGCGGGAGGATATCTGATTTATGTCATGCTCGGGTATGTCCTGGACCGCGTGGATCTGCAGAAGAAGGTGCGATGTGCCTTCTATTTGCTCGGAATCATTGGATGGCTGATGCAGTTTATCGGGACAATCCTGGCTTCCGAAGGGGAGATCGGGGTCAATGTTACGTTCAAAGGATATACGAATTTCCCGGCCTTTTTGCAGGCAGCTGCTGTTTTTATATTTATGAAATACGCAGACTACGAGAAGCTTTTTGGAAACAGGATGAAGACTGTGCGAAAACAGGTGATGTCCCTGTCCTCTCTGACATATGGGATCTATCTGATTCACTATTTTTTCGTGGTCGGTCTGCCTCGCCTTTGGGATATTCAGACGACAAAGCTTAGCTGGAGACTGGGAGGTGCAGTTGGTATTTTCTTTCTGAGCGCAGGAATTATCTGGCTGCTGAAGAAGATTCCGCTTGTGAGAAGGCTGGTACCGTAAACGCAGACGTTCTCCGGTGGATTCTCCTGCAGAATGTTGACATCATGGAAGCGAACCTGATGTCGAAGGGAAAAGCATGTTGAGATATTGTAAAATGAATCGCAGACAGAGGTACATCCTGATTTATACAATCCTGTACCTGATTCTGGCAGGACTCCTGGTCTTTTTCTTCAAGCTGCAGAACCGTTCGCTGGTCTACCATGCGGATGCATGGAGACAGCATCTCCGTGCACTTGCCTATTACGGAAAGTGGCTTCGGGGGAATCTGTGGCATCTTCTTCATGACCATTCCCTGACGACGCAGGCCTGGTCCTTCGGCCTTGGATACGGCTCGGATGTTCTGACAACGCTCCACTATTATTGCATCGGAGAGCCGTTGACGGCATTGACGGTATTCGTTCCGGAGAGGTTTACCAAGTATTACTTCGAATTTCTGATCCTGCTGCGGCCGTATCTCGCAGGGCTTTCGTTTTCTGCGTATGCGGAATATATGATCGGAAGAAAGCAGATCTATGGAACCGGGAGCTGCACGACTACAAGTTCCGGTTCGTTCCCGATTTTATGCGGTGCACTCTGCTATGTTTTCAGCGGAACCGTGCTGTATCTTGGAATGCTGCACCCATTCTTCGTGACCCCGATGATCTACCTGCCGCTTCTCCTCCTGGGCGTTGAGAAGGTACTGCGGGAGAGGAAGCCGCATATTTTTCTTGTAACCGTCTGGCTCGCGGCCCTGTCCAATTTCTATTTCTTCTACATGCTCGCATTGATGACTGCGGTCTATGCGCTTGTGCGGGTGATCGCGAGGACGCGCAGAGAACAGGCGATCCGGAATGCAGGCGCTGGCACCGCAGAAGATGGGCAAACGCATCGCAGGAACTGCGCAAGCTGGATTCCGGGGGCGATCCGCAGGCTCCTGCAGCTTCTTGGCTATGCCACCGCGGGAACGATGGCAGCAGGCGCGGTGCTGATCCCGATTCTGGTGCAGTTTCAAAGCGATCCGAGAAATGCCACATCGTACGGCTTGCCTCTTTTCTATGAGAAGGAATATTATTCGGAGCTTCTGAAAAATGCGGTGACCTTTATCAACCATCCGCTGTATGACACCGAGCTCTGCCTGTCGGTTGTCTGCATCGCGGCGGTGATCACACTGTTTTTCCTGCGGGGGCACGGGCAGCTGAAGCTTGCGGTCATCGGCGCGGCTGTGATGCTGTGCCTGCCTGCTGCCGGCTATGTGATGAATGGCGGAGCGTATGTGATCAACCGGTGGACGTTTGCCGTGGAATTCCTGTTTGCTTTTGCCCTTACGGTTGTCTGGAGCGATGAGCAGGTCCGTTTCCGGGGGAAAAATATTGGCCGGGGCCTCGCATTTTCGCTTGTCCTTGTGACGATTGCGCTGAATATTGTAATCGGTTACGTCCGCATCCCTGCAGGAGAAAACGGCGGCTCCGGTCAGAACGGCTTCCCGTCGGAATTTGCGGATGAGCAGACGGCGGAAGAGTACATGACTGCCGCCAATCGGAATGAGTCGACTGCGGTGACGCAGTATGCAGAAGAGACGGAAGCGCCGACATTCTATCGTTATACCGGCCGGGATCTTACCTACAATGCTGGAACGCAGACACAGACCTCCTCGACACAGTTCTGCTGGAGCCTTGCAAACGGTTCCGTGGCCGATTTTTTCAAGGCGCTTGGCGTCAATGAGGAGCAGAATTTCAGCTATATCGGTTTGGACGACCGGACCGCGCTGGAGGCGCTTGCCGGGGTAAAATATTACACCATTGCCTACGACAATGATTACGAGAAGCAGTTTGTTCCGTACGGCTTTGCGGACTGCGGAACCGTGGAAGTCTGGAATTCCGCAGAGAGCCTTCAGGAAAAATCGGGGGCTGTGTACGGCGATGACAGCTGGGAGCCTGTGGTACCGACCTACCACATTTATCAGAATACATTTGCACTGCCGATTGGCTATACCTATACCGGATTTGTTTCAAGGAGCGCGTTTGATGCGATGGACCTGACCGAGCGTCAGGAGGCTCTGCTTCAAGGCGTTGTTCTCGAAGGTGAAGACGAAGATAGGATGAAGGCCGGAAATGAGGACCGTCAGGAAGTCGGAAATGAGGACCGTCAGGAAAACGGGAATGAAGAGGGCCTGCAAGCCAGAGTAAGCGGTCTGGAGCAGGTACAGCCGGAATTCTCAGAGGAAAAGCGTGCGTACACCGTAGAAACCGGAGACGGCGTTTCGTATGTTGCAGAAGCCGATGACGGAGTCTCGAATGCTTTGGAAGGCCCTGCGGCGCCTGCTGCAGACAATGGGAAGGAAGCCTCTGTCCTGTGCTTCCGAGTGACGAAGGCGGGAGCGAAGGCAACGCTTCGCTTTGAGGCTGCAGAAGAGGCGGAAACCTATCTGGTGCTGCGTGATCTTGACGCCGGACCACTTGACGGGGAAGGCGAGAAAGACGGGGAAGACGAGAAATCGGATACCCAGGAAGAAATGCAGGAAATCTATCCCATCCATGTCACTGCCCTGCGAGACGGCACTGCGTTGACGGACAAGACTCTGAACTATAAAACGGAAATCAACCAGTATTACAGCGGCTGGAAGGATTTTGCCATCAACATGGGATACCGGAGCCATGGAGCAGATGCACTGGAAATTACGTTCCAGAGCGAAGGAATCTATTCCATGTCAGAGCTTGCCATTGTTGTACAGCCGGCAGAGGAGATGATGCAGCATGCAGCGAATCTGCTTGCCTGCACAATGACGGATGTCGACCTTCATCGGAATCCGGTGTCTTTTGCAAGCAACGAGATCACAGGAACGGTGAATGCAGAGCAGGACCGGTATCTGGTGTTCTCCATCCCGTACAGCAAGGGCTGGACGGTGTATGATAATGACAGAAAGACCGAGCTGCAGAAAGCAAATCTGATGTATCTTGGCATGCCGATTGAGGCCGGGAGCCACGAAATCCGACTGGTGTATCGAACGCCCGGCGGAACGGCGGGGATTCTTGTGTCGCTTGCCGGAGTGGCTCTGATGATTTTTCTGTGCAGAAAGAGTGCCGGAGGGCAGGGAGCAAGAAACTGTAACCCAGACTGAAATGCAGTCATGATTAAGCAGCCTGGGCAAACGCATAAATTCAATCGAAAAATCTGGAGAAACGTATTTATGAACCACATGAACAACAGCAGGACTAAGCGGCGCAGTCTGTCCTGCCGGATTAAAGAGCATTGGAGTCCTTTGATCCTTTTTGTAAACCTTGCAGCCTACATTGGCTTCGCATTGATTGACGGGCCGGTCTGGTGCCGGGATTCGAACAGCTACGCCACGATGGACTACACGAGGGAGCCGATCTATCCCACCTTCCTGTGGCTTATGCGCAAGCTCTTCGGTGAAAATATGATGGTGCACGGCTGGGATCTTACGGACCGTCTCGGGGGAAAAGCACCTGCGATGGAGCCTCTCTATCTGATGGCGGTTATTGTAGTCCAGTCGATTCTTGCGGCTGTTACGGTGTGGCTTCTTTCGAAGCTCTGCTATGAAATCGGCGGAAAGCTTCGTTATGCCGCTTTGGCTAATCTTGTGATGTGGGGCGTTGATCTTCTGAATCGCTTTGGTGCAAAACGGGGATCAACCTACACGCAGAGTATTATGACAGAAGGCTTTGGCGTTTCCTTTTATATCCTGTTCCTTCTGAGCCTTTTTCAGTATCTGAGGCAGCGCCGCAAAATGGAGCTCGGAAACGAAACATCCTGGAAGAGATATCTCCGGTTTTCTGTTCTGATGATGGTTTTATGTGCATCCCAGCACAAGCAGCTGACCATTACCTTGATCATCTTTGCAGCTGCCACGATTTCTGCAGATTTGCGGCTCCTGATCCGGTACCGCGGCTTCGTGAAAACCGGAAATCAGGCTGCAAATCAAAGCGTGCAGCAATGCTTCGGTAAAACAGGAACACGACAAGCTGCGCTGAACTGGTTTTTCCGGGATGCTGCGGCACTTCTTTGTGCAGGAGTTCTGATTTTTCTGATCGGACACGTTTATAACCTGACGTTCCACGGTGTGTGGTCCTTCCATACAGGAAGTGCGGATAAGATTGACAGTACGCTGCTCTACACAGTTACCGAGGAGGATGCAGAGCTGTTTGTATCGAATGAAAAAGCTGCACCCGATGACGCGGATAACCTGCGTGAGCTCTTCCTCAGCATTGAAGAAGAGCTTGCAGGGCAGCAGCTTCGATATGTAGATGCACCGTCTGGCTCCTGGGTAGAGCTCTGCTCACACTATGCGGACAGCTATGACATCATCGGCTTTGAGGTCCTGGATCCTCTTGTGGACAGCTATGTGCGAACGAATCAGTCGGATCTGATCCCGGGGAGCATGGAATTTGCGATTGCGACGGATCAGGTTTGTCAGAGTCTGGAGCATGTGCTGATCCGACAGAATCCCTCACGTCTTCTGTATCTTTGGATCAACAATGTCCGCAAGGGCTTTGTCAATACCGTTCTGCGTGTCAGCACGGTGCTCAACTGGGCATCTCTGGTCCTGTGGATTTCTTATCTGGCGGCTTTATTTCTTCTGATCCGGAGGGGAAAACATAAGTCCAGCGTTTCATGCCGGGCGTCAGAAAAGAATTCTTGCAATGCGGCAGAAGAGAAGCGGTGTGTGGATACAATTCTGTTTGCGTCACTGGTTCTTCTCGGAACACTGGTCAATTGTATGGTGGTGGGAGCTATTATTTTCCCGCAGACCAGATATATGATTTACAACATGGGATTGTTTTATACAGCGCTGATTCTGATGATGGGCGAGCTTGGAAGATTCGTTTGCTGAATGAAATTCGTGGTAACATGTATTTATTGGAAGAAGCATAGAAAATATAAATGCTGTTATAGAATCAGAAATTGGGAAAATATTGAAATGGGGGGATTAACCATGTCAAACGCAGGGGAAGACAGAAAAAGGGAAAACAGAAAACGTGCAGCAACTCTTTGGCAAAACACAGTTTTGGCGCTTTTGCTTGCTGTCGGAATTGTAATTGGCGGAGGAGGCTCTTTTTCAGGTGTTTCGCAGGCTGTTTATCATGCTCCATGGTCTGAAATTCTTGTTGTAGAAGCGGCTTCGACAACAAACTACGTGGCCAGTACGGGCCTGAATGTGAGGGCGCAGGGAAGCACAAAATCCGCAAAAGTGGGATCCTTCAGTAAAGGCGATACGGTTCGTGTTTATTCGATTTCGGACGGCTGGGCAGAGATTGAATACAATGGAACTACTGCCTATGTAGCTTCGAAATATCTGAGCAAGCCGGGAAAAGTCACATCCGGTAAATCCAGCACAGGTAAAAAGGCTGCGTCGGCAAAGACGTCCAGTTCCATGAGCAGTAATTCGGCTTCAGGAACAGACGATATCACCGTATGGCTGTCCGCTACGGGAGATAAATATCACAGCAAGAACAATTGTGGACGGATGAATCCGTCAAAAGCAAGACAGACAACCAGATCCGCGGCGAAAGCCAGCGGGTATGAAGCCTGCAAGAAGTGCTGGTAGAATTCATAATAACCGGAAATCCTGCCAACCTTCGCTTCATTCCTGACGGATCCCGATTCCCATCAGGATCAGCATCAGCGGCAGACAGGTGATCTGATCAAAAAGCACTGTCCCGACCGCAAGATAGCAAAGGAGCATCATAATGTAAGGAAGAGAGCAAAGCTTTCGATTCCAGATTCGCAATGACAATACGATGATAACCAGATAAAGCACCATCCCGACGAGTCCTGTCGTCAGGAGCCGGTTCAGGAGAATGCTGTGCGCATTCATGATATCCATTCCGAACCGGTTCAGGAAAACAGAACGGTACTCCGGATGACTTAACAGATAAGGATACAGACAGTCGGGGCCGATCCCAAAGAGCTTTTGCGAAAGGGGAAGGCCCCGATAAATTTCGGAGCAGGTACTCCAGATGAGGCCGCGTGAGGAGCCGAAGCGATCCGAATACAGCCCGGGCAGCAGCACCTGAACCAGAAGAAGCAGCACGGTCCCCGCAAGGCAGAGCAGCTCAAAACAGCGAAGATACCCCGCACAGGTGACGTCCTTCTGCTTTTTGACCGGGGCGGCGTGGTGGGATGTGGTATTCCGAATCAGAGATCTCCACAACAGGATTGCCACCGCTGCAACCAGAAGAGAGGTCCCGTACCAATCATGAATCAGCCTCCAGGAGATTCCCTGCGTATTCTCATACAGATACCGGTCCAGCTCCGGTCTCCTGGTGATCAGGCAAATATGAAGAAGAACCGGCAGCAGGCAGAAAGTAGCCAACTGCTCCAGAAAAGCAGGAAGACCTGCCCGGTTCTGAACACTGACGACTGCCAGCGAGACAAAGCAGACCCCCAGAATCAGATAGCAGCTCTCGGTTCCGGATAAAATCAGAATCAGAAAGGACATCACAAGAAGCAGCTCTTTCACATAAACCTTCCGGCCGGATTGCCGGTTCAGTCTTGCCAGATACAGATCCCCCATGAGAATCGGGACGACAACCGACAGATATCCGCAGAACCAGTCGATATTTCCCAGAGTCGACAGATACGTGTAATCAATCCCCATATAGGAAAAAGGATAGAATCGGAAGCGATTGGCAATTCCAAGAAAAATCGTAATTCCGGCTCCTGCGTAAAGGCAGTATGTTCCGAATTTACGGGCATGCTCCCCGTCACCGGATACCGGAAAAGAAAAAAGAAAGGCAAAGAAAAATGAAAGTGCCTGTACCAGAAAGCCCATCATCCATCCATCTGCTCCGCTCCATGCATCCGCAAAGCTTCCGGACAGCAGAGAAGAGAGCAGAAGAGAGGCAATCAGAAGCAGAACAAAAAGCCGCCATAAGCGAAGATGAAACGTGCCTGTCTCGGACATACAGTCTGCGTCGGTGTCTTCGGAATCGGACTGATTTTTCTGCCGGGAAGCTGTCTGCAGAGGTTTCCGATGAAGATGCGGTATCCTTGAGATGAGACCTCGAATCAGAAACCACGCGCAGAAGAGGACACTGAATACGACGTACAATCGCACCTTGGCATCCCCAAGGCCGACATATCCGGAAGGGGCATAAAGGGGAAGAACGAGAAAGAGGATCAGAAGGTACAGATTACGGGCAAGCATAGCTCCTCACTTTCCGGCTTTCATAAGAATCACTGTAAAATGATCAAAAAAGGGATTGCAGAACAAATCTGCAGTCCCTTTCATGGATTTCCCTGAAGCAAATATATCGCGTAAATCTATTGGAATTGGAATCAGTCTTCGAAAAAAGTCTTACTGAAGAGCAACCACAACAGAACCCATATCCGTCAGAGTGATGGTAATTGCACCCTTCTCTACGACGACATCCGTCTTCGTAACCGTGCCGTCCTTATGAAGCTGGTATACCGATGCGGTCTTTCCGTTGAAGCTCTTGTCGACAGAAATCTTACCGGTGAAGGAGCCGAAGTCATCCCATACCGACTTGCCGGACTTGAACATCTGGAACTTCACAGGTCCGAGAATCTTCGAAGCATCGGGAGCAGCAAGCTTCACATAATCCGTGAGCACCTGACCAGCCTGATCCTTCTTCGGAGCGGAAACAGATACTACGACATCCTTGTCTGTGACTTCGGAATAATCAGGAGTAACGGATACCTTTCCGGAAGTGGTGTTGACGGTAACATAACCGGACTGTGCTGCGGCTACATCTGTTCCGGGACGACCCAGAATATAGGAAGATGCCTTGCTGACAAACTCCTGAAGAACATTGCGGACGCGAATCTCTTCACGCTCCTCATCTGTCAGAATTTTCTCTTCAGCTGCGCTGTTGCCGCTGACCGAAGGGGCAGCAAATACCGGGGCGCTGCTCAGAGCAAGCGTCAGAGCTGCTGCAACTGCAATACCGGAAACCATAGGCTTTTTCATAATAAAAACTCCTTTCATCAAAACAGATCGTTATGTAAATGGAGTGCAATCCGTCGTATGGAAGAAGACAGGATTGTATTCATCAAATTCGGTTCACATAATAGTCTTCCAGAATAAATATGCATAGTGGCAAATTGATTGACAATTAATAACGAAAACAGGCAAATGAACAGTTTCATGCTGTTTCATGGTGAGACCTTCAGCGAACGACATAGAGCGTCCTCCTAACCGACTATTGGTACGGATCAAATGAATCTGTAATATATTGGTTTCACCGGTTCCGGAGCATTGAAGTGACAAAAACAGATAAGGTGATATTTTCACATTTAAACAAATTTGAAACTGATTACATTTAATATATTGTTGAAACGACGTGAAAATCTCACTATAATGTTACTGTAAGATTGCTTTGGGAGGACTCATCATGCTTAGAGGATTTTCGGTTACTAATTTTAAGTCATTTAATCAGCCACAGTCTATTTCTATGGCTGCCAGTAAGATTGTGCGGCATCAGGATCATATACGTGAGGTAAGCGAGAAAAAGATCTTGAAAAGTGCATTGATTTTTGGTGCAAATGCTGGTGGAAAGAGCAACCTTATCAGAGCGGTAGATTTTTCTCGTGATATTGTTCTATCCGGACTGGAGAGCGTAGATCTCTCCGGTCAGTTTTTCCGCATAAATTCCGAAAATTATCATAAACCCGGAGTATTTGAATATAATCTTCTGGTCGGTGGAAGAGAGTATTCTTATGGAATAGCAATTTCATATGACAAACAAGAGGTTATATCGGAATGGCTTGTCCGTCTGTTTAAGAATGGCAGGGAGTTTGTAATCTTTAACCGTAATACCGAAGAGGACGGTACAAGTACAGTGGAGACGGACATCAAGGCCGGCGATAAAACGTCTTCTATGAGATTAAGTGTCTATTTTGAAGATTACGGCAATGAGATTTCTGCTGCCTCCAGAAAAAAATCAATGCTGTCTGATATTGCTTCAAGAAGCAGCAATCGCCAGGGAATATTTGGAGAAATACAGAGTGTATACCTCTTCTTCCGTAATATGATTATTATATTTCCGGATACAAAGTACAATTTGATCAATGAAATTGCAACGGACAGTGAGAGAAAGGATTTCTTTCAGAGTGTTCTTGGATATTTTGACACGGGGATTGAATCAATTAGAAGCCAGTCACATTCCATGGATTTCGATAAATTGTTTTCTGATATGACGTCCGGAGATGCTGCCAGAATAAAGCTTGATCTATCCAAGGCTGCCCAGGAACACCCGGTGACCTTACGAGTTGGAAATCAGGTGATTATTCTGAGAAAAGATAAGGATGGAAACATCATCTACAATAAACTGCTGCTTAACCATGGGAATCCATCTGATCTGTTCGATTATCAGGACGAATCAGACGGTACACGGCGACTCTTTGATCTTGTTCCACTGCTTTATGATACGGGAGATACTTCTGTAATTCTGATAGACGAGGTTGACAGAAGCCTGCATACAAATCTGGTAAGAAAGTTTATAGAATTATTTTTCGAAAAAACAAGAAACAATGATACGCAATTGATTGCAACAACGCAGGATCCTAATATCATGGATTTGGAGCTTCTGCGTCAGGATGAGATCTGGTTTGTACAAAGAGAAAATGATCATAGTTCCACTATTTATTCTCTGAATAAATTTAAGGAACGCTTTGATAAGGTCGTTCGAAATGATTATTTAAACGGCCGGTATGGTGCTATTCCTATGTTCAATGGTGATTTCTCGACAGAGGAGATAGAAGATGCAGAATAAGTACCGCCTTCGTGCCAACCAATATGATAGAGAGGCTGAGGATGAAAAAATACGTCCGTATCGAATCTATTATATTGCAGTAGAAGGGAATGCGACTGAAAAGGAATATTTTGAGGGACTTTCGGCCTATCGTGAGAACCTTGGAATAGATGGCATTGTATCTGTTGAAGTGCTGCAACGTTCGTCCAAAGATGGACACAGTGCGCCCAAGCAGGTTTTGGAGCTATTGGAAGAATACATAAGCCTCCGAAACAATGGGGTAGCTAACGAGCTGTCGGATGATATTTTCTCCTCGATTATCTCAGAATATGGGATGGACTTCATAAAACGGTATATTGAAAATCCGAATTCTGTCCCGACAAAAAAACGGAATCGACTGGTGACGAAGCTGCTGACAGTCGGATATGACATAAACTACAGGCGGTATCTTACAATAACAGGAAATAACGATTCTGCTTCCGAAAATGATGATGTCTTCTGCATTATGATTGATCGGGATGCTGGTTCGCATACTCCGGAGGAATTGCAGCTTTGTCTCAATCACTGCAGGGAGAAATCTTATAAGTGTTTCATTGCCACTCCTTGCTTTGAATTCTGGCTGCTGCTTCATCTTTCTGATGTCAAATCTGAATATGCGGATAAACTTGATATTTTACTGGCTAATCCGAAGGTGTCCGAACATCATACATTTGTCAGCAAAGAAGTGTCACAAAAGGCACACCATGGAAAACATGGCCTGCACTTCAAAAATGTCTATCTGCCGCATGTAATGGATGCTGTTCAACGTGCCAAGGAGTTTGCCGTAGATGATGAAGATCTGATTGATCATCTTGGCTGCAACCTGTGGGAATTGATTGAAGAGATGCAGCAATATCAGAATGATCAATGAGATTTTGAATATTTCCACTGTGTTCAAATGTTCAGGAGACAATCAACTATTTGGAGAAGCTGGAAGGGTGGAAAAAAATGGGACCTGCTCATTGACAATCTTCCAGATAAATGATGGGTTTGCACATTCCTGAGAAAGCAGGTTATATAAAAATTCTATTGTATCCGTTACAGATTTTCTACGAGTATGTGACAAGTAAGAAGGAGGTTGTATAGATGAACCAATTCTACAATATTTGGAACTATGACTACATTCAGAAGCAAGCGCAAATTGAACACCACTATGCGCAGGTGAAACAGGTACAGGATACGGCGAAAGCTCTGTACGATTTTCTGGACGGTTGTGACAAAATCGAACCTGCCTATCAGCAGCAGGCAATGGCGGAGTTTTGTGGAGTCATCGCTACATATTTAGATAAGCACATTCAAAGATAAACTTATATAAGCAAGGGAAGTGGAATAACGGATATAAGACTATGTTCAAATTTGAAGATGATTATATTGTCATTGATTCGCAGAAGGATGCTGCCGCATTCATAAAATGGTAAACGATGATATTGTGCGTTCTGAATTAACAGGACAGGAATACGATAGTTCAGCAAAATCGCTTCTTGAACCAACTGAAGAGATTGCTGGAGCATAGAGTATGGGGATATCTTACAAAATTCTTGCAGCGGCAGAAAAGAGCAGTAAAACGTATGAAGAGATCTTATCACCCTTGCTGGAAGGACGAGAAAAGGAGAGTTCACAGTATGAAACATCACAGACTGGATCCGTATCCGATACCAAAAGATAAAACGCCGCTTTATATTAATGAACCCTGGCTGATCGACAAGTCGCTCTTAGAGCATCTGCAGCACAGAGAACCGGAAGAACAACCGGATAATGTACGGATATATATTCCAATGGACCTGAACCAGAAGGCAATCTTACGGCGGCTTGACAGAGTGATTGAGCAGTATGGTGAAGCCACAGAAGAGAATGAAATGGAATTTGGCATGGATGTGGGGATGATTATTTCACAGTTGGAGATTTATGATCAAATGTGGTTTATCCGTCATATGCCGGAAGAAGGGGAACACAGTCTGGAAGCAAAGAAACTTGTCAGAGAGATAATAACCCGCTTGGAACAAATACCCGATGGATGTGCAGAGTGCTTTCCATTTGAGGTAATTGATGAACTTAAGCAGAAGTATTTATCTGAGTGAGAACGGAGAATATGAAAAAGTATCATCTGGATGAAGATCATCGGACGACTGATTGGAAAGGAAGCCGGTTTCATCCTTGACCGAGGATACTTCAGTAAGGAAAACATCCACTTCATGGATAATGAGTAAGCGGGGGGGGGTGAACGCCTCCGCTTGCTTTTTGCACATAAAAGAACAATGTTGTTTTTCAACGGCATTGTTCCGAACTTTGTTAACATTGTTCTGCTGCTTGGGTATAAGGTACCTGTGATTTTATGCGTGGAGGTATCCCTTTATTGTTGCTGATCTCATGAGCTGTCGCTAGGTTGATTTCATTGCCTGTCGCCCAGTTGCTTACTTTTCTGTCATTGCTTGAACGGTTGAAACCGGGGCTTTCGCCCCGGCCACTCTTATCC
>Ga0129314_1000753_pt1 | contig 29481 bp, 22 predicted proteins | sample O1111metagenome_FD_94431 | JGI IMG/M metagenome (GOLD analysis project Ga0129314, IMG submission 94431) | Orangutan individual fecal microbial communities from fecal samples from Wisconsin, USA - O1111 metagenome | ecosystem: Host-associated > Mammals > Digestive system > Large intestine > Fecal... | reverse complement strand
TACTGCTTACCGCCGGTAACGATGATCGCTTGCATTGCTTGCACCTCTTTCCTTAATTACGGACTCGCTGTCGGGGGCGTTCGAAAAGCCTCGAAAGCCTTCGAAACTTTATGCCCATTCAAAGCGGCTGTGTCAGTATACATTGTAAAAACTGAAAAGTCAAGGACTTTTTGCGAAAATTCCCGTGCGTGAAAATTCCCGCGCGGGATCGCTTGCCTTTTTGCCGCCGCGCCGATATAATGGGAAAAAATTCCGGGAGGGAAAAAGCATGGAACAGTTTCTTCCGCCCATCGGGGATGTTCGCGCTTACGCTGCGAACAACCCCTTTATGGCGTACAATCACATCGAGATCACGCGCATCGAGCGGGACGAACAGGGCGACTACCGTGCAGAGGTGCGCGTGGTGCTGCGGCACGAGTCGATGAATCTGCACGGCGCGGTGCACGGTGGGCTTCTCTATGGGCTTGCCGACTGCGTGGCGGGCATCGCCGCGCGCTGCGACGGGAACGACTATGTGACGCAGAGCGCGCACGTCAACTTCCTGCGCAACACGAAGCAGGGCACGGTCTATGCGCTCGCGAGCGTCGTGCGGCGCGGACGGCACATGGTCGTGCTGCACGTTGCCATCCGCGACGCGGAAGAGCGATTGCTTGCCGACTGCGCGGTGGACATGATGCGCACAGAACGGTAAAAATGCGGAAGCGCCCCTTCGACAAAAGCCGTCGAAGGGGCGCTTTTATCGTGGCAGACGATCTGCTGAGGCGAAGCGCAGAGGCGCGGATGATTCAGATAAAAGGGAGAAAAGGCAATGACTTTTTTGCATGTTTTGCCAATGGAATATAAAAATTCAGCGTGCTATCATAACTTATGTTAACACCAAATAAACGTAAAGATGGGAGATGGTCAGAGAAAGCACGACGGGCAGGCCTGCGCACGACAGCGTGAGGCCTGCGGACCCCAGCGCAATATTTCACTCATTTTTTAGGAGGAACCAAATGAAAAAAGGTATGCTCAGAAAGCTTCTCTGCACCTGCGTGGTAACGGCAGCCGCCTTTGCCGCGACGACCATCAGCGCCTCCGCCTGCACGACGATCTATGTCGGCGGTGATCTTGTGGAGGAAGGAACTCCCTTCATCGCCCGCACGGAGGACTACGGCAGCGACTATAACAAGCTCTGGTTCATCAGCGAAAGCGGCAACTGGAAGCAGGGCGAGCACTATGTCGGCTGCCCGGACTACGGCCCGTTCGAGTGGGACTTCACGCACGACAGTTATCGCTTCACCCACTTCACCAACGATATCTACTATGATGGCACCTGCCCCGAATGCGGCGAGAAGGCGGATCACCCCTCCTACACCGAGTTTGGCACGAACGAGAAGGGCGTTTCCGTCTCCGCAACCGAAACGCTGCACGGCAACGAGAAAGTAGCCGAGGTTGACCCGTACCGCAACGCCAAGTGGGCCAAGGCCAACGGCAACGCCCGCATCGGCATTGAGGAAACGGATATCCCGACCATCATTCTGGCCGAGGCCGCTTCTGCTCGCGAGGGCGTTGAGCTGCTGCTCGACATCTATGAGAACTACGGCTGCGTGTACGCTTCCGGCGTGTTCATCTGCGACAAGGACGAGGCATGGTACATTGAGAACTGCAGCGGCACGCAGTATGTCGCCATCAAGCTCAACGACAGCCTGCTCTTCCTGGAGCCCAACATGGCCGTCATCGGCCGCATCGATCTGGACGACACCGAGAACGTGCTCTCCTCCAAGGATCTGATCGCGGTGGCAAAGAAGGCCGGTACCTTCGTTGGCGATGAGGAAAAGAACATCATCGATTTCCGTGCTTCCTATGCCCGCATCTCCAGCAAGATGGATCAGCGCATGATCGACGGTCTCAATTACCTGAATGCCAGCTACAAGTACGACAGCGACATTCTCGTGGCTGACAACACCAAGTTCACCATTTCCAACCTTGATGCAAACGGCAAGATCGTTACGCTCTACACCAACATCAAGGCTGACCGCAAGCTCGACAAGGACGATGTGTTTGGTTACTACAAGCTCTCCTCCATCGGCAAGGCCAGCAACCAGGAGATCGAGATCTTCCAGCTCTTCAAGGATCGTCCCGTTGAGACGGCAACGGTGGGCTGGGTCGGCGTCGGCAACATGTCCTACAATGTGTTTGTCCCCTACTATCCCATGCTGATCGACGGCATGTACAAGGGCTACCAGGTCAGCACCGCTCCCGCGGTCTTCACGACCGAAAAGCCCGACAGCTTCTGCACCTACGGCACGAGCTGGACGGTGGACGCTGACGGCAACCGCCAGCGCGTTCCCGGCTTCAAGGTGTATCCGGACAACTGGAAGGATTCCTACTACTTCACGTTTGAAGGCCTCGGCGGCTACATCGCCAATGCCGAAAACATCACCGGCAGCCCCCTGAAGGCTGAGGCGAAGGCCTATGTGGCCGGCAAGCTCGCTGCTCTCCAGCAGGAGCTCTATAAGGATTTTGTCACGACCGAGCAGCTTGCCAAGGCGAGCGACAAGCGCGCGCTTGCCACCGAGAACGGCAAGGCCATGGCAGAAAAGACGCACAAGCTGGGCGTTGAGCTGGTCGAGTACATCACCAAGGCGGAAGCGCTCGATAAGGGCGGCTTTGCGGATGTCAAGCCCGGCGCTTACTATGAGGACGCTGTGAACTGGGCGGTTGGCCAGAAGATCACCGCCGGCAAGAGCGCAACGGCCTTTGCTCCCAACGACGCCTGCACCCGTGCTCAGGCTGTGACGTTCCTGTGGCGCGCTGCCGGCAGCCCCGAGCCGAAGGCAACGAGCACTGTCTTCACCGATGTTGCGAAGGACAGCTACTACTACAAGGCCGTTCTGTGGGCAGTTGAAAACGGCATCACCAACGGTGCGACCGAGACGACCTTTGCCCCCAACGCGACCTGCTCTCGCAGCCAGATCGTGACCTTCCTCTACCGTTCCCAGAAGTCCCCGGAGGCGACGGCTGAGAATCCGTTCACCGACGTCAAGGCCGGCGCGTTCTATGAAAACGCCGTTCTGTGGGCGGTGAAGGAGAACATCACCACCGGTGCGAGCGCCACGACCTTCGATCCCGCGGGCAGCTGCACGCGCGGCCAGATCGTGACCTTCCTGTTCCGCTGCATGGGCAAGTAAGGCTCAAAGAACAGCATAAAAACGGAAAAGGCCCCCGAAGCTTACGCTTCGGGGGCCTTTTTTCAGCTTTTCGCAAAAGATCATTTTTTACCATGGCAGGTACTGCCACAATGCGCGCAGTCGCCGCCGCAGCCGCCGCTTTTCTTCCCCTTTCGCACAAAGCGCAGGGCAAGGAACGCCGCAATGACAATGAGCGCGAGCAGCAGATAGTCGAGCGTGCTCATCAGAACAGCCCTCCGAGCGCATAGGCGGCGAAGGCCACGACCCACGCGACCGTGCACTGCATCAGCACGACGAGCGCGGTCTTGAGCGTGGAGTTAAGCTCGCGGCGGATGGTGGCGACAGCAGCGACACAGGGCGTGTAGAGCAGCGTGAAGACGAGGAAGCTGATGGCCGAGCGCGTGGTGAAGAGGGTCGCGATGGCCGTGCCGCCGAGCAGCACCTCAAGCGTGCTGACGACGCTTTCCTTGGCGATGAAGCCGGAGATGAGCGCCGTGGCGCAGCGCCAGTCGGCAAAGCCGAGGGGCGCGAGAACGGGGGCGATGAAGCGCCCGATGAGCGCCAGCAGGCTCTGCGTGCTGTCGGAAACAACGTTCAGGCGCGTATCAAAGCTCTGCAAAAACCAGATGATGATGGTGGCGAGGAAGATGACCGTAAAGGCGCGCTGTAAAAAGTCCTTGGCCTTTTCCCACAGCAGCAGCGCCACGCTCTTGAGTCCCGGTACGCGATAGTTCGGCAGCTCCATGACGAACGGCACGGGCTTGCCGCGAAAGATCGTCTTGTTCATGACGAGCGCCGCGAGGATGCCGATGAGGATGCCGATGAGGTACATTGAGATCATCACGAGCGCGCGGTGCGCGGGGAAGAACGCCGCCGTGAAGAAGGCATAGATCGAGATCTTTGCCGAGCAGCTCATGTACGGCGTGAGGAGAATGGTCATTTTGCGGTCGCGGTCGGAAGAGACGGTGCGCGTTGCCATGATCGCGGGCACCGAGCAGCCAAAGCCGATGAGCATCGGCACGATGCTGCGCCCGGAAAGACCGATGCGGCGCAGGGGCTTGTCCATAACGAAGGCGACGCGCGCCATATAGCCGGTGTCTTCCAGAATGGAGAGGAAGAAAAAGAGCGTAACGATGATAGGCAGGAAGACCAGCACACTGCCGACGCCGGCGAAAATGCCGTCGATGATGAGGCTGTGGACAACGGGGTTGATGCCGTAGGCCGTAAGCGCGCGGTCGGCAAGAGCGGTGAGCGCGTCCACGCCGAGGCCAAGAAGATCAGACAAGCGCTGGCCGATCACATCGAAGGTGAGGTAAAAGGTCAGAAGCATGATGCCAAGAAAGGCGGGGATCGCCGTATAGCGCCCGGTGAGGAACTTGTCGATGCGCACCGAGCGCGCGTGCTCGCGGCTTTCGTGGCATTTGACGACCGAGGCGTCGACCACACCCTCAATGAAGCTGTAGCGCATATCGGCGAGCGCCGCGTTGCGGTCGAGCCCCGTCTCCGTTTCCATCTGCACGATGCAGTGCTCAAGCAGCTCCTTCTCGTTCTCGTCAAGCTGCAAGCGGTCAGCAAGATCGTCCCCGCCCTCGATGAGCTTGACGGCGCAGAAACGCGCGGGCACGCCGATGCGGTCGGCATGGTCGGCGATGAGGTGCATGACCGCGTGGATGCAGCGGTGCACCGCCGAATCGTCCGCGCAGAAGTCCGTCACGGCGGGCATCGTTTTGCTGCGCGCGGCGGAGAGCGCCTGGTTCAGCAGCTCGCTCACGCCCTCGCCCTTGGCGGCGGTGATGGGAACGACGGGAATGCCAATCGACGCGCTCATTTTCTTCACATCGATCGCGCCGCCGTTGGCGCGCACCTCGTCCATCATGTTGAGCGCCAGCACCATCGGCACGCGCAGCTCGAGGAGCTGGAGCGTGAGGTAGAGGTTGCGCTCGATGTTGGTCGCATCCACGATGTTGATGATGCCGTCGGGCTTTTCATTCAGGATAAAATCGCGCGAGACGATCTCCTCCTGTGTGTAGGGACGCAGCGAGTAGATGCCCGGAAGATCGACCACCGAGCAGTCCTTTTCCCCGCGGATCTCGCCCATCTTCTGGTCGACCGTCACGCCGGGGAAGTTGCCGACGTGCTGGTTGGAGCCGGTGAGAGCGTTGAAAAGCGTCGTTTTGCCGCAGTTCTGGTTGCCGACGAGTGCAAAGATCATTTCATCTCACCGTCCACTTCGATTTTTTTGGCTTCCTCCACGCGCAGCGTCAGCTCGTAGCCGCGCACGCGGATCTCGATGGGGTCGCCCATGGGCGCGACCTTTTGCAGCGTGACGCGCGTGCGGGGGATGAGTCCCATGTCGAGCAGGCGGCAGCGCAGTGCGCCGTCGCCGCCGACGGCGGTGATCACCGCGGACGCGCCGATGCTCAGTTGATCCAAAGTCATGCTTGCGTTCCCTTCTTTTCTGCAGGTTTGATGTATCCATCTTACCTTAAAAAATTATCATGCAAAAGAGAGAATGTCAACTGTCGCAATGCGTTGAAATGGACAAGAAAACGTGCTATGATAGCCGAAGATTTTGGATAGGAAAGGAAGCGAGGGGAGCAAAGAAAAGCAGCTCCCGCGTTGCATGATCGCAATTTTGCTTGCGCCGGTCTATCTGCTGGCGAATTATTATCTGCTGCGCCGCACAATGGGCTGGGTGAAGGCGTGGTTTCCGTTTTTTCGCTCGGTGCGCCATTGGGCTTTGCCCGTTGCGGTGCAGGTGTTTCTTGCCTGCTCCATCGTCGTCGCCTTTTTCCTGCCCGAGGGCAGGGCGCGGCGCGTGATGAAGCTCATAGGCAACTACTGGCTCGGCGTGCTGCTCTATGTGCTGCTCGCGGTCATCACGGCTGATCTTCTGCGATTGCTGCTGGGGTACGTGCTGCCGTTCAGGCACATCTTCGTCACAACAAGAATGCACCGTATCGCGGGCTGCCTCTGCGCGCTCGCCATCCTGACTGCGTCTCTCTGGGGCGTCGTCAACGCGCGCATCATCCATGTAACGCCCTATGACGTGACGGTCGAAAAGCAAGTTGCGGGCATGGACGAGATGAAGGTTGTGCTCGTGGCGGATCTGCACCTTGGCTACAACATCGGCGAAAAGCAAATGGAGAGAATGGTGGAAAAGATCAACGAACAGGACGCCGATCTTGTTGTCATTGCAGGAGATATCTTCGACAACGAGTGGGAGGCGGTGGACGACCCGGACGGCATCGCGGCAACGCTGCGCGGCATCCGCTCGAAATACGGCGTTTACGCCTGCTACGGCAACCACGACATCGAGGAAAAGGTGCTCGCGGGCTTCACCTTCCGCCAGAGCGCGAAAAAGGAGAGCGACCCGCGCATGGACGCTTTTCTGAAAGAGGCGAACATCACGCTTTTGCGCGATGAGGGAAGGCTCATCGACGGGAAATTCTATCTCTACGGCCGCCCGGACGCGCACCGCCCCGGCCGCGGCGTCGAGGTGCGGAAAACGCCGGACGAGATCACGGCGGAGATGGACAAAAGTAAGCCCATCATCGTCCTCGACCACCAGCCGAAGGAATTGCAGGCGCTTGCGGACGCGGGCGTTGACTTGGACCTCTGCGGCCACACGCACGATGGACAGATGTTCCCGGGCAACCTCACCATCAAGCTGATGTGGGAAAACGCCTGCGGGTATCTGCGGAAGGGGAAGATGCACAACATCGTGACCTCGGGCGTTGGACTCTTCGGGCCCAATATGCGCGTGGGGACGAAGGCGGAGATCTGCCCGATCACCGTGCACTTTGCCTGAGCGCGGCAAAACATGAAAAAAGAGGAACCGTTTCGTAACGGTTCCTCTTTTTTGCGCTTATGCCATCTCGCGGAAGCGCGCGGCGATGTAGGCGGCTGCCTCATCGGTGGAGAGGCTGCCAGTGTTGAGATACAGATCGTAGCCGTCCGGCGCGCCCCAAGTGCGGCCGGTGTAGTTCTCGTAGTATTTGCGGCGCTGCTTGTCCATCTTGCGGATGAGGTGCACGGCCTGATCGCGAGAGAGCTTTTCCTGTTCCATCTTGCGCCGGATGCGGTGCTCGTCGGGCGCAGCGACGAAGACGGTGAGGAGCTTCACGTCCTGATCATGCAGGACGAAATCCGCGCAGCGGCCAACGAAAACGCACTCTTCATGCCGGGCGATGCGGCGGATCTCATGGCTTTGCAGGGCAAAGAGCACTTCACTCGTCGGTTTGCCGCGCAGCACATGGTAGTTGCCCTCGTGCACCGTCTGGAAGAGGTAAGGATTCGTGGCCTTTTCGTCGGAGGACGAGAGCGTCTTTTCCGAAAGCTCGCCGTACTCGCAGGCAAGGCGGATGAGCTCTTTTTCGTACACGCGGATGCCGAGCAGGTCGGCGGTCTTGACCGCGACCTCGTGGCCGCCGCTGCCGAATTGACGGCTGATGCTGATGATGCGATTTCCCATACTTGCTTCCTCCGCTCTCTATTTATTTCAGCGCACTGAGCGCCTGCTGGGAAAACGAAACTTCGCGCGTGGTGGGGGTGATGACGGCGGAGACCGCCGCCGGTGCGTCGGTGAGGATGAGGTGCAGCGCGCCGCTGCACGAAACGCTGATCGAGCGCAGTGTGCCGTCCGCGCCGACAAGCGCCTCGATGCGCCCGGAGGTGAAGGACACGTTCTGCGTCTTGATGCCCGGGGCGATGGCGGCGGAAAGCGCAGCCATGCCGTCCTCATCGAGCGTGAGCGAGTACGACCGGCCGTTTTCCGTCTCCGTGCAGGCGGCGGTGCCGTTCATCAGCAGCTCGCAGCTGAGATCGATGAGCTGCGCGGAGTCGACAAGGTCGGCAGAGTCGAGCTTGTTGCCGCTTTCATCGCAGATGACGCCATCCGAAAAGTAAAAGGCCAGCGTATTCTTGCGGATGCAGGAAATGCTTTGCCCGTCGTAATCGTGGCGGTCGTACTGGAGCGTATCGCTCAGCACGATGGGGCCGCAGTCGGCGGAGAGGGCAATGTCTGCCGAGAGGGTATCCTGTCCGTAGAGCGCGGAGAGCGCTTGCAGCAGGCGGAGCGTATCGTCCGTGAGCGTGCCGCTCACCTCGGTGGAGGACGCGCGCATGGCGCTGCGCACCTCCTTGGGGATGGCGGGGGCGGACGCGCTGTCGCGGAAGAGAACGCTGGCCTCGACGCGAAGATCACCCGCGCCCTCGCTGCGGAAGCGCAGCTCCATCAGCTCGCCGCTCTCAGCGATGAGCTCAACGCGCAGGGAGGTGAGCGCTGCCGCGTCGGCAATATCGTCGGAGGCAAGCAGGTGCAGAAGCGCCGCCGCGTCCTCGCCCTCGGCGGTGAGGGTGTAGATCTTTTCCTTGCCGTCAACCGATTTTTCGATCGTCAGGCTGCGGCAAAGCTCGGCAGTCTGATTGAGCAGCGAGGAATAGTCGGGGTAGGCATCCGCGATGGGATAGGCGCGGCCGTTTGCAAGGTAGATGACGCCGTTTGCATAGTAGAGCGCCGCGCCGTCGCGGTCAATACAGGTGAGGGCCGTGTCGTCGACCTTTGTGCATGTGACGGAGGCATCTGCCTGTACGCTGAGCTTGCCGTAAGAGGCATCCACGGTGAGATCCATGGAAAGCGGGTCCTGCTTCATGCGCGCTTCGATGAGATGATAGGCCTCAAGGTCCTTCTTCACATCGGAGTTGAGGAAGAAGACCGCGGCGGCTGCGAGCAGCACGAGAACGGTGATGAGGATGGGAAGCCAGCGGCGCTTTCTGCGGCGGGGCTTGGCGGGCTTGACCGCGGGACGGCTGAGCGCGTCCTCGCGCGATTCCCGCTCTTCTCGCAGCAATCGAAGCTCCTCCTCCGCGCGCGCAAGGCGCGCCTCGATGGAGTCGGGGGCGCTCGGTTCGGCTGTCGCGCTCGGCGCGGCGGGCTCGTTGGAACCCGCGGGGGCAGCGGGAGCAGCTTCCTGCGCGGAAGTGTCGGGCGCGGCGGCGCTTTCCGCTGCGATCACGGCAGGGACGGGAGCTTCCGCTGCGGCGGGGACTGCCGGACGCGTGCTGCGCATGATGCGCTCGGCCTGCTCCACGGCGGCGCGCTGCTCGGCGCGCCTGCGCGCGCGGCGCTTTTTGCGGCGGTGCGCGCAGACAATGAGCAGAATGAGCACGAGCAGCACGAGAAGGGACGTGAGCCAGATGCCGATGACGGAGATCGTGCTCACCGCCGCGATCTCCACACTCGTTCCGCTGACGGGGAAGGTGAGGTAGCTGCCCATCGTGCCGGTGTCGACATTCTGCCACGCGCCGCCCTCGCGGACGTAGATGCGAAGATCACCGCTGTCCTCGGGCGGGAGGTAGCGGACGGTATGCTGTGCGCTGCCGTCGTCGGCAAGGTCGAGCTTCCACTGCTCGAGCACCTCGCGGTTGGCGGTATGCGGCGGGAATTCTCCGCGCCGCAGGCAGGTGAAGTAGCCCTGCAAACGGTCGAGGAGCGAGCCGGACTGTACATCGAAGGCCTCGGGCGTGAGCGGCTCGGCGGTCAGCTTGATGGCGTCGCCGTCGCTGTAGCTGCCCTCGACAAGCAGGACGGAAAGACCGCCCTCGCGTGTCTGCTCGGAGGCGAGACCGGGGGTATAGGCCTCGTACACGGCCGTGACAACGGTGTCGAAATGGAGCGAATCAAGGTCTGTGCGGTCCCAATGGGCGTGGTAGCCCTCCTTTTCGGGAATGTCGGGGATGTCGCTCTCGTCGAAGGACGCGCCGTAGTCGAACGAGCGGCGCAGCACCTCCTCGCCGCCGGCAAGGAAGGTGAGCGTGAAGGTCTTCATGCCCTCGGGGATGCTGGTGTTTGCGCAGAGCTGGGAGAAGGAGATCGGCTCGGCGCGGCCGACGAAGCCCTGACGGTTGATGCCGGGCAGGTCGTCGGAGACATAGTAGTTGTTTGCAAAGGCGCCCGTATCGCTGCCGGAGATCGCGCCCGCGTACTGCTGGCAGTCGGTGACGGCGACGAGAGAGTAGTTCCACGTCACGCTGGAGCCGCTGCCGTCAGCCTTGGAGGCAACGCCCGAGCCGACGATGCCGCCGACGTACTTTTTGCCGCCGAGCGGGCACTTGGCAAAGTTGCCGTGCACGGAAGCGCCCGTAACGCCTGCGATACCGCCGACATAGCTGCCGTTCTCGCTTGTGACGGAGCCGTAGCCCTCGCAGGCGGTGACATAGCCAAGATCCATGCGTCCGACGATGCCGCCGACATAGCTGCGCTTGCCGGAGATGTCGCCGGTGTTGACGCACTGCTGCACGATGGACTTGTACGCATACTGCTTGCGGTAGCTGCCCGAGAGACTGCCGGTCACGTCGTCCTCGGGGTCGAGCGTATACTCGATGGCCATGGAGCCGGCAATGCCGCCGGTGTTCACATCGCCGTAGACGGCGGCGGTATTTTTACTGCCGGAGACCTTGCCGAGCGTGACGGCGTTGGTGTCAACGTCGGAGGAGTCGGAGATGATGCTGCCGGAGCCGCCGCCGACACTCTCGATGGCGGAGAACATGGAGTTCGACAGCTCGTTGAACTTGCTGTTGATCGAGCGCAGGTCGCTCGAGAGCGTGCTCGAGCTTGTTTTGACGTTTTCGGTGATCAGCGAGAGCTGGCTGCCCGCCGCGGTGATCGCGCCGACGACCGTGTTGAAGTTCGTCACGCTGACAACGTCGGAAATGCCGGGATGCGGCCCGATGATGATGCCGCCGTCAATGTCGATGCTCGGCGGGGTGATGGCGTCGAGATCGACGTTCACGCGCACATCGCCCGCGGCGTCTGAAGCATCGGAGAGGTAGCCGGAGATGAGCGTGAGGCGGTCACAGATCTCGCCCGTGCTGTACTGCGCGTCGTTTACGGCCTTTTCAACAAGGCGGCTGAGCTCATCGAGCTGAGACTTCATCACGGAGAACTGGCTGGCGGAGACTTCGGTGCGGACATAGGGTTCCAGCTGTCCGGCGATGCCGCCGACGTCCTTGCGCCCGCAGACCGCGCCGCTGTTTGTGCAGGAGCGCACCTGCCCGCTGCTGCGCCCGACGATGCCGCCGACATTGTAGCCGATGTGCTGGTAGCCGATGGCGGCCTCGTTCACGCACTCGCTGATCGCGCCGGAGGAGTAGCCCGCGACGCCGCCGGTGTCGGTCGAGACACCGATCGTGTCGAACTGGGAAAGCTTGGAGAGGTCGAGCGAGAACTCAAAGCTCAGATCGTCTAAGTCGATGGCGGGGTCGGTGCTCTCAATGTTCACATAGGCGCGGTTTTTGCTCGATACGATCGCGCCGAGGTTGTAGCCGGCGATGCCGCCGGTCATGTTCTGGCCGAAGATCGCGCCCGTGGCCTCGCACGAGCGGATGACGCCCGTGGCGGCGTTGTACCCCGCGATGCCGCCGACATTGCGCTTGCCGGAAACGGAGCCGTTGAAGCTGCAATTTTCAATCGTGCCGTGGTTTTCACCCGCGATGCCGCCGAGGTCCTGGCTGTCGCCTGAAGGGGTGAGAGCGCCCTCGACATGCAGATTTTTCACGCTGCCGCCCTTCTGCACCACGCCGAAAAGACCTGCCGGGGAAACGCTTTCTTCCATATCAAGGCCGCTGATGGTATGGCCGCCGCCGTCAAACGCGCCGCCGAAGGAGGGAATGGGCAGCACGCCGGTGCTTTCCAGCACAAGGTCGTTGTCGAGCACGACCTTTTTGCCGCGCGAGTAGGAGTCGAGCGTGCAGGAGCGCGCGAGGGACTGGAGATCCTCCTCGGTCTTGATGTGGATGGTATCATCCACGTCGGCAAGCGCGCTTGTGAAGGGAAAGAGGGATAATAGCAGCAGCGCGCCGAGCGCGAGCGCGCAGAGGCGATGTAATTTAGTCTTCTTCATCATCTTGCTCCTCATTTGCAGAACCCGAGATCAGGTTCAGGTCGATGTCTCCCTCGACGGTCGCGTGCATCACGCCGTGGACCGTGCCGTTGATGCTGCCGCGCACCATGCCGTTGACGGAGACCTTGCCGTGGGCAGTCTTCTTTTCGCTGATGGACGGGACGGAGAAGGAGGTCTTGTCCACGATGCCGCTGCCGATGAGCAGGATCTGCGGGAGGGCGAACATGACCATGATGATGGAGATGACCGTGCCGCGGCCGAGACTCTCGCCGATGCCCGCGATGACGGGCTCAGAGGTCATGCTGCCGATCAGAAAGCCGCAGATCGAGAGGATCGAGCCGGAGGTGATGATCGTCGGGAAAGCAAAGTTCAGCGTTTCCACGATGGCGTCGCGGTGGTGCATCTTGCCCTTGAGCTCTTGATAGCGGCTCGCGATGACGATGGCGTAGTCGATGTTCGCACCCATCTGGATGGAGGAAACGATCAGGTAGCCTAAGAAGAAGACATACTTTCCCGTGATGGTCGGGAACGAGAAGTTGAGCCAGATGCAGCCCTGGATCACCAGAATCAGCAGCACCGGCATACCGGCGGAGTTGAACGTGAAGAGCAGCACCAGCATGACGACGAGCACCGACACGATGCTCACAACCTTGTTGTCCACGGCGAAGGACTTTTCAAATTCGTATTCGTTTGTCGATTCGCCCGCGAGATAAACGGTGTCGTCAGGATAATACTTCTCGGCGATCTCAAGGATCTTGTCGGTGAAGGCATAGGTCTCATCGCCGCTTTCCGGCAGCGTGAGGTAAATGAGCATACGGTCGTAGTCCCCGCCCTCGAGCTGCGCCTTCGCGCTCTTCATCTGCACCTCGGCATCCTGCAAAAGCTTTGTCTGCTCGTCGCTGAGCGTGACGAGCCCCGCGTCCACCTGATCGCAGACGAAGAGGAACATATCGATGAGCGGAACCTTGTAGGTCGATAAATTGCCCGCGAGCTTGCCGTATTCCGAATGCTGCGCGGCGTAGGCGGCGTAGACGACCTGCGCGGCCTCGTAATCAAGACCCGCAAGCTCGGCGAACTGGCGTGGCGTCAGCTTGTCGGCGAGCATATAGCCGTCGAGCGCTTCAATGTTGGTAAGCCCCATCGTGGAGTCGACCTCGTCGTACTGCTCAAGCTCACTCAAAATGGCGGATTCTCTGTCGTAATCGCCCGTGGGGACGATGAGCGCGAGCATATTTTTCGAGGTGAAGTTTTCCTCGATCATCTGCTGGGCAAACTGTGTTTCATTCTGCTTGGGTGCGGAAATGAGCCCGTAGCCGTAGGCGTAGGGGCAGTTGGACGAAAGACGGAAACCGATGACGGCCAGCGCCACGAAGACGACGGGGATGATATAGCGCGTGGCGAAGTCGAGCTTGCCGACAAAGGGAATTTTAGGGACGAAGCTGCGGTGCTGCGTGCGGTCGATGAGCGGGCCAAAGAGCATCAGAAGTCCCGGCATGACGATGAACGCCGCGAGCAGCGCGAACATGATCGATTTGATGAGGCAGAGGGCCATATCGGGTCCGAGCTTGAACTGCATGAAGAGCATGGCGACAAGGCCACCGATGGTCGTGAGGCTGCTCGCGCCGATCTCGGGGATGGATTTGCTCAGCGCGATGATGACGGCCTCGCGCAAGGGCAGGAGCTTGTGCTCTTCCTTGAAGCGGTTGCAGAAGATGATGGCATAGTCGATGGAGAGCGCAAGCTGCAAGATGCTCGTGACGGAGTTTGAAATGAACGAGATCTTGCCCATGAGGAAGTTTGTGCCCTGGTTGAGCACCAGCGCGACGACGAAGGTTAGAATCAGCACCGGCACCTCGCCGTAGGTCTCGGACGTGAAGAGCAGCACGAGTACGATGACGATGGCGACATAGACCATGATGACGCTGATCTCGTGGTCAATGGTCTCCTGCTGCGTGTTGCCAAGGTCCGTATCGACATAAAGATCATAGTCGCGCAGCAGCTCCTTCACCGCATCGAGCGAGTCAAGGCAGGCGTCGTCATCCTCACTGTAGGCAAAGGTGACGGAGTAGAGCGCGGAGAGATTGTTGTAATGCGCGCTCGTTTCGTCGTAATCGACGCTCTGCACACCCTTGACCTCTTTGATCTTGGGAGCAAGCGCGGCGGCCTGATCGGGCGTGATGTTGGCGACCATGACCTCGGCCGTGCCGTAGGTGACGAACTGCTCGTCCATGATGGTGAGCGCCTGCTTCGTCTCCGAGTCGGCAGGCAGGTAATAGGTCAGGTCGCTTTCGACCTCGACCCAGTTGCGGGAAAAGACGGAAAAGATCAGCAGGATGATGGTGAGCAGGAAGATGAGATTCCGCTTGTCGACAATAAAGGTCGCGACCTTTTCCATAAAGGAGGAGCCCGTCTCCTTGGTTTCGTTACTCATGGCGGAATACGTTCCCTCCCTTCGTTCTCTCATCGCTGCGCTTTATCGCACGCTCGATACCGTCCCCTGCTGGCGGCTCGTGCGGGACGATCTGCACGATATCGCCGAGCGGACAGTCAAGCCTCTGACAGATGCGCACGAGTACCTCGAGCGAGACGAGCTCGTTTTTCGAGAGCTTGGCGAGCGTGTTGGAGCTGATGCCGACCTCGCGGGCGAATTCAGTCTTGTTCCAGCCTTTGTCGATGAGCTGCTTGAAAAGGCCATTGTAGGAAACAAGCATAGCCGATACCTCCTGCTGCTTTTTTTCTACATTATAGTCGGCTATCGGTCAAAAGCAAGTAAAAATTTGCAAATGCAGACATTTTGTGGGCGAAAATATAACAAAATTGCAAAAGTGTACAAAGATTGAGCGCGGCGGAAAGGGGGCGGTAGAGAAGAAAAGCCGAAGGCCGCTCCGGGAAGGAGCGGCCTTCGGCTTTTGGCTCGCGGGGAAGAGCATTAGCCCAGCCCAAGAGCCTCTTCAGGAGAGATATAAGGACGGTTCTGTTTACGACCGGTTTCTTCCAGTGTGAGCTGGCCCTGATAGAAGCATAGCCCACGCCGCAATCCCGCATCCTCGCTCAGCGCCCGGACCACGCCCTTGTCCGCGATGGCGAGGGCATAGGGCAGGGTGGCGTTGCACAGCGCCACGGAGGCGTCCTTGGGATAGGCACCGGGGATATTGCCCACGCAGTAGTGGAGCACGCCCTCCTCAGTGTAGGTGGGGTCGGAATGGTAGGTGTTGCGGCAGGTCTCGATCGCGCCGTGCTCATCGCAGGACACGTCCACGATCATGGCGTCCTCCTTCATCTGCCGGACCAGCTCGCGCGAAACCAGATGGTCGGTGCGCCACTTGGGCCAGAGGGTGCAGTTGATCAGAAGATCGGTCTGCTTGACAAGCCGCTCGATGTTCTCCTGATTGGACATGACGAATTCCACGTTGGGGCCGAGCTTCATCTTCGCGTGCTCGAGGCTGTAGTAGTCGATATCCACCAGCGAGACCATGTTTCCGCAGCCGGAGGCCAGTTCCGCCGCGCCGATGCCGGCACAGCCGGCACCGATGATGGTGACTCTGGGGGCGGAGAGTCCGTCCAGCTTTGCATAGAGACGTCCGCATCCACCATTGGTGCTCTTGGCGAATTCGCAGGCGGCAAGGAAGCCGCCCTTGCCCGCGATCTCGCTCATGGGACGCAGCAAGGGGAACTTCCCGGCGCGGTCGATCACGTCCTCGTAGGCAATGCCCGTGACGCCTGCTTCCAGGCACACGTCGGTCTGCTCGCGGGAGCCGTTGGAGTGAATATAGGTGAAGACGATCAGATCCTTGCGCATATAGCGATACTCCTCGGGGAGGATCTCCTTGACCTTATAGACCATGTCGGCCCGTTCGTAGGCATCCTTGGCATCCACCAGCTCCGCGCCCGCGGCGGCGTACTGCTCGTTGGAAAAGCCGCTGAGCAGACCCGCGTCGCGCTCGACAAGAACAGTGTGACCGTGGGCGCAGAGCTCTCTGACCGCACTGGGGGTGGCGGCAACGCGCCCTTCATCCTTTTTGATTTCCTTCAGAACAGAAATAGTCATAGCTTTTTACCTCACTTGCTTTGCCGATCCTTGAAAGATGTGCCTTGCCGGGATTGGCAGTTATTTGCTTTTCTCCAGCTCTAACTCCTTGGTGTGCTCATCCCAATATTCAGCCTCAATGCCGATGACCTCGGAGGTGAATTCGCTGCCGCCTGCGCTCGGGCTGCGCAGGGATACTTTGATACCCTAGTATACCTCTTTCCCGGCGATCTGTAAATGGGCTGTCAGAGAAAAGGAATATTTATACGCTGCGCCGAAAGGACGCACGGGCGCAAAAAAAGAAGCACTTAGCGCGCTAAGTGCTTCTTTTCAGTCATTGCTGTTTGCTCAGTTTCCGAGATTTAGCTCGTAGGTGCAGAGGTAGAAGAGAAACGAGGTCATCTGATAGCGGTTGATGCGCGTATCGTAGGAACTCAAAAGCTCATCAAAGCTGCTGTCACGCGAGGTGATGTCCTTCTGGTCGCACCAGATCATGGCCTTAGCAGCCTCGCGCGTGAGGCCCGGGCCGTCGGTCATCACCTGGCGCAGCTGATCCGGGTCCACATAGGTGTTGACGCCGGACATACCGGCAAAGCGGTAAATCAGGATACAGGCGGCGCGGTAGTCGAGCTTATCGTTGTAGCCAAAGTTCAGCGGGTCGTTCGGGCGCAGGAGCCGCGTTTGATAGGCCCAGCACACCGCGTCATAATAGGGGTAGGAGGCGTTGAACGAGCGGCTCTCGTAGTCACTCGGCAGGGCAGAGTTGTCTGTCTCTGGACGGCCGGCGATGCGGTAGAGCACATCGACGAATTCACCGAGCTTTGCAGCGGACTGTCCGCCGAAGACATTTGGAGACTCCGGGTCCACATAGCCGTTGCGATACATATAGAGGACACTGGCTTGGTTGAAGATGCTCTTGATGTCCGTAAATACCACCGTATCCGTCAGGCTGCCGCCGCTGGGCTCCTTGTTGAAGACGTGGGCATAGTAATCGCTGTTGACGATGTTGCTCGAGAGCTTGAACTTGTTGTCCACATACTGCCGGTAGGCCTGCAGCAGCTCATCGGAGATGACGATGCCCTCGTTTGCGGGGATGACCGTCTCCGTGTCGGCGTCGTAACGGAAGGCTTTCGTCAGGAAGGAGCGGTTCGACAAAATGGCGGCATGGACGCCACTTGAGAGCACGTCGGTGCCCGCCAGCAGACGGGAATCGTACTCTGCGCCGAAGAGATTGAGCAGCGTCGGCAGGATGTCCTCCGTGGAGCAGTATTCGTCCACCACGATGTTCTGCGAAAGGCCGGGCACATAGCAGATGAAGCTGTTGCGGAATTTTTCAAATTTCGTGTCCAGCGTCTGTCCGGCAAGCTCGTTGTACTCCTCCTCCGTCAGTCCGTAGGGGTAGTGATCGTTCGTGAGGACGATGCAGGTCTTGTCGGCAATGCCGGCCTCCTCCAGCCGCTGCACCAGATACTCCAGCGCATACTCAAGCTCCAGGTTGCAGGCGATGTACGCCTTGACCGGATCAGAATAGGGGAGATCTTCCACTGCGGCCCTGTTCTTGGCGCTCATGGCATTGTCCCAGTTGTACTGGTAATGGCCGCTGAAGGTCATGTAGTAGGCGTGGAAGGGGGAAGAGCTGTTGATGTAATCGTCGACGGAGGCTTCCATCATTTCAAGGTCGGAGGACGGCCAGTCGATCTTCACGTTCAGGCCCGAATCCGCTGCCTTGAAGTTATAGCCCATGTTGGCATGGGTGATGTTGCGGTTGTAGAAATCACCGATGTAGTCGTGATAGCCGTAGGAGGTATATCCCATTTCGTTCAGCGCGTTGCCGAGACAGAAAGGAAGGTAGTTGGTGCCCGCCACGTTGAAGCTCGAATCCGTCTTGGTGCGGGACATATCCGGGAAGAGGCCCATGCACATGGTGTATTCGCCGTTGGTGGTGACGGACTGGAACGAGCCGTAGTAGTTTTCAAAAATAATGCCCGTGTGGGTCATTTTGTAGAGGGTGGGCGTCAGCTCCTCACTGATGAACCATGGGCAGAAGCTCTCTGCGCAGATGGTGATGAGGTTATAGTCCTTCAAAAGACCCGTGTAGTTGCTCTTGCGGCTGGGCGTGACCTTGGCAAGATACTCATCCGTTGCCTTGAGGATGGCGCTGTCCGTGCTGCCGGCCAGCTTGGCAAAATCGATGTCTTCGATCACGTTATAAGAGTTGCTGGTGTAGGTCTGCTGGGCGGTGCTCGTCTCCAGAGAGGACGGCGTAAAGTAGGTGACCTCATCCTCTCCGCCGGAAACCATGTAATGAAGCTCCTGCACGGTGGTGGCAAGCATGCCGACCTTTTTGTAGCTGCTGTCGGTGGAGGTATTCACATTGGCAAGGGTCTTGTAGACGGAAAAGGGCTTGTTGCGTCCGACGAACAAAAGCCCCGCAGTCACCAGCAGCAGCACGAGCAGCGCTGCAAAGGATGCCTGCGCCTGCTTCCAGCGCAGGCGCTGCTTGAGCGCCGGGACCTTGCGCAGCACAAGGCAGAGGATCGCTGCGAGCAGCGGCAGCAGCAGAAGAAGGATGCGCGGCAGGTTCCTGATGATGCCATAGACGAGCTGGGAATTGAAGTTGGTGATCACGTTCTCACCCATGCTGACCTGACTGATGGGCATGAAATTGCCGAAGATGCACTGGTAGACCAGCTGCACCTCTGCAAAGAGCACCTCTACCGTCACAAGGAGGATACCGACGATCTGACGCAGGATGCGCGGCAGGTACGAGGTGAGAAGCGAGAAGATGATGCCGCCGATCAGCGCAAACAGAATCGGATAGATAATCTGCCGGTCGACCTTGTGATAAACGCACAGGTGCAGGCACAGCTCGACATAGACGCAGGTGAAGCAGAACAGCAGCAGGTCGGCAGCCCATGTCTTCCAAAGGCTGCGGTGCGGGGGCTGCGCGGCTGCAGAAGGTTCAGATGTATCATGGTCGGAGACCTGATCAGATATCTGCTCGGTATTCTCTGCCAAAGTGTCGTTGGGTTTCAGTTTCGTATTCATAAGATATTCTCCTGCTGAGAGCTTTTTTCAAAAGAAAAGGATAGCTTGCGAAATTTGTCGAAATATCGACATGGAGCATATCATAGAGCAAATGATCGCAAAAGGCAATCATTCCTGTAAAAAAATTAAAAAAACCTTTACAAATTCCGCGGCAGAAAGTGCCCGCCTGTGCGCTTATATGACGAAAAGACGGCAGGATCCGCTCGTTTTGCTTGACTTTGGTAAAATTCTGTGATATTGTGCCACAGAAACAGGTTACGGACCGAAAGGGATAACGACTGTGCTGAGCGGCACAGTCGTTATCTTTTTTTATGCCCATACCACAGGAGGAAAAGGCAGCTATGTATTTGATGATCGACAACTACGATTCGTTTGTGTATAACCTGAAGGCATATTTTGAAGAGCTGGGCCGGGATATCCTCGTCCGCCGCTCAGACGAGATCACGATCGAGGAGATCGAGGAGATGGCACCGCAGGGCATCATCCTCTCCCCGGGGCCGAAGCGCCCTTGGGATGCGGCGCTGTGCGTGGAGACGGTGAAGCGTTTTCAGGGCAGGGTGCCGCTGCTCGGCGTGTGCCTTGGCCATCAGGTGCTGGGTCACTGCGCGGGCGCAACGGTGGAAAAGGGCACTCGCCCCATGCATGGCAAGGTGACGAAAGTGCATCACCGCGGCACGGGGCTTTTCGCGGGCCTGCCGGAGGAATTCAACGTAACGCGCTACCACTCGCTCGTGGTGCGCGAGGATACCCTCCCTGCGGACTATCAGGTGGACTGCATTGCGGATGACGGCACGGTGATGGCGCTCTCGCACCGGACGCTTCCGATGTACGGCGTGCAGTTCCATCCCGAGGCGGTGCTCACTGAGTACGGCCACGAGATGCTGGAAAATTTCTGCCGCATGGCAGAGGAAAAGGGGGTGCCGGCATGAAGCGCGTCACCGTAGAATTGGAGCGATACGTTCCCGCGTCGGAGGTCTTCCGCCTGGCGGCGAAGGAGCCGGGCTGCGCCTTTCTGGATTCGTCCCTCGTCAACGAGCTCGGACGCTGGTCGATCCTGGGACTGCGTCCCTATAAGACGCTCATCAAGGAGCAGGACGGCAGTTTCACCGAGGACGGCGTTTTCCGTCAGGATACAGACTTTGAAACGCGGCTGGGAGAATTTCTGAAGCAAAACCGCGACGAGAACGAGACGGCGCTGCCCATCGTCTCCGGCGCCATTGGCTATTTTTCCTATGATTACGGGCGCGAGCGCATGGGCGTTCCCTCTGCTGAGCAGGACGTGGAGCCGATCCCGCAGGCGCGGGTGGTGTTCTATGATTTGCTGCTCATCGAGGACTGCCGCGAAAAGCGCGTGTGGCTCTCCGCCTGCGGCCAGACCGAGGACGCGGAAGCGCTGCTCACGCGCTTCCGTCAGGACATCGAGCGCAGAATGGAAGAGGGCTTCCCGCCCCTGCCCGACGCGCACGCGACAAAGCCCATCACCGTTCGCCCCAACTTTGAAAAGGAAGAATATAAGGCGGCGGTGGGCCGCATGATCCGCTACATCATCGAGGGCGACATTTATATTGCCAACATGACCCAGCGGCTGGACATTATGAGCGACCGCGAGCCGCTCGCGGTCTTTGAGCATCTGCGCACGCACAATCCCTCGCCCTTCGGCGGCTATCTTGACTGCGGCGATCACCAGATCATCTGCGCCTCGCCGGAGCGCTTTCTGCGCCTGCGCGACGGCGTGGTGGAAACGCGCCCCATCAAGGGCACGCGCAAGCGCGGGGAGACGCCGGAGGAGGACGAGACGCTGCGCCGGGAACTCGAGCAGTCGGAAAAGGACAAGAGCGAGCTTCTCATGATCGTGGACCTTGAGCGCAACGACCTCAACCGCGTCTGCCGCCCGGGCAGCGTGGAGGTGACGGAGCTTTTCACCGTGGAGACCTATGCAACGGTCTTCCATCTGGTGTCCAACATCCGCGGCGAGCTGGTGCAGGGGAGAGACGTGACCGACCTTCTGCGCGCGGCCTTCCCCGGCGGCTCCATCACGGGCGCGCCCAAGTACCGCGCCATGGAGATCATCGACGAGCTGGAGCACGGCAAGCGCGGGCTGTACACCGGCTCCATCGGCTATCTGACGCTGGATGGGGACTGCGATCTGAACATCGTCATCCGCACCGCGCTCCACCGCGACGGACGCTACCACCTGGGCGTGGGCGGCGGCATTACCTCGGAGTCGGATCTGGAATTTGAGTATGAGGAAACGCTGCAAAAGGCGAAGGCCGTGCTGGAGGCGCTGCAATGAAAAGGACTGTGACGATGGATGACGGCATTCAGTTCGGCCTTGGCGCGTTTGAGACCATCGCGGTAGAGCAGGGGAAGGGCGTTCTGCTCTCCCGTCACCTCGCGCGCCTTGACCGCTCGGCGCGGTTTCTGGGGCTGGGCGACCTTACTGAGCGCGGCCTCACGATGGAGCGTGCGGCGGAATGGATCGGCGAAAACTGCCCCGGCCACAGCGCCTGCAAGATCCTGCTGACGCAGGAAAACCTTGTGATGCGCCTGCGCCCCAACCCCTACGGCCCGGCGCGCTACGAGCGCGGCTTTCACATGGACTTCAGCGCCGTGCGGCGGAATGAGACCTCCCCCCTCACGGGACATAAGACGCTCAACTATGGCGACTGCATCCTGGAGCATCGCGCTGCCGCTGCTGCCGGGATGGACGAGCGCATTTTCCTCAACACGCGCGGAAAACTCGCCGAGGGAACGGTGAGCAATCTCTTTCTCGTCTCCGGCGGGCGGATCCATACCCCGGCGCTTTCCTGCGGGCTGCTGCCCGGCGTGCTGCGAGCGTATATTCTCGAGCGCTATCGCGTGGAGGAGGGGGAGATCGACCCGCGCGAGCTGGGAAGCTTTGATGAGTGCTTTGTCACCAACTCCCTCATGGGCGTCATGCCTGTGAAGCAGCTTGGGGAGCGCATCTTCCCGAGCCGTGAGATGGCGGACCGCCTGCACTCTGCCTATGAAGCGGAAAAAGAAACGCTCAAATAAAAAAGCCCCGGATCGGGAACGATCCGAGACGAAAAAATCCCTCGCAGGATGGATTGAGCAAAAAATAGATGAGCCTTGACGAATAACCGGGAATCGTCAAGGCTCATCGCTGGGTCTTGGGCTCTAACATCAATTTAACCTCGCTTTCGGGGATTTGAAAGGTACTTGCTTGTCGGTCGGGTTGGTTGCTTCCTTTCTGTATCTATAAGATAGCACAGGGCGGCCTGAAAATCAATGCAAGGAAGAGACAAGGTTTCCTGCAAATAATTGGTCATAGCACTGAAACGGAGCAAGAATGTGCAGGGGCGGATTGACTTTCTTGCTGTTTTGCGGTATCATAAAACTGTTGAGGGCTTTCACGCTAGCGTGAAAGCCCTCGTTTTTTCGTGAATGTGCGCGCCCCGTTACGGCTTTCTGCCGTTGCAGAAGTAGAAGACCGTGAGAAGACCCGGGCCGCAGTGCGCGCCGATGACAACGCCGAGACTGCTGATGGTGATCTCGCCCATGTCCGGGAACGCGGCGCGCACCTCATCGCGCACGTGCTCGGCATCGGCAAGGCAGTCAGCGTTGAGGATGTGCATCGTAAGGCCCTTGGTGTCGACCTCCTTGAGATCATCCTTAATACCGCGCAGGATCTCTGCGAGCGCAGCCTTTCTGCCGCGTACCTTCTTGGCAACGTCGAGCGTGCCGCCGTCGGGCACGTACAGAACGGGCTTGACCGAGAGCAGCGAGCCGACCAGCGCCGAGGCGTTGGAAACGCGGCCGCCGGCCTTGAGATAGTTGAGATCGTCCACGGTGAAGCGGTGCGCGATCTTGAGCTTATGCTCCTCGCCCCAGCGGATGACCTCATCGTAGTCCATACCCGCTTCCATGCGCTCGACCATGCTCTCGACCAGAAGGCCGAGGCCGCCGGAGATGCAGAGCGTGTCCATCACATAGATCTTGCGCTCGGGGTGCTTTTCGCGCGACATCTGCGCGCCGAGCAGCGCCTTTTCATAGGATACGGACATCTTCTTGGACATATCGAGGAAGATGACATCCTTGCCGCTGTCGAGCAGGGAGTCGAAGAAATCGCAGTAGATATACTCATTGATCATGGAGGTCTTGAGCAGATCTCCGTTGTTGCGCATGCCCTGATACACTGCCGCGCGCGACTCCTCGCGGCAGTCGTCCTCGTAGAGCTTATCACCGATCGTGTAGCTGTAGCTGATGAAGGGAATGTTGTGCTGTTCCAGATACTCCCTCGTGAGATCGGAGGTGGAAGATGTGGCGATGATGTAGTTTGGCATGATACCAATCCTTTCTCGTCGGATGATGGTAGATTTTCTTGAAGAAAACTTCAAAACTTAGTATATGAAGATTTTGGGCGTATGTCAATTTAAATATTGGCGATGTGTTGCACGGCGCGCATACTGTATGGAAAGAACGGCGGAAATATCTTCCGCCGCTCTTGAGTATTTTCTGCCCGCTTGCCGTCGAAAGCGGTCACGCATTCTTGCTTGAGTAGGGGTCCAGGAACGGCGTCGGCGCGCGTTTGCAGGTGGCAAGGCTGACGATGACCAGCGCCGCGGCGCAGGCGATGGCGCCCGGAACCGTTGCGCCCAGCCCGAAGGGCAGGCCCGCGAGTTTCCACCCGATGCAGACGACGAAGCCTGCCGCCATGCCGGAGAGGATGCCCGCCGTGGTCGCCTTTTTCCAGTAGAGCGCGGCAAAGGCGGGGAGGCCCGCCGACGCGGCGTAAAAGCTCCAGGCAAACATCAGGATGCTGTAAGCATTTTTGATATACAGCGCGATGACCAGTGCACCGAGCGGCATGATGACTGCGAAAACGCGAGTCAGCCGCAGCTCCTTTTTCTCCGAGATGTCGGGCTTGAAGGTCTTATAGACATCGTGCACGCAGCTTTGCACGGAAACGATGAGATAGCTGTCGGCCGTGGACATGATGACCGAGAGAATGCCAGCAAGCGCAAGACCCGTGAGCCCCACGGGCAGGATCTCGATGGCAAGCGCAGGAACGACGGCGTCAGTCGTGCCGTAAGCGGCGATCTTCTCTGCGCTGACGAGCTGGTGGGCGACCACGCCCATGAACCACACCAGCGGAATGGTGAACCCATAGGCAAGGGTGCCGAGGAAGAGACCGTTTTTTGCCGCCTTCTGGCTCTTGGCGGCAAAGGCGCGCTGCCACATCTCCGCGCCCGCCAGCGTGAAAACGAAGTAGGTGATGATATCGCCGACGATGCTGCCGTCGATATAGGGCTTCGCCAGTTCCGGCGTAAGGTTTTGGAAAAAGACGGACAGTCCGCCAAGCTTTACGAGCGACGCGGACGGAATGAGGATGTAGACAAAGAGGATCAGCATGATGAACTGAAATACATCCGTATAGATCACGCCGAAAAGGCCCGAGGTGGCGGTGTAGATGATAAATACGGCGCAGGCGATCAGAGCGCCCATCTCATAGGAGATGCCGATCTCCGCGCCGAGCATATTGATGATGGTGGCCGTCGCCGTGACCTGCGAGGCAACGGTGCCCATCATGGTGAAGGCGATGAGTCCGCCGAGGATGACCTTGGCCGCCTTCCCGAAGCGCCGTTCAAAAAGATCGGGGATGGACGTGATGCTGAACGCCGTGCCAACGGCGGAGATGCGCCCGGCGAAGCCGGAGAAAATGAGCATACCCAGCAGGTAGGGCAGCGCCGTCATAATCGCTTTGAAGCCGCTTGAATAGGCAACGCCTGCGCGGCCCATCAGGCCGCTGCCGCCAATGATGGTGGCGCAGACCGTTGCCATGAGCACGAGCGGGCCGAAGGAACGGCCGCCGAGATAATAGTCGTCCATGTCCCTGACCTTTTTTACGACAACAAGTCCTATCGCGACCATTGCGGCGAGATATACGCCGATGATGACAAGATCGATCGTATGAAGCTGATTGTGTACCATCAGAACCTTCCTTTCCTGTCCGGCGCAGGCGCCGGAGATCATTCACTGTGGCGGTAGAAACGGGAAACTGCGTGCCGGGCAGAGGTGATGAGGCGTGCGATCGGCACAGATTGTAAGAGTGCATCGTTATCCATCTTCGAAACCTCCTTTGAATATCTATGCAAACAGTATACCAAGTGCCGGACGGACGGTCAAGGATAGCTTTGAACTTTTTGCGCACCGCTGCAACTTTGTCACACAACGCCGCGACGGATGCTCCCCGTGCGGTCCTGCCGGCGGCCCGGCCGCTTTTTCAGCAAGCCGGGCGGGTTGACTATTGCGCTTTGGTGAAAAACGCCGTATACTGGGGAAAACTGGGGAAAGGCGGACGGAGCATGAATACATTGATCGAGTTATATGACGAGCGCGCCATTGAGAACATTCTGGCGCCGGATATGTTCCGCCCGCAGCGCATCGTCTACCTCTGTCCCGGCGAGATCGTGCGGGATCGCACGCGGCAGGAGAAGATGGCCGCCTTTTTCCGGCGGCGCGGCTGGGAGCCGGAGCTTGTTTTTCTGGAGGCAAGTTTGTTCAAGGCCGACCGCATCCTGCGCCAGCTCATCGCCGTCGGCGAAAAATACCAGGACTGCGCCGTTGACGTGACTGGCGGCAGCGACGCCGCGCTCTTTGCGGCGGGGATGTTTACCGCGCAAAAGGGCGTGCCCGCCTTTACCTATTCCCGAAAAAAGAACCGTTTTTACGACATTTCCGGCGCACCCTTCGCAGATGATCTGTGCTGCGACCTTCTGTATTCCATCGAGGACTTTTTCCTCATGGCGGGCGGAACGCTGCTCCCCGGACGGGTGGATAACCATGTGCTTTCCCGCTATCTTTCGGATTTTGATCCGTTTTTCGACTGCTTCCTGCGCTTTCGGCGGGAATGGCCGAATATCATTTCCTATATTCAGCGGGTGTCGCCCTCGGAATACGGGCAGATCCCGCCCCTTGCCGTTGCGGGCGGCTACACCGTGAAGGGCGAGCACGGGACGCGCAACACCGCCAACGAAGAAGCGCTCTATGCGCTCGAGCGCCTTGGTTTTATTTGCGATCTTTCAATTGTGCCCGGCGAGCGGGTGTCCTTCCGCTTCCGCGACCTCAACACCAGAGCGTGGCTGCGGGATGTGGGGAGCGTTCTGGAGCTTTACACCTACAAGGCCTGTCTCGACTCCGGCATCTTCCACGATGTCATCAGCAGCGCCGTGGTGCGCTGGGACGATGTGCTGGGTCACAGCAGCGTTTCCAACGAGATCGACGTGATGGCCGCGCGGGGCGTGATCCCGCTCTTTCTCAGCTGCAAGGCCTGCGACATCCGCACCGAGGCGCTCAACGAGCTTGCCATCCTGCGCGATCGCTTCGGCGGCAAGGGCGCCAAGGCGGTCATCGTCACGACCGAGCCCTGCCACGCAGCCGCCCGACACCGCGCCGCGCAGCTGGGCATTGCGGTCATCGACCTGGAGGAACTCAAGACGGGCCAGCTCGTACACCGGCTGAAGGTTATTATGAAAGCAGAATAAAGAACAATACGGAGGGTCAGGAGACCCTCCGTATTGTTCTTTTGATTTCAATTAGCCGTAGGCGCGGACGAAGGCGGTGCTGCTTCATGTCTTTCCTCCTTGCCTGTGACCGTTGGTGGATGCGGGTGAGAAGATTTATTCTTCCTTTGCAGAAGCGGATTCTTCCTTTCTTCCCTCCTCCGCGAGATGCTTTTCGAGCGCGGACTCGCGGGCGAGAATGGCGTTTACCTTGTCGTAGAGGTCTTCGATCATGATCTCCGTTTTGAGGTTGACCTTATAATCGTTCTCCGCGCGGCGGCGGTCCTTTTCCTCCTGCCGGTTCTGGCTCATCATGATGAGCGGCGCCTGAATGGCTGCCACGCATGAGAGCACGAGGTTCAGCAGAATGAAAGGAAAGGGGTCAAACGCCTTTGCTGCCAGAAGTGTGTTGACAAGCATCCAGAGGATCAGTACGCCGGTGAAGGCGAAGATGAACGCCCAGCTGCCCGCGAATTTCGCGATGGCGTCCGCCGCCCGCTGGCCAATGGTGTATTTTTCCTTTTCGCCTGCGAGATTTTCGGAAATTTTGCTGTTCGCCAGCAGGTTCAGTACCTCTTCGTCCGTCATGTCGTGGCGGATATCCTTGAGGACTTCTCTCAAAAGCTTTCTGTTTTCTTTCATATTATCATCCTTTTCTATCTGACCGGCGCGATCGCGCGCCGGTTTTATGCTTCGGTTTTCGGCGCGCGCAGGAAAAAGTCCGGCCCTTTGCTCTCAAACAGAATGAGTGACACGCCGAGCAGCAGGTCTGCGTGCAGGGACGGTTCCTCCAGCGGGATCGCGAAATCCTCCTGCAAGCGCCGGATGCGGTAGAGCACGGTGTTGCGGTGGGTGTAGAGCGCGTCGCTGGTTTGTTTCAGTGAATGGCAGCAGGTGAGGTAGTGATAGAGCGTTTCGCAGTACTGCGTGCCCTTTTCACGGTCGTGAACGGCAAGGCGGCGAAGCTCCGGTGAAACAAGGTCGCCCCGGCCTTCCAGATTTTTCAGCAGCAGCGGTGTGCGCAGTTGCTGCGCCGAGCAGACGGCTTCACCGTGGAAGCGCGCATCCCTCATCAGCTCCAATGCCTCGCGCGCCGTGCGGTAGAGCTGCGGGAGGGTGAAAAGGTCGTCGATCGGTGCGGAGATAAGAATTTTAAGCTGAAATTCCTTCGCAAGCTCGGAAAAGATGTCGCCATCCCCCTCCCGGTGAAGGAAGAGGAAGACGTCACCCTTATATAAAAAGGGGTGGCTGTCGGGGATCTGCGCTTCCAGCTCCTCCTTCAGATGCCGCTTTCCCATGTAAGCGCTGTGGTAGGTCTCAAGGTCGATGAGGGCGAAGGCGCACGGGTGAAGGTCCGCAAGGTAGGTGCCGGAGGCCTGAAGCTGAAAATGCGCGGCGGAGGAAAATCCGCCGTCCAGCAGGTGCATGAGAATGTCCTCCGCCGTTTCAAAGGGCTTGTCCTGATGGCTCGCCTCCACAAACAGCTGCTTGGAGAGGATGTGCTCCACCAGCTCCCAGGTCTGCGGTGGGATCTTTTCCAGGTGCCCGTCCGTATCTATGCAGATCAGGCAGCCGAGGCGCACGCCCGCGCTGATGAGCGGCGCAAAACGCCGCCGATAGGGGCTATCCGCCAGCTGGACATAGTCCGCCCAACCGGCTGTGAGCATTGGGTTTCTGCTGATGATTGCGCCGGCCTCGTAGGAGATCTCGCCGCGGCGCACGGCGGTTTCGAAGAGCGCATCGGAAAAGCCGAGCGGCAGGTAATGCGCCGCAATATGAAAGGTGTCGTCCAGCACCAGAAGCGGGCAGCCCAGCAGTTCCCCTGTGCTCAGCGCTAACTGCCGGAGATCATCCTGCGAAAAGAACTCCTCCAGCAGCGCCTCTGCATTGCACGACTCCCAGCGTTTTTCCTCCATGGTCCGCCTCCTTCTTCGGCTTGTGCATTCGGCACAAGTCGTTTTTTTCTTTATTGTATCGGCAGCTTCTTGTTTTTGCAAGAGGAAAAGAAAGAAGATGCGGTTATGAGTACAAAGTCCATGCGTATGCTGTGTTATGATTCTGCTATGCTTTTTCACAAAAGAGTATCGAAAAGATTAAGCTTGTACCGCCTCTATTGCGCGCATAGAAGAAATTAAGGTAAATTGTGTTCAGAACGAGTTCTTTGCACTGCTGATAAGCGACAGACGAGCTGTGCGTCTGCCGCGCCTTCTCGCATCACTTTTCCTTTGCGATATGGCATCGAACCTGCTTGATTTTATGGTATCCGGCTATCACCTATTGATGTTCACTGCGGACCGTTCCGCGGCCGCGCGATTGTGGGCATCCGCATCAATGTTTCCCTCCGTCAGCCGAAGCTGCATCTGAACGATGTTCCGGTGAAGATCACGGGCGTCTACCGGCACATTTTTCAGGTGGAGGAAGACTCGTCCGGGCAGCCGAAGCGCCATGCGCTGCAATATGCGGATGTGCTGACGCACGATATTGAGCTTTTGGATCTTTGAGCAGCGGGCGCGTATGCAGGAAGCAACACTAAAAGCGGATAGATGCTCGATTCGACTGTCAGTGCAAGGGACAAAAATCGCGCAGGCAAAACGAACACAAAAAGCACTTTTCTGACAAGTTTGTATGGTGGAAACTTTCCTTTTCGCGCCGTATAATGATGACACAGACAAGGAGGTGGTCAATATGCTGGCAGAGAATCTGGCGCTCCTGCGAAACATCCGCGGCATGACGCAGGAGGAGGTGGCGGAGGTCATCGGCATCTCGCGCCAGTCCTACTCCAAGTG
>Ga0129314_1000752_pt1 | contig 29501 bp, 28 predicted proteins | sample O1111metagenome_FD_94431 | JGI IMG/M metagenome (GOLD analysis project Ga0129314, IMG submission 94431) | Orangutan individual fecal microbial communities from fecal samples from Wisconsin, USA - O1111 metagenome | ecosystem: Host-associated > Mammals > Digestive system > Large intestine > Fecal... | reverse complement strand
TGCCCGCCGGGGCATCCGGGTAGAGTGCGTCCAGACCGACAATGGCTTTGAGTTCACCAACCGGTTTTCCAACAGCAGGCGTGACCTGCCTACCCTTTTTGAAAAGACTGCCGGGGATCTGGGTATCCGACACAAGCTCATTCGTCCTTACACGCCCAGACACAACGGCAAAGTAGAGCGCAGCCACAGAGAGGACCAGAAACGCTTTTATTCCTGTCACAGCTTTTACTCTCTGGACGACTTTTCTAAGCAGCTCGCTGTCCACAACCGCCGCTCCAACAACTTCCCTATGAGGCCCCTCGGCTGGCTTTCTCCCTCTGAGTTCTCTGTCCAATATGTTTGACAAGCCTACACAAGATATATTACCTCAAATCCTGCACCGCAATAAACAAGGAAAAAGAAAAAACCTCTGAAATCATCGATTTCAGAGGTTTTTTGGTCCGAGTGACACGATTCGAACGTGCGATCTCCACATCCCAAAGGCATCTCTGAATGTCCTGAAAAGCGCTTTGCGGCGCTGTTTTGCGGTATTCGCTCCACCCGAAAATACTCTTTGACACTGTTTTGCCCTGCCGTATCCACTGAACAGTATCTGCCCGTGGGTCGGATAGTGGGTCGGGATTCTGCGTATTTAAAAGACTCCTACGCTTTTCGGCGGTGAAAAGGAAACGGGGCAGCCGGTTTTGCCGGTCTGCCCCTGTAAAATTTACGCCGCTGTAAACCAAAGAAACAGAAAATTGGGAAGTCCGGGCGCATCTACTTTTCAATCAAATCTTCCATTGTACAGCCGAGCACCTTCGCAAGACGATACACGGTATCGACGCTGGCCTTATTGATATCCTTATTGCGCTGCTCATACATCTGGATGGAGCGCAGACTTACGTTGGCACGCTGCGCCAGCTCTGCCTGTGTGCACCCGTATGCAGTGCGGATCCGTTTCAGATTGGTTTCCGGAAAATATTCCTTTATCCGAGCATCCACAATATCTGCAAACTTGGAGATATCCGCTTCATGGAGAGGATAATACATATTTTGCAGATCATCAAAGGAAATTACTTTGAAAATATCACTGTATTTTCGACCGGAATACCATTGATAATATGCCACAGCCCAGCCGATCCAGTATTCCACGGAACGGTCGAAATGCTCGTGCGGTTCGACAGGGAGTTCTTTACCCATGGTTTCGGAAAAGATATCGACAACGATTTCGATGCCGCTTTTTCCGGCAAGATAGGCGGGCTCACCATTCTCAAGTCGTCTGCTGACGGAGCTGGCGACAAATAGTTTTATAAAATCACTTCCGGAAAAGCCGCAGGTGTTGATGGCATAATCGAAGGCATCGCCAAGTACAGACTGTGCTTTATTCAGATAGATTTCCCGGTATGCGTGGGTCATCGTTTTTGATGCCTCCTCTCATGATATCCTGGATATACAGGCCGTCGCTTTCTTCCTCAAGCATTTCCCAATAAAGCCGGTTGGCTTCATCATCTCTCGCCTTGCGCAGAACATAGTATTGCTCTTTCTCTGCGACATCAAAGCCTTCATAATGCAGGCAGGAAAATGCGAACTGAGATTTGATCACGATCTGTTCGCCCAGCTTACCTAAGCGCATAGCTCTGGCGAGCTGCTCGACAGAAATACCGTTATTCAGAAAGGTTTCCGCATAATCAAAATAGGAATCGTCGGCACGATAGCCAATGATCAAATCAAAGGCATTTACATTTACGCCGAAGTTATCGATGAGATATCGTTTTGCGCGACGAGCTACAGGCGTTTTAATGGAGAACAGACGGTGCTCCACCAAAACGGCGATCCAGTTGAGGATGGAATAGTCCGGACTGTTCAGGTTCAGAACCTTCAAATATTCGGTATCCAGGGTGTAGCGATTGGAAAAACCGTTTCGCAGAGAGGATACGGCCCATTCTTTTGCGAGATCCTCGCTTTCGGTGCAGTAAAAACCAAGTCCAAAATCGTTGTTCTTTTTGCCTTCGCCAAAGGTGGGGACTTCCACAATCTGCTCAGAGCCGTGATATAGCGTGATTCGTTTCTCCATATTTGCTGCCTCCCATTTGCTCTTGAATATATTATATCGCCATAGTGATATTTAATCAACAGATGTTTCGAAATAATTATCACCAGAGCGATATTTGAGATTTGGACGATCCCATTGAGAATATCAACACCGCTTTGGAAGGCGTTCACAACACTTCGTAGGCGAAAGTGTAACCAAGGTCAGAAAATTTTTAAGAGAAAAGTTGAAATAGCACCCCTGCAAAATCAACTTTTCTGTCCTATTAAGTGAGAGGAAAAAGGTCCTCCTCTTGTTCTTTGAAAAATACCGCGCCCAAGCGGTCATATCCGGCGGCTGAATAACTTCAGCGAATAAGCCTTGGAAAAGGAAAAGCGATGCGGAGGATGCGCCATGACCCACCTGTGCGGTTATGTTGCATAAACGACAGGCAAAAAGGTGGCGAGCGCAACCCATCCATCCCAAAGCAGCACTGGCAAGCTGTTTCGCGACGACCTTATTCACCTACAATGGTACCTCTGCCCAGCCACAGACTCACGCAATGGGGGTAGCTCGGAGAGATCTTCGGAGGGGTGAAATTCCCAGAGTGCGGTGCCCGCCGCAGTTCAGTATGACCGCCCAGTGCCTGGGGAAGTAGTGTCGAATACAGGCAGTAATATCGTGGGTTGTTTGTTTAAGCTGTAAAAAAGCGTATGACACCCCGCTATCGGCAAAAATACAACAAAAAGACAGGTTGGAAAAACGCAGATATTTTGCCGATAGCGGCAGAAAGTTCTTGTAGCTATTTCCTCTCTTCTGTGATATTGTCTTTGCTGAAACAGGAGGGGATGTCATGGAACGGCAAATGACTGTGGCGGCATAGGCGGAGCAGTGGTTTTACACTCACGCCGAGGGGAAGCTCTCGAAAAACTCAGTGGGCGGCTACCGCAACCTCATCTTTCGGCATATCGCTCCGCATTTTGAAACGGTGGCGCTGACAATACTCACAGAGCAGAGGGTGAGAAAGTTCTATCAAACGCTGGGTGAAAACGGGCTGGGACAGCGCAGTGTTTGGTGTGTTCATCTGCTGCTGCGCCGCATCCTGGACGAAGCCTGTCGGGAGGGGCTGATCGATACAAATCCTGCCGACATGGTCACACCGCCTTCGGGCGAAGAGCCTCAGCTGCCTAGACTCCGTTCGGGACAGATCAAACGGTATCTGGAAGCGGCAAAGGAAGTGGACACCCACGCAATTTTCTATATCGGACTGGCAAGCGGCCTGCGGCAGGGAGAACTGATCTCTCTGCCGTGGGCCGTTTTCGGTAAAGAGCGAAACCGCCTTGTGCTGCCAAAACGATGGGTGGCGCTGTCGGAAAGGGCAGCGTGGATCCTTACGCAGAAGCACGACCGCCATCCCGAAAGTCAACTTGCCTTCCTCGACCCCAAGACCGGCGAAGGCTACACCCTGCACCGGTTCTACTATCTCCATCGTGGTCTGCTGCGGCGCTGTCGTCTACCGGAGATGGGATTTCGGGAGCTGCAGCAGTGCGCAGGGGAGGTGGAGCTGTGACCCTTCGGGAATGGTGTGCCCACTGGCAGGAGATGGTAGACCGGCCTGCATCAAGACCCACCACCTTCGCTGCCCATGGCTATCTGTTGAAAAATCACATCCTGCCGCGGTTGGGTGACCGTGAACTGAGCGATATCACTCCGGAAGAACTGCAGCACTTCCTTGAGGACTGCAAATGGCGGGGTAATCATCGGAGCACAGAGCCGCTGAAACAGGAAACGCTGCGGCATATCCTCTCGCTGACCTCCAAGGTACTCAGCCGGGCGGAACAGGATGGGTTCATCGCGCAGAATCCCGCCAAAGGCATGGTCATTCTCGCGCGCAACGAACCCCTTTCCGACTGGGAGATGGAGGAATATCTGGACGCCGCCGAAGAGCTGGAGGTGCTGCCCATCTTCCTGTTGGCGCTGGAGCACGGTCTGCGGCAGCGGGAGCTCATCGCGCTCAAATGGAGCGATCTTGATGAGCAGAGCCGCACCCTTACCATCCGGATGCATCGGACGGTGGAATATGGGGGGCTGGTGGAGTATGAGGGGCCGACCCGGACGGTCACCCTTTCGGAACCGGCAGCCGCAGAGCTAAAGAAGCTACGCAGCCGATTCCCAAGCAGTCAGGCGATGTTCGTCCATCCCGGCACCCTCAAGCCCTATTCGCCGGGGATGATCCGCCGACTGCACAGCAAGGTGCTGGAACGGGCGGGGCTGCCGCCCATCCGCTTTATTGACCTGCGGCACACCTATTCGGTACGGGCGCTGGAAGAGGGCCGAACGGTAAAGGAGATCGCCGCCAACTTAGGGCATACCCGACTGACCACTACGCGAAAATGCTACCGAAAGTATCTGCCCCAAAACGCGGATCACATCAAAAAATCCGCCGCTAAACGCGCGGCGGCGGAACAAAAGCAGGCGGCGAAGCAGCTGGGGAAGCTCTTTGCGCTGGGGTGAGAGATAGGTAAAATGTTCGCCGCGGTAATCAAAGATAGGCAAAATCAAAAGGCACGGTCATGGAATCTTCACTCCATTTCCGTGCCTTTCGTCTGTTATATGCTTTGGGATTTTCCGGCTTGCGGGTGACAGGATTGAGACCGTACCAGCTGCTGCGCCGTTTGGCGTTTTGCGCCCGCTGCTGTTTTTTCGAGAGCTTCTCGAAGGGAATAAACTTTTCCATGACAATGCTCCTTTCAAAATAGAGGTGGAGATCGATGATAACAGAAATCGCGGCGGTTGTCAAATTGCCGCCGCGGTAAAGAAAAGCAAAGGGTCAGCTTCTAAAAACAATGATTCACGAAATATGATGTGCGCAACAAGCATGTGTCCCGACCATCGAGAAACGATAGATGCGCTTACTCACCGGCTTCAACTTCCGCGATGGCACGCTGCATATCTGCCAGAACATCTCGCCCGCTGCGACCTTGATAGCCGTTCAGTCTGCGCCTCCAACAGATCAGCGTAATGGCTGTTGCTGGGATACAGCGAAAGAGAAAGTGGAATCGAATGTTCCCGCACGATCTTCGTTAGAAGCATATTGACCACATCAGGTATGGTCATGCCGACACCATCCAGAACTTCCTCGGCTTGTGCTTTTAAAGCGGAGTCCACACAAATGCTTAAATTGTAATCGCTAGGCATATGATCACCGCCCCTTTCACGATTTATATTTTGCTGCATAACCCGTGTGTTGTCAATGCGAAATATACGGCGATAGCTGAAAACGGATACTATGCTTCAATGTCAGCACAAAATATCGTTGGCTTTGCTGAATAGCTTTCGGCCTCCCTTTCGAGTAAGATGTTTGACTTGGAAGGGAGACTTCCTTATACGAAAAACGCTCGAAAATCTCTACTATGGCAACATTACTCCGGGGGAACAGCAGTTTTACCGCAATACCGATTACGATAAGGCCATGAAAACGGTATCCGGCTGCGAGGAAAAGCTAATGCATCTGCTGAATGATGATGAAAAAGAACTGCTGGCAGATATGGTATCTGCGCAGCATGTTGTCAATGGGGTCGCTGCAGCGGAAAATTTTATCATGGGATTTCGTCTGGGCATGCGGATCGGCATTGAGGTCATGGATGACGATGACGGATGCGTCGGAGATATCTGAACCATAAAGGCTGTTGTCGGGAGCACCATGTCCGACTGCAGTCTTTTTGCTTCGGTTTTTCTGCAAAATATCGTTACATTTGGTGATAACTTTATCACATTATAATCGATATCCTTTGTGACTGAAGGAGGTCGATTTGACTATGAAAAAGAAAATCATTGCAACAATCTTAGCCACAAGCCTCATGGCGGGCAGCGCCATGACTGCACACGCAGCCGAAGCAAAAAACATCCTCGACAAATATCCCGTCACTGTTCATAACGATACCACTCCCGCGGTTTACGCGTTGGGCAAAGACTGGCCCATTACCCGGTGGTACTTCTACGATGCGCAGGGCAACACGCTGGGCAGCATTTCCAACGCATCGGTGATAGAGATCGCCCGAACGGATGGCACCGACAATGTGGAATGGGAGTTCTGGTTGGCAGACGCCTTCAACGACTACCGGGGCATCGGAGAAAGCGTCCCGCTGGAGCAAGGAACACTGAAGCCAAAGGGTAGAGTTCGATGCCGCAGACTTCGCGGAAAAGATGCTCGACCTCGCCAACGAGGAGCGAATCAAGCACGGGCTGGAACCGGTCGAACTGGACGAAAGCATGATGGAGCTGGCACAGGTCAGAGCAGAGGAAGCCTCCAAGCTCTACAGCCACACCCGACCGGACGGCACAAGGGTATCAAGAACCTACTACTATGCCGAGATCATCAATCGAGGCGCACAGACACCGGAAGAAGCGGTAGAATCGTGGATGGAGTCGGAGGGGCATCGAAACATTATCATCACAGGGCGATATAAGTTCGGCGGCTTCGGGGCATACCAGGATGAAGATGGAAAGATATACTGCTGTGGGCTGTACAGCAGGTAAACAATTTTAATAAATGCTCATAACAACCTCACACGAACTTGCGCGTAAGCAAGTTCGTGTGAATTTTTGTTAAAGGATCTCAGCGCAAATAAATTAGTATGCCCCCTTTTAAAAATTTTATGCACACCCCTTGACAGAAATATTTTCCGTTGTTATAATTTTAAAAAACATATGTTTCTATATGACAATTGAATATACGACCTCGACGGGTTGCTAACTGTAACTTATACACATATTTTTATTTTTAGACTTACATATCCGAGGTTGAACAAGACCTCGCGGCACGCCATATTTTGTGCCGCCATTGGTGTTTTGTTCAACTGGAGATGTGTAGGTCTTTTTCTTTTTGCTGACTGTATGCCATGCGGGAAGAACGATGGATTCATGGATGGCCGCTGTGTATTTCATCGACGAACTTGATGTGGGAGAAGCGCAAACAGAAAAAGGGAAACTGAAAAACAAGGAGATGGTTACTATGAAAGATCCCACACAAAGAATCCACGACTTGTTGTCGTTGGTGCTTGATGCAAAAACGACAGCACAGACGCTGAAGACATTAAGTTTCGGCGGGTATGAATCAAGACACGAAGAGGTTATTCCCATTCTAAAATTCAGAAAACGTTTGGCTGCGCTAAAATGTTTATCCGATGGGTGGGGCGTCATGAAACAGGAGGTAAAGATTGAAGTATAACAAATGGCCAAAGCGCGACCCCATCAAAAACTATTTTCCTCTGCCCAATGAGGTGTTCAGTCTGGGACTGACCACTGGAGAGATCGCGGTCTATACCTACCTCATGTACTGCGAGGACAGAGATACCTGGCAGTGCTGGCCGAGCTACAAGACCATCGGTCGGGCAGTGGGCATGAGCAAAAAGACGGTGCAAAAATATGTTGAGATGCTGGTGGACAAAGGACTGATCCTCACCGAGCGTACCGACATCTACACCAAGGAAGGACTGAAGCTCAACGGAAACCTTCGCTATACCATTCGCCCGATCCATGAGGCGGTGCAGATCTTCCGTGAAAAGCAGATGCAGAAAATCGAAGAAGAAAACGTCAGGGCACGGATGGCAATGTTGGCAGCGGAGCAGAACAACTCCTTTCGATGGGAGGAGGAAGGCGCATGATGAGAGAACTGCTCCGCAGCATTGTGGATAACGACATGGTCATGAGCCTGCGTCGCAGAGATGATACGATTCGCACCACTGTCGCCCAATGGGATGAGGCGCATGGTCAACCGATCGACCGATCGGAACTCGGACTCTTTCTCTGCGACGAAAACTACGGCGACCTCACAGATGAACAGTGCGCTCTCGCACTGCAATGCAAAGCAGATATGGGAGAGATATACGATGAGATGGTATTCCGTCTGCTGCAATATGCTTTGATGCAGCGCCGAAATCTGGTGAGGGACTTCGCCGACTACAACAGAATATTGATGTCCGACCGGCCGACGGGCGGCGGGCAAAGCGCCAAAGGCGATGAAAAGAGAAAGCAGGATAAAGACTGCTGTCAAAGTTGACCTCATAAGGTGCACCTGCGCCCGCAGTGCGGACGCTTTTAAGCCGCTTTTAAGCCGTTTTCTGCGTGCTGCGCGGGGGTCCGAAATGGCGTCTTATCGGAAGAAAAACAGGGGCGTTGGCGTCTTGATACGGAAAAACCGCATGATTGCGGGATTTTGCAGGGCGTCAACCGCCCAAAAAGGAGGCTTTTATGGGAAATTACAAAAACGAAGAAAAGGAGCGTCTTTCGCTGCGGGTCTCTCCGGTGACGAGCTTCCGTCTGGAAAAGCAGAAAAAGATGAAAGGCTTTCGCAGCAAGAACGAACTGGCCGAAGCGGCACTGATCTTCTACCTCGACTATCTGGAAGCGGAAAACGCGGGACTGTTTCTGCCGACCGCGATCAAATCGTATCTGGATGGTCGGCTGGGTCAGCTGGAGGATAAGCTCTCGGCGCTGCTGTTTCGCCAGTCGGTGGAGGTGGATATGCTGGCAGGCGTGCTTGCCGATTCATTTCAGTTCGATCAGGAGGATCTGCTGCGCAGGAGAAAAAACAGCGTTCAGAATGTGAAGAAGACCAACGGGCGCATCTCATTCGAGCAGCGGGTGCGTGAAACTTGGGAGGAGGATGAAGCCGACGAATGGCAAGACTGATCGTAAAAAGTCCGTACATCAACTGCGGCAGCGGTGGAGGATCTGTCGGCGGCTATATGAAATATATCGCCACGCGGGAACGGGTGGAAAAGATCGCGGATGATCGTCCGCCCACAAAGGGGCAGGAAAAGCTGACGCAATCACTGCTGCGTGACTTCCCCGACGCAAAAAGCTCAGAGGAATACAAAAGCTATGAGGAAACGCCGACCCGCGCGACTGCTTCGGATTTTATCACCGCGACATTGGAGGAGCATTTTGAAACGGCGCAACGCAGCGAAAAATATCTGCGGTACATCGCCACAAGGCCGAGAGCCGAGCGCATCGGCAGTCACGGCCTCTTCGGTGATGAGGATCATATCGATCTGGAACAAAAGATATCCGAGCTGGAAGCTTATAACGGCAAGGTTTGGACGCACATCATCTCTCTGAAGCGGGAGGACGCCGCCCGATTGGGTTACGACAACGCGGGAAGCTGGCGCAACTTGCTGCGCTCCCACCGCAACGAGATCGCGGAGGCTATGAACATCCCTGCGGATCATTTCAGATGGTATGCCGCTTTCCACGATGAGGGTGAGCATCCCCATGTGCACATGATGGCATGGTCAAAGGTGGAAGGCGAAGGATATCTGAATAAGGATGGGATACGGCAGATCCGTTCCAAGCTGACCAACGATATGTTCCGGCACGAAATGCTGCATCTCTACGAGCAGAAATCTCAAAGCAGAGATGAGCTGGTTCGAGAGGCGAGAAAAACCATGCTGGAACTCAGCCGCAAGATGCAAAACAGCGTCTGCAATCACCCCAGAGCCGAGGAACTGATCACGGAACTGTCGCAGCGGCTGGAATATGTAAGCGGCAAAAAATCCTATGGCTATCTGCCGAAGCAGGACAAGCGGCTGGTGGATGAGATCGTGGATGAGATGGCGAAACTGCCCACGGTGCAGAAATGCTATGAGCGTTGGCGGGAGCTGCAGCATCAGGTGGAAAGCTACTACCACGACCGACCGGAGAAATTTGTTCCGCTGCCGCAGCAGAAGGAATTCCGTGCCGTAAAAAACGCTGTGATCCATGAGGCGGAAAGGCTGCGCCAAGGCGAAGTCGGCTTCGAGGACGGGGCAATGAGAAACGAGGACGAGCCTGACCATGAAGAAGATGTCAGCTGGGACTACTTGAATTTGAAAGAGGCCTTCGAGGATGAGGACGCAACGGTTGCGGATAAAGATGAACTCATCGAAGCGATGACCGATCTGGCAAATCGGGGCGACGCCGATATGCAATACTATCTCGGCAAGCTCTGGCGGGGTGGCCCGCAGCCGACGCCCGACTGGGTCAACGCCCGATACTGGCTGACACAGTCGGCGCGTCAGGAGTATTCGCCGGCGCAGTGTTCTCTGGCGAAGCTGTATCTCTCCTCCGATATCGAGGTGCGCGATCCGAAAAAAGGCGTGCAATGGCTGGAGGCCGCAGCCGAAAACGGGAACGACTATGCCGCCTATCGGTTGGGTAAGGAGTATCTCAAAGGCAAGATCGTGGAAAAAGATATTGCCAAAGCCATCGACTGTTTCACACAGGCTGCCGAACAGGGCAATTCCTACGCGCAATATATGCTGGGCAAACTCTATCTCGACGGCCGTGAGTTCCCTGCCGACAAAGGCTTGGGAGAATACTGGCTTTCGCAGGCGGCAGAGCAGGGGCATGAATACGCAGGCTGGCTGCTGAACCGACAGGGTGATCAAACGCCTTCGGTGATGCTGGCGGTGACGCGGCTGCTCCACCACATGAGCAGGATCTTCCATGACAACATCCCGCCGCCCGAACAGCCCCGAGAGCCGCAGGTAGACCGCAAGCTGCGAAGAAAGCTGCAGGAGAAAAAGCAGGCCCTGGGCATCAAGTCGGAGGGGCACTCCAAAGGCATGACCATGGGATAAAACAAACGATTAGTATAACAGAAAGGAACGACTATGAAGAAAAGTATCTATACATCCTTTGACCAGATGCCGCTGATGCTGACGGTGGCGGAGGTCTCACAATTTCTCGGGATCTCGCTCGCCGGCACCTATGAACTGGTGCGCAGCGAGGGCTTCCCCAAGCTGAAGATCGGCAGCCGTATCATCATCCCCAAGGAAAAATTCATCACGTGGATCGATCAAAAAACTTCGGAAGATTCGGTGGATTTGGGATAGCTATTGTCAGAAAAGTGTGGTATATCTTTGTGTTGCCAGGAAAGGAAGTGAAGCCATGGCAAGAAGAGCAAAGGGTGAAGGCAGCATCCGCAAGCGCTCCGACGGGCGCTGGGAGGGTCGCTATACAGTGGGCACCGACTACGCCACCGGCAAGCGGATCAACAAAAGCGTCTTCGGCAAGACGCAGGCCGAAGCGCGGCAAAAGCTGCAGACCGCCATTCGGGAGAACCGCGGCCCCGCCATCAATTTCAAAGGCGACTACACAGTGGGAGAATGGATGTGGCTGTGGTTCGAAACCTACTCCAAACCGCATCTCAGACCCAGCACCGAAAACGGCTATCGCAACTATATTGGGCATCATATCGAGCCGGGTCTGGGCAGGATCAAGCTCAAGCAGCTGACCTCCCTGCAGATCCAGCAGTTCTATAACCGCAGCAAAGAAAGCGGCAGAGTGCAGCGGTGGGAACATCAGAAAGATCCCGGACTCTCCAACCGGATGGTGCGGGGCATCCACATGGTGCTGCGGCAGGCGCTTCAGCAGGCGGTGGACGAACGCATCATCAACCACAATCCCTGCGACCATGTGCGCATCCCCAAGCTGGAGAAAAAGGAGATGAAGATCATCCCACCCGAAAAGCTGGGCGACTATCTGCAGAAAGCCAAAGAATTCGGCGTGCTGCCCATCTTCTATCTGGAGCTTACCTCGGGGCTTCGCAGAGGGGAACTGCTGGCGCTGCACTGGAGCGATCTGGATGTAAAAAACTGCACCGTCAGCGTCAGCAAAACGGTGGGCAGAGTGAACGGCGAGCTGCTGATCAGCCCGCCCAAGACGGCAAACTCTATGCGAACGGTGGTCATTCCGCAGCAGGCAGTCGAACTGCTGGTGGAGGACAGGGCGAACCATCCCGACAGCAAGTATCTCTTCCCATCGCCCCGAACCGGCGATATGTGGAGTCCCGAATCCATCGCGCGGATGCATAAGAAGATCCTCAAAGCGGCGGGGATCGATGAATCGGTGAGATTTCATGATCTCAGGCACACCTTCGCGACGGTGGCGCTGCAAAACGGCGTGGATGTAAAAACGGTGGCAAGCATGTTGGGACACTACTCGGCAGGCTTTACGCTGGACACCTACACCCATGTCACAGCCGATATGCAGAAGGCTGCTGCCAGCAAGATGGCAGGCGTGATGAACGGCGCCATGTCACCCGAGCCGGAACCCACTCCTCCAGAGCCGACAACGGTGGGCGGATGCAAGATCATCCCCTTCGAGCGAGTCGGTTGAGAGAGAAACAGCCCCCGGTCTGCCGATGGCAGATCGGGGGTGAAGCTTTCGCAGGGAGTTTTATGGGACAGCAGATTTGATACGATAGTTATAAAGGGGAAAATAGAACGAAAGGAAGTGCGCATTGTGTTCTGGATTTTTCCGCTGTTTTTACCTGTAATGGTGGTATTGGAGTGCGCCAAGCGCAACTGAGAGGAGCTCTTTGGAGCAGCTGTAAATTTTGCCGGGAGGAAATGAGATGGGCAAACTGTTTGATTTTAACAGAGATGGCGAGCGCGACTTCGGAGAATCCATGCTTGGGCTTGGCCTGCTGGGCATGATTTTTGAAGCGGCGGAGCAGGAAGAACTGAATCGCCAGGCAGAGTTGGAAGAGGAAGAGGATCTGGAATGGGTCGCGAGGTGAATGATCGGCTGGAAGCGCTGCGGGAACGCATGGAAAAATTACAAAGCGCCTTCGACGATCATCAGGACAGAGAGCCGGAGAACATGGACTCCCCGGCCTATGCCCGTTGGGAAAAACGCTATACCGAACTGGATGAGCAGATCGACCAGCTGGAATATGAGATCGAAGAGGCGGAGGCGGAGCTGGAGATATAGCGGCAGCGGAAAGAGCCTATGTGCAGAATTTACGCCACTGTAAGCAAAGAATACAAGAATAAAAATAGTTCCCATATCGGCTATGATATCGGAAATGGTTGATAAAACTAAAAATCATGCGAATACATCATTTTATTGCTTTTTCTGACTGAATATGCTATCATAAAATACAACGCTGTCTGTGTTGTAATAGGCCTCGGCAGTGTGAGTTATGGGTTCGATGCTCTGCCAGACGGCAGGGCATTTTTCGTATATCGATATGGGAGAGATAATGTATGGCTGTCAGTTATAAAAAGCTCTGGAAGCTGCTCATCGACAAGGATATGAAAAAGAAGGATCTGTGTGAAAAGGCTGGGATCAGCCCAGCGTCCGTAACGAAAATGGGGCGCAACGGCCATGTGACGACAGAAATCCTCCTGAAAATTTGTACCGCGCTGGATTGCCAGATAGAAGATATTATGGAAATCGTGCCGGAAACAAGCAAAGCAAAAACAAACTGATACCAGTAGTCCGCTTTGCGGTCAAATAATTCCCTTTTAATTATTTTGTTATTCAGAAGAGAGTTGACTACTATGCCCAAATATCTTGATTTATTTGCTGGCGCGGGTGGATTGTCTGAAGGATTTGTCCGTGCAGGATATGAACCAATAGCTCATGTAGAAATGGATGTAGCTGCATGTTATAGCCTGAAGACCCGTATGGCGTACCATTGGCTTAAAAAGAACGATAAATTGAATGTATATACTCAGTATCTCAACGGGGAGCTTTCCCGAGATAATTTTTATGAGAAAATCTCCAAATCTGTTCTCGAATCGGTTTTGAACTATGAAATATCAGAAGAAACTCTGCCCGTAATTTTCTCCAAAATTGATACGATACTGGCTGGAGAAAAGCTGGATCTGATTGTTGGTGGTCCACCATGCCAAGCATATTCAATTGCAGGAAGATCCCGTTCTGAGAGCAAAATGGTTGGCGACAAGCGTAATTATCTCTACAAACTGTATGCGCAGTTTTTGAAGCGTTACCAACCCAAATACTTTGTGTTTGAAAATGTGGTTGGCCTTTTATCGGCGAAAGATGAAGATGGAACGCTGCACTTGGAAAATATGCGTAAGCTATTTGGGGATTACGGATACTCCACAGAATACCGTACATTAAATGCATCCGACTATGGAGTTCTTCAAAATAGAAAAAGAATAATTCTAATTGGAAAGCGGGGCAAATACGAAGGGTTCTATCCTGAAATTCCTGTAATTTCAAACGATTGTAAAGTGGAGGAATTGTTTTGTGATCTGCCGCCAATTAAGGCAGGAAAAGGTGTTGTTACACCCGTAGCAACGAAACCATATTCCGGGAAATATCTTTATGCCTCTGGAATCAAAGAATACGACTATGAACCTGTCACATTTCACCAGGCCCGCCCTCACACGGATCAGGATTTGGAAATCTACCGTATAATTGTGGACACTTGGGATAAAAGGAAAGAACGGGTCTCCTATACCGATCTCCCGGAAAGACTGCGTACTCATAATAACACAACCTGTTTTCTGGACAGATTCAAAGTGGTTGCAGGAAACCTTCCCTATACGCAGACAGTGGTTGCGCATATTTGTCGAGATGGGCATTACTATATCCATCCTGATATTAAACAAAACAGATCGTTAACCCCAAGAGAAGCGGCGAGAATTCAGACCTTCCCAGATAATTATTATTTTGAATCCACCAGTGGGAAGCCGTCTCGTACTCTTGCCTATAAGCAAATTGGAAATGCGGTTCCAGTATGCTTGGCGTATAGCGTAGCGAAAGCATTACTCGAGCACTTTGTAGAGGGTGAAAACAATGGCTGACAATCAGACAATGGCAACATTCTATCAGAATTTCATGGAAGAGGTTTTGTTTGCCGCGGACAAGGACACCAGTGGCTGGACAACAGAAGATTTTCTTACCTCCGTTATGCTTGAATACCTGGAAGAGGCAGGCGAAATTACAGATCCGGTTATCTGTCCTTTCAGGGGTAGGGGCTTGCAGATGAATGCGTATGCATTTTCCGAGAACTGCGAAAACATCGATATATTTATAAGTATTTACTCCGACAATGAAGTCCCTCGCTCTGTTTCCCAGACAGACATAGATGCGTCCATTAAACGAGCTATCGAATTATATCACAGGGCGATCAATGACCTCTACACCGCATTCGAGAAAGATAACGATACATATGAATTTGCGATTTCTGTTTTTCAGAACAAAAACAATATCAAAACTGTTCGCATTTGCGCATTAACCAATGGCTTGGTAAAGCCTATCCCATTTAAGAATATTACTATTGGAAATGCGGAGATTTCCTTCAATGTCTGGGACATTGATCGATTGTATCGGTGTGTTTCGTCGGGCAAGATGCGTGAAACCATTGAAATAGACTTCGAAGAAAAGTTCAACACCACAATCCCCTGCATTGAGAACAGTACCAGCGACAAATACAGTGTTTATCTTGCCATTATCAATGGTGAGTTGCTGGCATCTCTTTACGACGAGTTCCGTGACAGACTGCTTGAAAAGAATGTGCGCTCTTTTCTCCAAGTGAAGGGCGGTGTCAACAAGGGAATTCGTGACACATTGCGTGATGAACCGGACATGTTTCTGGCTTACAACAACGGAATTTCTGTTACCGCAGAAAGCGTTGAGATTGTCCGGGATGAAAACGGGAAGCCCTCCATTAAACGTATTCGGGACATGCAAATTGTCAACGGTGGACAAACAACAGCATCTATTTTTAACGCACGCAATGATAAGAAAATTGCTGCAGACCTGTCCAAAGTGTTTGTACAGATAAAGCTTTCTGTGATTCAATCTGCTGAGACCATGGATGAGATTGTTCCGAGGATTTCCACTTTTGCAAATACGCAAAACAAAATCCAGGTTGCTGATTTTTCTGCAAATGATCCTTTCCACAGACGCGTTGAAGAGCTATCACGAACGATTTGGGCTCCTGCGCAAAGTGGCATGAAACCGCAGAATTGGTTTTATGAGCGTGCTCGTGGACAGTATGCGGATATGCTTTCCAGAGAATCTACGCCTAAGCGAAAAAAGGAATATAAAGAAACACATCCCTTGTTTACTAAAACAGATTTGGCCAAGTATGAGAACACTTGGGATCAGCTACCGTATCAGGTGAGTGAAGGTGCGCAAAAGAATTTCCATAAGTTCATGATTCGCCTGCAGGAGCATAAAGGATTTGTGCCAGATGAAATCTATTACCACAATCTGATTGCCAAGGCCATTCTATTCCGCCAGACTGAAAAGCTTGTACACAAGCAGCAGTACGGAGGATACCGCGCCAACATCGTTACATATACGCTGGCATATTTGTCTTTTAAAACTGCTCAACGAATTGATTTGGAACGAATTTGGAAAGAACAATCACTCACGTCGGTCTTGGAATGGGAAATCGTTGAAGTGTCCAAGTTCGTGCAAAAAATGATCGTTAATCCTCCCGGAGGCGCTAATGTCGGTGAATGGTGCAAAAAAGAAAAATGTTGGCTGGCTATTCGGGACTATGAGCATACGCTCAATGAAGCCTTCCAGCGTGAGCTGATTTCTGTTGCCCGGCCTACAACAGGCCCTCAGCCTGCTACTGGAAGCATTGCATCGCTTACTGAGGAAGACAAGAAACTGATTGACGAGGTCGCAGCAATCCCAGCTGAAACTTGGTTTGCTCTATCCAGATGGGCGAAGGAAACAAAGAATTTCCAACCATGGAAAAGAAGTTTGCTCTTCTCTGTGGGTAGCGTTGTAGGTAGAGGCCAAAAGCCTAGTATCAAGCAGGCTACGCACGCAATGAGCGCGTATAAGGAGGCAATGGGAAAAGGATTCAACCATTGAGTGGTTAAGGAGGTGCCAGCATGTTGGAATGGCAGGAGTATATAACACAATTGATTTCATCGAAAAGTAGTTTTGATAGGATTACCTTGTCTTTTGGCGACGATGAAGATACTGTTGCAATTCCTCCTATTATTAAGTCCAGTATACTTATGTTGGATCGAATGCTGGAAAAGCAGGGGATATTTAACATTTTTGTATTTCCTGAAAGAATTCAGTCGATTTTTATATTTACCTTAACCAAGCTTTTGTACAATATTGCAGAAGGAAGAATAGACAGCAATTATGACCCAAGTACATTTGCAATAGGAGAGCACCTTAGACTTGGTAAAGCAGTTGTCCAGTTTCTTGGTACAGAAGTGCGAGATGTTGGGGAATGCATAGTATTTAGACTCGCTGACATCAACAAATACAGCGCTCCCATAGAAGATTTACCATTGTTTCAGAGGACAACTGCTAAAAAGCTCAGCAAACATGAGCTTTTTCAACGGGAAAAAAGTCGAGCAAAATTAAGGTTAACTCAAATAAAGCCAGAAGAACGACATCTTCAGCTTTTGGCTGATCATAAAACACACATGGATAGCTCTATTGTAAATATGACATCTCTCATTAATACAAAAGGAATGCTTGAAGATTGCATGTTGTGTGGCCAAAGCATAAAAGAAAGCATTCTTGTCGGACAGACAGATTTTTGGGGAAAGATAAAAAACATTGGAACAGGTCAATTGAGTGGAATCCCTGCTATTGTGCTTGCGTCTGATTTATATGCTATTTTAGCGATGGCCGAGAAAGGACATCCTATTCAGTCAATTATTATTGATGCTTCCAACACAAATGTACTACTATCTCAAATGGATGCGTTGGATTCGCTTATGAGACTTGGGGTGCCCATTACTTGTGTCACTGATATTGTAAATTCTTTTGATCTGCAAGATTTTTTGAATCGAGGATTTAATTTGTGGCGCTGGGATGAAAACAGCCTTACTGAAAATCTTTATGGTGTAATTTCGTTATCTTCTGACCGAAAAACAAAAAATTGTGCGAAACGAAAGGTTGACTATTTCTCAGCTGATGGAAATGAAATCAGTACTGCTATAAAATTACTGTACATTCACAGAAAAGAATCTCAAACTGCATCAGCACAGATGATGAGGCTTTTTGATAGGTTATTTTCTCTTGCTTTTACATCACTACGGGAAACGGTTCCCATTGATGCGGCGAAGCTTACGCAAATCAAGACCGTGCTTGATGAATGCAGTAACATTTTAGAAAAGGAGAAAATATTTCTGTCAGAAAAGACCGCTAAAGATTATTCGGTTATTATTGAGTGTTTGAAAAAAGTGCATACCAATGGATATGTATTTCAGAAACACGAAATGATGGTAAAAATTCTTAGCACAAGCAATCCAAGTAAAGTTGCACTGGTGGTGCCAGAACGATGTGATAAGGATAGGGTCCAAACATACTGGCAGAGTTGGTGCTGTAGGAATAGTGTGATTGCGGAAGTTCAAACATACTACCCATCAGAGTATTATTTGCTCCCATGCGATTTGGTTGATACAACAATAGTGGTTGGCTGGCTGGAGCAAGCTGTTATGAGAAAGATACTCTTTGGATTTAATACACAATCCTATACTGTTCTGCTTTATGATTATGAAAAACGGTGGAGAAACTATGCTGTATCCAAATGGAATGATGCGCTGGATGCCTCATACAACCGTAGAGCGATTGAACAATCTTTTGGAACAGACTCCATGAAGGTATCCACCTGCCGCTTTATGCAACCGGCACCTGAAGTCAAAGCGACTTTGAAAGAAGACGAGATCGCAGAAATTGAAATAGTTCTCCGAGAGAATAAATACCGTCAATATATAGCAAATGGCGTACAGAAGATGGAGAATAAAACAATAGAAGCAATCCCAGTCAGCTTTATTGGCGGATATCTTTCTTTCTATCAGATGGGACATAAAGTGATTTCTGCCAGTAACATCATAGAGCATGATGCAGATAAAATCGAAACCAAATTGCCACAAGAGCTACATATAGGTGATTTTGTTGTTGTCCGCGAAACGGATCACGATATTGTAAAAGAGATTGCGGATGCCATTTTGGCTCGAAGCGGAAAAGCTGGTCTTAGAGAGTTGTCTTCCAAGTGGAAAGAAGCTCTTACAATTGAAACGCTGTTTTATTCACCGGAAGAAATCTATGCCAAACTTCAAAAAGCTGGATGCACCCGTGGATACCAAGCCGTTCGAGCTTGGATTACTGACGAAGATATGATCGCGCCGCAAAGCAAACAGGATCTGGAACATATCGCAGTAGTTACCGGAAGTGGCGTGCTGAAAGAGAAGCTCAACCAGATATATGAAGCCGCACAGGCAGTTAAAGCAGCTCATGTCCAGGCCGGAAGAGTTTTGTCTCTCCAGTTGAGAAACCGTGTTGCTTCTGCGCTGAAAGAATACGGAGATATTGATCCGTTTAACATCTGGGATCCCATTGAAATGCAAGTCGACGATATTGGCTTGGTTCGTATTTTGAAGATTATTGATATTGGTACTCCTGTGATTGTTGACATTGCAGATACCAACCGCCTTATTGACGAGTAAGGAGAGAACGTCTATGGCAATTATGATTCCATCCGTTATTTCCCCCGAAATCAAATCCAATGCCGAGCGTAAGATTTTTGAGTGGTTTCAATCTGCGCCCGGAACGGATAAGTGGATTGTTTTACATTCTTTGGGAATTACAACACATAACAAAGTTATATATGGCGAAACGGATTTTCTTGTTTTGGCGCCACAACTTGGCATTTTTGCGCTTGAGGTAAAAGGTGGCCGTGTGAAGCGGGAAAATGGAATCTGGTACTTCACAAACAGATACGGCAAGACAAACAGTAAAGTACGCGGGCCGTTTGAGCAAGCCAAAGACGGAATTTTCAGCATTGTGGAAGCAATGAAAAAACGTGTGGACATTGATCATCGGCACATTCCCAATGTTTTGTTTGGCTATGGCGTTATGTTCCCGGATATCGAATACACCTCTTCCGGAATTGATGAAGAGCAGTGCCAGGTTTTCGATTCCCGTGATGGAGCTGATGTCAAACAATTCATTAAGCGTTTGGCCGATGGTGTGAAAGCAAAATGGGAAGGCTTGTATGGACCACTTAACAAATCGAAGCTGCCTGATGCAGCGGATGTCCGCTATATGGCATCTATCCTGCGTGGGGATTTTGATTGTGCAGTTGCTATGAGCGTTCAGCTGCGTAATGCCAGCGAAGCCTTGATTGCATTGACTAAGGAACAGTACCGATGCCTGGATCAGTTGGATGACAATCCCAGATGTCTGATACAAGGACCGGCCGGTACTGGGAAAACGCTCCTTGCCATAGAGGAAGTTAAAAAATTTGTCGCCAGAGGAGATAAGGTTGCTCTGTTTTGCTTCAATTCCAACCTTGCAGACTGGATGAGCAATTATTTTGATGACATGCCTGAATCTGTGCGCCCACAGTATGTGGGAACGTTTCATAAGTATATGACGCAGGTTGCCAAGGCTGCGGATCTTCTTCCGGCATATCCACACGATCCTGGCATGGTACAGCAGTATTACCAGGAAGATCTTCCGGAAGCAGCCGCACTTGCCCTGTTGGAAAGTGGTGAGCTGTACGATATCGTTGTGGTAGATGAGGCTCAGGATTTGATTCGTGACAGCTATCTGGAAGTCTTGAGTGGCAGTATAAAGAAAGGATTATCCAGAGGCCGCTGGACAATGTTTGGCGATTTTTCTATGCAGGCCATCTATGCAGCAGGAATGTCCGGTGCGGATATGATAGAGAAGCTGGAAGACCAGACATCCTTTATTCGTTTCAAGCTCACAGTCAATTGCAGAAATACCAAACCGATTTGTAAGGAAATTGAAACAGTAACTGGGTTCAAGGCACCGCACGATCTGTGGACTAAAGTTGATGGGCCACCTGTGCAGTATATTACTTGGTCTACAATGGAAGGCCAGTGTAAAAAGTTGAAAGATGTGCTGAAACAGCTTGAAAATGCACATATCAATCCTGAACAGATCACAATTCTGTCTCCGAGAAAAAGAGAAGATTCTGTTGTGTCCATGATCGAAGGGTATGCAATCAAGGACTTTAAGGCTCCGCCGGGAATGAACACCACATTCTGTACGATTCAGGCGTACAAAGGGCTTGAAAATACGGTTATTATCCTTACTGATATTGAAGCCTTCTCCGAAGAAAAACTGATGTATGTTGGATTGAGCAGAGCGTGTTCTGGCCTCTTTGTATTGGAGTCCGAGTCCGCAAAGAAGGAGTATGATGACCTTTGGGTCAGGAGGTTGCTGAAATGAGCGATACAAGACGCGACCAATTAATTGATTTTGTAGAAAAAGAGTTTATCGGCCCGGATCCGATTGACTGGCCGGGAATGACGCAGGCCAATGGTGAGGAAATCCTCAAGACTGACCCTCCCCGAACCAGGTATATTGCTGGCATTCTTTATCCCCGGGCTACGATGGATGAACATGTTGATGTCCGCGAGGGCGAAAGTGAACCTTTGGGCGAAACCGAGGGAAGTGAACGGGAACCGGAGCCTGCAAGACACGGAGGTCAGTCTCCTGAATTTCTCGAGAATGCCGAGGAACTGATCAATCTGTCCAACGCGTACCGTCAGTCTGCTGTAAGCATTACTGCTGCAGTTAAACCTGATGATGTGATCCGGGTAAAGGTCTCTGCAGGTACTTATGTCACATTGACGGTAACAGACCCCAAAAAGGAAAATAAAGTTACGTCTTATCCGCGTACAGCCCTTTCTTGGGATAATGCTGGTGCGCCAGTAGAACTTCCTACCGCAGAAAATGGGCTGGTGAAAATTCCGGTTAGAGAGACCGGTGTGCAGTTTGATATTACATACAGATATCATATGGATGGAAGCAATATCTACACCTTCACGCTGGAAAACACAAAACACAGCAACGGTTCTTCCGTCAAAGATGACGACTGCTTCTTCCAAACGAAGTTTAAAATCTTCTCTGAGAAAGGTTTTTCACCGCTTGCTGACGGTCAGCGAATTACAAAAGACGAAGACTATCTGTCCAACCAGTTGCTTTATCGTGATGTACACAATTATGCCATCGGACACGGTACTGCTGCAGATTGGGATGATGGCGAAATTGTGTCTTGGATTGCTACAGCAACGTTTCCTAAATATGATATTAAACCTATTGTACCCAGTGCCATTGACGGCGTATCGCTGGAGATGCTGAAAATGAGTCCTTATGGCAGCTTTGCCGATACTGTGATCGAATTGCGCCAGATGTGCGAAAAGTATAGGGAGTGGATCAATGGTCTTCGTGTTTTGAAAAGAACATTGAACCCCAAGTATGAAGAAACTGCGGAGCGCCACATTAAAAACTGCGAAGAATGCCTTTCCCGCATGGAAAAGGGCGTAGATTTACTGGAGCAGAATGAAACAGTAAGGATTGCTTTCCAGCACATGAATCTTGCTATGCTTTTACAACAGCTGCATTACAACCTTCCTCTGAATCGTTGGGAAGATGACGGAAATGGAGCTATAAAACTTAAAAATAATGAACCACTTCCTGTTGTCACAAACAAAGACACGTGGGGAAAAAACAAGGACAGGTATGGAAAATGGCGTCCGTTCCAGCTGGCGTTTGTTTTGATGAATTTGCGATCCATGTATGACAGAGATTGCAATGAGAGAGAAATAGTTGACCTGATCTGGTTCCCAACCGGTGGTGGTAAAACTGAAGCATATTTGGGCCTGTCTGCATATACCATCTTTATCCGGCGCTTGCTGAACAAAGACGACAAGGGTACGGCAATTCTTATGCGATATACGCTGCGACTTCTTACTGCTCAGCAGTATGAGCGCGCGTCCGCAATGATTTGTGCCTGCGATTTGATCCGCAAAGAACACGAGGATCTTTTTGGTAAAAACAGAATTACAATTGGCCTTTGGGTCGGTGGTACAACTACGCCCAACTCCGTCAGAGATGCCGTGGCGGCATATGACAAACTGTACCGGGACGGCAGGGATAATCCTTTTGTTATGCTGAAATGTCCTTGGTGCGGAGCACAAATGGGGCCGGTCATGAAGGGAAACAATCTTTGGGATTTACCTGGATACAGGAAAGTACCTGGTCCAAGGCGCTCCTTCGGGTTTGCATTCCGGTGCAAAAATAAGGCTTGCGATTTCTCACGTGAGGATTTACCCCTATATGTTATCGACGAGCATATCTACGAGAAAACGCCCACTTTGTTGCTGGGAACGGTAGATAAGTTTGCAATGCTGCCATTCAGGCCACAGGCTCAAAGCATCTTCGGTTTTGAAGACGGAGAAAAGAAAACTTCACCAGATTTGATTATTCAAGATGAGTTGCATCTGATTTCCGGTCCCTTAGGTTCTATGGTAGGCCATTACGAAACGCTGATTCATGAACTGTGTACAACCAAGACTCCTTCGGATGAAATCCACCCTAAAGTTATTGCTTCTACTGCAACAATTAGTCGTGCAAAAGAGCAGTGCCATGCATTGTATGGGTGCCCCAGAGATAAAGTTTTCCAGTTCCCGCCCTCTGGCTTGGATGCTGGTAACTCGTTCTTTGCAAAAGAAAACAAAAATCAAAATGGCCGCAGATATGTCGGTATTCTTGCAACTGGTTCCTCCTCTGATGCAACCACAGCAATTCGCCTGTTTGCCTCTCTTTTATATGGAGCGAAGGCCATGAAGGTTGAAAAGGAAGCAGACCGAGACCCATATTGGACAAACATGGGATACTATAACAGTATCCGTGAATTGGGACAAGCTGCGACCTGGATCAGGGCGGATATTGATCAACACTTGGATGTCATGTATAAGAGACGTCACGATGACGAACGCTATCCGACCAGAGAAGAATATCGTCAGAGCAGACGATATATCTGGCGAGATGAAGAGCTTGCCAGTCGGATTGCTGGAAGCGAAGTAACCGCAAGCTTGGCCAACCTTGGAATTTCATATCCTGCTGCTGTAGATGAAGAAGGCAAAGTTAAAGAACATCCCATTGATATTTGTCTTGCGACGAACATGATTTCCGTTGGACTTGATGTACCAAGACTTGGCTTGATGACAGTTGCAGGTCAACCCAAAACCACCTCTGAATATATTCAGGCAACCAGCCGTGTAGGCCGTAATGCAAATGATGCTCCGGGTGTAGTCTTTGTGCTTTATCGTCCCGGCAGACCCCGTGACAAGTCGCACTATGAACATTTCCGCTCTTATCATTCCAGAGTGTACTGCAATGTTGAGCCAACAAGCGTTACGCCATTTTCTGCACCTGTGCGTGAGCGTGCACTTCACGCTATTATGATCGGTATGATGCGCCTTGAAAGCGGGAGTACATTCAATAGTGATCCTCCGAAGTTTCCGGATGATGAGCTCTATGAGAAAATCCGCAGCATTATTGAACGCAGGGTCGAGGACATTGACAGCGATGAACTTGACGCAACGCTGGCTGCAATGCAATCCTTTATGGAAGATTGGGAAGACTGGAAGCCGAAACGCTGGGAACCGAAATGGAATCCCGATTGGTCTTATGCCGATCCTCTTCCCCTGATGTACTCAGCAGGTTCACATCCCAATGAGGCATGGGGTGAGCAAGGAATTGAAACGCCTACATCTATGCGCAGCGTTGACGCTTCCTGCCAGGCAAAGATAATTGAACGAAGATATGAAAGAAGGGAGGGCTAAAGATGCCGAGAGATGATAAGCCAATGAGAAGAAGTGCGCTTATTGGTCCTTGGGGTGTCGGAGCAATTGTTCCTTTCCCAAATGATGAATCTCTCATGATTGCGGGGCTGGATATGTGGCGGTACAACGAACCAGCACCGTTTATCATCAAAGACGAACGCCTTCAGCGTCGTTTGGGTGTTCAGGAACTTCGCTGGCCACCTGATTTCAGAGAGAATAACGCAGATCCTCAAAACTGCCGGCTTTATATTCCTGCCGTCCGCTTCCCAACATGGCATTATTGCCCCTACTGTGGGTCAATGGAGAAAACAACATTCTATCAAAAACAGCCCGAATGTGACTGCGATCCTTGGCCCAACGGAAGGAAGTGTAACCCTGCACACAAATTTAAACGAAAGCTGATTCCTGAGAGATTTATTGTCATTTGCCCCAATGGGCATATCGATGATTTTCCGGTTGCTGAATGGTTGCACGCCGACAATGTACATACCTATAATCCTATAGAAAATGGTGGAACCTGTAGAATTCGAAGAAGTACTGGTGGTGCGTCCGCTTCGCTCAGCGGCATCTTCTATGAATGTACTTGTGGAGCAAAAAAATCTATTGCCGCAGCCAAATATCCCGGTGCACTCGGCAAGATTGGTTACCACTGCAAAGGGACAAAACCTTGGCTCGGGATTGATAAGGATGAAGAAAACCCGTGTACTGCCAAACCCGAAGAAATGCAGATTGTTCTGCGTGGTGCAACCAATGTGTGGTTTGCGGACACCCGAAGCTCAATTTATATTCCTACAGATGATGACCAAGCGAACAAGAGAATAATTGCGATATTGGACCGTCATTATGATGATCTCAATGCCAACCGAGTCAATGGTGAGTGGAACCGTGCAATTATTGATTATTTGGCAATGAATAACAACATTGACAAAGAAGTTCTTTACCAAGCATTTCTCAAGCGTGAAGCTGGTCTTGGAGAACTACCGGAGGTTTCTGAAGAAATGTCCGAGGATGCGTATCGCCTCGCTGAGTACAATGTTCTTATTAAGAGCAGCGGAACAGATGCGCAGGAATTCCATTCAAAGAATTATCCGATCACATACTACGATCCGATAATCAGCAAATATTTCAAAAGCATTTCACTCGTACACAAACTCCAGGAAACCAGAGCATTTGTTGGTTTTTCTCGTGTAGAACCTAAGGAAATGCCCATTTCCGAGCGAAAGAAAATGGTACGACTCGGTGATGATAACTGGTTGCCTGCCATCCAGGTAAAAGGCGAAGGTATCTTCTTTGAGTTCAATAAAGATGCCTTGGAAGATTGGGCAAAACGGCCTGCCGTTCTGAAACGGATAAAAAGCTTGCAGGATTCCTACAAAAAATCCAAATTTGGATCAAATGCAGCTGGCGAACTGCGTCCGGCGTTTTTGCTGATCCATACATTTGCACATTTGCTGATTAACCAGCTCAGCTTTGAGTGTGGTTATGGCAGTTCCTCTATTCGTGAGCGTATCTACTGTGAAAAGACAACAAATGAGCACGGCATGTATGGCGTTTTGATTTATACCGCATCCGGCGATTCGGAAGGATCGCTTGGTGGCTTGGTGCGCCAAGGCGAAAGAAACCGTATTGAGGATACGATTCACGATGCCGTCCAAAATGCCGCTTGGTGTTCTGCAGATCCTGTATGTATCCAGTCGCTGGGACAAGGTCCTGAGTCTTGCAATTTGGCAGCATGCCATAATTGTGCCCTGCTTCCGGAGACATGTTGTGAGTGCGGTAACCGTCTTCTGGATCGTGGTGTTGTAGTTGGAGATCTTACCGATAAAAGTATTGGTTTCTTCTCGGAACTCTGCAATCAGTGAGGTGATACTGAATGCTTGTAATTTTATCACAAAAGGTAGATAGTGAATCAGCCTATAGTGATGAATTGTTTAACTCCTACCACTATCCTGCAAAATACAAAAATCAACTCCATAAAGGAGACATATTCATCTATTATCAGGGGAATCGCTACGATAAGAGTCAACGCTATTACTTTGGCGTTGGTACTGTTGGTGAAATTCTGACAACAGATGGCGAAAACTATTACGCCAAACTGCTCGATTGTCAACAGTTTGAAAAGAAGGTGCCAATCTATCTCCCTGACGGCGGTTACATTGAGCAGTTGGGTTACAGCACTGTCAGAAACAGTATCAACCCGCCTTGGCAAAGTTCGATCAGGCCATTGTCGCAGGAGGCATTCGATTATATCCTGAATGCTGCTGGTATACAGACCGCACCGAACACAACTGCTGCTGCGTCGGTAGACGACTTGAAAGAAAAGTTGAAGCGGTCAATTCGGGATTTTTTCGTGGAGAACGATACCTCTGCAATCCATCGGATTGAAAGTATTTCAGCGGCAATTGGTCGTGCTGTTTCAGTGGATGGCGATCAGAGCGCAACTGATGCAGAGAACACACAATATCAACCGGCTGAAACTGCCCGAGACAAGCTCAATGGCATTCTGGAATACTGTAAAACGATGAAGATGTCTTATTCATACAAGCCGGTTTTGATTCTGGCGTTGTTACATGTGGGCAATAAAAACGGAACAATTACAATAGACAAGGCCGTTCAGTATTTCCGGGATTTTTATAATGATCGCAGAGCAAACGGATTGCAGGCAGAAAAGAAGAATTGCATTTATCAGCGGGTAGATATTACCGATCAACAAATTGCAGGAAATATAATTGCCAATCCCGTTCGGGCTTTGGTTGAAAGCGGATTCTTCTTCTACAATGAGGAGACCGATGTTTTCTCAGTTACTCCAGAAGCATGGAATGTTATTGATCGCAAGAGCAAGGCTGCCATCACCCGGATTTGCAATCAAAGATTAAAGGATTATTTTAGTGACTAAGACTTAGTGGGAGGGACTGTTGTGCCTGATGTACATACGCCGGAGCAGCGGAGCTACAACATGTCCCGCATCCGAAATAAAAACACAAAACCGGAAGAATTGGTCCGTAAATATTTGTTTTCACAAGGCTTTCGGTATAGGAAGAATGTTGCCAGACTTCCAGGTAAACCAGATATCGTTTTGCCAAAATACAAGACGGTTATTTTTGTAAATGGGTGCTTTTGGCATGGGCACAATGGGTGTCAATATTTTGTTTGGCCCAAGAATAACGCAGAATTTTGGAAAACAAAAATTGAAGAAAATATAAGACGGGATAAGATTGCAGTCGAAAAGCTTGAGCAAATGGGATGGAAAGTAGTTGTAATCTGGGAATGTGAACTAAAAGCTAAACATAGAGAAAAGACATTTGAAAGGCTACTTACATATTTTCATCAAGCAAACTAAAACAGAACCCGCCCAATTCTTCCCCGCTGTAAACAAAGAAAAGGCCGGTGCTAGGGAACTCCCCTGCGGCGGCTTTCTCGCTGTGTGGCTCTGTGTGGCGATTTAAAAAAGTGATAGGGAAAAGCCCCGCCGCAGCATATTCAAACGCCTTACAGGGGATTTTTGAGGCGAAAATGACCACTTAATGGGACCGTTTTACAAAGGCGGCCTCGCCGCGCAGAAGAAGCTCACGCATAAAACTCATATCAAAGGTTCGTTCACCTTTCATCCGGTGCTGTCTGTCGCTATTCGCTGGTGGGTCAGATAGTGTGTCAAAGCGGATTTTGGAGTAAATATGAAGTGATACCTGACAAAACAGAATCATAAAAATGACCCACTATGCCGTCAAGATAGTGGGTCATTTTTCTGGATGCAAATATGGAGAAAGCAGAAAAACCGCATTGTAATGCGGTTTTTCAGGCTGTCGATGGTCGGAGTGACAGGATTCGAACCTGCGGCATCCTGCTCCCAAAGCAGGCGCGCTACCAACTGCGCTACACCCCGATATTTAATTTTTATGATTTTCGCAGGAGCTCCCAAAGCAGGCGCGCTACCAACTGCGTTACACCCGGTTGTTTAGTTGTTTTATCCGGCGGGTCGTATTCACCCAAACGCCGTTGAATAATCTCTACCAACGCCACCCGGCACTGTTTACCCCACAGCATCCCATATTCCAGGGATTTAAAAAGCTATCAGACTTGTCATATTCAGCGAAATAAAAACGATGTATCACAGATATATGGCATCTATAATTGCATCGAGATGTCGATGCAAAAACATCTCTTTGTAAAACAAAAATATTATATCTTATCCGGAAGTCCCTGTCAATCGTGATAAGTCTGTATGTTTCGGCAGAGAGTGTTTAAAATTTCGAAAAGGATCTGCAATGCACATTTATTTCAGAAAATGTAGGATTATCAAACATATTGGACGGAGAACTCTAAGGGAGAAAGCCATCCGAGAGGCCGCATGGGAAGGTTGTTGGAGCGGTGGTGATGGACTGAGAGCTGCTTGAAATATCGTGCAGAGAATAAAAGCGGCGACAGGAATAAAAGCATTTCTGGTCCTCCCGGTGACTGCGCTCCACCTTGCTGTTGTGGTGAGGCGTATAGGGACGGATGAGTTTATGCCGGATGCCGGGATTGGCAGCAGCAGCTTCAAGCAGGGCAGGCAGATCACGCTTACTGTTGGAAAAACGGTTGGTGAACTCAAAGCCGTTGTCGGTCTGGACGCATTCCACGCGGATGCCCCGGCGGGCATACCACTTCCACAACTTTTTCAGGAAGTCGGCGGAAGAGTAGGCAGATTGTTCCGGGGAGGCAGCCAGGAAGCGCAAACGGGTAAACTCATCAATGGCGGTGTACTGGAACAAACGCGGTTCCGGCTCTGCGATGCACTTGAGAGAAACTGCTTTTCACATCCACTTGGACCCACTGAACGGGATAGGTCATCTGCTCATAGGGCTTGGGTTTGTAAGAGTTTCTCTTTCTGGTCGGTGAGAACAGGCCCAAGCGCATGATCCGGAACAGGCTCTCCGGGCGGCGGAGATATCCCCGCTGCCGCAGGCGGTGCCACAGATCCATCATACCCAATTTAATGTCTACTGAATATATCCAAAGCCCTTGTGGTGCAAGACTTTGTAGCTAATTGGCAGTATAATAAGTGTAAGGGAAAACGGACCAAGGGGACAAAAAGCTTGCACAGGTGGTGATTGGCA
>Ga0129314_1000749_pt1 | contig 29631 bp, 27 predicted proteins | sample O1111metagenome_FD_94431 | JGI IMG/M metagenome (GOLD analysis project Ga0129314, IMG submission 94431) | Orangutan individual fecal microbial communities from fecal samples from Wisconsin, USA - O1111 metagenome | ecosystem: Host-associated > Mammals > Digestive system > Large intestine > Fecal... | reverse complement strand
CTCGTCGGCGTTCGCAACGCCGACGTAGTTCATCATCTCGGCAAGACCCTCAACGCGGTTGTGCTCGTAGAAGGAGTCGATCGCGCGGTAATCGAGCACCGCGCCGGATTCGTCGAGCGGCGTCGCCGGCACGCAGGAGGGCAGCATGAAGCGCACGTCCACGGGAAGATCCTCGGTCGCTTGCAGCATATACTCGATGCCGTCCGTTCCCATGACATTCGCGATCTCGTGCGGATCGGTGATGACGGTGGTCGTTCCGTGCGGTACGACGGCGTTGGCGAACTCCTTCGGGGAAACGAGCGAGCTTTCCAGGTGGATGTGCGCATCGACAAAGCCGGGCAGCACGAGCTTGCCGCCCATGTCGACCTCGAGCGCGCCCTCATAATGCTCGCCCATGCCCGCAATCAGCCCCTCGGCCACGGCAATGTCGCCGTGACTGAGCTCATTGCAGAAGACATTTACATACGTCGCGTTCTTGAGCACGAGGTCGGCCTTCTGCCGCCCCGCCGCCACCTCGACGACATGGAGCTTCTTGTTCAGCTTGCGGTTGATCTTGCCTGCGTAGCTCTCCCGGTATGCCATGCGTGTTCCTCCTTATTTTGTAGTGTTTGTCCAGTTTATGTGTTGTTTCATCCGTCTCCCTCGGTTATTTTTTATAGGATACTACGTTCTTTTCCACTTGTCCAGCAGAAAAAGCTGAAAGTTTTTTAGTAAATCTGACGAAAAGTAAGATGTCAGCCGCGCGAGCGGAAGAACGCTGTGACGCGCACAGCCGCCATGCCGCCGCATCCTGAAAGAAAGAACCGGTTCATCTGCATCACAGATGAACCGGTTTTCTCTTCTTTTGCGCTCAGCGCCGACCACCGAAGCCGCCACCGCGGCCTCCGCCGCCGAAGCCGCCACCGCGGCTGCCGCCGAAGCTTCCGCCGCCAAAGCCTCCGCCCCGGCTGCTGCCGAAGCCGCCAAAGCTCCCGCCGCTGCCAAAGCCTCCGCCGCGTCCGGTGCTGCCAAAGCCGCCAAACGAGCCGCCCGAGCTGGAGGGCCGTCTCGGCGGCTGGGGCGGGCGGCGATTGCCGCCGGAGCTGCCGCCGCCATAGGGAGGTCTCGGGCCTCCCTGCGGGGGCCTCGGACCGCCCGAGCGGGGCGGGCGCGGAGAGCGCGGGGGACGCCGCCCCCAGAAGATGGGGCGGTAGACCACCGTGGGGATGCCCATGCCGGGCATCATGTAGCGGCGGCGATAGCGGCGATAACGCATTCCGTCAAGCGCGATCCAGAGGATAAAGAATATGATGAGGATCATGATGAACATCACTCTGCTGGCCGCCTCGTCCAGCGCCGCCTCGCTCTGCTGATACTGCTGGCTCAGCTCCACATGGAGCGCGGCGCAAAGCGAGCGCACCGCCGCGTCATAATCGCCCTTCTGCACGCCATCTTCCATGCAGGAGGCAACAAAGCTCTGTGAGAGCGAGCTGAGCAGGTCGTAGAAGTCGCCGCTCGCAACCAGATAATAGTCTTGCTGCTGTTTGGCAATGAGCAAAATGGCGTCGTTCGTGCCCAGCTGCATCGCCTCTGCGTAATCATATGCCGTATTTTCGAGGTCATCCGATGACTGCACCGTGACGACGGCCATGATGCTGCCAAACATCTTGTCCCAGTTGGCGTTGTAGAGGCCGACGGCCTCCTCGGTCTTGTCGGAAAGGATACCGGCATCATCGTGCATAAACTGCTCAAACGCCGCCGTCGAAAGCGAGGGATCGAGCTTTTCTCCGCCCTCCGGCGTAGAGACAACGGGCGCTTTGTGCAGCCCCCACGCACCGGAGGCGAGGATCGCCAGAATCAGCACCGCGATGGCGACGCCGCGTTTTTGAAAGAATTTCATGTGTTTCCCCTATCCGGAGCTTCTCAGCTTCTCAGCTCCATGAGCTTCTGCTTCAGCTCGCCTTCAATGCGCCCGAGCTCCGCTTCCGCTTCCTTGCGCTTCTGCGCGCCCTCGCGCTGGATGTTCACGACCTCGTCGAGCGTGGAGACAAGCTGCTCGTTCGTGTGCTGCAAGGTCTCGATATCGACCACGCTGCGCTCGGCCTCCTTGGCCGTGGCGATCGTGCCCATCTTGAGCATATCGGCGTTCTTCTTGAGCAGCTCGTTCGTCGTCTGCGCCACAGCGCTCTGTGCGGCCGTTGCCTGACGGCTGTGCTCCATGCCGAGCGCGAGCACCATCTGGCTCTTCCAGAGCGGGATGGTATTGACGAGCGAGGACTGGATCTTCTCGACCATCAGCGTGTCGTTGTTCTGCAAGAGTCTCGTCTGCGGGCCCATCTGGAGCGACACCATGCGCGTGAGCTCCAGGTCGTGCAGCTTCTTTTCAAAGCGCTCGCACTTCTGCGCGTAGTCGTTGTAGGCCTGCGCATCCTCGGCAAGGCCGCTCGCCTCCGCCTTCTTGCGCAGCTCCTCCAGCTCGCCGGAGCGGACCTCGGCAAGGCGCTTCTTGCCCGCGATGATGTACATCGTGAGCTCCTTGTAGTACTTGAGGTTCAGCTCATACATCTGGTCGAGCATCGCGATGTCCTTCATCAGCGTGACCTGATGCTTTTCAAGCTCGGATACGATGCGGTTCACGCTCGTCTCGGCCTTGCCGTACTGCGCGCGCATCAGCTCAAGCTTGTCCTTCTGCTTGTGGAAAAGGCCGGCAAGGCCCTTCTTCTCTTCCTCCTGGCCAAAGCCCTTGACCTCGACAACGAGGTTCGAGAGCGTCTCGCCCACCTCGCCCAAGTCCTTGTTGCGCACGGAGGAGAGGGCGTTTTCAGAGAACGTCGCCACGCTCTTCTGTGCGGCCACGCCATAGTTGAGCACAAGATTCGTATCCGTGATGTCGATCTTCTTCACAAACTCGTCGACAGCTGCTCTCTCCTGCTCGGTGAGCATGCTCTCGTCGACCTTGACGGGCTCGACCTCTTTTTTCTTCTCCGGCTCGGGCGCGGGCGCGTCCGGGGTGAGCGTCAGCTCTGGGACGGCCTCCTGTGCCGCTGCGGTGGGGTTCAGGGTCAGCTCGGGCATCATGTTGTCGCTCATATCAGTTTTCCTCCGTTTTCCGGCCTTCGGCCTGTTCCTTTTCGTATTTTTTGATGCGCTGGATGCGGCGCAGGCACAGCAGCGTGGCTATCGCCCAAATCGCCGTGGAATAGTACAGGCTGCTCTTGTGCAGGCGCAGCGCGCCCACAAAACTAACGAGACACATCACGGCAAAGACCGCGCAGAAGATGGGATCGAGCCACACGCCCTTGAGGCGCTTGAGGATCCACGCATTGACCTTGGCGTTGAATGCCATCACTTTCTTTCGCATCGTCTTTCTCCTTTACAGTTCGAGCTTGATATCGTCCTGCGTGGCGGCAGCCGTGCCGCCGTCACTGCTCAGGCCCTCTTGCTTCATCATGTTTTCAAGCACTGTGATGTCGGTGGAAATGTCCATTGCCTCGCTGCCGAAGAGCATATCGAGCTGCTTTTCAAAGGCGGCGACGATGGTGCTCATCATGCTCTCCACGCGCTGCATGGTGCTGCCGATGTTGCCGCCGCTCACGCCCTGCGCGCCCATGCGGTCATAGGCGTTTAGGAGCTTGAGCGTGGTGGGCAGGTAGTAGTCCATGAATTTTCTGATCTGCGGCAGCTTTTTGGGGTCTGCCTTGACCTGCGCGAAGATCTTCGCGCTTAAGTCCTCGAGCCGGTCGATGTCGGCGGAGATCTTTTCATCCTTGATGGACGCGTTCAGGCGCTTCATCTCGGAAATGGCAAGATTGCCGTCGCGGATCATCTTGTCAAGCTCCGCGTTCCCGGTGCTCTCCTCTTTTTTCGGCGGGTCGGGAACCGTGACCTCCACCGTGCCGCATACGGCGTTCATAATGAAATACACCACCGCCGATACGATGCCGATAAAGATGAACTGCGGCACGCGGTAGAGTGGGAAGAGCAGCGCATAGATGATCCACGTTCCCGCCGCCGCATAATAGGGGACCGTCGATCTGCGTTTGACCGTTGCCAAGGCGATCGCCTCCTGTTTTGAGAAAATTTTTACTGATACATGATACCACAACGCTGCACTGCGGTCAAGCAAAGCCCGCGCGAAAACGAGGCGGCGACCTGCCGGACGCCGCCTCGTTTTGCTGCTTGTTTTGTATCTTTTTATTCGTTGCGGATGGCTTCGAGCGCCGAGATCTTAACCGCCTTGTTCGCCGGCTGGTAGCCGGACACAAGGCCAACCAGCACCGAGAACACCAGCGCAAAAATGATGAGCTCTGGCTTGATGACGGAAACGCGCGTCACGTTCTCTCCGCCGATGAGTGCCTGCTTGATGAGCTCCCACGTCACTCCCCCGCCGCTGAACGCGCCGAAGGAGAATAGATTGATGCCGACGGAAATGATGAAGCTGAAAAGAAGTCCCAGCACGCCGCCGAGAAGGCCGATGCTGCCCGCCTCCATCAAAAACATCGCGCGGATATCGCGCACATAGCAGCCCAGCGCCTTCATGACGCCGATCTCCTTCGTGCGCTCGGAGATGGACATGATCATCGTATTGGTAATACCGATGGCCGCAACCAGAAGCGAGATCGCGCCAAGGCCGCCGAGCATCAGCTCGATCTGGCGGGTCTGCTTGTTGAGCTCGTCGCGCATACTCTGCATGGAATAGGTGCTGTAACCCAAGTCCTTGATGGCCTGCTCCACATCCGCCACGGCGTCGAGGCTCTCCGCCTTGACATTGATGGACGAATATTCGAACTTCGTGTCGTTCTTCCCCGTCAGGTCGTATAGGAGCGACTTGAGCGCGTTGATGTCCATCATCACGCCCTCGCTCGTCTCGTAGCCCTTGCCCTGATCCTCCTTCAGAATGCCCACGACCTTGAGATCGACGCTGTGGGGCGTCGTCTCGTTGCCGGAGTCGTCCCAGGAGGTCAGGAGCATCTTCACGTCCGTCTTGAGCGGGTCGAAGAACGGGTCGGGGACGTTTTCCGTGTCGATATTGCCGTTTTCGTCCCAGATATATCGGTCGACATAATTTCTGCCGTCCGGCATGAGCGTATCCTTAAAGTTATAGGCAAAGTACTGGCCCACGACCACCTCGTCGCTGCTTTCTGGGTAGCGGCCCGCGACCAGCTCATAACCCATGTCCTCAAGGGCGCTCACGTCAATGCCGGCAAAGTTTCCCCAGTCGGCGCTGTAGCGGTCGTTGATGCCCGCCTTAAACGAAATGTTGTAATTGTCGAGGCTTGCCTTGGGCATGACGGCCTGCACGCCCGCGATCTCGTGGAAGCTCTCGACCGCCTTCTCGTCGAGCTTGGTCTGGTTCGCTTCGCCGGTATTCTGGTTGTAGCCGCGGTAGACCTCGATGATAGAGAGGTCGCCCATGTTTTTGAGCATCTGATCGTAGGACTCCTGCATGCCCGCGCCGATGGAGACCATCACGATGATGGACGTGCAGCCGATGAACACGCCCAGCACCGTCAGGATCGTGCGCCCCTTGCGCCGCGACAGGCTGTCGAAGCACATTTTCAGGATGTCTGCGAATCTCATTTGTTCTGTCCCTCAGCACCCGTGGCCGCAGGCTCCTTCGCCGCGGCGTCCGCTGCCTCCTTCTTCTCTTCGGCGATCTCCTCTTCATCCCACTTGTCCCAGAGGGCCTGTTCGGCCTTCTGCTTGGCCTTCTTCTTGCGGATGCGCAGCACGACCAAAAGGACGACGAGCGCGGCGACTACCGCGATGATGACGTACTTCCACGGGAAGGTGTTCGCCGGCTCAGGATCGATCATGCCGGGATCATCCATGCCGGGGTCGGTCGGCTCATAGGCCATGGCTTCGACCGTGGCTTCAAATACACGCTCTTTCGTGTTGCCGTTGGAATCCTCGTAGGTAATGACGATCTTGACCTGATTCTCGCCCTCCAGCTGCGGGGTCACGGCAAAGGCGATGGTGCCGTTCTTGCCGCCGTCGATCGTGCCGACGCGCTGATAGGCCGTCGGCGTGTCGATATCGCCGGAGATGGTCGCCTCAACGTTGTTGATGGCGCTCTTGCCCTTGTTGACATAGTCGATCGTCAGGCTCGTCTCCTCGCCGACATAGCCGGTGTAGGCGGTCTTGGGCTCGCTCAGCTCGAAGCGGTCGGGCTGGTAGAGCGGCACGCTCAGCGAGAGGGACGCATTGCCGGATTTGCGGGCGTTCTGATCGACATACTCGTAGGTGACGGCGATCTGCACCTCCTGCGCGCTGGCGCTGATGAGCTGCGCAGCCTTCATCGGCACGGTGACGCTCTTACTGCCGCCCGCGGCAACGGAATCAAAATAGAAGGTGTTGGTCGAGCCGTTGAGCATGAGATCCGTGCCGCCGGTGACGGTGAGCATGACGTTTTCGATCTTGAGCTTCTTGCTGGTGTTGGTAAAGGAAAAGCTCAGGTTCGTGCTCGAGCCCGCTGCGACGGACGAGCCGCCATAGTTGTACTTTGAGAGGATGACGATAGGCGTGGGGCTTGCGACTCCCTCTTCGTTCTGCCCATCCTTGGTGACGGTCGCGGGCACGTTGACAGAGCCGGACGCGCTGCCCGAGCTCGTTGCACTCGTGCCGTTGTCGTAGTAGAAGCTGGCGTCCACCTTGAGCGACTGGCTCGCGCTCGCGATCTTATCCACCGCCTTGACCGACACCAGCACAACACCGGACTGGTTCGGGCGGATATCGTCGAGCGTGTAGGCACTCTGGGAATCGGTGATCATCAGGCCTTCCGAAGGCGTAACGGTCACCATCGGGGTGCGCATCGTCGTGGTGCCGACGTTTTTGACATAGATCGAAATGATCTTGCTCTCACCGGCGGCGATGCTGCTCATCGCCGCATCGGAGCTGAAAATCGCGTGCGGCGCGGGGATCTCGACGGGGGTGGGCTTTTCCGGCTCGGCGTAGGGCACGCACTCGCTGACCGTCAGGCTGAAGGTCTGGTTGCCCGCGTCGCTGCCGTCTTCATTGATGTAGTAGACGGTAAAGCTCAGGCTGTTGCCCGTGCCGGAATAGGAGAGGTTATAGAGCATGAACGAGGCCGTGCCGTTTTCGCCGTTGGTGATGCCGTCAGCATAACCGCCGCGGAACGAGTCGACGCCGCGCACCACGCGCGAGACCGTGCCGCGGCCGCCGATGCGGGAAAGGCTCACTACGACGTTGGCTGTCTGGTTCGTTTCGATGCTGTAAGCGCCCGCATTGTAGCCGGTGACAAGGTAATTGGTGCCGCTGCTGCCTGCGTCGGTCTTGTTATCCGCCCGTACCGGCAGGAGCGATGCGCACAGCAAAAGCGCAAGGCACAGGGAAAGCAGGGATCTTGAGATGCGTTTCATGTTCGATTTCCTCCGTTATTCGATGTAGGTTTCGGCGTCGATCTTCGCCTTGACCTGATTTTTCACGTCGCTGACGATATTGCCGTCGATGAGCGTCACGATGCGGTCGGCATACTCGGTCATCTCCGGGTCATGCGAAACAAGCACGATCGTCTGGTGGAAGCGGTGGGCAAAGCCGCGGATCATGTGCATGACCTCTTTCGTCGTCTTCGAGTCGAGGTTGCCGGTCGGCTCGTCGGCGAACACCACCTCCGGGTGCGTGACGAATGCGCGCGCGATGCCCACGCGCTGCTGCTGGCCGCCGGACATCTGGTTGGGAAAATGGTCCATGCGGTCCTTAAGGCCCACGCGACAGAGCATCTTCTTTGCCTCGATGATCCTCGTCTCCGGGTCCACGCCCCGGAACATCAGGGGCATGGCGACATTTTCCGCCGCCGTCAGCTCCGGCAGCAGGTTGTAGGACTGGAAGACGAAGCCGATGTGCTTCTGACGGAAGGCGGCAAGCTGGTTTTCGTTCAGCCGCGAGACCGGCACGCCGCCGATGCGCACCACACCGCGCGTGGGCTTTTCAAGGCCGGCCAGCTGGTTGAGCAGCGTCGATTTGCCGCTGCCGGACGTGCCGAAAATGCAGCACACCTCGCCGCGCGCGATATCCAGATTGATGTTGTGGAGCGCGACCACGTGCTCCTGTCCCATCATGTATACCTTTCGGAGCTTGCGCACCGATATGACGGGCTTCTGATCAGTTTCCATCGCAAATTCTCCTCATTCTAAGCTGTTTCTTATTATAAGCCCATCGCACGGGAAAGTCGTTACAATCGGGCGCGATTTGGTTACAATTTGCTTAAGATTTGTTTAATCTTCTCCGCAGGCTCTTTCTCTTCTTTAGACGAAGGAAATTTAAAAAAGTTTCCGAAAGCGCGCAAAAAAACGGCGGACTTTTTGAAGTCCGCCGTTTTTTTAGTTCATGCCGTTTTAGTCCAGCGGCACGTCGGGCACGACGTAGACCGTCATCTCTTCGCCGCTCGTGTCGATGGACACGGTGTCGTCGATGGGCTGCGTCAGCGCCGCGTCCGCATAGAGCGTGCAGCCCATGCTGCAGCAGACGGTGACATACGTTCCCTTCTCCACATTATATTCCTTCGCCGACCAATTTCCCGCGCTCTTTGTCGGGAAGCAGACCGTCAGCAGGCAGGAGTTCTCGTTCGCGTCATCCGTCGCGCGCACGACCTCGCTCAGAATCTCGCGCTCCGGCTCGTAGGGCTCATTGTAGCTCCAGTTGTAGAGCGTTGTGCCCATCTCCGTCGCGCCGCCCTCGCCGTCCGCCATGTAGTCGGTCACGGACATGGCGAGCAGCTCGCCCGTTGCGGGGTCGGCGTAGTAGAGGGTGGTATAGTAGTAGCCGTCCTGATCTTCAAAGCGCGTGGTGGTCGAGAGCAGCACCGCGCCGTCCTGCTCGCTGCGCTCGTCGAGCGTTTCCTCCGCGTTCTTGGCGGCGGGGTCAGTGCCCTGCGGCAGCATTTCAAGGAGATACTCCGTCCCCTCGCCCGGAATGGGGTAGATGTTCAGGCTCGCGGTGTCGTCGCTCGCCATGCGCGTGGCGTACAGGCCGTCACGCCCCTCACTCCACAGCTCATCCTCGCCCGGGCCGCTGTTGGCGGTATAGCTGTAGTGCGAGGACATGAGAAGCGCTTCCCCGCCCCCGTCCGTGTACTGCAACCTTGCGGTGTAGGTCACCTCGCCGTCCCGGTCGGTGCCCTGAATGTTCACGGTCACGGCGTCATACTTTGCAAGCAGTACGCTCGGATCGTTGACCTCGCGCAGTGTTTCGAGCGTCACATCCATCGGCGTGTCGTCCTTGCCGCCGTTCCCATCGTCCTTGCCGCCCTGCGTGCCGCAGCCGGCGAGAAGTGCCGCGACGCAAAGCGCGGCAATGCCAGTTTTCTTCCAATTCTTCATTGTTCTTTCTCCTTTCGCTTCGGATGGCGGCAGCGCGCCTCCGGCGCGCTGCCGCCGCCTGAACTATGGATCTTTCCATCTTCCGTGCGCAGCTTTTTTCGTCGCGCACACAGGCTTAGACGAAGACTTTTCCAAAAAGTTGCACGATTTTGAAAAAAACCGAAAAATTTTCTCATCCCTTGCCTTTTCCCTCCGCGCGCCATACAATGAAGAAAAAATTCGGCAAGGATGAGGGCTTTCACATGAACTACATCGGCATCGATCTTGGCGGCACGAACATCAAGGGCGCGCTCGTGAGCGAGCAGGGCGAAATTTTGAGAGAGCACGCCGTCGAAACCCGCGTCGACCTCGGCCCCGTGGCCATCGCGGCGCGCATCGGCCAAGTCATCGCGCAGCTTTGCGAAGGCACGGACGAGTCCGCCGTCGGCGGCGTGGGCGTCGGCTGTCCCGGCACGGTGGACGATGCAAGCGGCATCGTCCGCTTTGCAGGGAATCTGGGCTTTGTGAATTTTGACCTCAGCGGTGCGCTGCGCGCGCACACGGCGCTCCCCATCCACCTCGGCAACGACGCAAACGCCGCCGCGCTGGGCGAGGCGCTCTTCGGCTGCGGCAAGGGGGCGGAGAGCACCATTGTCGTCACGCTCGGCACAGGCGTTGGCGGCGGCGTGGTGCTCGGCGGCAAGCTTTTAACGGGCTATACGGGCGCTGCAAGCGAGCTTGGGCACATGGTCATCGTGGAAAATGGCGAACAATGCACCTGTGGCCGCCGCGGCTGCTTTGAGGCCTACTCCTCCGCAACGGCCCTCATCCGCGACACAAAGCGCGCCATGGCCGCGCACCCCGAGAGTCTTCTGCACGCGATCGCCGCGGAAAACGGCGGTGTGGACGGCCGCACGGCCTTTCTCGCAAAGGCGCGCGGCGACGAGGCAGGCGCAAAGGTCGTGGAGGATTACATCGAGCACCTTGCCTGTGGGCTGACAAATCTCGTCAACATTTTCTTCCCCGAGGTGCTCGCGCTCTCCGGCGGCGTTGCCAATCAGGGCGAAGCGCTGCTCGCGCCGCTGCGTGAAAGGGTGCGCGAGCGTTCCTTCGGTTCTCGCTATGCCGTGTCGCACACGCGCATCGAGCGCTGCACGCTCGGCTACCGCGCAGGCGTGATCGGCGCAGCGATGCTGGCGCGCAAATAAACCGCACTTTGTCAAAGAACTCCGCAGAGGAACACCCTGCGGAGTTCTTTTTATCATTCCGTGTCCTCCGGCACCTTCATCACTGCGGTGCTCTCTACGCCCGTCTCTCCTTCCATGAGGATCTGCACCTCCTCCACACCGCTGAGCGAGAGGATGGAGCGCTCGACCGAGGCGATCAGCAGCTCGCGCGCGTCCTTATTCTCCGGAAGATCGGCGCTCGCAGGAATGCTCAGGTAGCACACGCCGTCCTCGATGCGCGAGGAGATGACGGCGAAATTCTCAGGAAGGAGCGCTTCAAGGGAATCGTCCTCCGGTCCCTGCGAGAGCGCCTCGAGCAGCGCGTTCACGCGCGTCTGCCCTTCATAAAGGGCGAGCGTCTGCTGCTCTGCGCGCAGCGCGCCCGTCTTGCCGTCGAGGAAGTAAAGCTGCACCGTGATGGGCCGCACGCCGCTCTCGCGGGAAGACAGCAGCGTATCCGCTGCGAGCAGAACCTGCGTTTTGCGGTAGGGCAGCTCGCTTCCGTCAGCCGTAATGCGCACGGCGTTCACATTTGCAAGCTGTGAGAGTGTGAGCGTGATGCAGTAGTCCGCGAGCGAAAGGTCGATGCCGGAAAGGCGCGCATACTGCGCGCTCAGGTCGATCTCCGCGCGGCGGCCCGAGACGGAGAGCGAGCGAAGCGTCGTCCCGTCGGGAATGGGTGAGCGAAGAGAGGCCTCTCCCGGTCCCGCGAGCAGGCGCTCCATCAGCGCGCGCACGCAGTCCTCGGTGTCCATCGTCTCATCCGGCACAAAGCGCTCCGAGGAGGCGGCAATGGCGTCGCCCCCGCCGGAAGAATCGAGGTCGGAGAGGTAATAGAGCGCGTAGCCGCTCTCCTCCTCGTCCTGCGCGCCGCCCGCGCAGGCGGCAAAGGCGATCAGCGCCGCAAAGATTGCCAGGGCAAGCAGCGAGAATTTTTTCATCGTTCCTCCCCTCCTTCCCCGCAGCGCGGCAGACGCACGGTGAACACCGTGCCGCCGCCCTCGCGCGCACCGACCTGGATGCTGCCGCCGCGGCGGCGCGCCGTGTCGGCAGCGATGGAAAGGCCGAGGCCCGTTCCGCCCGCTGCGCGCGAGCGCATCTTGTCCACGCGGTAAAAGCGGTCGAAGATGCGCGGCATATCCTCCTGCGGGATGCCGATGCCGTTGTCGCTGACGGTGATGAGGCACGTTTCCGCATCCCCCGCCAGCGCCACGCGGACAAAACCGCCGGGGCGGTTGTACTTGATGGCGTTTTCCGTCAGGTTGTAGATGATCTCGTTGAGCTCATCCTCGCTGGCAAGCGTTCTCCCCTCGCGCCGGATCTCATAGGAGAGGTCGACCTTCTTTTCCTCGGCCACAAGGCGCAGCATCCGCACCACGCGCGCGATGACCGGCGCGATATCGACGATCTCCGCCTCGCTCAGCGCGCCGCTGTCCAGGCGCGTCAGGCGCAGGAGGTTTTCCGTGATGCGCGCCAATCGCTCGGACTCCTGCTCAATGTCGCCGACAAATTCGCGCACGGTCCGCTCGTCCATGTTCTCGGTCTGCAAGATGGAATCGGAGAGCAGGCGGATGCCCGCCAGCGGCGTTTTGAGCTCGTGACTCGCATCGGAAACAAAGCGGCGGCGCGCCTCCTCGGTCGTTTGCAGGCGGTCGGCCATGGCGTTGAACTCCACGGCAAGATCGTATATCTCGTCGTTGCCGCCAACCTCGGCATGGTGGCTGTAGGAGCCCTCGCGCATCTTGCGCACAGCCTCGGTCAGCACGCCGAAGCGCCGCGTGAGCACGCGCGAGAGCAGCAGGCTCAGCCCCACGGCGAAGACCGTCACGACCACGGAAATGGTCAAAAGGTTGCGCTGCATCGACAGCAGCAGCGCCGCCTGTTCGGTGTCGTATTCATAGGCGTAGACCGCGCCGATGGTCTGGCTGTGATAAACAATGGGCGAGGCGGCGCGGCTTTTGAAAGCGCCGTCCGAGAATTCGACGAAGGCAACATCCTCGCCCCGCAGCGCCTGCACAAGCTCGGTATAAAAGGCGTAGCGGCCGATGGCCCCGTCGGTCTCGCGCGTATCGTAGAGCACGCGGCCGGAGGCGTCGGTCACAAGGATGCGGGAGATGCCTGTCTGCTCAACGAGCGTCATCGCGCCCGCGACGTTTTCCTCGCTCAGCTCCTCAAGGCCCGAGAGCGCCGTCACCATCACCGAGACGCTGCTTTGCAGCGAGCTCTGCTTGGAGCGGAACGTCAGGTTCTCCGAGGCAATGAGCGGGTAGGTATTCATCAGGATCAGCACCGCCGCGATGATGGCGATATAGCTGAAGCTGAATTTTCGCTGTAGGCTCGCCCCTCTGCGCATGGCGCTGCCTCCTCTCTTACCGTGGTTTCTTTGCCGGTTCAGTCCTTAAAGTAGTAGCCGATGCCCCACTTGGTCAGGATGTGCTGCGGCGCGGCAGGATCGTCCTCAAGCTTTTCTCTGAGCCTTCTGATGTGCACGTCCACCGTGCGGTAGTCGCCGGCGTAGGTGTAGCCCCAAACGAGGTCCATCAGATTCTCGCGCGAGTAGACCCGGCGCGGATTTTTGACAAAAAGCTCGATGAGATCGTATTCCTTGGCCGTGAGGTCGACGACCTTGCCGTCCCTGAGCGCCACACGCTGCTCGGGGTCGAGCGTCACGCCGCCGGCGGACAGCAGGGTATTCTGCGCCTTTTGCTGCGGGGCGGCATTCGCCCGGCGCAGCAGCGCGCGGATGCGTGCCTTGAGCTCGAGAATGTTGAAGGGCTTTGTGATGTAGTCGTCCGCGCCGGACTCAAGGCCGATGATCTTATCGGCGTCCTCGCTGCGGGCGGTCAGCATGATGATGGGGACGTTTGAAAATTCGCGGATGCGCATACAGGCCGTCAGCCCGTCGACCTGCGGCATCATGAGATCGAGGATGATGAGGTCGAAATCGCCCGTTTTCGCCATGTCGATGGCGCTCGCGCCATCGTAAGCGGTTTCGACCGTGTAGCCCTCGTTCTCCAGATTGAATTTCATGCCCTTGACGAGCAGCAGCTCATCGTCAACGACCAGAATTTTCATTGGCTTCCTCCTCTTCGAGTGTGATCTCGGCGCGAAAGCCCTCGAGCTTCGCTTCCCCGATGCCCTTGACGAGCAAAAGGTCGTCCGCCGACCGGAACGCGCCGTGCCCGGCGCGATAGTCGACGATCGCCTGCGCGAGCGACGGGCCGATACCCGTGAGCGTTTCCAGCTCCTCTGCATCGGCGGTGTTGACGTTCACGAGCACGCGCGTGGGCGCGGTGATCTCGTCGGTCTTCTCCTGCACGCTCACGGTGTAGTCGCCGTGCACAGTCCCCTCATACGACGTTTTGTGCAGAAAGGCGAGCGAGACGGCAAACAAAACCGTCAGCGCAGCAAGAACAAGGTAGACACCGCAAACTCTGCCATTTCTTTCTTCTTTTTCCACGGTTGCGCTCGCCTGCCTTTTTTGCTATACTGGTGTCGAAGCGTGCCGAAGGGCGCGCCCGACGAATTACTATTCTACTTTAGTGTATCATAGATCGAGGTATATTTCCATGAAAAAACACCGTCTGCTGTCACTTTTTTTGTCCTTTGCCCTGCTGCTCCCGCTCTTCGCTTCCTTCAGCGCCGAGGCGTATGAAGACTTTACGCTCGACGCGCGCGCCGGCCTTCTCATCGAGGCGGACACGGGCGAGATCCTCTACGAAAAGAACGCCCATCAGGAAAACTATCCCGCCTCGCTCACGAAGATCATGACCGCGCTGCTCGTCTTCGAAGCCATCGACGAGGGGAAGCTCTCGCTCTCCGACTCCATCACCGCGACGGAATCGGCCTTTGAGGGCCTTGCGAGCGACGGCAGCACCGCGGACATCGTCCCCGGCGAGACAATGACGGTCGAGCAGCTGCTCAACTGCATGCTCATCGTCTCGGCGAACGAGACGTGCAACATTCTCGGCGAGTACATCAGCGGCTCGGTCGAGGCCTTCGTTGCGCGCATGAATGAGCGCGCGACGGAGCTCGGCTGCGAGCACACCCACTTTGCCAACGCCACGGGCCTGCACAATTCCCAGCACTACACGACCGCGTGGGATCTCTACCTCATCACGCGCGAGGCGATGAAGCACGAAAAGTTCATGGAGATCTGCAATTCCAAGAGTTATACCGTGCCCGCCACCAACATGACCGAAAAGCCGCGCGAGCTGCACTCGACGAATTTTCTCATCTCCAACTGGCGCGCCCGCGGCTATGTTTACCGCGACGCGCAGGGCATCAAGACCGGTTCCACGCCCGAGGCGGGCTACTGCCTCATTTCCTCGGCGCTGCGCGGCAGCCGCCACATGATCAGCGTGGTGCTGGGCGCGGAGCGCGTGACGCTCGAGGACGGCGTGACTATCCAGACGCGCAGCTTCTCTGAAACCTCGCGCATGTTCGACTGGGGCTTTGACAATTTCGCCCGGCGCGATATTCTCTCCTCCGCCGATCTCATTCAGGAGGTTCCCGTCGCGCTCTCGAGCGAGGCGAGCTATGTTTCGACCCATGCCGCGGAGGATCTCTCCTGTCTGCTGCCCAACAACATTGAGCCCGAGGACCTCGAGCGCACCGTGACGCTCAAAAGCGAGACGGTCGACGCGCCCGTTGCGGCGGGCGACGTGCTCGGCACGCTGACGCTCTCCTACAAGGACACGGTCTACGGCGAAACAGAGCTTCTCGCGCTCAACGACGTGTCTGCCTCGTGGTTTCTCACGGCGCAGCGCAGGGTCGTCGACTTCTTTGCAAAGCCGCTCGTCAAGGTCGTCTTTCTCCTGCTGGTGCTGCTCATCGTGGCACTTGTCGTTTACACAACGATGTTCTCCCGCCGCCGCAGATACGGACGCCGCCGCTACAGCAGAGCCGGCAGCGGCTACCGCGGCCGCAGAAGACGCTGATAAACGCAAAAAGGGACGCTTTTCGCGTCCCTTTTTCATTTGTCCTCTTCAGTGTGCCGTGACGGCGGCCCCGCTCTGCGGAAACTCCACAAAGCGGACGGAGTAGAGGTCGGCGGTGATGTAGGCGCTGCGCCCCGGATGATAGATCGTGATATAGTCGCTGCCGACCTCCTGCAGCGTCCCGGCGGCCACGACCGTATTCTGCGAGCCGACGAGAAAGCTGACGATGACCGGCCGGCCGATGTTGCGCGCAAGCATTCCCTTCCACGAATTGTAGCCCATCTTGTCGACGGTCTGCACCTCTTCGATCTTGTCGGGCGAGGGGCGGAAGTGCCCGTTCGCGCTGCCCGCCGGCACGATTACCGCCGCGCCCGTCGGGCCTGTCAGCATTTCCTCATAGCCGACGCCCATCTCGCCGCCCTTTTGTCCCTGCGCGCCCGCCGCGGCGGGTGCGGCCGTCATCTGCTCGTAAAGGCAGGGTACGTTTTTCCCCATCTGCGTCATGTTTTTCTCTCCCTTTCCAATTTGATGCGCTGCGCCGAAGGCGCTTTATGTGCTGTAGTACGCCGCGGTGGGGGCATAAAAGCAGTGGTCGCCGATGCGCATGACGAACACCCCCACGCCGGAGGGATAGTTCGCCCGGCAGGACGGCGAAAAGGGGTTAAAAAACCACATTGCCTCACCGAGACCTGCAAGCCGGTTGCCCGCGATGGCCCAGTCGGCGATCTCATAGTGAATGTCCGTCGGGCGCATATTGTAGATATTCTGCGGGTTGTAGCTGCCGTGCTCCACCTCGCTCGCGCAGACGAACTGCCCCGGCTGGAAGATGATCTTGCGGATGCTGCCCTGCCCCACGCGCGCGTATTCCCCGCCCGGGGCGTGCACGCGGTTCATCACCACACCCGCCACCGCCTTCATGCCGTTTTCGCCCTCGCCGCCCGCCTCACATTCGATGAGCCGCGCGAGCAGCTCGCGGTCGGAATAAGCCATATCCATCGCCTCCCCCATTTTCTCTTCCCCGCCAGTCTATGCGCGGCGGAAGAGTGTTGTCACAGGCCCAAAAGAGCGCCGCAGGCATTTTGCCTGCGGCGCTCTTATAGTTTTTTACGTTTCGTCCTCCGGCGGCGGCAGCTCCCCCTCCTCGGGCGGGGTGAGGCCGTAGGCGCCCTTCATCTTAAGCGCGAGCCACTGCTCCTTCGTGATGAGGATCTGGCGGGGCTTCGAGCCCTCGAAGGGGCCGACGATGCCGCGCGTTTCCATCTCGTCGACGATGCGCGCGGCGCGCGAATAGCCGAGCTTCAAGCGGCGCTGAAGCATCGAAACAGAGGCCTGCCCCGTCTCCATCACCACGTCGATCGCGGCGGGCAGCATCTCGTCGCCCTCGTCGGCGGCGCTCTGCTCGCTCGGGGCGTTTCCGCCGCCCTTGGCGCTGCCCTTCTCCTTCTCGGCAACGGCGGCGTTGATCTTGTCGATGACGGATTCATCGTAATCCGTCTCGCCGTTTTCCTTGACGAAGTTCACAACGCGCTCGATCTCCTCGCTCGAGATGAAGCAGCCCTGCACGCGCTTGGGCTTGCCCTCGCCGAGCGGGGCATAGAGCATATCGCCGCGGCCGACGAGCTTTTCCGCGCCCGCGGTATCGAGAATGATGCGCGATTCCATCGCCGAGGCGACCGCAAAGGCGATGCGGCTCGGGATGTTGGCCTTCATCAGTCCCGTGATGACGTCGGCAGAGGGTCGCTGCGTCGCGATGACGAGGTGCATCCCCGCGGCGCGGCCCATCTGCGCCACGCGGCAGATCGACTCTTCGACCTCCTTGGCCGCAACGAGCATCAGATCGGCCAGCTCGTCGATAACGACGACAACGCTCGGCAGCTTCTTGAGCGTTTCGTCCGTTTCCGCCACCTTATTATAGGAGGCAAGGTCCTTGACATTGTGCTCGGAGAAGATCTTGTAGCGCTTCATCATCTCGTAGACCGCCCATTGCAGCGCGCCCGCGGCCTTTTTCGGGTCGGTGACGACGGGGATGAGCAGGTGTGGGATGCCGTTGTAGGGCGCAAGCTCGACCATCTTCGGGTCGACCATGATGAAGCGGACCTCCTCGGGCGTCGACTTATAGAGCATCGAGACGATGAGCGAGTTCGTGCAGACGGACTTACCGGATCCCGTCGTACCGGCGATGAGCACGTGCGGCAGCTTCGAGATATTGCCGATGATGTTCCGGCCGCTGATGTCCTTGCCGACAGCGAAGGCCGTGGTGGAGGGATGCTGTGTGAACTCGCGCGATTCGAGCACCGTGCGGATGGCGACGGGGGAAACGAGCTTGTTCGGCACCTCGATGCCGACGACGGAGATCTTATCGGGGATGGGGGCGATGCGCACGCCGCTCGCGCCGAGCGCAAGGGCGATATCGTCCTGCAAGTTGGTGATCTTCGAGAGCTTTACGCCCTGGCTGAGCGTGAACTCATAGCGCGTGACGGACGGGCCGCGTACCACATCGCCGGGCTGGGCGTCCACGCCGAAGCTCGTGAGCGTCTGGGCGAGGCGGCGGGAGTTGTTGCGCAGCTCCGCGCCCGCTTCGGCGGCGTTCGTCATGCCGCCCTCTTTGAGCAGCGTGATGGGCGGATACTGGTAGGCGGGCGGCTCGGGCTTATCGCCGCCGGTCTCGATCTCGCGCGTGACCTCCTCGCGCGCGGCGTCGACCTCCGCGCGGCGGAGCGTATCCTCCTGCTTGTCCGTAAGAACGGCGGGCGCGGCAGCAGCGCTCGCCGCGGCAAGCGGCGCAGGTGCAGCCGGTACGCTCGCAGGCGCGCTCACCGGCGTGATCGCAGCAGGCGCAGTTGTGACTGGCGCGCTGTCGAAGGGCGGCGGGTCAAAGTCGCCGGGGCGCTCCGGTGCCGGAGCCTTCTTCGTTCCGTCGGCGGCTGCGGACGGGCGCGGCGCATCCTGCACGAGCGCTTCGGCGGGGGCAAAGAGCTCGTCGGGGCTCTTGATGCCCGCGGACTTCTTGCGGAAAAAGCCGCCCGAGGCGTTTTTCTTCACCGCGCGCTCCTCGCCGTCGAGCGGGATATCGATCGCGCTCGCGCGCGGGGCGCTCTGGCGCGCCGTGCGCTCTGAGTGCTGCGGCGGCAGTTCCTCCGGCTCGTAGGGCACGCGCTCATGCGAGCGCACCGCCTCGATCACGGCGGCGGGCGTGAGGCGGAACGCCATCATCAAAAAGGCAACAAAGAGCACGACGAGCAGGATCATCGCCAGCACCTTTTTCACCAGCAGCACCAGCAGGATCGCAAGCGACGCAGACACCGCGCCGCCCGAGGCAAGCTCGTTCCCGCTCGTCCACAGGAGCTTCAAAATGCCGTCCATCGCGGCGTACTCCTCCCGGCAGAGCGCAATATGCATAATCGCGCCGAAGACAACGGGCATCAGCAGCGCGCCCGTCAGGCACGAGGTGACATTGCGCCCGCGGTGGAAGAGCAGAATGTAGCTCCCCAGCAGCAGCGCCGGCGCGACAAGGTAGTATCCCCAGCCAAAGAGCGAGCGGCACAGCCTTGCGGGCTGATCGAGCAGCCACGCGCCCGACTGGAAATAGCTGAAGGCAATACACAGCGCCAGCACCAGAAAGATCGCGCCCGCGACCTCGCGGCGGATGGGCCGCTTCTGCTGCTTTTTTGCCGTGCGCTTGCCGCCGCCAGAGGAGCGGGACGAGGACGCCGTTTTCTTTTTTGTTGTGGTGGTCTTCTTCTGTTGTGCCATGATCTACCTCAGAATCCAATAATCAGTGCAGAATGGTGAGTGCCAGCGTCAGCGCGCCGACGGCCCAGCAATAATAGGCGAACGCACCGAAGCGGCCCTTGTCGGCAATGTAGCGCAGCAGGCGAATGCAGGCATAGCCCGACACCGCCGCCACCGCGACGCCCACGAGATAGGCCGGCACGCTCGCCCAGTCGATGCCCGCGTCGATCGCGTCCTTGAGCGAGAGGATGTTCGCGCCGATCACCGCCGGAATGGAGAGGAGGAAGGCAAAGCGCACAGCGAACTTGCGCTCAAAGCCCGCAAAGCAGCCGGTCGTGATCGTCATACCCGAGCGCGAGATGCCCGGGCAGAGCGCGACGGCCTGCCCAATGCCGACGAGCAGCGCATCGAGCATCGTGGCAGTCTTTTCGGTTTTCCGGCCATGATGCACGCGGTCGCTCACAAAGAGCAGGATACCCGTGAAGATCAGCGCGCCGCCGATGAAGTACATATTATCACCGAGGGAAGAGAAAAAGTGGCGAAACGGCACCATGACAAAAAGCGGCAGCGTGCCCACGATGATGAGCAGGATGAGCCGCCGCGCAGGCGGGACGGGATTCGGCGTCGAGTGGTGGGCAAGGTCGCCGATGCCGGCAAAAAGCTCCACGATCATATCGCGGATATCGTCCCAGTAGGCGATGAACACCGCAACGAGCGTGCCGAGGTGCAGCAGCACGTCAAAAAATTCAGGCACGTTGCTCGCGCCCTGCAAATTCAGCAATTGCTCGGCGATGGCGAGGTGGCCGGAGGACGAAATGGGCAGAAATTCCGCCACGCCCTGCACAAGGCCGAGAAGAACAGCAGTCAAATAAGACATGGTCATTTAGCTCCTTCATTCTAATCTCTTGTCTTAAAAAGGCAATACTCTAACAGAATAATTATAGCACGCCTGTTTGCAAAATACCACCCCCGATCCCCATTTCTCCGTTTGTTTTTTCGCAGCATCCTTGCGAAAAAACAGCGGATGTGCTATAGTCAGCATGGCAATATTAGATCGTATAAAAAGGAGATATCGAAATGATCTATCACTACCGCACCAAGGGCGTCTGCTCGCAGGAGATGCACATCGAGCTGAACGATGACCACACCATCAAGCACGTTGAGGTCATCGGCGGCTGCAACGGCAACCTTCAGGGCATTTCCCGTCTGGTCGAGGGCATGAAGGCCGAGGACGCGATCGCGCGGATGCGCGGCATTCGCTGCGGCTCGAAGAACACCTCCTGCCCCGATCAGCTCTCCATCGCGCTGACGGAGGCGCTGGCACAGGAGAAGTAATTTCAGGGCTTCCCGCACACTGCGGAACAAAAAACACCGCGCATGCGGCTGGACAAACCGCAGAGCTTCCTGTATAATTAATAAATGGCATCAATCAATGCGACGGCACAGCCGTCCGTCATGACCGGGGGATCGCATGGACATTGACATGGATATCAAAGAGCTGGAAGCATTCGTCTACGTGGTGGAGAATTGCAGCTTTTCCCGCGCTGCGGAGCTGCTCCATCTGACGCAGCCGACCATCAGCTCGCACGTCTCCGCGCTGGAGAGAAAACTGAATATCAAGCTCATTGTCCGCACGACGAAGGAGACGTACCCCTCCGACGCAGGCAAGCTCCTCTACAAGTATGCCAAGGAGATCCTGCAAGTGCGCGAGAACGCGGCCATCGCGCTGCGCAACTTCTCGCAGGAGATGAAGGGGACGATCTCCATCGCCGCATCGACGGTGCCGAGCCAGTATTACCTGCCGCATCTTTTGCAGGACTTCCGCGAGCGGTATCCGGACATCACCTTCAACATCCAGATGGAGGACAGCCCCAAGGTCGTGGAGCTTGTCGCCACGCGCAGCGTGGAGATCGGCTTCTGCGGCACGATGGTCACGAGCCACAAGTGCGTCTATCAGGATTTTGCGAGCGATCCGATGGTGCTCATCACGCCCAACACGGAAAAATACCGTGCCTTCGCACCCGACGCCTTCCCGATCGAACAGGTTCGCAAGGAGACGTTCATCAGCCGCGAAAAGGGCAGCGGCACCTATCAGGCGGGGCGCGAGCTATTGAGTCAGTACGGCATCGACATCGCCTCGCTGCGCACGGCGGTCGAGATCCGCTCGACCGAAAGCGTCAAGCAGATGGTCAGCGAGGGGCTGGGCATCGGCCTCATCGCAGAGAGCGCCGCGCAGGACTACCGTCAGTTCGGCAAGATCCTCGCCTTCCCCTTCCCGGACTCCACCTTCCGCCGTCGGCTCTATATCGTCAAGCACAAAAACAGCATTCTCTCCCCCATCGCGCAGGTTTTTTACGACTATGCGCGCAAGGCAGGAGAGCAGGCATCCGCACAGTAAGGGCACAAGATGCCCCGCTGCGGATGCTTTTTTGCTTTCTGCCCGCAAAATTGCCTTGCAAGACGCAACTTTTCGCAGCAAATTTTCACGAACTTGTCATTTACTTTCTCCGGCCAATGGTATATGATAAGACAATAGACCAATGGCCGTGCTGCACCGCTAAAGTGCCGCAGCCGCAACGGAGGGGATCGGATGGACTGCCGGGATTCGGCTCTTTTTGCAGGCGTAGACGAGCAGTCCTGCCGGAATATGCTCACGTGCTTTGGCGCATACGAGCGCCGTTTCACCGCGGGGCAGACCATCCTCGTCTGCGGCGAGCAGCAGGAGATGATCGGCGTGCTGCTCTCGGGCAGCGCCGAGCTTGTCCGCCTGCATCCTGACGGGAGCCGCACGGTGCTCGAAACAATGGACGAGGGCAGCGTCTTCGGCGAGGAGCTGGCCTTCACCGGCTTTTGCGACGGCAGCGCCGTCATCGCCTGCCGCGAGGACTGCCGCATCCTCTTCATGCGCTACGACCAGATCACCAAGCGGTGCGAAAACGCCTGCGATTGCCACTCTCAGGTCGTGACGAACCTCTTCCGTCTGCTCTCGCGCAAATCCCTGCACCTCAGCCAGCGCATCGAGGTGCTCTCCTGCCGTTCCATCCGCGAAAAGCTGCTGTGCTTTTTCCACCAGCAGTCCGATCTCAACGCCAGCAGGAGCTTTCCTCTCCCCTTCTCGCTCAGCGCGCTTGCCGAATACATCAGCGCCGATCGCAGCGCCATGATGCGTGAGCTCAAAAAGCTGCGCGAGGAGAACGTCGTCCGCACGGAAGGTCACAGCGTAACGCTGCTTTAGTTTTTTGCAATTATCATTTCGTCCTTTATAAATGCAAGCTTTCTCGCAAGAACGCAAGTTACATGTCCGCTGACGCAAGAAAGCTTTCATGATATAGCATTCCCCACTATCCCCGGCATTGCGCTCTGCAATCCCGCCGCGTCGAAGCCCGGCGCGGCGTTGAATCTCACACAAAAAGGAGAATCTTCATGTATCGCATCGTGAAAAAAGAAGCGCTCAAGCCCACCGTGATCCTCTACGAGATCGAAGCACCGATGGTGGCAAAGAAGGCCGAACCCGGCCAGTTCATCATCCTGCGCGTCGACGAGAACGGTGAGCGCATCCCCATCACCATCCATGATTTCGACCGCGAAAAGGGCACTGTGACGATCATCGTGCAGACGATCGGCGCTACGACCGAAAAGCTCAGCCACAAGTCTGAGGGCGAGTACATTCAGGACTTTGTCGGCCCGCTCGGCCGCCCGACCGAGACCGAAGGCAAGAAGAAGGTCTGCGTCGTCGGCGGCGGCGTTGGCTGCGCCATCGCCTATCCCGTACTCAAGAAGTTCCATGACTGCGGCGCGGAAGTGCATGCGGTCGTCGGCTTCAAGAATAAGGATCTTGTGATCCTCGAGGACAAGTTCAAGGCCGCCTCCAGCGTCTTAAAGCTTATGACCGACGATGGTTCCTATGGTGAAAAGGGCCTTGTCACCGATGCGCTCAAGCAGCTCATCGAAGAGGGCAACCAGTATGACGAGATCTTCGCCATCGGCCCCGCCATCATGATGAAGTTCGTCTCCAAGACCACCGAGCCTTACGGCATCCCTACCACCGTTTCCATGAGTCCTATCATGGTCGACGGCACCGGCATGTGCGGCGGCTGCCGCCTGACCGTCGGCGGCGAGACGAAGTTCGCCTGCGTCGACGGCCCCGACTTTGACGGCCACAAGGTCGACTGGGACGAGAGCCTCAAGCGCGGCAAGATGTACTTCGACTGGGAACGCCACAAATACGAAGAAGTCTGCAACCTGTTCAAGAAGGAGGTCCAGTAATATGCCTAACATGAGCCTGAAAAAGAACGAGATGCCCTCTCAGGACCCCAACGTCCGCAACAAAAACTTCCTGGAGGTCGCACTCGGCTACACCGAGGAGCAGGCACTGGACGAAGCCGCCCGCTGCCTGAACTGCAAGAATCATCCCTGCGTTTCCGGCTGCCCGGTGCAGGTCAAAATCCCCGAATTTATTAAGAAGATCACCGAGAAGGACTATGAGGGCGCCTATCAGGTCATCCACGAGACCTCCTCTCTCCCCGCCGTCTGCGGCCGTGTCTGCCCGCAGGAGACGCAGTGCGAATCCAAGTGCATCCGCGGCATCAAGGGCGAGCCGGTCGGCATCGGCCGTCTCGAGCGCTTTGTTGCCGACTGGCACAATGCAAACGTGCAGGAAGCCCCTGCAAAGCCCGCCTCCAACGGTCACAAGGTCGCCGTCATCGGCTCCGGCCCGAGCGGTCTTACCTGCGCGGGCGACCTTGCCAAGAAGGGCTATGACGTCACCGTTTTCGAAGCGCTCCATCTTGCCGGCGGCGTGCTGGTGTACGGTATCCCCGAGTTCCGTCTGCCGAAGGCCATCGTGCAGAAGGAAGTCGACGGCCTGAAGGCCCTCGGCGTCAAGGTCGAAACGAATATGGTCATCGGCCGCGTCGTTTCCATCGACGAGTTGATGAGCCAGTACGGCTTCGAGGCTGTGTTCATCGGCTCCGGCGCGGGTCTCCCGATGTTCATGCACATCCCCGGCGAGAACCTCTGCGGCGTTTACTCCGCCAACGAGTTCCTCACGCGCATCAACCTGATGAAGGCCTATAAGGAAGGCTCCGACACGCCCATCATGCCGCTTGCCGGCAAGAAGGTCGCCGTCGTCGGCGGCGGCAATGTCGCCATGGACGCCGCGCGCTGCTCCAAGCGTCTGGGCGCCGATGTGTACATCGTCTATCGCCGCGGCATGGAAGAGCTCCCTGCCCGCCGCGAAGAAGTTGAGCATGCCGAGGAAGAGGGCATCATCTTCAAGACGCTCAACAATCCCGTCAAGATCAACGGCGATGACAAGGGCTATGTCGCCTCCATGACTTGCGTCGAGATGGAGCTGGGCGAGCCTGACGCCTCCGGCCGCCGCCGCCCGATCGAGAAGGCCGGCAGCGAGTTTGATCTGCCGGTCGACTGCGTCATCATGTCCCTCGGCACCACGCCGAACCCGCTCATCAAGAACACCACCCCGGGCCTTGAGGTCAACCGCAAGGGCGGCATCGTCGTCAACGAGGAGGGCCTCACCTCCCACGCGAGCGTCTACGCCGGCGGCGACGCCGTCACGGGCGCTGCCACCGTCATCCTCGCCATGGGTGCCGGCAAGCTCGGCGCGAAGAGCATCGACGAACAGCTCAGCCAGAAATAAACACAACCAGAAACGCGCAGAAGGCCGCTTCTGCGCGTTTCCCATCCGCAATCAAGGGAGAGAAGTTATTATGAATCTTTGGCATGACCTTGCACCGGCGCGCGTGCGCCCCGAGGACTTTTTCGCCGTCATCGAGATCGAAAAAGGCTCGAAAAACAAATATGAAATGGACAAGGAGACGGGCGCGCTGCGTCTTGACCGCATCCTCTACACCTCCACCCACTATCCCGCCAACTACGGTTTCATCCCCCGCACCTGGGCGGACGACGGCGACCCTCTGGACGTGCTCGTGCTCTGCTCGGAGTGCATCCGTCCGCTGAGCCTTGTGGAGTGCTACCCCATCGGCGTCATCTCGATGGAGGACAGCGGCAGTCTCGATGAGAAGATCATCGCGATCCCCTTCCAGGACCCGACCTATAATACTTATCAGGACATCTCGGAGCTGCCGAACCACGTAGCAAGCGAGATCCGCCACTTCTTCCGCGTCTACAAGAGCCTCGAGGGCAAGGAGACCATCGTCAGCGACGTCCTCGGCCGCGAAGAGGCCATCAAAATCATCATCAAGTGCCAGGACGCCTATATTGAAAAGTATTGCAAATAACGCACCACAACATATAGTGGCCGGGCGTAGCCACGGCAGACCGGAGAGAAAAGAAAAAAGCGGCGCGAGCAGCGCCGTGTACGCGAAGAAGTGGCAGGCATTTTGCCTGCCACTTCTTCGTGCTTTTGGGGCTTCGCCGCTCATGCGGTATTGAGAAGGAATGGACGTTATTCCTGACTCTTGCGTACATCGTGTTCCTTCTTCATTGCATGCAACGTGTCATAGTCAAGAATGATAGGTTCCCACTTCGCAGGATTCTTTTTCTGCATGAGCTTTGCGTAAATGAAGAGCACAAGGCCGATGGCAAAGTAGATGAGCAGCGCGATCGTCGTCTGCAAGTCCATTGCAATGATCGCCTGATAGACAACGTAAATGACAAACAGGAGCGATTCAATTCCACAGAACTTCCAGTGCTTCACCTTGAACGGACGCTCCCACTCGGGGTGCAGACGGCGCATCTTCATGAACGAAAGCACCACGAAGAGATAGACGAACGCGGCGGCACCGACGGTAATCGTGAAAATGTAGTTGATCCAGGCCTCGGGTGCCATCAGGCAGAAGTAGATTGAGCAGATATAGACCACGATGTTAGCCGCCCAGGGCTGACCGTAGCGGTTCACCTTGTCGAGCATACCGGTGATCTGGCGCTGACGCGCGGCACCGTAGAGAGAGCGGGAGGCCGCCAGCCAGAAGCCGGAAAGCGTTGTGACGCAGGTCAGCGCGCCCATCACGATGATGACCATCGCCAGCCAGTGCATGCCGAGCATATCCGCAACGCGCGGATCAACAATATCCATCGTCTTGATCTCGTCGCTCGTCAAGATGCCGCCCACGCCAATAACCGCCATACCATACACGCCGATCGTGCAGATGATCGCGCCGATGTAAGCCCAGACGATCTTTTTGTGGGGAACATTGGATTCCTCCACAAGCTGCGGGACAAGGTCAAAGCCGATAAATTTGAACATCAGCAGGCCAAGGCCGACCGCAAAGCCGCTCACACCGGTTGGAAACCAGGGGGAAAGATTACTGAAGCTCCACTGATCGCTGAGGATGAAGATGATGTCGGCAATGATGGCAATGACCAGCGTACCCCAGAACATCACGTTCTGTGCGATGGCGAGGTACTTGATGTTGAAGTTGACCAGCACAAACCAGATCGTGATCAGCGCAAGAGAAACGATCTTGAGCTGCGCGAACGACAGCGGGACCAAATAGCTGATCATAGTCGCAATACCGATCGTTACGTTCGGCATCGCGGAAAGATACAGCAGAAACATGAACCAGAACACGAACCAGCCGCAGTTCCAGCCATAGGCATTTGAAGCCCAGATGTTTTCGCCGCCTGCATACGGAAGCGTAGAGGTCATTTCCGCATAGATCAGGCAAAGCGGGAAAATGATAACGGCGCACGCAATCAGACAGATTAGAGAACCAGGTCCCGACATTTCAAACCAGTAGGTGATTTCGACCATCCATGCGGCGATCATGCCGCCCGCAGCCATAGCGATCAACTGTGACAGCGTGAGTTCCTTTTTAAAAGAATTGCTTGACATATTTTCCCTCCTTTTTTTCGATAGCGGCAACGCTGCGCCATCCATCCCGCGATGGGACGGATGTGCGCGCCTACTTCATTACACCTCGGGCAGCGTATTGATGTAGTCCACGATCTCGTCCGTTTCGCAGACCGTGCAGTAGATAACGTTCATGATGCGCAGCTCCTGCTCGTGAAGCTCCTTTGAGCCTGCCGCGCAGCAATCCTCGGGGCAGTAAATGCGGAAGCCCTGGTCGGCAAGCACGCGGATTGTGCCGGCTACGCACTGGTCGGTCACAACACCGGTCACGATGACCGTGTCGATCCCCATATTCTGGAGGAGCTGCGTGTAGTTCGTGCCGAGGCTGACGGAGTCCGTCGTCTTGTTCACAACGATCTCATCGGGCAGCGGTGCAAGCTCATCCACCATGGCGGCGTTCGGCGTGTTGATGGGAACGAGAATGTTGTTCCAGCCAAAGGTGCTCTGCACTCTTGCGCGGTCCGTACCGTCCGACTTCAGGCTGCAAATGCGGCCGTAGGTCACTTCGATGCCGTGCTTGCGGCAGGCGTCAATAAGACGCTTGTTGTTGGGGATGGTCACCTTTTCCACGTGATCGAAGTACGGCTTCCATTTCTCCCAGGTACCGCTCTTCTTGTGTCCCTCTGCGTCCTCGCCGTCTTTTAGGAGAAAATGCTTCTGCATATCAACGATCAGCAGAGCAGTCTTCTTCGGGTCAATGTAAAAATCGGGCACTTCCGTGATATCCTCATAATAGAAGGACAGATACTTTTTATTGGGCTTCATAATGTTGTTCTCCTTTTCATTCATTATTTGATCGTTCATGCGGTTTGCCGCAATCACGGCAAGGTCGGCGGCATTCCGCCAATATGCGAAAGGAAGACGTTCAGGCCATGGCACACTCCTCTCCTCGCCGCGCCGTTTTATCACAGTAGCGCGCTGTACTTCGCAAATATATAAGCAAGACGCGGGCCAACTTTTTATTTTCCGTCGGAAAAGTGGAAACTTGTTACTGTCAAGTAAACGTTGGCAAATTTTTTTCATACAGAAATTGACTCTCTTTTTTTGTTCTTTCTTTAGTTTTAGTATCCTGCCATAGCATTTAATTTCTTTCTATCTCCACGGGTGGACATACTGATTCCCACCAAATGACCCATTACAGGATAGTGGTATCCTTTGCCCTCTTTTTTAGACACTTGGGCTGCTGTCAGGATCTCTTCATACATCTGCAAGGCTTCTTCCTCTTCAAAGATTGGTCTGCGCAGCTTTTCTGTTACTTCATACAGCTTTCCACTACATTTTTTCGCAAGGATCTTCGCCAGATGGTTCCCGCCTGTCCTGCTCCAGCTCGTATGGTTATGTTTCATTCTTTTGGCAATGATGCTCCAGATATGGTTTTCCATTGTTCCCAGATTTCGATACTGTAAGCCTTCATGAGGCTCTGGCAGGTTTTGGATCTGCTCCTGATAAGGAAGCAGCCCTTGGCGATTATTATTATAGTATTTTATCAATTTATCCACATCAGCGATGTCCTCATCTTCGCTCAGACTGTTTTTATAAGTTTCCAGATATTCAAAAACCCCGTCTATGTTTTTTCCTTCCAGCAGCTCCAGTAAGGCTTTCTGCGCCCTCTTGTCATGTATTTGTTCCCGCAGCGCCTTGTTTCTGTGAAAGGGATCAAGCTGAAACACCGTGGTCTTGTCCCTGACCTTCTTGATCCAGCCTCCTCCGTCTCCGTTCAGAATCCTTGTTTCCACTTCGTCCAAATCGAATTTTTCTGCTATCAGGGCTTCCCGGTATTCCTGAAAATCCTTTGTGTTTGCAAAGCCAGCTGCGGCTATCTTTTCATGGAGTTTATATCTGTCAGTTCCATCTTTTTCCCAACCGTCATAGGCTATGGCCACTTTGATCTCTGCCTTTTTCTGATGTCCTTCTTTACGGGCTTTCCCCTGCAGATTGACATATACGCCATCGGCTTCTTCAAACAACACCGGAGTCACCGTTTCGCCTTGTATATGGCCGGCCTTATGCTCCTTCACAAGCTCTTTCTCATCCTGGCATACTTTCTCACCCAGAGCCTGGACGACATTCCATACACCCATGGCGCTGATCGTTTGTCCGGTCATTTCCGTCACCTTTTCGGCACTTTGACGGTATGACATCTCTGTCACAGATTTAACCATGAGCTCTGCCATGTTTGTCGAAATAAAACCTATATGTTCCAGTTCCAGCATTTCATCCAGAAGGAACACAAAATGTTTATAGCCATCCTCCTCGATCACTTCATAAACACCACGGCGGTATTCCACTTCACCATACAACGTCTTGATTGTCGTTTTACGATAACCTTTATGCCGATATCTGGAACGGTCACGTTCTTTCATCAGTTTTTTATCATACTGCTCCAGAAACTCTCTGGTCATCTCCTGACCTATAGCGCAGATATCTTTAAATATATTTTTCTCTAACTCCTTGAATGTAAGCCCTTTTTCCTTTATTATAGTACTCATCATACAGCCCCTTAATATTTTTTCTGGTCAATTAAATACTAAGCTATTTCTGTATGATAGGGAAGAGGTTTCGGCCTCTTCCTTCTTTTTTGCCAATTAATATTTTACTCTATG
>Ga0129314_1000745_pt1 | contig 29807 bp, 30 predicted proteins | sample O1111metagenome_FD_94431 | JGI IMG/M metagenome (GOLD analysis project Ga0129314, IMG submission 94431) | Orangutan individual fecal microbial communities from fecal samples from Wisconsin, USA - O1111 metagenome | ecosystem: Host-associated > Mammals > Digestive system > Large intestine > Fecal... | reverse complement strand
CTTAGGTGCTACACCGTTCCTAAGAATCACTTATCCAATATTTTGCAACATTGTCCAAAACGGACATGCAACATTGTCCATTTTTGCTTTGCAACTTTGGGTAATTATATTTTACAATAAACACCGGATTAAAGATTGATGAATACTGTGAAAAGAATCAGCTCAGTCGCAATTCTTATTTTTACTGGCTACGAAAGATTCGGGAAGAGATGTCAACTTCAGTTCTTCCTGACAACAATGATTTATTGCCTGCGTCCGTATCCACCGGAGCTTTGGTCGAACTGGTTCCAAGTTCGAAGCATAATGATGCAATCCCCAAAATCGAGGTTCCAGATGAAGAAGCGAAAAGCTTTGGCTTTTCCGTTAACGGAATCAGCATTACTGTCGGCCGCGATATATCGGAGGAGATGCTCTCCAAAATCATGAGGGCTGCCCGCAATGCTTAAGGATGCTGAATGCTTTACTCACATATACTTACGAACCGGCCGAACGGATATGCGGCTTGGTATTGATGGCCTGCTGGCAGTTATTGGAGGGCAAATGGAACTTGATCCTACAGAACCTGGCAGTATCTTTCTCTTTTGCGGTCGCAAAAAAGACCGTATCAAAGCCCTGATTTTTGAGGGAGATGGATGGTTATTGTGTTATAAACGCCTTACTGGAGACTGCTCGTATCAGTGGCCACGGGATGAAAGCGAGGCCAGGAAGCTGACAAAACAGCAGTTTCGATGGCTTATGGAAGGTCTTTCCATTGAGCAGAAAAAAGTGATAAAAGATATAAAACCGGACATCTATTAACGGTTTGTATCTAGGTACCTTGACAGTTAAATAAGTTATCAAAAATCTCAGGAAATGCCGATTTTATGCGGACTTTCAGCACTGCTTGTGGTATAATGAAGATATGGAAAACAAGAGAATTTCAATCGACGAACTGAATAAGCTTTCGAAAGAAACCATCTCAATGCTGTATCTTCAGACCTTCGAAATGCTGCAGAATCTTCAAGAACAGAATGCCAACCTGATTGCTCAGGTTGAGGATTTAAAGCAGCAGATGGCAATCCTCATCAATCAAAGATTTGGCAAACATTCTGAGAAGCTTTCTCAGCTGCCTGGCCAGTTATCCTTCAACATGGATGATCCTGCTGTCTTTAATGAGATTGAAGCCATTACCGATCATGGATTTGCGGAGGAACCTTCTTTAGAAGAAGTGGTTCCGGAACACCTTCGCCGAAAACGTCCCAAGGGCAAGCGTGCTGTTGATTTATCCGGTATTGAGGTTGAGGTAGTAAATCATTATCTCCCTGAAGATATCTTAAACAGTGAAATGCCAAGGGGATGGCATCAAATGGAAGATGAAATCTACACAGAGCTGGAGCGGATCCCACCTTCCTACAAGGCGGTAGAGCATCATATAGGCGTGTATGCCAGCAATGGAAATGGCAGCAGAATCATGAGAGGCAAAGCGCCAAGCCGACTCCTGAACCATAGCATTCTCACGCCTTCTCTTGCTGCATCCATTTTTACGGCAAAGTATATCAATGCAGTACCTCTTAACCGGATATCGGAAGGGTATGGTTATGACGGGCTTAACATATCCCGTCAGGTCATGGCCGGATGGATGATACGGTTAAGTGATTACTACCTTGACAGCGTTCATCAGATGATGAAGGATGAATTAAAGAAAGCTCCTCTTATTCATTGCGATGAAACGCCCTTTACCATGTCTGGAGAAAAAGATGCAAATGATCCGCAGAGCAAGAATTATATGTGGGTCTATCATTCCCCCGGAATTCAGGATTCCAAAAAGATATATCTGTATGAATATGACAATGGTTCCAGATCTGCGGCAGTCATAGACAGATATCTGGAAGGATATAAAGGAATCCTTGTTTCAGACGGATATGCTTCCTACCACACCCTGGATAGAAAGCATGACGACCTGAAAGTTGCCGGCTGTTGGGTTCACTGCAAACGTAAATATGCAGAAATCGTGAAAACAGCAAAAAAAGGAGCTGCAGTATCTCCTGCACAACAGATTGCCAGAGAGGCTGCGGAAAGAATTGCCGTTATTTTCCATACGGACAATCTCAGCAAGGGCAAATCGTCACAGGAGATTCTTGATAACAGACAGCAATCAGTAAAACCACTGGTTGATGCTTTCTTTGCGTGGGTAAAAGATATCCTGAACAATAAGGTCATATCCTCAACTGACCTGAAGAAGGCACTGACCTATTCTGTGAACCAGGAAAAATACCTTCGTGTCTTTCTGGAATCAGCGATTATTCCGCTGGATAACAATGACGCGGAACGCAGCATCAAAAAATTCTGCGTGGGGAAACACAGCTGGCACATCATAGATTCCAAGAAAGGAGCAAAGGCAAGTGCATTCCTGTATTCTATCGCAGAAACAGCGAAAGCCAATGGGTTGAATCCTTTTGAGTATTTTAAGTTCTTGATGGAACAATTGAAAGAATATCCCCGGAATGATGTTCCAGAGGAAGACCTGAAGAAACTTATGCCATGGTCGGAAACGCTTCCTGACTGCTGCAAACAACGGAAGAAACAGAGTTAAAAATGCCATCTGATTTCAGGTGGCATTCATTTTTAGTTAGTGCGGGTTATTTACCTGATACGAATATTGCGATACATTACAATTTGTTTACTAATGATAATAGGTATTGGTCTTTATGAATGTGGAAGTTCGAAAGTGTTTATATTAACTTTTTTGATATTTCCAGCACTAATATTGTTATGTACTACAGATATTATAAAAAAGACTTTTAATCACAGAGTATGGAAATTTTTGGGCAATGTCTCGTATGAGGTTTATCTTTGGCATTTTTCCTTTATTTTGTATTTCATAATATTACGAAACAGAGATGTAATTGACTTTTGCTTTGCGACTTCTTCATATTTGTGTTTGGTTTTATTTGCAGTGTTTGTTTGGATAATATCAATATTAGCATACATTGTAGTAGAGCAGAAACTGATAAAGCGAGTAAGCATAAACGATAAATTCAGAGTATATATTCAGCAAAAAAAATGTAAAAAACTTGTTTGCAAATAGTGGCAACTTTGCAGATTTAATCGAGTAAGAGGAATGGGTGCTTAATGAGAGATGCAAGAATAAATAATCTTGAATTTTATAAGGGCAAGCGAGTATTGATTACAGGTCATACAGGATTTAAAGGCGCATGGTTAACTGCTGTATTGAGGTATATGCAAGCTAATACATTAGGATATGCATTATTGCCGGAAAAAAACAGTCTGTATGAAAGAATGAATGGAAACGAATTGATTTCTAATGTGACAGGTGATTTGCTGGATATATCATTATTAGATAAGACGATACAAGAATTCAGACCAGAGATTATCATTCATTTAGCTGCATTTGGTTTTATAAAAGAATGTTACTGTGAACCAACAAAAGCATATCTGACGAATGTTATTGGAAGTATGAATTTATTAGAGTGTGTTAGAAAGTGTGACTCGGTAAGAAGCGTTATTATTGTATCGACAGATAAAGTATATGAGAATAAAGGAGATGGGGCAATATATAGTGAGAATGATTCACTAGGAGGCTTGGATCCATATTCAAGTAGTAAATCCTGTATGGAATTGCTTGTTAGATGTTATGCTTCATCCTATCTCCAAGTAGAAAACAAAAAAATTGGGATTGCAACAGTAAGAGCTAGTAATGTGTTAGCAGGAGGAGATCATGTTCAGACTCGCCTGATTCCATCCATTCTTCAAGCATTGGATAATGGGTCTAAAGTAGAGTTGAGAAATCCCACACAGACACGTCCATGGCAGTCAGTACTGGATGCGTTAAATGGTTATTTGACAATTGCAAGATATTTATATGTTAATCCATTAAAGTATTCAGGAGCATGGAATATTGGGCCGGATAAAGATGGGATTAAAAGTGTTTCTTGGGTTTTTGAGAAAATGAGAAATGCGTTTGAGGGGTTAAATGTAGAACAGGGAGAGAAACTTGCTGTATCAGAATCAGAAACTCTTGGACTTGATATTCATCGAGCATTGACATTATTAGATTGGCGACCCATTTTTTCATGTGATCGGGTCGTTGAGCTTGTGGTAGAATTCTACAAAAGACAAAAACGGGGTGAGAGCGAATACAAAATATGTATGAGTCAAATAGAAGAGTTCTTTAATACGATTAAGAAATAGTGTAGCAGTTATAAATTAAACCTGAATTATTCACGGCACAGCTGTGAATAATTCAGGTTTATGATAAAATATGATGAAAATAATTAATTATTAAAAAAGAAATTGTGTATATAAAGGGAAAATAATGAGTAAAAGTAAGGTTTTGATTGTAATACCCGCACATAACGAAGAAACGAATATTAAAAAAGTCATAGGAGCGTGTAAGCAAAAATGCTCGGATTGTGATTTCTTGGTAGTAAATGACTGCTCGCAGGATAAGACAGAGGAGATATTAGATTCTGAAAATGTTGCCTATATTTCTTTGCCTATAAACCTTGGAATCGGAGGTGCCATTCAAGCCGGTTACAGATATGCCAAGAAAAACAACTATGATATAGCGATACAAGTTGACGGAGATAATCAGCATGATGTATCATATATTGAAGACATGATTCGGACAATAGAAGAGGAAAACGTGGATATTGTAATTGGTTCGCGCTTTATTAAAAGAGAGGGATTTCAGTCATCTGCTACACGTAGAATAGGGATAAACTTTCTTAGCTTTTTAATATTATTGTGTACAGGTAAAAGGGTATATGACGTGACTAGCGGTTTCCGTGCGGTGAACAGATACTTTATAGAATTTTATGCCAACAGCTATCCGGATGACTATCCGGAACCGGAAGCAATCGTGGCGGCAGTTATGCATAAAGGGATAATAAAAGAAATTCCGGTTATTATGCATGAGCGCGATGGAGGAAAGAGTTCCATAACCTTTAAACGCTCTGTTTATTATATGGTTAAGGTTTCACTTGCAATTATCATTTGCAGAATTAGTTTTGGTGTGAGGAGGGGGAAGCATAATGCCGAGCGCACTTAAGATTACATTATATATCGGAATATTTATATATTTTATTTTGATATTGAGTTTGCTGAAAAAAGGTGCACTGAGTTTAAAGTATACTTTGGCATGGCTGTTTTCCGGCGTGGTGATTTTTATTCTTGTGGTATTTCCAGAAATTATTTATTGGTTTTCGGTACTGCTGGGGATCCACAATGGTATGAATGGTTTGTTCGTAGCAGTGATAGGGTTTATGTTAATGATATTACTGACAATCACATCAATTGTGTCAAATCAAAGGAATAAAATTAAAATATTAGCGCATGAAGTTGCTTTTTTGGAAAAACGTATAAGAAAATTAGAGGAAAAGGAATATGTCAAATAACTTGAAGCGAGGATATTATGTCCACTTTCAGGGGAGAGAATCGCTGGGAGTAAGCAAAAAAATTGATATGCAGTTGGAAGGAATTCGGGAAGAATTGTACAATTAAAGAAATAGAAGTCATAACAAAAAAGAGAACCCTTTTTCAGAGAATAGTAGGACTATTTCCGACAGTGTCCATTGAGCGTGATTATAAGAACGCAATTGAACAAATTATCCCCCCTGATTTCGTATATATGTGGAGAACAGTAGCCGATAAAGCATATGTACGTTTTTTTTGTGACATCAAAAAGAAATATCCAAAATGTAAAATTATAGTGGAAATATTTACTTATCCTTATAACAGAGATATTTTTTTGAAATGGGATGCATGGTCATTCTATATATATGAAGTGGGAAATGGAAGGGTGTTTCAAAGGGATAAGCAGGAAGTAATAGAGTAGAGAGAAAGGCATGGTTACAGATATGAGAAACAGCAGCAAAAATAGACAGATTGTATGGATGTTTTTTCTTGCAGTACTGGTATATGGTATCTATGTTTCTTTTTTTACATCCACAGTTCACATTGAAGTGGATGAAGAATTGTATCTGGAACTGGCGAAATCATTTCATTATGAGCACCGTTTTGTTGTAAATGGCAGAGTAGTTAATTACAGTTGTGTATTATATTCATTATTGATTTCTTTGGCATATTACGTATATTCGCCGGAGAGAATCTTGCTTTTGATACGCCTTATTGGTGTGGTTTGTATGTGTTCCGGAATATTTCCAATCTGGAAGTTATCAAAAAAAGTGCTGGGAGATGAAAAAAAGGCATTTTTTATCAGCGGTCTTTCCATGATTATGCCTTATATGTTTGACAGTGCATACGTGATGCAGGAGGTACTTAGTTATCCGCTGTTTTTGTGGAGTGTGTATTTCCTATATTGTGTATATGAGGAAAAGAAGACCAAAGATATCATGTTGCTGGCAGTTTTTTCTGTTCTGTGTTTTTTTTCCAAAACATATTTGTTTTGCATTCCTCTTGTAGTGGGACTTTATTGGGTTTTTCTTTTATTTAGAGCAAATGAAAAGGAATATTTAACAATCGGGTTGAAATATGCAGGTTGCTATGCAGGATTGTTTGGATTGTTTTACCTGGGGATTGCATGGATTAATGGTGGGGAGGGAAGTAATCATTACGCTTCACAGGTATCACAGTTGTTTCCGATTACGTTTTTGACCGTGATTTCAGCGATGTTGGGAATTGCTGTTTATTTTGCGCTTTTTATGTTAAATACAGGTATATTTCCTCTGCTGTCTGTCTGGACAGGACGAAGAAAACTGAAAAACGCAGACAAGAAGTTAGCTGATACCATTCTGTGGATGGGATTATTTCTGATTGTTCAGACAGTGATACTGATTGTATTGACTGAGGAAGGAGTGCCCACTATTCCGCATAAATTCTTGTTCCGGTATTTTCAGGTGCTTGTTCCGGTGCTGCTGATACTGTTTCAAAAAGTAGAAGGACAGCTTTCTTTTTTGTATCAAAGAAGTGCAAGGGCGATGGTGGGAGCTGTTTTGCTGATAGATTTTGCGTATTTTCTTGTTATGAAAGGAAATACAAGGCAGGCAATCGCAGATGGCCATATTTATTTGCTGCTTGAGAATTTAACAAAGTATCTTTTCCCTTATGCGGATGCCGTAATCATTATATTAATAGCTGCAGCAGTTGTGATTTTTACTTTTGGAGTGAAAAAAAATGAAGCAGTATGGACAAAGTATTACCCAAAAGGAATTATTATTTTCCTTATTTGTTTTTTGATTTTAAATGTGATCCAGCTTCCTTATTATACAAATTTTATTGCAGGCGGAAGTAAATTACAGAAGGATGGAATTTCTCTGGCTGATTACCTGGTGGATGAAACGAAAAATAATGAAAAAATATATTATCTGGAATCAGGGAATGAAAATGTGTATTTGAGAAATATTTATGGGTATTTGAAGCAGGGTACCATAGTTTTGAAAGATGTGGAAACGGTTGAAGCAGAATCAAATCAATATTGTATTACGGCAAAAGAGAATGCAGATTTGATGACAGGCTGGATCAGGATTGCGCTGCCTACAGAAGTATTGGATTTGTATATGAGAGAGGATACAGTCAAATAGTATGAAAAAGGAAAAGCAGGATGTTAAGAAATTAATACAGATTAATACAGTCTGCAACGCAAGTACCGGCAGGATAATGTATGATATTCAAAAGCAGGCAATTGCCAATGGTTATTATACACTTTCCATTGTAGGGAGGCGTAAATGCTTTATGGATGTTCCCTGTGTAAAATATGGGAACTTCCTTTCGTTTTGGTGGCATGTGGGAATTACCACGCTGTTTGACAGGCATGGGTATGGCTCCTATTTTTCTACTAGAAAAATAATAAACAGATTACGCAAAGAGAAGCCGGACATCATTCATATGCATAATTTGCACGGTTATTATCTGCATATTCCTTCTCTTATGCATTATTTGAAAGAGGAGTTTCAGGGAGAAATTTTCTGGACCTTTCATGATTGTTGGCCTTTTACCGGACACTGTGCGTATTATACCATGGCAGGGTGCGAAAAATGGAAAACGGGCTGTGAGAAGTGTCCCAACAAAAGGCAGTATCCCATAAGTTTATTTAAAGATGAATCAAAAAGGAATTATCAGGATAAGCAGAAATTTTTTGGAGGACTGAAGAACCTGACTATCATTGTGCCTTCTGGGTGGATGAAAAAGCAGGTGCAGGCATCGTTTTTAAAGGATTACAGAGTTGTGGTTGTACAGAACGGAATTGATTTGACGCAGTTTTCCTATACCCCGGATGAGCGTGTCCTTCAAAAGTATCGGATTCCGGCAGATAAGAAGATTCTGCTTGGAGTTGCCAATGTATGGGATGAGAGAAAGGGACTTAGGGATTTTAAGCTACTTGCAAAGCAGCTGCCAAGTGAGTATCAGATTGTGCTGGTTGGCTTAACCAAAAGACAAATTGCCGGACTGCCGGTGCAGATTACAGGAATCAAAAGAACAGAGAATCGGGAGGAACTTACAGCCCTGTATTCCATGGCGGAGATCTTCATTAATCCTTCTTTAGAGGAATCCTTTTCTCTGGTTACCGTAGAAGCTTTTGCCTGCGGTACGCCTGCCATTGTACTTGATACCAGTGCAGTGAAGGAACTTATCACGGATACAAACGGGCTTGTTTTGCATCACCACGCACCATCTGATTATCTGGAGGCAATTTGCCGGCTTCAGACTGACAAACCTGATGCAGCAGCAATCAGAAAAACAGCAGAAAAATATGCCAGGGAAATCGCGGCTTCTAAGATTGTAGAGCTTTATGAGGAAAATAGATGACGGAAAAGATAGCAGTTATTTTGGTAAACTTTAACAGAAAAAATATTATTAAATAATGATACCGAAATACTTCCTGATGCCATTGAAAAACTTCTTGTTTACCAGAAGGAAAACGGTGGAATTGTGGTTCCCAAAATACTTTATGCAGACAGACCGGATGTGATTTGGTTTGCCAGAGGAAAATTTACCAAAATAATAAAAAAACCGGTTCAAATAGGCCTGAATCAAAAGGATATAGGTCAATATGACAGAAATCGGGTGTGTGATTTCGCGAATGGGTGCTGTATGCTTCTTGACAGACAGGTGATTCAAACACTGGGATATCTTGACGAACGGTTCTTCTTATACTACAAGGATACAGAATATAGCTTTCGTGCAGGGCGAAGAGGAATCGTAATCTGGTATTGTGCAGATGCGGTGATTTATCATAAAGTAAATGGTTCTACGAAAGGGAATGAACGCCCTGCTAGCGTGTATTACATTACAAGAAACTGGCTTATTTGTAATCGAATGTATTTAAGAGCAGGTTCCCTGTATTCTGGGTCTATTTTATGTGTAACCGGGCAGCATGGGCGTTAATTTGGCTGATGCAGAGAAAACCTGAAATGATTCGTGCAGAGCTTAGAGGGATTAGTGATTATTACAGAAAGAATTATGGGAGATGAGCGCGTTGAAAAAAGTTAGGACACCTAAGATTTCATGGAATTTAATCAGTAAATACAGAATGGAGTTATTTGGACTTGCAGCAGTGTTTGTTATGCTTCGGCACAGTCATCTCCTAATTTGGCCACCTCAATTACGAGTATTGGATCAAATTGCAGGACAGCTTAATGGTGTAGATATCTTTATTTTTATTTCCGGGGTTGGATTGTATTATTCTTATAATCGGAATTCTGATGTTAAGAGATATTTTAAACGAAGGCTGCAGAGAATTCTACCAACATATTTAGTAGTAGCAGTTCCTTTTTACCTGATTAATGTGATTGCATTTGAATATCCCGTTTTAAAAGGTTTGATGGGGATAACTACCCTTGACTACTGGTTTTATGACAGTACTTTTTGGTATATACCTTTTGTCCTTGCACTTTATGGATTATTCCCATTGTTGAATAAGTATATTTTAAATAATAAGTATAGGACGATTACATTTTTGATTATATGGGTGTGTGCCACAATCCTGTTTTGTGTGTTGTTTGGATGGAAAGAGCAGCATATTCTTCGAGGTCTTACAAGAATTCCCGTATTTGTATTAGGTGCTTGTTGTTCAAGAGCGGTTTTTGAAAAAAAAGAGATTTCTGTCATTTTTCCTATTGTTTGCATCGTGATTTATTTGTTCATGACAATAATTTCTTATGTAGTATTTCATAATATGCCCGGTATGTTAGAATCAACAGCAAAAGCATTATCTTTATTGATTACGATTTATTCCTATATCTTCATATCATATGCGGTAATGCTCTTTGCCTCGGCAGCCATGGAAAGGATAACATGGTTGAAACCAATCAGAATAGGACTTGCATGGCTTGGGGAGTTTTCACTTGAAATATATCTGGTACATTGCGCAATAAAAGAATTGTATTTGAACACTAATTTTGGAAAGGCGCACCAGCAGGCTGCATATTATTTCTTGTTGATTTTACCCATATCTATTGTGCTTGCGGCAGGTATAAAACGTTTGCTGAAGCCAGGGTATCTGTCAAGGTGCCTGCCACAAAAATAATTTGCATGAAATAGGTGTGCGTGATAAACTAACAAAAGGGGAAAGCATGGGATTGGATCAGGTGAATATGAAAAAAGGTTATTACATTCATTTTGAAGGACGTTCTTCTGTAGGCATCAGCAAAAAGGTCGATATGCAGTTGGAAGAATTTCGCAAATATTTTGAAATGCAGGAATTGGAAGTGAAATCTGTCCCACGAAATTTACCGCAGAGGGTGTTGGGATTGTTCCCCACAGCGTCTATTACCAGAAACTATCATGAGGTATTGGAGCAAATAGTAGATCCTGACTTTATCTACGTACGAAGAGCAGTAGCAGATCGTGCATATGTTCATTTCTTTAAGGAAATAAAGAGACGGTATCCGGATTGCAGAATTGTGATTGAAATTTTTACCTATCCTTATGATAAAGATGATTTCTTTAAAATAGATGCCTGGCCGTTTTACTTCAAGGAATTGCTTTATCGTCCCCAATTAAAAAAATATATCAGTCGTTTTGTAACCTATTCAGATGATAAGGTAATTTTTGGCGTTCCTACTATTATTACGACAAACGGTGTCATTGTGGACAAGATATGTCCAATATCCGGAGCGTATGACCTTAAGCGGATTACCATGATAGGTGTTGCGTATATGCAGCGTCAGCATGGATATGAGCGTGTAATTGAAGGATTGAAAAAATACTACCAACAGCAGACAGGAGAAAAGAAAGAAGAAATAGTCCTGTATCTGGTAGGAGACGGACCGGAAAAGAAAAAATATCAGAAGCTGGTCAGCAAATATGGTTTGGAAAAATATGTTAGCTTTTTCCCGATTATGACAGGACAGGAATTAGATAACCTGTATAATGAGGCTGATATTGCACTGATTGCCTTTGGTATGTATAAGGTAGGGTATGATGCTCCCATAGGGGCCATTAAGAGCAGAGAATGTTTAGCGAAGGGAATCCCCATGATTTCGGGTTCCCCTATTGACGTGTTAAACGAAGCATTTCAATATGCAAGGATCTTCCCTAATGATAAAACCCCTGTTGATATGAATGAAGTAGTGAAATTTTACCAGAGTTTTTCAGAGAAAGATAAGAATGAAAATGCAAAGCTCATTCATCAATATGCAAAAGAGCATGCAGATATGGCAGTAGTTATGAGGCCTATTGTAGAATATATCAAATAAGAGGAAATTGATTATGAAATATGCACTAATCGGTTGCGGCAGAATTTCTCCCAATCACATTGCAGCAGCGAAAGCGAATAAATTGGATATTGTAGCGATATGTGATGTGAATCCGTTAAATATGGAGGATAAGAAGCTTAAGTTTGAGTTAGGTGACTCTGTAAAACAATATGTTGATTATAAGGAAATGCTGACAGAAGAGAAACCGGAGCTTGTGGCAATTGCCACAGAGAGCGGAAAGCATGCTCAGATTGCGCTTGACTGTATCGAAGCAGGTGCCAACCTGATTATTGAAAAACCTATTGCATTATCCTTAGAAGATGCGGACAGAATTATTGAACGTGCGGAAGCAAAGGGAGTCAAGGTATGTGCCTGCCATCAAAATCGTTTTAATAAATCCATTCAGAAAATACGTGACGCAGTAGAAAAGAAACGTTTTGGAAGAATGTTTTACGGAACTGCTCATATCAGATGGTGCCGTGATTATGAATACTATCACAGAGCACTCTGGCGCGGAACCTGGGAGCAGGATGGTGGTGCGCTGATGAATCAGTGTATTCACAACATTGATTTGCTCCGCTGGATGATGGGAGATGAAATCACAGAAGTTGTAGGGATGACCGACAGACTGAATCATGATTATATTGAAGCGGAAGATTTAGGAATTGCGCTTGTTAAGTTCGCAAATGGAGCATACGGAATCATAGAAGGAACTACAGATATTTATCCCAAGAATCTGGAAGAAACATTATACTTATTTGGAGAGAAGGGAACCGTAAAGGCAGGGGGACAGTCTGTTAATGTGATTGAAGAGTGGAATTTCTCAGACATGCTGGATGACCCTGAAGTGGTGAAAAAACAATATCACGAGGCTCCTCCCAATGTGTACGGATTTGGACATACACCTTTATATGCAGATGTTATAGAAGCAATCAGGGAGGACAGAGCGCCTTATGTGGATGCAAGGGCAGGAAAACGTGCTCTGGAACTGGTACTTGCCATTTATCAGTCCGCTGCCACCGGAAGTGTAGTAAAGCTTCCTATGCAAAAATGTGAAACGATACAATTTAAAGGGCGGTTTGAACAATAGGAAGAAGGAACTTTAAATGGAATTCAGAGATTTAAAGAAACAATATAGAAACCATCAGGAAGCAATTGATGGTGCCCTTGCCGGGGTACTTTCGCGGGCAGATTTTATCGGTGGAAAGGCTGTTGGTGAATTGGAAGAGAAGCTGGCAGCTTATGTAGGCGTAAAGCACTGTGTTACCTGCGCAAACGGAACAGATGCCTTGCAATTAGCCTTAATGGCATGGGGGATTGGACCGGAAGATGTAGTTTTTGTCCCGGATTTTACATTTTTTTCCAGTGGAGAGGTTGTTTCCGCAGTAGGAGCAACCCCTGTATTTGTAGATGTGGAAAAAGAAACCTTTAACATGGATGTTCAGAGCCTGAAAGAAGCAATTGAAAGGGTGAAGAGTTCCACAGATTTAATTCCCAAGGTTATTGTTGCTGTTGATTTGTTTGGACAGCCTGCAGATTACAGCGCAATCAGAAAAATTGCAGATGAAAATAACTTATTGATTTTAGAAGACAGTGCACAAGGCTTTGGCGGAAGAATCGGAGACAGGAAGACCTGCAGCTTCGGGGATATTTCTACTACTTCATTTTTCCCTGCTAAGCCATTAGGTTGCTATGGGGACGGCGGAGCAGTTTTTACGGATGACGATAACATAGCAGCAATTCTTAAGTCCCTTAAGGTTCATGGAAAAGGGACAGATAAATACGATAATATCAGAATCGGAATGAATTCAAGACTGGATACGCTGCAGGCAGCAGTACTTCTGCAAAAAATGGATTTCTTTGAGGAAGAAATTGAAAATTGTAATCAGGCTGCTGAATTCTACAGTAGAAAACTTGGAGAATATGTGACAGTTCCTAAGGTTAAAGAAGGATTTTATTCCGGTTGGGCGCAGTATACGATTTTGCTTAAGGATGAAGAACAACGGAATCGTACGCTTAATGAATTAAAAAGCAAAGGAATACCAACGGCAGTTTATTATCAAAAGCCCATGCATCAGCAGAAGGCGTTTGAAGAGAAACAACCTGTGAAAATTGATTGTCCGAATACAGAAGCAATTTGCCAAACCTGTCTTTCCCTTCCCATGCATGGATATTTGGAGGAAGAGGATATGAAGACCATCTGTAAGGCAATTGTGGAAAGCCTGCAGTAAGGTATTTGTGTGGTGATGAAATGACAAACAAAGAACGATATCGTGAATTATGTTTAAGAGAAAAAACCATACCGATTTTTTCCAAAGACTGGTGGATGGATGCAGTCTGCGGTGAGGATAACTGGGATGTCTATCTTGTGGGAAACGGTATGGATATCAAGGCATCCATGGTGTACTCCCTTCAGGAAAAAGAAGGACATCGCAGCATAGGAAGACTTTCATTAACACAGAATAACGGTATATGGATCAAGTATCCCAATGGACAGGGACTAATTGCCAGACAAAGCTACGAAGAAAAAATCGTAAATGAACTATGTGATTTTATAGAAAGCTTAAATCTAAATAAATACGACCAGCAGTATCATTATCATTTTAATAATTATCTTCCTTTTTTTTGGAGGTATTATAAAGAAGTTACCAAATATACCTATGTAATAGAAGATACCGACAATATGGAGCTTGTGAGAGGGCAGTATTCCTCCAAGCTTAAAAATGCAATTCGTAAGGCCGAAAAGGGATTGCAAATAGGAGAAGAAACCGATCTTGAGCGGTTTTATGCAATAAACAGAATGAGCTTTGAAAGACAGGGAATAGAGATTCCCTACACTTATGATTTTTTTAAAAAGCTGTATGATACCTGTCATGAAAGGAATGCATGTAAACTTCTGCATGCAGCTGATGAGCAGGGAAATGTGCAAAGTGTTGCCATGATTGTATGGGATGAGATGTCGGTATATTATTTACTGAATGGGACAAATCCCAATCTTAAATCATTCCAGGGGAATGATTTGCTCATTGATGGGGCAATAGAAGAAGCACATAAACTGGGACTGAAATTTGATTTTGAGGGAAGCGTGATTAAGAATGTGAATCATGCATTTCGGGAGTTTGGGGGCGTGCCGATGCCCTATTTTAGAATTACAAAGGATTTTAGTTAATTTGGAGAGAAAACAAATGGAATTGTATGGTTGGTTAGCCGCAAGAAATCTAAATATCGGATGTTTGGGAGAAACAGAAGATTTCGGCGATTTTGTACAATATAATCATTTGCTGAATAAGTTTCCTGATGACAGAGTTTCGGTGGCTGACGAAAAACAGGTATGCTTTTTAGATGGATATTTGTTTAACAAAGAAGAGTATATAAATGAAAAAGAAGATAAGTGGCAGGACATATTTGCTCAAAGAATGGGAACGAAGACGAAAGAATGCCTTCAGGGATTAAGAGGCGGTTTCTGCGGTTATCATTATAACAAATTAGCAAAAGAACTGATAATATATACTGACCATACAGCCAATAAGGTACTTTTCTATTATGTGAAGGAAGACAGCTGGATGGTATCAAGCAGTCTTTTGATGATGGTTAAAGTATTAAAGGCAAATAATATCTGTTATCATTTCAATGAGACGGCGGCAAAGTATATCATGACATATGGATTCATGCTGGATGATTCAACATATGTAAAAGAGATACATCGCCTGTTAAACGGGAATTATCTTAAAGTAAGTAATAATGAAGTAAGTATGGATACTTACTATCGTCTGCATTATTCTGAGACAGAAATGACAAGAAAAGAAGCGGTTGAGAGAATTGACCGTGCTTTCCGAAATGCAGTGGAAAGAGAATTCCGTAAGGATTTGGAATATGGATATCGTCATCTGGTTGATTTAAGCGGTGGATTAGACAGCAGAATGGTGGCGGTTGTTGCAGATTACTTGGGATTTACGGATCAGTTGAATGTTACTTACAGTCAGCTTCAATATACAGATGCGACTGTTTCGGGAGAGATAGCAAGAGATCTTGGACATGAGTATTTGTTTAAAGCATTGGATGACGCTTTGTGGATGTATGATGTGGATGAAATGGTTATAAAAAGTAACGGTGCATCCGGCTATATGGCAATGACAGGCGGCAATAGATTGCTGAAATCTCTGAATTTGGATGATTTCGGAATTGAACATACGGGAATGCTTGGAGATGTGATTATTTCGTCCTATTATCATGACAAGGCATTGGCTTATCAAACACCTCAGTATGGATATAATCAATATTCTCAAAGCTTAAGCTATGAATTTGATGAGGAATTACTTCATAAGTTTGACACCCAGGAGCTGTTTACCTTAAATACAAGAGGAATTTTGGGAATGCAGGTTTCTTACATGATTCGGCAGAATTATATCGAAACGGCATCTCCTTTTACGGATGTGGATTTCCTTGATACAGTTCTTTCGATTCCTTTTGAGTATCGTGCCGGACATTCTATCTACTTGCAGTGGATTGCAGAGAAATATCCAAAAGCAGCAGAATATGGATGGGAAAAATGGGGTGGAGTAAAGCCCAAAATGAGTCATCTGTTTTTCAGAAAGGTTAGAACAACACAGAGACTTGCCCATATATGGTATTGCAAGATGAGAAGAATTCCAAACAGAGATACTATGAATCCCGAGGATTATTGGTTCCAAAATAATGAGAAAATTCAGAAGTACATTCAGAGCTTATATGAAAATAGGATTGGAAACACGTTACTTAGTAGTGAACTAAGGGAAGATTTGTCAAGGTTATTTCTTAAGGGAGACATTACCGACAAAAATCTGGCGCTTACAGTGTTAAGTGCTGCTCATTTATTTTTTTAACAGAAGGACCTGCAGTATGAATAAAGAAAAATTAAAACAAGTTGATTTTTTAATGATTTATGAGCACAAGGTTAGGGAACTTGAAAATCTGTGCCTGCTGAAATGTGAATTGGAGAAAAGAGGATATACGGTTAAGATTATTCATATTGAGGATGAAGAGGCGTTAAATGCCGTGAAACCGGTTTATTATGCTAAAGTGGTTGTGCTGATGGCTTGTTATCGCAATAGTACACTGGAGTGGCATACCAAGGATTATGTGGTTTTTGATAAGGTCATTGATATGCAGTGGGAGAACATAGTTTATCCTAAGGATGAAAAGGCAGCAGGAGTATTCAAAAATTATTCCGGAATAGGAAAAGAAGTAGTGCGTGTTTCGTGGGGAGAGGCCAATCGCAGAAGGCTATTGGAAACAGCACATATGAAACCGTCCAATATCAAGGTGGTAGGACATGTGGGAATGGATTTCCTTCGAGATTCTCTTAAGGGTTATTATTTGAGCAAAGAGGAATTGTTTCAAAAATATCAAATACCTATGGATAAAAAGGTTCTGCTTTTCGCATCTCCTTTTTATGCAGATAATCTGCCGGAAAGCTATATTACTGATATGTGTGACAGATTTGGTGAGGACTGGCGGGATTATTACGCGTTTATGATGAAATCCGAAACGAAGGTATTGGAGTGGATGGATGAGCTTTGCAGAGAGCATGAAGAACTATTTGTAATTTACCGTCCACATCCGGGGCATATTGGTGAGCACATGAAAGAAGTAGCAAAACGGCGCCAAAACTTCAGGGTGATTTCGGATAAATCTATTAAGCAATGGATACTGACCTGTGATATAATCTATACAGGAAACAGTTCTGTGATAGTGGAAGCTTTTTTTGCCAACAAAATGTGTTATCTTCTGTTTCCCTATGAGGTAACAGAAGGATTTGAACTAGAGTTAATCAGTGGTGGGGATAAGATTACCACATACGAAGAGTTTCTAAAATCAACCGGAGAGGGAAAGGGAAGATTCCCTATATCGAGAGAAAAGATTAACGATATTTATCTGGTTGATGAAAAGGTTCCCAGTTTTATTAAATTTGCAGATATGGCGGAAGAGGTTTGGAAAAATCCGGAATACAATTTGACAAAGAAGCAACTAAAGTCATACCGTAGCAAAAAGACTTTGACCTATAGAATTCAAAGGGCATTCCAAAGATGTGATTTCTTATATGACCGTTATCAAAAAATGCTGCAGGATGAGAATTGTCAGGGCAGATGGATAAAGAAACAGAGAGAAATCAGAAGACAGCGCATGGAAGACCAGAAACAGTTTTTAATTGAAAAAACCAGTGATGCAGAAATCGATAAAATCGTAAATCGAATTGCAGAACAGTTACATTATTTGTAAAACAGGAGGATATTAGAATGAGTGACACAATCACAGCAGTAATACCGGTAAAAGGAAACAGCACCAGATTACCTAACAAAAACATTCTGCCTTTTGCAGAATCTAACTTATTGGAGCATAAAATCAACCAGCTTAAACAGGTGAAGGGACTTCATGAAATTATTTGTTCTTCTGATTCTGATGAAATGCTGGCAATTGCCGAAAAATGCGGAATCAAAGCAATCAAGCGTCCGCAGCAGTTTGCAGATGAGTCCGTTCCCTTTGGCATGTTCCTTGAGTATCTTTGCGATACCATAGAGGGTGAACATTTGTTGTATGCATGTGCAACATCACCCTGTGTAGAGCCATATCTTTATGAGAAGGCAATCAATACTTATTTTGAAAAGCTAAAAGAAGGATATGATTCATTAATTACAGTATCTCCTTATCAGACCTATCTGATGGATGATAACGGGCCTATGAATTTCAAAATGGGTCTGGAACATAAAAATTCCGAACAGCTTCCCATGATGTATCATTTTACCAACGGTATCGATTTGGCACCCACTGCCAAGGTCAGAGAGTGGCATTATAATTACGGACCGAAATATTATCAGCTTGTGATTAATAAAAGAGAAGCTGCTGATATTGATGATTTGTATGATTATGAAATTGCCAAAGCACTATGGGCGATGAAGGATCCTAATCCGACAAAATAGGAGCGAGAGTTTGAAACAGATAATTCTATGGAAACACTGATTAATTAACTTTATTCTCGGCATTATCCAGTTTGTCAAGTTTTATAAAAACCAAGAGGATTTTTATCTCAGATACCTGTTATATCCTCTTGCTGTTTATCCTTTTTTGAGGATATTCCCTAAAAATGGGCGCAATTATACTGTACACCCTATAAAGTCTTTTGTTCTGCCAGCCCTGCTACACATGATAAGATTTGCACTGGCAAACAATATATGAAATCGATGCATGTTTTTTGCGATTCCACGATATACAATTTTTGAGTATCCCATCTGCTTCTTTACAATGAAAAACGGGTGCTCAACCTTACAGCGAACGGCAGACTTTTCATGTTCCATTTTTTTGTCCCAGTTAAGACCTTTGAAATCATCCGCCATTTTGAGACTGGACGGTCGCTTATTTACCCGGAACTCAATCCTGGATTTCTTCTCATCATCCTTAATAGCAAGCTGGTTGACAGCTCCAAGATATCCGGAATCCAAGCTTGTTTGATTCAAGCATATGTCTGAACTTTAGCAGGGTAGTCGCATCCGGTACTTGTTGTTCATGGAAATCTATATGCATAAAGGAACGCATAGCATAACTGTCGTAGATAGAATCCTCGATTCCTTCATCGGACAGATTAAACCATATCTGCATGAGGTACATGCGAAGCATGGTTTCGATACCAATAGGTTTGCGACCACGCTTGTTAGTGAAATAATACGGGCGGATCATTTCTACCCAGTATGACCATGGGATGATTTCTTCCATAGCATCAAGGAATGCTTCACGTTTGGTTATCTTCCTGCGATTGGAGTATTTCATATCAGAAAATGTAAGTTGATTCATAGATATACGACCTTTCAGTTGATATCTGTATTATATCAAAAATCATGACAAAATGCATGAATTAATCAGCGTTTCCCTAGATTTAGATTATATAATGGAAACTAGTACACCGAATAATAAATAACTGACACCTTGACTTGCCTGATTTTTCATCTGCTGCGTTGTCGTCAATCGACGTAGCCACCGCTACGCCTCATTCCTCCGCCTTGCATATGAATAATCATTCGGCGTCAATGTATCAGAAACTTATTTTTCGGTGTACTAGTGGGTTAAACTGAATACTCTAGACAGAGTAAGATGAATATGATTAATAGGCTCTCGGAATCATGAGCTTTCCGACTAAGATTCATTAGTCGGATGAACCTTGAAAAGTAAATATTATCCAGAACGGACATAAAAAGTAATAAATGATGAAAATTGGCGCACTTTTATAGACCTTGCGTCAAACATGGCTTATAATGGTATTGCTTATGAAATTAAGCAGCTTGGTAACATTTACTTCTGGGAGCATCTTTTTCATGGAAAACCAGTTGTATAAAAAACCGTGTGAGTCGTGCCGTGAAGCAGGACTCAGAAAAGGAAAAACAGGCAGGTCATTTTCAGAATCAGAAGCAGTCAGCATGTATAAGTCGTATCCAAAGTAATAACGGTTGCGATGGGAATCCCAACCGATATCACAGTCAGGCTGATGATAGATACGGTTGCATTTGCAATCACGAATTGCGTTTTCCAGACAGTTACAGGTTCTTGTTTTCCGCTCTTGAGCGGAAGTATAAACGGGAGTTCCATCACCGGCTAAGGCAAGGGAGTTTAAAGAGATAAGCCCCATGCTGGCAGAATTCTGAAGAAAAAAAGTATTGAAAATTTTCCAAAGTTTTGCGCAGGGAGCCATATCAGCAGGAGGATTCTTTTCGAACTGTTGAAAGAGATCATCAACGGTAAGTTTTTCAACAGGAGCAGCTTTTTGTTCTTTCCCTGTTGGTTTCTGAGGTTTTGCCTTAGGAGGATGAACCGCATTAGTCAGGTTCATGTCGGAAGATAACCAGAGCCGCCTGTGGAAGTCATAAAAGGTACCAACGCCAGGAGTATCGCCGACAAAGAAGCCGGAAATGATGGCGTGAAGAGGGTTTTCTTTCAGGTCAGCAGCAAATCTGGTGTAGGAAGTAATTTTAAATGCGGCAGAAACAAGGATGGCACGAAGCATATCGGAAGGGAGTCTTGGTTCAGGGCCAAAGACAGAATACCGATCCTTCATAAGTTCATCAACTTGTGATAGATTAAGATTCCAAAATTTATCAATGATCTGCCAGGTGGAAGAAGAAAGGAAAGCAGCATTTGGATAATATTTACGAAGTTGAGTCAGGACACGATCCTGATAGGCGGAATGCCCGCCAATATTAACAGGCTTCAATGAAACACACCTCCAAATCAAAAAGTCTGTTGCGGCGGGGCCGAAACGCTATGCCTTATTAATCAAGAGGCGCGAAGCACCGCATTTTTAGGGGTAAATGTCAAGTACTTTTTGAAAAAAGGTGGAGAAAAAATAAAAATGGAATCCCAGAAGCCGCATAAACACAGGCTTAGAGATTCCGAGAGACTATTTGATAAAAAAGGAGAAGAATTGTCCTATGACAGTATCGGAATATATATTTAACTTCTTATACGATAAAGGCTGTAATACAGTTTACATGGTTTCTGGAAGTTCTGCTATGTGGCTTACAGACGCACTTTGCAGAAATAAAGAGTTCACAGCAATTTGTTGCCATCATGAACAGGCAGCAGCTATGGCAGCTGATGGTTATGGAAGGGTAAATGGTATTCCTGGATGTTGTCTTGTGACCATAGGACCAGGGGCAACGAATGCAATTACTGGTGTGGCACAGGCATACCTTGATTCTTCTCCTATGTTTGTTCTTTCAGGACAGGCGAATTCACGGTTGTTGGATTATGAGGTGAAGACTGGAATCAGACAGCATGGCACACAAAGCTTAAATTTAGAACCTATAGTGTCCCCCATTACAAAATATTTTGCAGCAGTTATGAAACCGGAAGATATCCGAATGCACATGGAAAAGGCATATGATATGGCTATGAGTGGACGTAAGGGTCCCGTTTGGATTGATGTACCTGTGGATATTCAGAATAGACAGGTGCCGGAGAAGATGGAAGGTTATTCTGTTGTAGACGAATCACAGAGTGATATTGATTATAATGAGGTAGCTCAGTTGATTAATAAGGCAGAGAAACCATTGATTTTAGCAGGATTTGGTGTAAGAAGTGGACAAGCTACCAATGAATTAAAATTATTGAGTCGAAAAATGCAGGCACCGGTAGTCACATCTCGTGGTGGAATTGACGTGATTGGTTCTGATGATGAATGGTTTGTTGGTCGCCCTGGAGCATATGGTGACAGAGCATCCCATTTTGCAATACAACAATGTGATTTGCTACTTATTCTTGGTAGTAGATTATCAGTATCTACCATTGGGTATTATCCACAAAGGTTAGCAGAAAAAGCAACTAAGATTATGGTGGATATTGATGAGAAAGAACTTGCCAAGGAGGATGTTCCTGTAGATTATAAATACAATATCGATGTAAAAACATTTATGTCTAAGTTGTTGGAAATGCTTCCTGAAAAAGTATCTGAAAAACGTAATGCGTGGAAATTACATTGTCAGGAAATGCGTAAACAGTATCCAAATGTAAAAGAAGAATATCAAAAAGAAGTTCCTTTAAACGAATACTGGGTAACGCGTAAAATATCAGAAAAAGCAGATAAAAATGCTAATATTATTGTAGATACGGGAAGTGTATGTAATATTGTATCTCAAAGTTGGAATATAAAAGAGGGGCAAAGATATTTGATATCAGGTGGGTTATCTTGTATGGGCTTTTGGGCTACAGCAATTGGAGCATATCAGAAGGGAAAACAGGTGATTGCAATAACAGGAGACGGAAGTGCCCAGATGAATATTCAGGAGTTGGCAACACTTAAATATAACCGGATACCTGTTAAGCTATTTATTTATAATAATAATGGGTATATGTTGATTAGGCATAATCAACATAATTATATGAATGATCGTTTCTTGGGGGTAGGACCGGATAGTGGATTACAGACCCCTGATTTTTGTAAAGTGGCTGGCGCATATGGGGTAAGAGCAGTAAAAATTACAGAAGAAACTGAGCTTGAAAGTAAGATAGAAGAAGTGTTAAATGCAGAAGAACCTGTTGTGTGTGAGGTAATAGTGCAGGAATTTGCACCCATTATCCCTAGAATTGCTTCCAGGGTGATGCCGGATGGTTCGTTAAAGGCAGCAGAATTTGATGATTTGTATCCCTTCTTAGAACAATAAGATAACATTCATTGCAAAAGTGTATTAAAATAGATATAATACTTTTAGCTCATGAAAGATGCGATGTGCCAGGTAAACATAAAGAGAGGAAAAAAGATGATCTTAAGAGCAAAAACAAAGAATCTGTTTAGTGGAAAAGAATTAACCGATTTGCAGAAAAAAAACAGCAATAAGAACATAGAGGAATTGGAACAGGGACAAAAAATTTTAGAGTCTTATCCAAGGAGACTTGTATTTGAATTAACCAATGCATGTAATTTAAATTGTATTATGTGCGGAAGAAATGCGGCAGACTTTAAACCCACCGTCTTTGATATGGATGTGTTCCGTAGTTTTGAACCTTTAATGGATACTGTAGAGGAAGTTACATTGATGGGGTGGGGAGAGCCTACCATTCATCCGAATTTCATTGAAATGCTGGAGATTATCAATAAACATAGTGCAAGAAAATATTTCTGCACGAATGGAATGAACTTGAAGAAAATTAAAAATGCAATATTTGACTATAATGTAGATGTATTTGCAGTTAGTCTCGATGGTGCAACGGATGAGACAAACAGCAGAATACGTCGTGGATCAAAAATTGACCAGATAACTGAGGATTTAAAGGATATTGTTCGGATGAAAAAGGAGAGAGGTTTAAAGTACCCCTGGATTAATTTTGTTTTCTGCGCAATGCAGTCAAATATCAGGGAACTTCCTGATTTAGTAAGACTTGCTGCGGAAATTGGAATTGAAGAAGTTAAGGTTGTTTATCTTACAGTTTTTGGGGAAGATTTGATGAACGAGTCTTTATGGGGACATGAAGAATTGGTAAAGGGAGTCTTTGAGGAGGCAATTAAAGTTGGAGAAGAACTGGGGATTGTATTAAAGCTACCTCATTATATTGGAGAGGATGAAGCGGGTGATAAGCTTCATAAAGATTGTTTTGTATCTTGGAGAGACTTTTTCCTGGGGTCAGATGGATTTGTGCGTCCTTGCATGTCCACGCCGATTCACTTCTTTGAATATGATAAAAATAAAGACTTTATGGAAATGTGGAATGCACCGGAATATCAAAAATATCGAGAAACTGTAAATGATAGTGAAAAGATGGATAGTCCATGCAGACGTTGCTATCAGTCTTCACATTGCAATTGGAATAAAAAAGAATCATTTATTCAGGTAGGTGAACATTTCTCACCGGATTGGGAAAAATAGAATGAGTAAACTGATTTTATTTTAATAACTTCCCAGAAATGCTGGGAGTTGTTGTAATAATGACATTAATAGGCTTAATTGTAGAAGATGCAGTAAAGATTTACCATTATATTTTATTCGCAGTTGTGCTATTATTAAGTGCATTGGCTAAACCGTCATTTATAGTGGCTCAGTTGTCAAGACAAAAATCTGAGATTTTTATAATGAACTGATATTGTGGATAAGTTACAAGGAACATGGGGAGGATAGTGGAACTCTCCCCTGAACCATTCTATGCTAAGCTACATATGGCAACAGCATTGCCGGATAATAGCATTCAGCCGGTGTCTGATAGTCAAGTGCGGAATGACGTCGCTCAAAGTTGTAGGTATGAATATACTGTCCGATGGCAGCTCTGGCTTCCTTGATATTATTATATTGTGTCAGATAGGCTTCCTCATACTTGAAGCTTCGAAACCAGCGCTCAATCATGATATTGTCCGCCCAGCGGCTTTTTCCATCCATTATACATTTTTAGATGAACGTATATTAGACTTTTATCAATATGCTAAAAAGAAATTACCACATGTAACAACAAGCATATACACGAATGGTTCATTGCTTACGTTAAGTAAATTTATGGAACTTATTAGGCTGGCTCCAGTCATTATGATTAAAATAAAATGTAAAGTTGCGACAAGAGATGTTCCCAATTCTTGCAGATTTAAGCCGTATCTTTACATTTTGCCCAACTTTCCATTTCACGTCTAATGTAAATCTTTGCATTAGATGTGATAATCAGGTTGTATGGTGGCAGTTGTCCAGACAGCCGTTTCATACGGGGAAGCAGGTAATGGCAGGAGGAAGTCTTTTTCTTCTTCAATAAATGCAGTTAACCGGCTTCCTTTCTTTTTCTGGAAAGGTTTTGCGTTGAACTCCTCCAGTTTTTTACGAATTGCTTTGTTGAGCTCATCAAAAGTGAAAAATTTTCGATTCCTGAGTGCCGCAAGAATCCATGTTTCAAGCACCCTTACAGTACCTTCTGCATTGGGTTTGTCCTTTGGTTTTACCGGTCTGGCAGGATGCTTTATTTAATTTACTTCATTTAGGCAAAGAAATAAGGTCAGTGAAGTCCTTTATTAATGTAACAACAGATGAAACAGTATAAAAAATAAGCAATGTTTTAAAGAGGTGGAAAGAGAGATAGACTTCTAATGAAAAGAAAAGCAACTATAATCATTTTGGAAATTATTATACTGATTATGGTATTGGGTAGTATAGGGTTATGTAAAAGTTGGGAAAGAAAGAATGCACAAGATACGCTTCAAATACTTATTGTGGGAGACTCTATCAGTGAAGGAGCTGGTGCAAGTGATCCTGCATTTAAATGGTATAAATATCTGGCGCCATATGTTGAAGAACAGTATGGAAAAGAGTTAGAGATTACAAATGTATCCATGGGAGGAAATACAAGTTACGCGGGTTATGTTAGGATTATGCAATTGAATCAATCCCCCTCATATGATTTGGTTATAGTTTGCTTTGGTGAGAATGATGCTGAGGAAACTTTTGCAACATATTATGAGCAACTATTGCAGACAATTGTAAATAAATGGTGCAATTGCACAATAATTACTATACTGGAGAGCTCTCAGAGAGGATATACTCCTAAAATTCGGGATATTCAATCATTAAGCTTAAAATACCAGACACATATAGCGGATACAATTGCAGCTTTTAAAAATAGTGGAATGACATATGAAGAACTATGTGAAGACGGAACGCATCCTAATGATGAAGGACAAAAGGTTTATTTTAATGAAATAGTTAGGGTGCTTGATGAAATATACTTAAAGTCGGATACACATGAAATAAAACGCTTGTCTGAATCAGCATATGGTAAAGAAATATCAGACGTTTCACCATTTTGTTATTATTCGAGAGAGGAATTCGAAGAGATATCTCCACTCGAATGGAAAATTGCTATTACAGAAGATACAAATCGTATAGGAATTGACTATAATAGAATTCCTGGTGAACAGGCAATTGAAGTATTTTCAGATATAAATGAGATATGGTGCTATCAATATAATTGGAATTACACTTTTGAACAACGCCATATAGAGGTTATTAATAGCGAAAAGCAATACCTGAATGAACTCATAATTTGTTTTTCATCAGAAGAGCAATTGGAAAATTTTAATGGCATAATTGTAGAATAATTTCTAAGCTAATATCCATATGTGTTTATTGTAAAATAAAATGCTTGCAAAAAACACATATGGAAAATATAGTAAATAATGTAGAGAATAGATGCTTTTATTCTTTAGAAAGGGCGAACTGATTTTATGAGGACTATGAATCATAAGATAATAGCAGAAATCTTGACAATAGCATTATGGATTGGCTTGGTAACGATATTTTTTTTCTTGTTTTTCAAGTATGGTTCTATTTCATTTGAACAAAATGATGATATGTTTATTAGCACGATTCCCAGTGGTATCTATGGTCAGCATTATATTTATACTTGTCATAGTAACATATTACAGGGAATTTTTCTGGCGGGGTTATCTAAGTTCTTTCCTGTTTGTAATTGGACAATAATGTTATATATAGCATACATTTATATTTCCTATATTGGAATTGGTGTATGGGCGGTTAAAATAAAAGGGGGATTGATAGGAAGTTGCTTAGTCGCTTTGTTTTTCTTGGTAACATATGAATCTTTACTTCACAATATGAATTTTTCTAAGACCAGCGGAGTATTAATGAGCGTGGGAGTAGTGATTTTTACTCATTACACTAAGAAAATATTTGAAAAGAAAAGCATTATATTTCTTTTGATTTCCGGAAGTATGATATTTGCGGGAAGCTTGGTGAGAAGAGACAGTATCATAGCATTTATGCCATTTTTGCTGATATTGATCATAGCCACAACTTTACAGTGTAACAGCAAAGTGATTAGAGTGACGAAAAATGTTCTTCCTTGGTTGGTACTGATATTGTTTATCATAACAGCTTGGATAGTTGATTCAATGGCATACAGGGTTAATGACAGATGGAGAGATTATAAAGAGTTTAATGGTGTAAGGATCAATTTAGATGATTATGGAATGTTAGATTATGAGACCTATCAGGAGATATATGCGGGAATAGGATGGGATTCTACAGATGTCAGGTTGTTATCAACTTGGCATTCAGCAGATAGTGAGGTGTTTAGTAAGGAAAATTTGCAGGAGATCATTCGGAATAAACCCGAAAGAGAATACTCAATTGAAAATATAAGGCAAAGTTTGGAAGAAACCTATCAGAATATAATTAAAAACAATTATATGTTTAGCATTATTTTAGTATTGACACTGGTATGTGGATTAGCTAATCCTAAGAAATTATTACTATTAATTCCTAATTTCTTAGTGTTGGTTGCGGAATTGTTTTACTTAGTTTTTAACGGAAGATATCCAGAACGTGCAACGGTGTTGATTCTTATGTATGCGTTTAGTGTAATAATTTTTGCGTTTCCTAAAAGCGGAGAATGTAAAAAAGTAAAGAATATTTTGATAGCAGCAATATTGCTTATTTTGGTTGCAGGTGGAGTACATAGTAATGATGTTAGCAAAATAATAGTAGAAAACAACACAAACGAGTATACTTATAAGGAAGAATACCGGAAATTTTTGTCCGAGATATCCAAAAAACAGGAAAATCTCTATGTGTGGGATATTTTTGCAATAGAAAGAGTACTGAAAGGAGCATATACGCCATATGAAGCATTTGACCAGGGAGTGCTTAGTAACTCAGTATACACGGGTGGATGGTTTGTAAATACTCCGATTATGGCGAATAATGCAGAACGATTTGGAGAAAAGAATAATCCGTATAAGTTGTTAGCGGATTCACAGAATGTCTTTTGGGTAGCACTTGTCGGCACAGATACCAATGATACTTTGTCATATATCCGCAGACATTATAATGATAAGGCTCAAATTAGGTGCATAGCAGAACTGAATGAGATAGCAATATACAGTTTTGTGGAGGAGTAAGGAAGAGAATATGTTAAAGAATTTGAAACTGCAGGGGATTTATACGAAAATCTTTATTTCACTATTTTTATTTAGTTTTTTTTATGTTTTGCCAATTATATTATTTAATACCTGCTTTAATGACGATTTGGGAATCACGTTATATGGTGCAACCGGATTAAATGGAGATGGAAGACCGTTGGGGCAAATGCTAAGTGATTTGTTGTCGGGAGGAGGAATTACTGCCGATATTGGTCCATTACCATTGTTGTGCTCTATCCTGATTTTATCCTATTCACTAGTACTTTATGCGAAGGAAAATATTTCTTTTTCAGAAGATAACATTCTTTTAAGTTGTGTTTTACTGACGATTCTTACTAATCCATTGGGGATGTCCATCTTGTTTTATCGAACAGGGGGATTTGTCATGATTGTTGCATTGAGTATTCCATTTTTGCTATTTTCTTTCAATGATGAAATTGCTGCGTGGGTAATAGGGATTGCAGCGTTTGTTTCAGGAATAGCAATTATGTCATTATATCAGGCCGCATTGGGGATGTGTCTTGTTTTAGTTTGTATTAATGTTATCTTATTGTTGTTACAAGGTAAAAATAGAATAAAAAATGATGTCATTAGGTTAATTGGATTGTTTCTGGGCGTGATTGTATACATGGTTTTTATTATGCCACGATACATTGATCCAGAAGGATGGAGGCATGAAGCGGCAAAAACAGTGTCGGGAATCAGTTTAGAAACAATAAAGACGTTTTTGCTAAATATATGGAATAGTATGTTTTATATTATAGGATATCTGAATGGACTATCCGTAGTAAGTAAGATATTTTTAGGATTATTTGTCATTACAGCGTGGGGATATTCTTTGTATTTGGGATATTCCAAAACAAAAAAGAGCAAGAAAATATGCATTTTGACAATTGTTATATTGACTATTGCTCCATGTGTAACAATGGTAGTATCTTATCTTCCGTTGACAATTTTAAGTTCTTTAAATATTAAGTGCAGAATATTTATAGCACTTGGTGGAACATTGCTTTATCTTGGTATATTTTTGCTTGAATTCTCTAGAAATAGTAAGGTGATAATAGCTGTCATTCTTTCAGGATATTTACTTAGTCAATTCTCATGCATGTATTCCTATGCAAATATCGTAAAGAATGAGGCAGAATATGAAAAATATCTGGCATATTCTATTGCGCACGATATTGAAACAATTAATACAGAGAATGAGTATCAATCATTTTCCTTTGCGGGAGCTGTACCAAGGTCAAAAAAGTATGAATTAATAAGACAAAAATACAGTTTTTATGATGAAATTGTTCCAAGATATTTTTATAATGATTCTTGGATAGGTGCAGCATGGCTGTTACCGTACTTGCAGAATATTGGTAACGAGGGGCTTAGTGAGGATGATCAGAAAATAGTAGATAATAGTGAACCAATTTTAAATAATTCAACTTATTCCTGTTATGTGAATGCGGATAAAATAATTATTGCCTTTCGTTGGTAGGTGGAAGTGCATTGATTCCATATTTAGCAGCACTGATGATTCGTACAGGATTGCTGCGGATTATGAATTTATGATACGTTTCTTGAAAGACCGGGAGAACAGGCTGGTATATCTGCCCAAAACAATTATTGAAATGTATTATGGGGGAACGAGTACATCTGATTTGGGAAGCTACTGGCTTTCCTTGAAGGAAGGATACAGGGCACTCAAAGTGAATAAAGTACATGGTGCCTTATGG
>Ga0129314_1000744_pt1 | contig 29840 bp, 23 predicted proteins | sample O1111metagenome_FD_94431 | JGI IMG/M metagenome (GOLD analysis project Ga0129314, IMG submission 94431) | Orangutan individual fecal microbial communities from fecal samples from Wisconsin, USA - O1111 metagenome | ecosystem: Host-associated > Mammals > Digestive system > Large intestine > Fecal... | reverse complement strand
GATATTGCCTGATGATCTTTACTTTTTCTTCCGCACTCTTTTTCTGTTTCCTGGACATACAAATGCTCCCTCCATGATGACAGTGTTTTATTTCACTGTCTCTCATAGAGGGAGCATATCAGATTTCCGGCTGCTTTGCTATGTATTTATTTACTTTGCCAGGTAGATTGCCTTGCAGGCCAGCATGGTCTCGTAGCAGTCCAGCTTGGAAACCAGTTCCAGGGGAGCGTGCATGCTCAGAACGGGCACGCCTGCATCTACGGTGACAATGTTGCGGTTTGCCATGTAGCAGGCAACGGTGCCGCCGCCGCCCTGATCCACCTTGCCCAGGGTGGCGATCTGCCAGATCACGTCGGCATTGTCCAGGGTGGTGCGGACATGGCCCATGGCCTCGGCGGAAGCATCGCTGGCGCCGCCCTTGCCCCGGGAGCCGGTGTACTTGCAGATGGCAACGCCGTGGTTCAGCTGGCTGTTGTTCCGCTTGTCGCAGGTCTCTGCCCAATTGGGATCAAAGGCGTTGGAAACGTCGGCGGACAGGCAGAAGGAGTTGGCCAGGCAGTCAGCCAGCTTCACGCCCTGTGCATCACACAGGCCGCCCAGGAAGTGCTCGAAGTACTGGCTCTGCATACCGGAAATACCCATGGAACCAACTTCCTCACGGTCTGCCAGAATGCAGACAGCGGTCTTCTCGGTTTCCTCCAGGGCAAACAGGCTCTCCAGCTCTGCATAGGCGCAGACCCGGTCGTCATGGCCGTAGGCGCTGATCAGGCTGCGGTCCAGGCCCACCTCACGGCACTTGCCGGCAGGAACCATGGTCAGCTCAGCGGACAGGAAATCGGACTCGATGATGCCGTACTTCTCGTTCAGCAGCTGCATGATGTGCAGCTTCACCAGATCGTTGCCCTCGCCCTCCAGAGGCTCGGTGCCCATGATCACGTTCAGCTGCTCGCCTTCGATGACCTTGGAAGCGGTCTTCTGCATCTGATCTCCTGCCAGATGGATCAGCAGGTCGGAGACCATCAGCACGGGATCGTTGTCATCCTCACCGATGGTGATGGTGACAACAGCGCCGTCCTTGCGGTACACAACACCGTGGATGGCCAGGGGCACGGTGGGCCACTGGTACTTCTTGATGCCGCCGTAGTAGTGGGTCTTCAGGTAGGCGATCTCGGTGTCCTCATACAGGGGGTTGGGCTTGATATCCATACGGGGGGAGTCCACATGGGCGGCGCAGATATTGGCACCTTCGCGCAGGGACTTCTTACCCACCACAGCCAGGGCAATGGCCTTGCCCCGGTTGTTGTAGTAAATCTTATCGCCGGGGTTTGCTGCCATGCCGGGGGTGAAGGGCTTGAAGCCCCGCTTCTCGGCCTCGGCTACTGCCCAAGTGGTGGCCTCACGCTCGGTCTTGCAGGCATCCATGAAAGCCATGTAGCGCTTGGCGTAGGCTTCCATCTCTGCCCGCTGACCTTCCTTCAGCCGGGTAAAGCCGTTCTTCGGGGAAGCCAGCAGGGTCTCCCGGAGTGTTTCTGTATTCATCGGTAATTCCTCCATAACAATCGTATTATGCAGAATATCTGCTGATTCTATTATACCGCGACTGCGGAAAAAGGCAAGGCATTTTTCCTGAAACTGCTGCCGGTTTCCATCATTTTCCAAGGTGCAGTCGCAGTTTTCCCGGAACCACCGGCCGTCATGCTGGGCGCGGATCCGGGCAAGGGCATATTCCCGACAGATCCCGTCCCGCTCCATGAGCCGGGCAATGCGCATTTCCTCCGGGGCGGTGACGGCAACGGTCAGGTCGCACAGCTCTGCCAGGCCCCCTTCAAACAGGCCGATGGCATCAATGGCTGCCAGCTCCGGCCCTTCTGCCAGCTTGCGCAGCACCGCCTGACGAACGGCGGCGTGGGTGATGCGGTTGAGATCCAGCAGGGCCTTCTCATCGGCAAAGACCACAGCCCCCAGCTTTTTCCGCTGGAGCCGTCCATCCGCCACCACACCGGGAAACCGCTGGGCAATGGCCGCCAGCAGGGTCGGATCCGTTTCCAAAAGGCCGTGGTAGATGGCATCGCAGTCCAGCACCATGGCCCCCCGCTGCCGCAGAAGCTCCAGAAGGGTGGTCTTTCCGCAGCCGGTGCCCCCGGTGATGCCCAGGATCATGCTTCCGCCTCCGCATCCACGATGTGGAAGGCAGCGGCCTTTTTCAGCCGGTTCTGAACAGCGTAGGCAACGCCGCCGCCCACCGGGCACCGGGCGTAGACCTGGTGGATGCTGGGGTCATCCAGCTCCCGCAGGGCGGCAAACAGACCGGCGGACAGGGTATTCACATCCCCCTCCTGTCCGTAAGCCAGAGGGGAACAGCCTGCATACAGGGGAAGCTCCTCTTCAAAGCACAGCACCCGGTCTCCGGGCTGGAAATGGGCATGGATATATTCCGCCGCCTTTTCCCGGGAGCCGGAGACAATGACCACCGGCTCTGCCGGGGCATAATGGCGGTATTTCATGCCGGGAGCCTTCACCACGGCATCCTTGTCAATCTGGGCGGTAACTGCCTTGTCGATTACCAGATCTCCCAGCACCGCCAAGAGGGCCTCCGGGGTGATCCCGCCGGGGCGAAGCAGCCGGGGGCGTTCCTCCGTCAGATCCACAATGGTGGATTCCACCCCCACCCGGCAGGGGCCGCCGTCCACCACGGCAGCGATCCGGCCGTTGTGGTCGTGCATCACATGCTGGGCAGTGGTGGTGGAGGGCTTTCCGGAAATGTTTGCCGAGGGTGCGGCAATGGGAACGCCGGACAGACGGATGATCTGCCGGGTCACTCCATTGTCCGGGCAGCGCACCGCCACGGTGCTCAGTCCGCCGGTGGTGCGCCGGGGGACGCAGTCTCTGGCAGGCAGAACCATGGTCAGGGGGCCTGGCCAGAATTTTTCCGCCAGGGTATAGGCCGTCTGGGGAATGTTCCGGCAGAACTGTTCCATTTCCTCCGGCTGGCTGATGTGCAGAATCAGGGGGTTGTCCTGGGGACGACCCTTGGCGGCAAAGATCCGGGCAACGGCATCCTCGTCCAGGCCGTTGGCGCCCAGGCCGTAAACGGTCTCCGTGGGGATGGCCACCAGCTGTCCGGCACGGATCAGGCTTGCGGCGATCTCCGGGGTTTTGGGATCCTCCGCAGAAAGAAGCAGGGTTTCCATTCTAACACCTCCAAAAAGGGAAATGGGGCAGCTGCCTGCTTTGCAGCTGCCCCAATGGGTCACAGAATTACACGGTGGGCTGATTGGCTGCCTCGATGATCTTGACGAACTTTTCGGGAACCAGGGAAGCGCCGCCGATCAGGCCGCCGTCGATGTCGGGCTGAGCCAGCAGCTCGAAAGCGTTCTTTTCGTTCATGGAGCCGCCGTACAGGATGGAGATGGCACGGGCGTTCTTGGAGCTGTACAGCTTGCGAACCACGGTACGGATCATCTCGCAGACTTCCTCAGCCTGCTCGGGGGTAGCGGTCAGGCCGGTGCCGATGGCCCAGATGGGCTCGTAGGCAATGATGACCTTGCGGACCTTGTCCTCGGGAACATTCTTCAGGCCCAGCTTGATCTGCATGGTGATCCACTCGGCGGTGATGCCGTTCTCACGCTGCTCCAGGGTCTCGCCGCAGCACAGGATGGGGGTCAGGCCGGCGTTCAGAGCAGCCAGAACCTTGGCGTTGATGTCAGCGTCGGTCTCGCCCATGGCGCGGCGCTCGGAGTGGCCGATGATGACGTACTTGCAGCCGGCATCGGTCAGCATATTGGTAGCAATTTCGCCGGTGTAAGCACCGCTGGCATTGGCATTGCAGTTTTCAGCGCCGATGCCCACACGGGTCTCCCGCATGGTGCGAACAGCAGTGGGGATGCAGACAGCGGGAACGCACAGAGCCACATCGCACCAGCGGCCCTTGGGCATGATAGCCTTCAGCTGGGTCATAAACTCCTTGGTCTCGGAGGGGGTCTTGTTCATCTTCCAGTTACCGGCGATGACGGTCTTACGATATTTTCTGTTCATGTTTCCTTTTCTCCTTTTATCACAACATCAATGCCCTGTGGGCCGATGCGAATTTACGAATTCAGGCTCCCAAATCGGAGCGGTTTTCAGATGGTTTTCGGGGGTACAGAGGCCGGCGCACCGGCCTCTGTATTTGGTTTACGAAAATGCGGTCAAATCGCAATGGGGTTACTTTGCAGTGTTGCCTATATAGAAGTTATTTGTCTTCCAGGCAAGCGATGCCGGGCAGCTCCAGGCCTTCCAGGAATTCCAGGGAAGCGCCGCCGCCGGTGGAAATGTGGGTGATCTTATCGGCAAAGCCCAGCTGCTCGCAGGCTGCTGCGGAGTCGCCGCCGCCAACGATGGTCACAGCGTCGCTGTCAGCCAGAGCCTGTGCAACGGCGATGGTGCCCTTTGCCAGGGTGGGGTTCTCAAACACGCCCATGGGGCCGTTCCAGACAACGGTCTTGGCGTTCTTCACAGCCTCAGCAAACAGAGCCCGGCTCTTTTCACCGATATCCAGGCCCATCTTGTCAGCGGGGATGGCATCGGCAGCCACAGTCTCCACAGCGATCTGGCCGTCAATGGGGTCAGGGAATGCAGCGGCAACCACGGTGTCCACAGGCAGCAGGAGCTTTACGCCCTTGGCCTCAGCCTTGTCCATCATTTCCTTGCAGTAGTCGATCTTCTCATCGTCCACCAGGCTCTTGCCGATGCTGTAGCCCTTGGCAGCCAGGAAGGTAAAGGCCATGCCGCCGCCAATGATCAGGGTATCCACCTTTTCCAGCAGATTGTTGATCACATTCAGCTTGTCGGAAACCTTTGCGCCGCCCAGAATGGCAACGAAGGGACGCTCGGGGTTGGCCAGGGCCTTGCCCATAATGGAAACTTCCTTCTGAACCAGGAAGCCGCAGACAGCGGGCAGATAGTCTGCCACACCGGCGGTGGAGGAGTGGGCACGGTGCGCGGTGCCGAAAGCATCATTTACAAAAATATCGGCAAGACTTGCCAGAGCCTTGCTCAGCTCAGGATCATTCTTGGTCTCGCCCTTGATGTAGCGGGTGTTCTCCAGGAGCATCACATCGCCGTCCTTCAGGGCGGCAGCCTTGGCCTTGGCATCCTCGCCTGCCACGTCGGCAGCCATGATGACCTGCTTGCCCAGCAGCTCTGTCAGGCGGTCAGCAACCACCTTCAGGCTCAGCTCGGGCTTCCACTCGCCCTTGGGCTTGCCCATGTGGGAGCAGAGAATGACCTTTGCACCGTGGTCAATGAGGTACTGGATGGTGGGCAGCGCTGCAACGATACGCTTATCAGAGGTGATCTTGCCGTTCTTCGTGGGAACATTGAAGTCACAGCGGCACAGCACCCGCTTGCCGGAAACGTCGATGTCCTCGATAGACTTCTTGTTGTAGTTCATGGTGATTTCCTCCATCATTTTGCGGGATCTCTCCCGATTTTTTTCTGAAAGACCTAAACCGAAAGACGCATCTTTCCAAAATCCTGCAATCCGGGGTAATCCAGCTGGCGCAGGGCCTCATACACGGTGATGGCCACGGCGTTGCTCAGATTCAGACTCCGGGCATCGCTGCGCATGGGGATCCGGACACAGCTGTCATAGTGCTCTGCCAGAAAATCCTCCGGAAGGCCCTTTGTCTCCTTACCAAAGAACAGGTAGCAGCCGTCGTGGTAACTGGCCTGGGTCAGACCCCGGGGGGCCTTAGTGGATAAGCACCACATTTCCCGGACGTCATTTTTGGAAAAGAAGTCATCCAGATTCTCATAATCCAGAACTTCCACCATGTTCCAGTAGTCCAGGCCCGCACGGCGGACCGCCTTTTCGGAGATATCAAAGCCCAGCGGGCGGATCAAATGCAGCCGACAGCCGGTGGCGGCACAGGTTCTGGCAATGTTGCCGCAGTTCTGGGGAATTTCAGGCTCCACCAGTACAATGTTCAGCATTTCTTTCACCTCAGAATCAGATATGCCCCACAAGGATTTCGGGAATTCTGCTTGAAACCTATTGTAAGACAATCCCGGAATAAAATCAATCTGTAAATGAGATTTTTTCAGACTTTTTTATACAATCCACATAAAATCCAAACGCAGGAGCAGAAATTTGTGTATTATGTAAAAAGGGGGATAACCCCCGGAAAACGGCAAAAACGGAATATGTGCATAACAAACGCACCGCCCGGAGACGGTGCGTTTGAAATTCTATTTTGCGTTGGGTTTTGGAACTGTTTAGCCCACTGCCAGCTGGAGCTGACCGTCGCTGCCGTACCAGCTGCCGCCGGCTGCTTTAATGACATTGCCGTCGCTGAGAGTGACCTCCAGCCACAGATCCAGCTGGCCGTCCTGCTCCATGGCAGGCATGTGGAAGGACACGCCGGAGAGGGCGGCTTCAAAGCTGCCGATGCCTTCCCCTGCGCTCAGGGTCACGTCCTTGCGCTCTGTCTCCTGGTCGTTCAGCTTCAGCACCAGGGCTGCACTGGAAACCGTGGGAGCCGTGCCGCCGGCGGTCAGCCGGGGCATCTGCGCCTGGATATAGCCGGACTGGATGGTCAGGGTGCTGTCATCAGCCTGCCAGTCTTCCACCACCATATTGCAATAGGCGCTGACACTGGAACCCAGGTAGACCAGGGTTTCATCGGATACGTTATGGGAGGAGTTCAGCTCCACCTCGCTGGTGGAACCATCGGCGGCAGTCAGGACACAGTAGTAGCCATAGCCGTCGGCGGCGCTCAGCTCCACAGAGCCGGTGTAGTAGGTGCCGTCCCAGTTGCAGTTGGTGCCCTCAGCCTCCAGATCGCCCATACGAACACTCAGGGCAGCCTTCTGGCCCTCTTCATAGCTGACAGGCTCTGCCTTGAAAGTCACAGTGGCGCCGTTGCCGTCGCTCCAAACCTGGGCGTCCAGCTTCCAGCTCTTCAGCACCGTCTGGGCCTGCACGGCGGGATGCTGGTTGGTCAGCTCTGCGATCTGGGCCTTCAGCTCGGCATTTTCCGCCTTCAGCAGCTCCACCTGCTTGGCTAAATCCTCGCTGTCCTTGGCGCCGCAGCCTGTGGTAAGCACCAGCATGGAGGCGATCATCAGGATCAGCAGCATGGTGGTGAGAATCTTCTTATTCATATGTAACATCCTCCCTTTATCGGATACGGGAAGCCCGGATACGGTCATGGTCGATCGCTCCAAATCATCCTGAGGTCATTATACCGTAGCTTTCCTCTGTTTGCAACCGCTTCCGGAGGAAATTCAGAAAATTTACAAAAATATTAAGAATTGTGTCCCAGCCTGTCTTTGGGGCATAGTCTGCCGGTTTCCGGCGCATACTGGCTGTGAGGTGAAGCACCATGTGTCAGAAAGATCGTCAGGAAGAAAAAAAGCCCCCTGCCTGGGAGGTCTCCGATCCCAAGCCCCCGGTGATCCAATCCGGCCATCTGGAGGGAAAGAAAAACCATCTTTCCCATTGACAATCCGGCTCCGGGCGGTTATAATGGCCAGGCAATTCAATAGGACAGTTCGTAACCATCCTGTCGGTAAATAAAACTAGGATTTTTGGATGGGCGTTTTTACGCCCATTTTTTGTTTGCTTGACAATGGGTGCGCACTGCACCCATTTCTTATTTTTAAGGAGGATCCCCCATGAATCACCGCCACACCCGTCAGCTGGTCTACGCTGCCATTATCGCCGCCCTGTATGCTGTACTGACCCACATGCAGAATCTGCTGCTCCCCGGCTCCGCCACCTGGGCCATTCAGATGCGCCTGAGCGAGGTGCTCTGCGTGCTGTCCTTCTTCACCCCCGCCGCCATCCCCGGTCTGACCCTGGGCTGCCTGCTGTTCAATATCACCTACGCCGCCGCCCTGCCTCTGGACTGGGTGGTAGGCTCCCTGGCCACCCTGCTGGCTGCCCAGGCCATGTGGCTGCTGCGCAGCCGGAAGGTCTTCGGCATTCCCCTTTGGGGGCTTCTGATGCCCGCCCTGACCAACGCCATTCTGGTGGGCTGGGAGCTGACGGTGTACATCGGCGGCGGCTTCTGGATCAACGCCCTGTATGTTGCCATCGGTGAGGCTGCCGTGCTGCTGATCCCCGGCACCGCCCTGTACCTGGCCATCACCAAGCGGGGCCTGGACAAGCGGCTCTTTGCCAACATTTGATTTTTCCCCTCCCGGGTCGTTCTTCCATAGCCCGGGCTTTCCTTTCAAACACCTTCCGGCGTATCCTGCTTCCTGGGATGCGCCGGAAGGCTTTTTTCTGTCCCGGCCGCCGCCCGGACAACCTTGGCAAGATCCACATGAAAATTTGTGAAAAAAGGTCAGAAATTGTTTACTTGAGAATTGACGGGTTTCTTGCATTATGATATAATGTGTTCGTAAAAATGACAAACCCTTATGACTGACGGATAAGTGGAGCACCACACGGAGTAAGGGCATAGCGTTTTCGCCGACCGTCTGGGCACACTTATACCAAGCTATGGCTGTGGTATTCGTGCGCCCTTTTTTGTTGTCTAAAGGAGGAACCCCGTTGAAAAAAGTAGGAATCGTCATGGGCAGCGACAGTGATCTTCCCATCCTGCGCAAAACCATGGATACCCTGAACGCACTGGAAATCCCCTTTGCGTGTCATGTGTATTCCGCCCACCGCACCCCGGAGGAAGCCCGGGACTTCGCCCGCAATGCCCGATCCGACGGCTACGGCGTGATCGTCGCCGCTGCCGGTATGGCCGCACACCTGGCCGGCGCCATCGCCGCCAACACCACCCTGCCTGTCATCGGCATCCCCTGCAAGGGCCCCTGCTTTGACGGCATGGATGCCCTGCTGTCCACCGTTATGATGCCCTCCGGCATCCCGGTTGCCACCGTTGCCGTCAACGGCGGTGTGAACGCCGCCCTGCTGGCTGCCCAGATCCTGGCTGTGGAGGATCACACCCTGGCCCGGAAGCTGGATGCCAAGCGCATCAGCGACAGCGCCAAGGTACTGGAAAAGGATGCCGCCCTCCAGGCCGAGCTGAACCCCTAATTCGTATTCACCATAAAACATTCCATATAAACATTTTTTCACTAAGAGAAAGAGGTACTAACCATGGAAAATCTCAAGCTGCTGTACACCGGTAAGACCAAGAATGTTTACGCCCTGCCCAACGGCAACTGCCTGCTGAAGTTCAAGGACGACTGCACCGGCAAGGACGGTGTGTTCGATCCCGGCGAGAACTCCGTCGGTCTGACCATTGAAGGTGTGGGCGATGTGAACCTGCGCATGAGCATCTACTTCTTCGAGAAGATCAATGCCGCCGGTATCCGCACCCATTACGTCAGCGCCAACCTGGACGACACCACCATGGAAGTGCTGCCCGCCAAGGTTTTCGGCAAGGGTCTGGAAGTCATCTGCCGTTACAAGGCCGTGGGCTCCTTCTACCGCCGCTACTCCGACTACTGCACCCTGGGTCAGGATCTGCCTGCCTATGTGGAGACCACCTTTAAGAACGATGCAAAGGGCGATCCCCTGGTCACCAAGGACGGCCTGGTGGATCTGGGCGTGATGACCGCTGAGCAGTACGACTCCCTGAAGGCTCAGACCCAGGCCATCACCAAGATCGTTGCCGATGATCTGAAGACCAAGGGTCTGGATCTGTACGACATCAAGTTCGAGTTCGGCTACGATCCCCAGGGCAAGGTTATGCTGATCGACGAAATCGCCTCCGGTAATATGCGTGTCTACAAGGACGGCGAATATGTGGATCCCATGACTCTGAACAAGCTGTTCTTCGCCTAACTTTTTCATATCAGGGGCGGCAAATCCCTGCCGTCCCTGATTGTTTTTCTCAGAATTACTCTCTAAGGAGGAGATTCCTATGGGTGGCTTCTTCGGAGCTGTGTCCCGCAATAACTGTAAATACGATGTGTTCTTCGGAACCGACTACCACTCCCACCTGGGCACCAAGCGGGGTGGTATGGCTGTTTATGACGCGGAAAAGGGCTTCCAGCGTCAGATCCACAACATTGAAAATACCCCTTTCCGCACCAAATTTGAGGAAGATATGGCCACCATGGACGGCCAGGCCGGTCTGGGCTGTATCTCCGATACCGACCCCCAGCCCCTGCTGGTGCGCAGCCACCTGGGTCTGTTCGCCATCAGCACCGTGGGCATCATCACCAACGCCGAGGATCTGGTGGCCCGGATCTTCTCCGGCCCCGGCCACTACTTCATGGCCCTGTCCTCCGGCAAGGTCAACGCCAATGAGCTGATCGCCGCCCTGATCAACCGCTGCGACAATCTGGTGGACGGCATCCGCTACGCCCAGAGCCTGGTGGAAGGCTCCATCACCATCCTGCTGCTGACCCCCCAGGGCATCATCGCCGCCCGGGACACCCTGGGCCGTCTGCCCATTGTGGTGGGTCAGAAGGAGGATGCCTGCTGCATCGCCATGGAGTCCTTTGCCTGCCAGAAGCTGGGCTACCGCACCTGCTATAATTTGCAGCCCAGCGAGATCGTTCAGATCACCGCCAACGGCTACACCCAGCTGTCCGCTCCCGGTGATAAGATGCGGATCTGCGCCTTCCTGTGGACATACTACGGCTACCCCAACTCCAACTACGAGGGTGTCAACGTAGAGGTTATGCGCTACAACAACGGAAAGATCATGGCCCGGGACGAAATGGAGCGGGGCACCTTCCCCGATGTGGACTATGTGGCCGGTGTGCCCGACTCCGGCGTGCCCCACGCCATTGGCTATGCCAACCAGACCCACAAGCCCTTCGCCCGTCCCTTCGTCAAGTACACCCCCACCTGGTCCCGTTCCTTCACCCCCTCCAATCAGGAGATGCGCAACCTGGTGGCAGAAATGAAGCAGATTCCTGTGCCTGAGCTCATCGAGGGCAAGAAGTTGCTGTTGGTGGATGACTCCATCGTTCGGGGCACCCAGCTGCGGGAGACTGTGGAATTTTTGTACCAGTCCGGTGCCAAGGAAGTCCACATGCGCTCTGCCTGCCCCCCCATTATGTACGCCTGCAAGTATCTGAATTTCTCCCGCTCCAACTCCGACATGGAGCTGCTGACCCGGCGCACCATTCAGCGCCTGGAGGGCGAGGAGGGCCAGAAGCATCTGGAGGAATATGCCGACTGCACCACCCCCCGGGGTCAGTGCATGCTCAACGCCATCTGCAAGGAGATGGGCTTTGACTCCCTGGGCTATCAGAGCCTGGACGGTCTGCTGGAGGCCATTGGCCTCCCCCGCGACAAGGTCTGCACCTACTGCTGGACGGGTAAGGAATAACCAGCCTCTGCCGCCAGGCAAATCTTTTCTTCTGCCCGCCGGAAGCATCTTCCCAGGGCAGCCAAATCAACAGCCAACACCGCGCAATTTCGTCTGCGGATATCCGCGGATCCTTCCCTAATTGCGCGGTGCTGCTATAAAGTTTCATAATGAAAAAAGGAGCTTATACCATGGATCACAAGAATTCCTATTCCGCCAGCTACGCTGCCGCCGGTGTGGACATCACCGCCGGATACCGGGCCGTGGAGCTGATGAAAAAGCACATCAGCCGCACCCGCAATGAGGGCTGCCTGGATGACCTGGGCGGCTTTGGCGGCTGCTTCGGCCTGCCTCTGGCCGGAATGGAGGAGCCGGTTCTGGTCTCCGGCACCGATGGCTGCGGCACCAAGGTCAAGCTGGCCATCCTCATGGACAAGCACGACACCATCGGCATCGACGCCGTGGCCATGTGCGTCAACGACATCATCTGCGTGGGCGCAAAGCCCCTGTTCTTCCTGGACTACATCGCCTGCGGCAAGAACGTTCCGGAAAAGATCGCCGAGATCGTCGGCGGCGTTGCCGAGGGCTGTGTCCAGTCCGGTGCTGCCCTGATCGGCGGCGAAACTGCCGAGCATCCCGGCATGATGCCCGCCGAGGACTACGACCTGGCCGGCTTTGCCGTGGGTATCGTGGATAAGAAGAAGATCCTGGATAACACCCGCATGGCCGCCGGAGACGTGGTCATCGCTCTGCCCTCCACCGGCATTCACTCCAACGGCTTCAGCCTGTGCCGGAAGGTCTTTGACATCGACAACAACAACCCTGAACTGTACACTGCCAGAGAGGAGCTGGGCGGCAAGTCCATTGCCGAGGCTCTGTTGGTTCCCACCAAGATCTACGTCAAGCCCATTCTGGCGCTGCTGGATCGTGTGGATGTCAAGGGCATCAGCCACATCACCGGCGGCGGCTTCTACGAGAACGTCCCCCGCTCCATCCCCGACGGCCTGTGCGCCAGAATTCGCAAGAGCGACATTCGGGTGCTGCCCATTTTCGATGTGATCGCCAGCTGGGGCAATATCCCTGAGCGGGATATGTACAACACCTACAACATGGGCGTTGGCATGAGCGTGGTGGTTCCCGCCGACCAGGCAGACACCGCACTGGCCTGCCTGAAGGAAAACGGCATTGATGCCTACGTCATCGGCAAGATCGAAGCCGGTGAAGAAAAGGTGATCCTGGAATGAAAAAGAGGATAGCGGTTCTGGTCTCCGGCGGCGGCACCAACCTGCAGGCCCTGCTGGAAGCGGAAGCGGCAGGTAAGATCCCCCACGGCGAGATCGCCATGGTCATCTCCAATAACCCCAACGCCTACGCCCTGGAGCGGGCAAAGAACTTCGGTGTTCCCGCTGCGGTGATCAACAAAAAGGAGCTGGGCTCCCAGGCCGCCTTTGAAGCACAGCTCCAGGCGGTTCTGGAGCGCAACGGCACTGACCTGATCATTCTGGCAGGCTTCATGTGCATCCTGTCCCAGAACTTCACCGCCAAGTGGCCCAAGCGGATCATCAATGTCCACCCCTCCCTGATCCCCAGCTTCTGCGGCGAGGGCTTCTATGGGCTGCGGGTGCACCAGGCCGCTCTGGACTACGGCGTGAAGGTCACCGGCGCCACCGTTCACTTTGTCAATGAAATTCCCGACGGCGGCGAGATCATCGCCCAGAAGGCTGTGGATATTCAGCCCGGAGACACCCCCGAGACCCTGCAGCGCCGGGTCATGGAGCAGGCCGAATGGATCCTGCTGCCCCAGGCTGCCGAAACCGTCTGTGCACAACTGTAAAGGAGAGAGTATATGAACGTCTACGAAATTTCCTCCATGGCCGACCGTCTGGCAGGCAACACCTACCCCGGCCGGGGCATCGTCCTGGGCGTTACCCCTGACGGCAAGCAGGCCGTCGCCGCCTATTTCATCATGGGCCGCTCCGTCAACTCCCGCAACCGCATCTTCTGCCAGGAGCCGGACGGCATCCGCACCCAGGCCCACGATCCTTCCCTGATGAAGGATCCCCATCTGATCATCTACCATCCCGTCCGGGAAGCCGGATGCGGCCTGATCGTCACCAACGGTGACCAGACCGACACCATCTGGGAATACCTGAGCCGGGGCGAAAGCTGGGAAGCCGCCCTGCGCACCCGTCAGTTTGAGGATGACGGCCCCAACTGGACCCCCCGCATCTCCGGCATCCAGGCGAGCGACGGCAGCTACAAAATGTCCATCCTGAAGGCCGCCGATCCTGAGGGCCATCACTGCGCCCGGTTCTTCTGGGAGTACCCCGCCACCGCCGGTCTGGGCCATTTCCTGCACACCTATGTCTGCGACGGAAATCCCGTGATCCCCACCTTCCAGGGGGAGCCGGAGCGGGTGTCCATCCCCGCCGACATTGACGTCTTCACCCAGGAGCTGTGGGAGAACCTCAATGCCGACAATAAGATCTCTCTGTTCGTCCGCTACACCGATCTGGAAACCGGTGCCCATTGCCAGCGCATCATCAACAAACACTGCTGATTTTAGGAGGATATCATGAAGGAATTTGAACTGAAATACGGCTGTAACCCCAACCAGAAGCCTGCCAAGATCTACATGGCTGACGGCAGCGACCTGCCCATCACCATTCTCAACGGCCGTCCCGGCTACATCAACTTTCTGGATGCTTTCAACTCCTGGCAGCTGGTCAAGGAGCTGAAAGAAGCCACCGGCATGGTGGCCGCCACCTCCTTTAAGCATGTCTCCCCCACCTCCGCCGCCGTGGGCAAGCCCCTGAGTCAGGATCTGAAGAAGGCCTGCTTTGTCGATGACGTAGAAGGTCTGGATGAAAATCCCCTGGCCTGCGCCTATGCCCGTGCCAGAGGCACCGACCGGATGTGCTCCTTCGGTGACTGGGTGGCGCTGAGCGACGAGTGCGATGCCATGACCGCCAGCCTGATTGCCCGGGAAGTCTCCGACGGTGTCATTGCCCCCGGCTACACCGAGGAAGCGCTGGCCATTCTGAAGACCAAGCGCAAGGGCAACTACAATGTTGTGGCCATCGACCCCAACTATGTTCCTGCCGAGCAGGAGACCAAGCAGGTCTTCGGCATCACCTTCCAGCAGGGCCGCAACAACTTTAAGATCGGGCCCCAGCTGCTGGAGAACATCGTCACCGAGAACAAGGAGCTGCCTGAGGATGCCAAAATTGACCTGATCGTGGCCCTCATCACCCTGAAATACACCCAGTCCAACTCCGTCTGCTTCGCCTGTGACGGTCAGGCCATCGGTGTAGGCGCAGGTCAGCAGTCCCGGATCCACTGCACCCGGCTGGCCGGCGGCAAGGCCGACACCTGGTTCCTGCGGCAGCATCCCAAGACCCTGGCTCTGCCCTTCCGGGAGGATCTGGGCCGTCCCAACCGGGACAACGTCATTGACGGCTACATCAACGGCAATGAAGAGGATGTCTGCGCCGACGGCATCTGGCAGAACTACTTCACCCGTCAGCCCGAATCTCTGACCCAGGAGGACAAGCGTCAGTGGCTGTCCACCCGCCAGAATGTGGCTCTGGGCTCCGATGCCTTCTTCCCCTTCTCCGACAACATCAAGCGGGCCTACGCCTCCGGCGTGAAGTACATCGCCGAGCCCGGCGGCTCCATCCGGGATGATCTGGTCATCGAGGAGTGCAACAAGCACGGCATCGTCATGGCCTTCACCGGTATGCGTCTGTTCCATCACTAAGGAAAATCTGCATGGATCCGGGGGGATCCATGGAGGATCCCCCGGCCTTAGCGTTCCTTGACGAAGCTTAGGAAACTCTGAATAAATCGTCTGCGGCTGAACGGCGGATCTTTTGCTCCCAGACTACGGTTCAAAAAACGGGAAATATAGCGCAGCCGTTGCCAGCGCAAGCTGGCTTACGGATGCGGCATACTCCTTGCGAGTACATACAGTATTCCCTCGTTTTCTGAACCTTGTCTGAAAACAAAATCTCTCGCTCCCAGCTCTTGCCGATTTCATCAGAGCTTCCCTTATCCGACACCATTGATGCAATTAGGAGTTTAAATTATGAAGCTTTTAGTCGTTGGCGGAGGCGGCCGTGAACACGCCATCATCAAAAGTCTGAAAAAGAATCCCACCGTGGAAACCATCTTTGCCTGCCCCGGCAACGGCGGCATGGTGGATGACGCCGTATGCACCGGCATCGGCGCCACGGATCTTGATGAAATCGTAGCCTTTGCCGTGGAAAACGGGGTGGACTACGCTGTGGTAGCTCCCGATGATCCTCTGGTTCTGGGCTGCGTGGATGCACTGACCGAAAAAGGCATCCCCTGCTTCGGCCCCAGAGCCAATGCTGCCATCATTGAAGGCAGCAAGGTCTTCTCCAAAAACCTCATGAAGAAGTACGGCATCCCCACCGCTCAGTATGCGGTGTTTTCCGATCTGGATGCTGCCCTTGCCTATCTGGACACCGCTCCCATCCCCACAGTCATCAAGGCCGACGGCCTGGCTCTGGGCAAGGGTGTTATCATCGCCCAGACCCGGGAAGAGGCCAGGGAGGCTGTCCGGGACATGATCGCCGGCGGCCGCTTCGGCAAGTCCGGCAGCACCGTGGTCATTGAGGAATTCCTCACCGGCCCCGAGGTCTCCGTTCTGGCCTTCACCGACGGCAAGGTGGTCAAGCCCATGGTCTCCTCCATGGATCACAAGCGGGCCGGAGACGGCGATACCGGTCTGAATACCGGCGGTATGGGCACCATCGCTCCCAACCCCTACTACACCGCCGACATTGCCAAGGTCTGCATGGATACCATTTTCCTGCCCACCATCCAGGCCATGAACGCCGAGGGCCGCAGCTTCCAGGGCTGCCTGTACTTTGGCCTGATGCTCACCCCCGACGGCCCCAAGGTCATTGAGTACAACTGCCGCTTCGGCGATCCGGAGACCCAGGTGGTGCTGCCCCTGCTGGAAAGCGACCTGCTGACGGTAATGCAGGCCACCACCAACGGCACCCTGGCTGACACCGAAGTGAAATTTGCCGACGGATGCGCCTGCTGCGTGATCTGGGCCTCCTCCGGCTATCCCCAGTCCTACAAGAAGGGCTTTGAAATCACCATGACCCCGGAAGCCGCTGCCCACACCTTTGTTGCCGGCGGCAAGCTGGAAGATGGTAAGCTGCTGACCTCCGGTGGCCGGGTCACCGGCACCACCGCCGTGGCAGACACCCTGGAGCAGGCCATCCGGGAAGCCTACCGCATCAGCGACGGCGTTCACTTTGAAGGCGCATACCGCCGCAGCGATATTGGACAGCGTGCTATGCAGGCGCTGAAATAGAAGATAGAAATCAGGAGGAATTTTCCGTGGTTTATCGCGTATTTGTAGAAAAGAAAGAGGGCCTTGCCAACGAGGCCATGGGTCTTCTGAACGAGGCAAAGCACCTTCTGGGCATGGATAATCTTCAGGCTCTGCGGCTGTTCAACCGTTATGATGCCGAGAAGATCAGCCGGGAGCTGTTTGATGCTTCCGTCCGCACCGTTTTCTCCGAGCCCCAGCTGGACAATGTCTATGACAGCCTCCAGCTGCCCGGTGCTTATGTGTTTGCCGTGGAGGCTCTGCCCGGTCAGTTTGATATGCGGGCCGACTCCGCCGCCCAGTGCATCCAGATCATCTCCCAGGGGGAGCGCCCCCTGATCCGCACCGCCAAGGTCTATGCCCTGTACGGTGATCTGACCCCTGAGCAGATCCGAGAATTCAAGAAGTATGTCATTAACCCCGTGGAGTGCCGGGAAGCGGCTCTGGAGATCCCCGAGACTCTGGCCATTGCCTATGACATCCCCACAGAGGTTGCCACCCTCACCGGCTTTACCAAGCTGGATCGGGCAGGTCTGGATGCCTTCATCCGCCAGTACGGCCTTGCCATGGATCTGGATGACATCACCTTCTGCCAGTCCTACTTTGTAAAGGAAGATCGGGATCCCACCATCACCGAGATCCGCATGATCGACACCTACTGGTCTGACCACTGCCGCCACACCACCTTCGGCACGGTGATTGACAGCGTCACCTTCTGCGATCCCCTGCTGCAAAAGACCTATGACGAGTACATTGCCACCCGCTGCGCCCTAGGCCGGGAGCACAAGCCCATCTGCCTGATGGATCTGGCCACCGTGGCTGTCCGTCACCTGAAGGCCGCCGGAAAGCTCAGCAAGCTGGATGAGTCCGAGGAGATCAACGCCTGCACCGTGAAGATCAACGTCACTGTGGACGGCGTTACCGAGCCCTGGCTGCTGCTGTTTAAGAACGAAACCCACAACCACCCCACCGAGATCGAGCCCTTCGGCGGTGCTGCCACCTGTATCGGCGGTGCCATCCGGGATCCCCTGTCCGGCAGAAGCTATGTCTACGGCGCCATGCGTGTCACCGGCGCTGCCGATCCCCTCAAGAGCGTAGCCGAGACCATCCCCGGCAAGCTGCCCCAGCGGAAGATCGTCACCGGTGCCGCCGCAGGCTACTCCTCCTACGGCAACCAGATTGGCCTCGCCACCGGCATTGTGGATGAAATTTACCATCCCGGCTATGCAGCCAAGCGCATGGAGATCGGCGCAGTCATCGCCGCCGCGCCTGCGGAAAATGTCCGCCGGGAACGCCCCAACCCCGGTGATGTGGTGATCCTGCTGGGCGGCAACACCGGCCGTGACGGCATCGGCGGTGCCACCGGCTCCTCCAAGGCCCACACCGAGCAGTCCGTGGAAACCTGCGGCTCCGAGGTTCAGAAGGGCAACGCCCCTGAGGAGCGGAAGCTCCAGCGGCTGTTCCGCAACGCCGAGGCCTCCCGCCTTATCAAGCGCTGCAATGACTTTGGCGCAGGCGGTGTCTCCGTTGCCATCGGCGAGCTGGCAGACGGCCTGGTGATCGAGCTGGACAAGGTTCCCAAGAAGTACGAGGGTCTGGACGGCACAGAGCTGGCCATTTCCGAATCCCAGGAGCGTATGGCTGTTGTGGTGGAGCCCGGCGATGTGGCTCGGTTCCTGGAGCTGGCCGGTACCGAGAACCTGAATGCCGTTCCCGTTGCCACCGTCACCGAGGAGGCCCGCCTGGTGATGCACTGGAATGGCAAGACCATCTGTGACATCAGCCGGGAATTCCTGAATTCCAACGGCGCAGATAAGCACATTACCGTGTCCCCTGCCGCCCCCAAATGCTACAAAAAGACCGTCACCGGCGACTTTGCCCAGAACTTCATGGCAGTTGCCACCGACCTGAACACCTGCTCCAAGCGGGGCCTGTCCGAGCGGTTTGACTCCACCATCGGCGCCGGAACCGTGCTGATGCCCTTCGGCGGCAAGTACCAGCTGACCCCTGTCCAGGCCATGGTGCAGAAGATTTCCGTAGAAAAGAAGCACACCGATGACTGCTCCTTCATGTCCTTCGGCTACAACCCCTTCATCACCGAAAAGAGCCCCTATCACGGCGCTTATCTGGCTGTGGTGGAATCCGTGTGTAAGCTGATCGCCTCCGGTACTTCCTTTGAAGATACCTACCTGACCTTCCAGGAATACTTTGAGAAGCTGGGCAAGGATCCCCAGCGCTGGGGCAAGCCTCTGGCTGCTCTGCTGGGTGCCTTCAAGGCACAGATGAACCTGGGCATTGCCTCCATCGGCGGCAAGGACTCCATGTCCGGCTCCTTTGAAAAGCTGGATGTGCCCCCCACGCTGGTCTCCTTCGCCGTGACCACCGGCAAGACCCAGGAAGTCGTCTCCCCGGATCTGAAGGCCGCCGGTCACACCCTGTGCCTGCTGGAGACTGCCTACGACGAAAACCATCTGCCGGATACCGCTTCCCTGCTTGCCAACTTCGAGACCGTCACCGCCCTGCTCCGTTCCGGCAAGGCCGTGGCCTGCTACACCCCCGGCATGGGCGGCGTGGCGGAAGCACTGATGAAGATGGGCTTCGGCAACGGTCTGGGTGTTGCCATTGACGATAATGTGTCCATGGATACCCTGTTCGGCTACACCTACGGCGGCTTCGTTCTGGAAATGACCCAAGGAACTGTGGGGCAGGTTCTGGGTGTCACCACCGCCGACGGCAGCTTCCGTTACCATGGTCAGGCGCTGTCCCAGAGCGATGTGCTGAAGGCTTACGAAGACAAGCTGGAAAGTGTCTACACCTGCAATATCCCCACCGCACAGCAAAACATGGAGACCTTCTCCTACGAAACCAGGGAGCGGAAGGCTCCCGCAGTTTCCGTGGCAAAGCCCAAGGTTCTGATCCCCGCCTTCCCCGGCACCAACTGCGAGTTTGACTCTGCCAAGGCTGTCCGGGATGCCGGTGCCGAGCCGGAGATCATCGTCATCAACAACCTGTCTGCCGACGGCATTGCCAGAAGTGTGGACTATTTTGCCCAGCAGGTGCGTTCTTCTCAGATGATCTTCATCCCCGGCGGCTTCTCCGGCGGTGACGAGCCTGACGGCTCCGCAAAGTTCATCACTGCTTTCTTCCGCAATGCGGCGGTGAAGGAAGCGGTCACCCAGCTGCTGGATGACCGGGACGGCCTGATGTGCGGTATCTGCAACGGCTTCCAGGCCCTGGTGAAGCTGGGTCTGGTACCCTACGGCAAGATCATCGACACCGATGAGACCTGCCCCACCCTGACTTACAACACCATTGCACGGCACCAGAGCCGGATCGTCCGCACCCGGATCGCCTCCACCAAGTCCCCCTGGCTGAGCCTGATGAACGTGGGTGACATTGTCAGTGTCCCCATCTCCCACGGCGAGGGCAAGTTCCTGGCCTCCGAGGAGCTGATCCGTCAGCTGGCTGCCAACGGTCAGATCGCCACCCAGTATGTGGATCTGGAGGGCAACGCCACCACAGACGTTCACTTCAACCCCAACGGCTCCCTGTACGCCATTGAAGGCATCACCTCTCCCGATGGCCGTGTCATCGGCAAGATGGGCCACAGCGAGCGTATCGGCAAGGGTCTTTATAAGAACGTCCCCGGTGAATACGACATCCAGATGTTCAAGGCCGCCGTCAAGTATTTCAAGTAAATCCCCAAGGATACTAAATCGGGCGTACTGCGAAATGCAGTACGCCCGAAAACATGATTGATACGCAGAATTCTACTCCGCTACCAGACAGAAGCCCTTGGGAGCCAGGGAAAGCCAGTCAGGGGCCAGGATCTGCAAATTACAGCCAAAGACCACATTTCCTGCTGGGATATCCCAGGGATCGCTGTTTCGGTTTACATAAACCTTTGCCGTCTTTCCCTGATAGGTTCTGGTGTAGCCCAGATGCCGATCTTCGGCGGTGAAGAACTGGATGTCTCCCAGCCGGAGAGCTTCCTGCTCCCGGCGGAGCCTGCCCAGGCGGCTGAAATAGGTCACCAGCTCCCGATCCTCGTGACCCCAGGGATAGGTGCGGCGGTTGAAGGGATCCTTGTAGCCCTCCATCAGCGCCTCATCGCCATAGTACAGGCTGGGGCTGCCGGGAAGGGTGTATTGCAGGAAGGCCGCCATCATCAGCCGTCTGCGGGCCGTCTCCAGATTGGTTCGGGACAGGCGGCGCTTGGCCTTTTCTGCCCGACTGCCGTCAAAATCGTCCACCAGGGCGGTGAGGATCCGGGGGGTGTCATGGGTACCCAGCAGATTCATGTTGCACAGCACCACCTCCGGCGGATAGTTCTCCGCCACAGACAGAACCGCTTCCTTCAAATTGCTGCCGCTGTCAGAGCCCCGCATAAAGTTCAGGATTGCCGTGCGGAAGGGGTAATTCATCACGCTGTCCAGCTCGGCGTTGGTAAAGTAGGTGCGCCGCCGGTCATAGGCGATTTTGTTGGAGGCATCCTCCCACACCTCCCCCAGCACCAGGGCATCGGGCTTTACTTCCTTCACCCGGTCGTACAGCAGCTTTACAAATTCATCCGGCAGCTCATCCGCCACGTCCAGACGGAAGCCGTCCGCCCCCAGCCGCAGCCAGTGGGCCACCACGCTGTCCTCGTCGGTGATGATGTAGCGGACAAAGTCCGGATCCATCTTGTTTACGGTGGGCAGGGTGTCAAAATTCCACCAGGCCTGGTAGCTGTCCGGCCATGCGTAGAAGGTATACCATCCGGAATACCTGGATTCCCGGCTCTGGTAGGCACCCAGGTCATCAAAGGCTCCATCCCGGTTGAAATAGCGGCTGTTGGAACCGGTGTGGGAATAGACCCCGTCCAGGATCACCCGGATCCCCAGCTTGTGAGCCTGACGGCACAGCTGGGAGAATTCCTCCTGGGTTCCCAGCATGGGGTCGGGAACCTTGTAATCGCCGGTATCATAGCGGTGGCTGGAAAAAGCCATGCTGATGGGGTTCAGATACAAAATGGTTGCACCAAGAGAGGCAATGTAAGGAAGCTTCTCGGTGATGCCCCGGAAGTTGCCGCCGAAGAAGTCATTGTTGAGAACCCGGCCGTCTCTGGTCGGCCGCCAGCCCACCTCCTCATCCCAGCAGGAATGCACCGTATAGGGCTTCAGCTTGCCGGTAAGGTCACACTCCCCGGATTTATAGAACCGATCCGGGAACACCTGATAGATCAGGGCACCCTTGGCCCAATCCGGGGTGTGAAAGTCGGCAGGCACACAGCTGACCTGCCACAGATCCCCGGCTTCCATATTGGTATCCTCCCCCTGCTTGAACAGGCGGAAGCAGCCCTCCCGGGTACACACCCGGAAAAAGTAAAAATACAGCCCCGGCGTGGAGATGGTAAACTCCCCCCGGAAAATAACATAGGCCCCTTTGGTGGTTTCCTTTTCCATCTTCACCACCTGGGCAGCGGACATATCCTCATGGAGCAGCTCACAGGCCACATAATCCGCCTGGACGGGAATGGGGACGTGAATGTGCAGCGTACAGGTCTGTTCCGGCAGCAGCGTTCCGAAGGGGGTCTTGAACCGGCTCTCCCGGCTGTTGTACAGGATTCGCATGGATACTCTCCTTTATGATGGGGGATTTATCGGTTATTATTATATATGATTATCCACAAAAAGGGAAGAGAAAAATACCGCAGATTCCAAAAATCTGCGGTATTTTTTCACATATTCATGCCCCTTGGGATGTGGTAATTCCTCTGGCATACACATATCCGTGGGCAGCACCCCACAATTCGGCAAGAGGTCTCAGCGTAAGATCCTGCCCAACGGGAAGTTACCTGCTTCCCTTGTCGTAGGGGATGCCCTCTGCCTTGGGCGCCCGGGACTTCTTGGAGGTGAAGGCCAGAACCACCAGGGAGATGATGTAGGGCAGCATATTGTACACAACGCTGGGGATGTTCAGCGCCATCATAAAGCCAAGGCCGGAGTACACATTGCCCAGGGCCCGGAAGAAGCCGAAGAGCAGGGCGGCAAGAGCGATCCGCAGGGGATGCCATGCGCCGAAGATCATAACCGCCAGCGCCAGGAAGCCGAAGCCGGCCACGCCGTTTTCAAATTTCCACAGGCTGACACCGGCGGTGATGTACACGATGCCCCCCAGGCCGCCCAGCAGGCCGGAGATCAGCACACCGGCATAGCGCATTTTGTAGACATTGATACCCACGGAATCCGCCGCCTGAGGATGCTCGCCGCAGGCCCGCAGACGTAGGCCGAACCGGGTCTTGTACAGCGCCACATAGGAGACTACCAGGCAGATCACTGCCAGCAGCATAAACCAGTTGAATTCAAAGTTGCCCATGCGGATGATGAACAGATCCTTTGCCTGGGTGTAGACAATGTCGGAAGACACGTCATTGCCGCCGGAAGCGGCGGTGTTCATGGCCTTGACGGCCACGGTGGCACCGGCGGTGGCCAGCATGTTCATAGCCGTACCGGTGATGGTCTGGTCGGCCTTAAACCGAATGGCAGCCACTGCCAGCAGCAGGGAGAACAGCAAACCGAACAGGGCGCTGGCCAGAACCGTCAGGCTGACCATGGCAAAGGCACCTACGGAGACGGGCAGGAACTTCATCACCAAAGCGCCGCCCAGGGCACCGATGACCATGATGCCCTCCAAACCGATGTTGATGACACCGCTGCGCTCTGCAAAACAGCCGCCCAGGGCCACCAGCATCAGAACAGAGGCGAAAATCAGGGTATATTGCATTAGAAGGATCATTTGCCCTCGCCTCCTTCCTTGGTCGCGGCAGCCAGAGCTGCCTTCTTTTCGTCATTTACCCGGATGCGGTCCTGAAGGAACAGCTTGAAGAAGGCCACAAAGGCACACAGATAGATGATCAGGCTGGAAATCAGGCTGGAGATCTGAGAGCAGTAGACCTGCAGATCCACATTGCCGCCGCCGGTGGTGATATACTGGATGAAAAATGCGGAGAGGATGGAGCCAATGGGGCTCAGGCCGCCCAGGAAGGCCACGGCGATGCCGTTGAAGCCCATGCCGGGGACGGAGGAAATGGTGGTCTCCCAGTCCTCGATGCCGGTCAGGAACAGCAGACCTGCGCCCATCCCGGCCAGGGCACCGGCGATCATCATGGTATTGATGATGTTCCGGTTTTCCTTCATACCGGCGTACCGGGCAGCGTTGTAGTTGTTGCCGGTGGCCTTCAGCTCATAGCCGAATTTGGTCTTGTTCAGAACGACCCACACCAGGATCGCCATAATCACTGCCAGAGGGATGGCAATGGTGACACTCTTTTCGTTGTTGAAGAAGGTGTCCAGACCCATCCGGGGCAGCAGGGCCGAGGGGTTGGTACCCTGGAGGGACTTGGTGTAGGGGCTGGTGGGATTCTTCACCGTGCCCAGGATCAGGTTCGTCAGGTACAGGGTGATCCAGTTGAGCATGATGCCGGAAATGACCACGTTCACATTGCACTTGGTTTTCAGGATGCCGCAGACCGCACCCAGCAGGGCTGCCGCCGCCATGCCGATGAGCAGGCAGGGAAGCCAGGACAGGTTCCAGGCCAGAGCGGCATACAGGCAGCCGCAGGCTCCTGCCACATACTGACCGGCCACGCCGATGTTGAACATGCCCACCTTATAGGCAAACAGCACGGAAAGGGCGCACATCAGCAGCGGGACGGTGCGTGCCAATGTCTGGCCGAAATACTTGAGCATCAGCCGTCCGGGGTAGTTAAAGAAGCTCTTCATCACAGCGGTGATGGCTTTCCAGGCACCGCTGGGCTCAATGATCAGCAGGGCCAGATAGCCCACCAGCAGACCGCCCAGGATGCAGGCCAGCGAGGCCAGCAGGGTCTGAAAGCTCTCGGAGCGGATCAGGGATTTTTTCTCGTTTTTCACTGCTTAACCTCCTTCTTTGCGCCTGCCATATAAAGGCCAAGCTCTTCCACGGTGGTGGTCTTGGGATCCAGCTGACCCACGATCTCGCCCTCATACATCACAAGGATCCGGTCGGAGACCGTCATCACCTCGTCCAGCTCCAGAGATACCAGCAGCACCGCCTTGCCCGCATCCCGCTGGGCAACGATCTGCTTGTGGATATACTCAATGGCACCCACGTCCAGACCGCGGGTGGGCTGCACGGCAATGAGCAGCTGGGGATCCTTGTCGATCTCCCGGGCAATGATGGCCTTCTGCTGGTTGCCGCCGGACATGGAACGGGCAATGGTAATGGGGCCCTGACCGCTGCGGATGTCATACTGCTCAATCAGCCGCTGGGCGTATGTGCGGATATTCTTGCGCCGCAGGAAGCCCGCCTTGTTGGTGAATTCCGGCTGGAAGTACCGCTGCAAGATCAGGTTGTCCTCCAGGGTGTAGTCCAGCACCAGACCGTGCTTGTGGCGATCCTCCGGAATGTGGCTCATGCCCATCAGGGAGCGCTTGCGGATGGGGGCATGGGTGATATCCCTGCCCAGCATGGTCACAGTGCCCCCGGTCACCGGCTCCAGACCGGAAATGCCGAAGACCAGCTCGCTCTGACCGTTGCCGTCAATACCGGCGATACACACAATCTCCCCGGCGTGAACCCGGAAGGAAACGTTCTTCACGGCGTTGTTCTTATGTACCTTGGATGCCACCGTCAGGTTCTGCACATCCAGCACCACATCGGTCGGATGGGCAGGTGCCTTCTGAACGGCAAACTCCACATCACGGCCCACCATCATCCGGGACAGCTCGGCCTTGGTGGTGTTGGGGATCTCCACGGTGCCGATGTACTTGCCCTTGCGCAGGACGGAGCAGCGGTCGGCCACCTCCATGATCTCATTGAGCTTGTGGGAAATGAAGAGGATGGACTTGCCCTCGGCAGCCAGATTCTTCATGATCTGCAAAAGCTCCTCGATCTCCTGCGGGGTCAGCACGGCGGTGGGCTCGTCAAAGATCAGGATCTCATTGTCCCGGTAGAGCATCTTCAGAATCTCGGTACGCTGCTGCATACCCACGGAGATATCCTCAATGATGGCATCCGGGTTGACCTGCAGGCCGTACTGCTCCGACAGGGCCATGACCTTCCGGCGGGCCTGATCCCGCTGCAAAAAGCCGTTTTTGGTGTCCTCCACGCCCAGAATAATGTTATCCAGGACGGAGAAGCACTCCACCAGCTTAAAGTGCTGGTGCACCATGCCGATGCCCAGGGCATTGGCATCGTTGGGGTTGTTAATGGCCACCTCCACGCCGTCTTTGCGGATCACGCCCTCCTCCGCCTGGTACAGGCCGAACAGCACGCTCATCAGCGTGGATTTGCCTGCGCCGTTTTCGCCCAGCAGTGCGTGGATCTCACCTTTTTTCAGCTGAAGTGTGACATTGTCATTGGCAATGATTCCGGGAAACCGTTTGGTTATATTCACCATCTCAATTGCGTAGGGTGTTTCTTGCAATCCAATTACCTCCTTCTCCGTTCCGATCACCGGCAGAGAATCTGCCGATTTGCGTAAAACGATACGTACGCTGTTATTATACACAATCTCCACAGAAATTTCAAATAAAATCGTGAGGAAATTGTGATTTTTTCGCACGATCCCGTCGGGAGACCAGAAGGGTTTTATGACCGTTTTCCCATGCGAGAATCCGCCGCTTCCGCCTTTTCGGGATGGCCGGGGGGGTGGGGGGCAGAAACCGGGTGCAGTAAAAATTTTGAAATCAGGCTTGACAAGCGCAGTTTAACATGTTAAACTCAAGATGTACAGTTTAACGCGTTAAACTTGAAAGGAGTTATGATCATGGAAGCACCCAAGATTTTTGAAAGCGAATACCGTTTCTGCCTGATCCTTTGGGACAACGAGCCGGTCAGTTCCGGCAGGCTGGTGGAGCTGTGCAGGCAGCACCTGGATTGGAGCAAGGCCACCACCTATACGGTGATTCGGCGGCTTTCCCAGCGGGGGGTGGTGAAAAGCGAAAATACCATCGTAACCTCCCTGATTTCCAAAGAGGAAGCCCAGGCCTCCCGGCTGAATGAAATGATGCAGGAGACCTTTGAAGGCTCCATGCCTGCCTTTATTACCGCTTTTTCCAAGTCCCAAACCCTCTCCCACCAGGAGGTGGAGCAGCTCGGCCGTACCCGGACTGCCGATGGGCGAGGTAACCCTCTCCCACCAGGAGGTGGAGCAGCTTCAGGCCCTGATCGACAGCTATGAGGAGGGATAAAAAATGGAAGGTTTCGTAGAGAATTTGCTCACCGCCAGCTTCCACGGAAGCGTTTTGATTCTGGCTGTGCTGGTGATTCGGCTGGTGTTGTGGAAAACCCCCAAAAAGTACATTTGCCTTTTGTGGCTTCTGGCCGGGATCCGGCTGCTGCTGCCCATTGAGATCCGCAGCGATTTGAGCTTGCAGCCTCGGTTTGCCCTGCCCGCCCTGCCGGAGGGCAGCTGGAAGATCTGGCTGATCTGCCTTTGGGCGGTGATTGCCGCAGGCTTCGGGGTTTACAGCCTGGTTTCCTATCGGAAACTCAAGCAGCGGGTTCGGGGTGCTGTGCCCATCCGGGGCGGCTGGGAGTCGGATCACATTGATACCGCCTTTATTCTGGGCTTTGTGAAGCCGAAAATCCTGATCCCCACAGGGATGTCCAGCCAGAGCCGCCAGTACATTCTGGCCCACGAGCGCACCCACCTGGACAAGGGGGATCACTGGATTAAAATGATCGGTTTTCTGGCTCTGGCTCTGCATTGGTTCAACCCACTGGTGTGGGTTGCCTACATCTGTTTGTGTAAGGATATTGAAATGGCCTGCGACCAGCGGGTGGTGCAGTTTATGGAGGTGGCGGAGCGGAAGTCCTATTCTGCTGCCCTGCTGTCCTGTTCCAGCCGCCGGTTCCACTTGGCCGCAAGCCCCGTTGCCTTTGGGGAGGTCAACGTAAAAAAACGAATTATCTCTGTACTGAACTATAAAAAGCCCAGCTTTTGGATTAGCCTTTTAGGCGTTCTGGCCTTCTTCTTTGTGGCCATCTGCTTTTTGACCAGCCCTGCCGGGGATGCTGCAAAGCTGACCCCGGAGCAGCAGGCCCAGATGGCGCAGGTTGCCCAGTGCCGGGAGGAGCTGGAAGCAAAATTTAACCAATCCCAATTCCACTATGACGTCAGCGGCACCGATGCCAGAGGAAGTCTCCTGTTTCAAACGAAACTGGTAAAACTGGGCGATGACAGAATGTGGAACTACCTTGCCTCCCTCGGGCCGGAAACTGCCGATGGACGCATGGAGTACGGCGGGAAGCACTATGCCTGGTCGAATGACAGCTGGGTGGAGACGGATGCAGAAGACCGGCAGTTTACAGCCTGGCAGGAACTGTTCCTGTGGGATATGGATACTGTCAGTTCCGTCAGCGACACGGTGACCGATCAGGTTCGGAATGTGTCCTTTCACGCCTGCTGGCAGGACGAAAACCAGACGGTTTACACCGAGACCGTTACCCTGGTCTATGATCTGGAAGGAACGCTGCTGGAGGTCATCATCGACCAGCCCAACTATCCCAATACCCAACGGGTCTATTTGAAGCTGGGCTTGCTGGAGATCATCCATGAGGGGCGGGAGGAAGAAACCCCGGAGAGTCTGTTCGCTCAGGCGGGCAAATCCATTCAGGCAGGCTTCCTCTCTTCTCAGGAGCTGGACACCCAGGCGGAGTATGACAGCTGGGGATTCTTTTTCCGGGTGGATGACGACCGGCTTTCCGGCAACGGTGCGGATGTCGGCTATAGCCAAAGTGCCCTGGGACAGGGGGTTCTTTCCACCACCGACGAATACTGGCTGGAAAAGAATGTAGACGGTCAGTGGCAGCCCCTTCCCACCATTGCAAATCCCAACTGGAATCTGCAACGCATCGGTATCACCAAGGACTACGGCCCTTACGGCTATTTGGACTGGACACCCATTTACGGCCAGCTGCAGCCCGGCCGCTATCGGTTGGGGAAAAATGTGACCTGCCAAGACGGCCAGGGCAGCGGCAGCAAGACCGCAGCTTTCTATGCAGAGTTCGAGCTTTGCGAAAGTGTGGATCTCAATTCCCCGGAAGCCAAGGCGGCGGTGGAGCGGTGCTATGAAAAGCTGGAAGAACTGAAAGCCCGGAAAGTTTTGCACTGGTATACCTACGCCAACGGAGATAGTACGGAAACCTGGACCGATGGCAAGAACTTCATGAGGATCAACAAGTATAATGGCCTGAGAATGCCCCAGGATCAGTGGTCGGAGCATGACAAAGAGCTGTTCCCCCGAACGGATATCACCATCCGTTATGACGGTGTAGGCTATCATGCCATCCGGGAAGACCCGGAGAATCTCACCAGCAACGTGCTGGGCGTGGGCATCGGCACGCTGTCCCCGAACCGCGGCGGCTATACCTGGGCCGGCTTTGGGGATGAGCTGTTTCTGACGTTCTTTGAACGGAACAACCACACCATTTCTTTCCCGGAGGGCACCGGTGTCGTCAGCCCGGAGCTGGTTCGCTTTACCAATAGCAGCGCATTGCTGACCTATCGGTTTGACAGCAGTGGAAACCTGATCGCTATGGAATACAAAACATGGCACTCTGATGGGACAGAATTCGTGACCACCATTGAAATCCGGGAGGACAGCCCGGAGGAGATTCAAGAGAAGATTGCCTCCTCCGTCCAAACCATCACCTGGGAATCCTTCTCCTGGGAGGAAGCGGAGAAAAAGTACACTTCCGGCGGTTTTGACACCCGGCAGCAGGGCTTTGTCAACACCACCGTCCAGGCGGCAGCCGATCCCCTGACGGCTGCAAAGCTGGCACGGAAGGAGTACCCCAATCTGTCCCAGGAAGTCAGCACCTGCGTCTTCCGGGACGAGGCTGCGGGAATGTGGAAGGTGACCTTTCAGTGCGAGGTATCCCGGCAAGCCCAATACGATTTCCGGGATGTTTACCTTACAGACGACGGCATCACGAGGCTCCTGGTCTACGAAGGCCCCCTGAAATTTGACGAATCCCGAAAGTAAATCACCCAAAGCAAGGCCACCGAATTTACCGGTGGCCTTGACCGCAAAAAAGGACGGGCCGAAGCGCAATGTCATTAAGATAATGACATAAGGCTAAAGGCCACACCTTCAGAGATTGAGTGCATCCCGTGCGGGATGCACTTTTTCTGTAAAAAGAGCATGGCAAGCAAGCGGATTGAAAAATCCGCT
>Ga0129314_1000741_pt1 | contig 29989 bp, 23 predicted proteins | sample O1111metagenome_FD_94431 | JGI IMG/M metagenome (GOLD analysis project Ga0129314, IMG submission 94431) | Orangutan individual fecal microbial communities from fecal samples from Wisconsin, USA - O1111 metagenome | ecosystem: Host-associated > Mammals > Digestive system > Large intestine > Fecal... | reverse complement strand
GCTCTTTAGCGAACAGTTGCAGGAAGCGCAAGCCGAAGGCATCATTCTCCCCCCCCCGAAAGACGAGCGTTTCTTCGCACGCGGCAAAGACGCCCGTCATTTTTTCGGACTCAGAGACGATGAAGACTCTCAGTTCTGCGCATTGAAAACCAGACTTGGCTCCGACAGCCGCAGAGTGGCGCTACTCCAGCCGGAATTGTTCCACCTCGCGCGCGAAAATTCCGATCGCGCCGACGTGGCCCGTCAAGTGTTGATGCAGACCGTCAATCTACGACTGTTCGACGCGCCGGAATCGGAGGAAAGAAAAGGCGTTATCGGGAAAAACTTTTTTGAGGGCGAAAAACTGTTAAAAGGCTGTCTTGTGTTACAACTTGAAGAAGACAACACGGCAAGCTGGGGCAGTATAAAAATTATAAAAGATGATATAATTGGAATTCAGATGGAAGGAGTGTGATGGCATGGCTGTTTTTGACGTACTTCGCGAGCCGTGGATCCCGGCTCTACGAATGAACGGGAGCCCTGTGAGCCTGGGGATTCTCGATCTTCTGGAGCAAGCGCATGAGCTAAAAGCATTGGGTGGTGAAAGTCCGCTGGAAAATTATTCCATCTTTCGTTTGTTGGCAGCTTTTCTGATGGACGCCTATACGCCGGAATATATCGATGATCGCCGGCAAATCCTGGAGAGCGGGCATTTCGATCCCGCCGTTCTGCAACGATATGTCGAGCAATGTGTGGCGGAAGGTGGCAGCTTCAATCTGTTTGACAAAGAGCGCCCTTTTATGCAGGCGCGGTATGATGAGAAGTACGATAAAAAGACCGTTCCGGTCGCAGTGCTCGTTCATGCCCTGCCCGCAGGGAACAATCATATTCATTTTGATCACCGTCTGAGTTCGGAACATTGTTTAACTGCCGCTGAAGCGCTGAGGGCGTTGTGCGCGGCTTATGTGTTCTGTGTTGCAACAGGAGGAGGATACCCATCGTCAGTGAACAACAAGCCCTGCACATATGTTACCTACGTAGGAATGACTCTATTTGAATCACTGACAGTCGCTATGATTAGCAAAGACGAGTGCGAAAGCAAAAATATCCCGTGGAGTGAGCCGCCTGTGGCTTGGCGGAACGATGATGAGATCATTCCAGAAAAGAAATGTCCGACTGTTTCTCTTATGGCAGCTTTTACCTGGCAGCCTCTTCGCATAACTTTTAAAGCAGAGGAAAAAGAAGGCCGGCTTTATGTTAAAGAGGTATATCGCCAGCCAGGATTGAACTTTCAGGGAGACGGACGCTGGAATGACCCTCATGCCCCCTACAGAAAAAACAAGAAAGAAGAATGGGATTCGGTAAAGCCTAAGAGCGGACGCGAATTTTGGCGCGACGTCGGTACCGTGACAGCCGCTAACATTGATAAAGATAATACACGGCAGCCTTTGATTCTGGAGAATTATAAAGAGTTGATCGGAAGCAGAACACCGCATCTTTTAAAAGTACAGTTGACTGGACTGGTCACTGATCAGGCCCACTACTTGAGTATCCAGAGCGACAGCCTTGCCCTGCCAGCGCCTTTTTTCGAAGAACCGCCGTTGGGACGGCTGCTGCGCAGCGATCTTCAAGACGTCGAAACGATATCTTCTTACATCTCTTTATCTTATGGCAAAGTCCTCGGCACAGAAATTGCGACGGAATTGCAGACTCAGTTTTATGCCACTATGTACGAAAAACTTTTCAGCGAATATTTCCCCTATGTCGCAGATAAAATAGACAGAACCCAAGACGGTTGGGGGAAATTAGCTGGGGAATATCTTAATAATACTCTGAAAAAAGAGAGAAACCTGGTAATGCGTCGGGCCGCGCAGCGCTTCGCCTCCAACGCACGCGCTCTGCGCGACATGTCTGCAACCGAAGCTGATTTTGCACGCCGCTGTGGCACATTGTTGAAGAAGAGGAGGGAAAATAAGTGAGCGAAGAAAAGAAAAAAGAGCTGCCCGAACTTGTGAAGAGACTTCCAAACACGTGCCAGCGCGCCCTGTTGAAACGCTGCGCCGGGCGCTCCCTCACAGACAGCCTCAAAGCTTTTGGCGCGTACTATGCTGTCAAACCGTCTCTCGTATGCTCGGAACAGGAAGAACGCCATTTTACCGTCGTCTGTCTGTCTTGTCTATGGAAAGACAACGAGCGCGGCAACCAGCTCCCGCTGGAAGAATGCCTCAGGCGCGTAAAAGAAAGCGAAAGCCTTGACCGACGGGTCATGAACCTGCTTGATTTTAACTGGGACGAACATAACAACCTCTTTCAGGCCAAGCTGTACCGCCTCGTCCAGCTTGTGAAGTCTCGGGCGCAGGAATTTTCGCCCGATTTCGCTCGGCTTTATCAGGATTTGCTTCGTTGGGATCATCCCGTCCGTTTCGTTCAGAAGCGGTGGGCGCGCGTCTATTTCAATGAAAATACCGACAACCAGACTGAGGAGGAAGAATAACCATGCTGTACGAAATCCACATGCTCAAGAACTACCCGCCCGCGAACCTGAACCGCGACGATACCGGCATGCCCAAGACCTGCTACTTCGGCGGCGCCCAGCGCGGACGCATCTCCAGCCAGTGCCTGAAGCGCGCATGGCGCACGTCGCCTCTTTTCGAGAAGTTTCTTGGTCCAAGAGGCATTCGTACTCGCAGGCTGCCCGAACGGATCGCAGACGAACTAAAAAAACGCGGCATCGCAGAAGATATAGCAGCCGCCGTCAGAAAAGCCGTTTCAGAAATAGCCAAGTCTGAAAATAATAAGAATGAAGATGACAACAGAGAGAATAAAGCGAAGAATAAGAAATCAAAAGAAGAGACTCCCATCACTTCTCAGATACTTTTCTGCTCTAACGACGATATTGCAGCCGTTGCCGACGCCGTGGAGGCACTTCTGAGAAAGAACGGCATGAAGGGCGATAAGATCAAAGCCGATGACATTTTGGGGCAAATAAAGAACGCGGGCATTCGTCCCATAACGCTCGATATCGCTCTCTTCGGCCGCATGGTTACATCGAGGGGATTCACTAATATTGAAGCAGCCGTACAAACGGCCCATGCCATTTCCACCCATGCAGTCAATTCTGAAAGCGATTACTTCACTGCCGTTGACGACATCATTTCGCAAACCGATGTTACGGATCGGGGAGCGGCCCATCTTGACGTTACCGACTATAACTCCTGTTGCTATTACCACTATATCGCTATCGACACCGATGTGCTGAAGCAGAACCTTGTCAACTCGCTGGAAGCGCAAAATTTAACGGACGAAGTTCTGCCGGCTTTTATCCAAATCATGGCCTATACCGACCCGTCAGGCAAGCAGAACAGCTTCGCCAGCCATGTGCTGCCCGAATTGCTCTGCGTCGAGATCAAGGAGAAAAAGATCCCCGTTTCTTACGCCAACGCCTACGCGTCCCCTGTGAACTTTTCCGCTTCCGGCAGGGTCATTGGAGACAGCGTCAAAGCGTTGGCCGAGGAAATCGACAGAATCGACGAAAGTTATGGTCTTGAAGTAAAACACCGTTTCTGGTTCTCGCCGCGAATCAAAGACGAGCAGCCCCGAAAATGTGAAATCGCTCAGAACATGGGGGAATTACTGCTCAAATGCCGTCAATAAAACGGCGGAGAGAGGTGAACCGCCATGAAACTGCTTTTTCTGCGCCTTGAAGGCGTCATGCAAAGCTGGGGCGAACATTCAAAATGGGATGAACGCGACAGCGCCCTGATGCCCACAAAGTCCGGCGTCGTCGGACTGCTGGCCTGCGCGCTTGGTTATCCGCGCGGCGATGCGCGCATCGATGAACTGTCGCGTAAGCTGAATATGGCAACGCGTGCAGACCGGACGGGTGACGTTATGACTGATTTTCATACCGTACAAAGGACACCTGCTGTGCTTACTGCAGAGGTAAAAAAAGCGACGGGAGAGCTGAAAGAGAAGACCAATGCAAAGGGGGGCAAGGTTGATACGATCACTTCCCACCGGCAGTACTTACAGGACGCTTCATTCCTTGTCGTTCTGTCCGGCGCGGAAGAGACGCTCGAAACGTGCGTTGCGGCCTTGAAATCGCCCGTCTGGCCTCCTTTTCTGGGACGCAAAAGCTGCCCGCCGTCGCTGCCCATGATTGCCGACCTGAACGACCGCTACGCCAGCGTTGAAGAGGCTCTCGCACAGTATCCGCGCGCTGACCGCAGCCACGGGCGGCTGATGACTCAGCGGGAAGATCCTGCTGGAATGGCGGTGCGCATGGACTGTCTGGTCAGCTCTGCCGAACGCCGTTTTGCCCGCCGCAATATTATTATCGGCAACGTGAATCCGCCGGAGGTGAACAATTCATGATCCTGACAAAAATCAGCTTGGAGCTTCGGCACCCTTCCGTTCGCCAGTGCCTGCGCAACTGTCAGGACATGCACCGCAACCTGATGAGCGCCTTTGACGGTATGGGGCGAGCGGAAAACTCGCTGCTGTACCGCCTCGTGCCGCGGAAAGACCGCGTCGATCTCTACCTCTCCAGCGAAAAATGTCCCCATGCGGAGGCGCTTGGCAAAAACGGCTTTACAGTCGTCGCGCAGCGCTCGCTCGATCCGCTGAAAAAAATCTTTGTCGCCGGCAGTCGCTGGCGCTTCGACCTTGTCGCCATGCCGGGCAAAAAAGAGAACTCCGAGCGGAAGAACAGCCGCCGCGTTTTCTTGCATACGCCTGAAGAACGCGCAGCATGGCTGACGCGCAAGGGAGAACAGAACGGATTTCGCGTGCTGGGCGTTCAGGAGTGGGGCGAAAACAGCGTATGGGGGTTGCGCGGAGACAACCCGTTGAGTTTTGTCTCCGTCCGTTTTTCAGGCGTCCTTGAGGTAGCCGACAGTAAACGTTTCTGGAGCGGCTACTGCCGCGGCATAGGCCCAGAACGCGCTTATGGTATGGGAATGCTTCTGATCACCCGCCTCTGAAAAAAATGCCCAAAGACCTGCATATTCTCCCTAAACTGCGCGACAGTTTGACGTTTATTTACATCGAGCACGCCATTATCGAACAGGACAACCTTTCCATCGTCCGTATTACCAAAGAGGGACGCACTCCCATACCAATCGCCGCCATGACCGTTCTCCTGATCGGCCCGGGAGTGTCGATTACGCACGCTGCCGTGAAAGCCATTTGCGATAACGGCTGTATGGCTATCTGGTGCGGAGAGCGGGCTGCGCGCTTTTATGCCGCCGGAATGGGCGAGACGCGCAGCGCCAAGAACCTACTGCACCAGGCGGCTCTCTGCATGGATCCTCAAAGGCACATGGACGTCGTGAGACGCATGTATATCCGACGTTTTTCCAAAATCGAGTATAAAGACATGACGTTGCAGCAGCTTCGCGGCATGGAAGGCATACGTATGCGCGAAGCCTATCGTCTTGCTTCCAAAACGTCGGGAATACCGTGGAAAAGGAGAGACTACAAACAGACCGACTGGGACGACGCCGACCCTATCAACAAAGCCCTTTCCATGGCAAACGCGATTCTCTACGGCCTCTGCCAGGCCGCTATCGTCTCGCTGGGCTATTCTCCGGGACTCGGCTTCATCCACACCGGTAAAATGCTCTCGTTTGTCTACGATATCGCCGATCTTTACAAAGCCGAAACGACCATCCCTGCCGCTTTTGCCGCTGTCAAGAGTATGAGCGGTACGCTCCCGCTCGACAGACAGGTTCGCATTGCCTGCCGCAGTTATTTCAGCACAGCTCAAGTCCTCAAGCGTCTTCCCATCGATATCGACTGGATATTTCAGGTCGAATGTCCTTCCGAAGAAACCATCGCCGCCAATATCGGCGACCTCTGGAATGGTTCGGAAGATGAAATTGTCGTCGGCGGCAAAAATTATGCGGGAGTCTTGCAATGACCCTTATTACAATGGAAAACGTTCCCGAAAGTCTGCGCGGGGAATGCACCCGTTTTTTGCTTGAAGTCAAAGCCGGCGTTTTTCTTGGAACCGTCAGCGCCGCCGTACGTAATCTTCTTTGGGAAAAAGTGAGAGAGAACGCTAGGAGCGGCGCTGCTATTCTCGCTTATTCCTATCCTAATGAGCAGGGTTTCGTTCTGGAAATGCATGGCGATCCCAGACGTAAAGTTGTAGACATAGACGGTCTTAGTTTGATACAAACTCGACAATAACCGGCTTTGTCGAAGTATTTACCCCACGTACGTGGGGTTGAACCGACGTGGGCGGTTTTGTCGGGGGCTATCTCGTCCATTTACCCCACGTACGTGGGGTTGAACCGACCGGCAGCTGTCTGAGTTTTACGACTTCAATATTTACCCCACGTACGTGGGGTTGAACCGAAAAACTCACACCGTTCAACCCCGGCTCCCGGCATTTACCCCACGTACGTGGGGTTGAACCGACACTGACGTCTTACAGAACCGACGTACTCAACATTTACCCCACGTACGTGGGGTTGAACCCAGCGTCCCTTGTTTTTTTGCACGTGTTCCCCCATTTACCCCACGTACGTGGGGTTGAACCGGCACCGTCATCAGCCCGCCGAAAGGATCGTAAATTTACCCCACGTACGTGGGGTTGAACCGGTCTTCCGCACTCTCCACAGGCGTGACTTTCCGATTTACCCCACGTACGTGGGGTAAATGGACTGCTGTCCGGCTATGCGGTGCGGATGCACGGTTCAACCCCACGTACGTGGGGTAAATTTTGTACATGACGGACATTAATATTCCCACTCCGGTTCAACCCCACGTACGTGGGGTAAATTCGAGATCCACAATCTCGACGAGCTGGGGGAGGCGGTTCAACCCCACGTACGTGGGGTAAATTACGGCCTCCGCCGCCTGTTCCCCCACGTGAGCGGTTCAACCCCACGTACGTGGGGTAAATCATCAGCGAGATCGCGGAGGTTGTCCTGAGCGCGGTTCAACCCCACGTACGTGGGGTAAATATCCCCAGGTGCTTCCCCAGCAGCTCCAGCGCCGGTTCAACCCCACGTACGTGGGGTAAATGAAAAACTCTGAAATTTGTGTTTGAGTTAATCCCGGTTCAACCCCACGTACGTGGGGTAAATGTTCAGGTGTGTCGGCGTATTTATGATTGGAACGGTTCAACCCCACGTACGTGGGGTAAATTCCCATTGGATGAATCTCGAACAAGCATTTTCCGGTTCAACCCCACGTACGTGGGGTAAATGCGGGTAGCGCGCCGTAGTTCGTTGATGATGCCGGTTCAACCCCACGTACGTGGGGTAAATGATCCGTTTGCCGACGATCTCTTTCAAGCCGACGGTTCAACCCCACGTACGTGGGGTAAATGTCTTCGAGGCTGTCCCAGATCGAGGCTCTGCCGGTTCAACCCCACGTACGTGGGGTAAATTCGTTTACAACTGTGTCGTAGTTTACGCCTTTGCGGTTCAACCCCACGTACGTGGGGTAAATGATTTAGACCGCGACGGGAAGCTTCCGGCGACCGGTTCAACCCCACGTACGTGGGGTTGAACCGACCTGATGGCCGACCTCGATGCTTAACCTCAGAATTTACCCCACGTACGTGGGGTTGAACCGGTCAACGACAACTTGACGGCGCTTCAGCAGGAATTTACCCCACGTACGTGGGGTTGAACCGGCGAGGTCTCGTTTATCGACGTGCCGGGGGGCATTTACCCCACGTACGTGGGGTTGAACCGGGGAGATCGTAATTGAAAGTCGTCCATCGCCCATTTACCCCACGTACGTGGGGTTGAACCGCTCACGTGGGGGAACAGGCGGCGGAGGCCGTAATTTACCCCACGTACGTGGGGTTGAACCGCATTCTTTGTAAACATATGTCGAGATACGCGCCATTTACCCCACGTACGTGGGGTTGAACCGCTGCGCGCCGCCACATAGCTGATCGTCTCCGGACATTTACCCCACATACGTGGGGATGAACCGTACGCGTTCTCGTACTCCGGCCGGGCCGCGGTGATTTACCCCACATACGTGGGGATGAACCGTGGTCGACCTGTGGGCGCGGTCGCGGAAGTACATTTACCCCACATACGTGGGGATGAACCGGCCGTTGTCGGACGAAGACATAAAGTGGCTCAATTTACCCCACATACGTGGGGATGAACCGTCGCTGACATGCTAAAGCTGAACCCATCATATATTTACCCCACATACGTGGGGATGAACCGAGGCTGTAAAGAAATTGGAAGCGGCAAAGCGGCATTTACCCCACATACGTGGGGATGAACCGCAGGGCAAGGTCGGGGACGCGGACGATGAGTCCATTTACCCCACATACGTGGGGATGAACCGGAGGTTGACAGCATGGGCAGTTCGAGAGTACATTTACCCCACATACGTGGGGATGAACCGTGGCTCAGGGCGCACAGGGAAAAGCTGATCGAATTTACCCCACATACGTGGGGACGAACCTAAAAAAACAGGAAAACGGCAAAGTTAAAGTATCACCAACAAAAAGCCGTTTTGATATGTACCCTCTTTACTGGACACTCAGTAAGGAGGGTATTTTTATGCGCTGCAGCTGTGAATTTAAAAGGAAATGTGTGCAGCTGCATCGTCAAGATAAATGGACAAGGATCGAAGACGCTCGCGGAACCTTAGCTTTGCAGCATCCCGGGCACAGTTCGAGCCGTAATCGATGTGTACAGGATTCTGGGTACATATCGCTGGTCTCAGGGGTTCTTTTGCTCTTGCTCATTTTTGGAAAAACAATGTAGGGGATTCTTCCGTTTTCCGCTATATTCCTGATTTTGGCCGCGTGCCGGTTTGACCGCTTACGGTTATCTTTTTCGAATCGCCTCTTCGGGCCTGGGGCAGAACTACCAGTGACTTTTGGGAATGGGTCGGCTGAGGATTTTTTCAGCCTCCGATCTGTAGCCGGGCACGTGAAATTTCCGCCCTGCGTCATGAGAAACCGCTCGAAGAAGACGCCGCGCTTTTGGTATTCTTCCCAATCTTTCACTGTAAAATCTAAGTAGCTGCGTGGCTTCACTGATAGTTCATCACGATTGGACAAGAGCCCTGAAACCAGTGTCGGCATGTCAACGCCTTCGTCCATGCGGAGATAGTCTGGGCTGTCTTCACTGTAGAGCCGCCACATATCATATTTGAGTAACTGACAGATCAATTTTTCTCTGGAGAAGTCTTCGAGACAGAAGTCTTCCCGATACTCCTGAAGAAGCCTTTCAACGCGGCTGTCCAACTTTTGCTCACTCCTCTCATTTCCGGCAGCGGCAGTACGATCTGGCTTGTTGCGCGAGGCTTGAATTTATCTCGTTTGAAAAACTGGCGCCTTCTGGCCTTTCAGGGAGATGATTGCTTGTTCCATCGTCTTCCCGTCGTAAAAAGCAATTCGAGGATGGGAAAATTTTTATCCTCTATGGCCAGATAAGCATCGCGGCCGCCGCGGCGGATCAGCGAGAAGATTCTTTCATGATGCTCCGCCATGTTTGTACGAGAAGTTCTCTTTTTCCATATTTGCTTTCTGGAATTGTGCGGTTCTTTCGTTTATACTTATGAAGCCGTGAATTTCTTGCGTCGTCGAAAACTCAGTAGGTTCGGGGATCGCAAAAGAGGTGAGTTTTTTTGCTTGGATATTTTCGCCGCCACCGTGCGGCGGGCTCGATCTTTCAGGGTGCGCTGCTGGCGGCGCTGATGACGCTGTTTCTTGCCTGGCCTCTGTACCGCTCCTGGCTTTCGGCGAATTTTCTGACCTTCGTGATGTCGGAGCGCCTGCGGACGACGCATCTGTTCATTGAGTTTGCCGGCAGCTGGGCTTTGTGGTCGGCGCTCCTGTACTGCTTCGGCGGTGCCGGCGCGAAGATTTACGCGTTTTTTCTGTTTTTCGAGTTTGCGCCGGTTTTTCTCTGCCGCGCGCCCAGCGGTCTGTACGAATATGCCTGCTTGTGCCTTTTTCCGGCCTGCTGGACGCTGCTGGCATGCATGCTTTCGCAGCGGTCCGGCGGTGTGAAGCGCTTGTTCGCAGTGCTGCTGACGGCGCTGCTGGCGGCTGGCGTCGTGCAGTACATCGTTTACTTCGTCTATATCGTACGCTATGGCCGAAGGCTGGGTTCCAACACGCTGATGACCATTCTCGGCACAAATCTTATCGAAGCGAGATCTTTTCTGCTGGATCAATTCGGCTTGCTGCCGACGGCGGCCAGTCTGGGGCTTCTCGTGCTGCTGGCGGTTTGGCTGCGTTCGCTGATTCGGCGCTGTCGTGCCGTGAAAAGCCAGTGGTGCGCCGCCGCCACGCTCTGCCTCTGCGTGGCGCTGGCTCTGTTCTGCCGCGCGAAAGCGGCCGGTTACAGCAATCTTTTTTTTGACTTTCAAAAAGGCTACCGCCAATATCAAACGGCGCTCGACAGCTTGGAAAAAGCTCGTTCCGACCCGCAGCGCCGCATTGAAGACTTGAAGATATCCAAAACAGGACGCGGCGAAGTCTGTGTGATTGTTGTCGGCGAATCGGCCAGCCCTCGGCACATGCAGCGCTGGGGCTACCGGCGCCCTACCACGCCATGGCTCTGTTCCGACGACGCGGCGGTCCAGGAAGCTCTGATTGTGCTGAAACGCGCCTATTCCTGCATGGTTCACACCGAATCGGCAGTAACGCTGGCGCTGAGTCAGTTCAGCAATTATGACCCGCGCGTGCTGCTGCATCTCGATCACAGCGACAGCTCTTTTATGTTCACCGGCATCATGAAAGCCTTTTCGCTGCTTGAGATCCTTGCCGGCGCCGGCGTCAAGACGCATTGGTTCAGCAATCAGGAGAAGATTGGCGCGTACAACAACCTGATCAGCGCTCTTTCGCGCAACGCCGGCGAACAGGAGTTCATCGAAGACCTGCCGCTGATCGACCGCAAAAACGGCCATCAGGATGAAGAGCTTCTGCCGCTGCTGCGCCGGGTGCTGCAGTGCGCCAAAGACGGCGAGAACCACGCGGTCTTCCTGCACCTGCGCGGCAGCCACTGGAGTTACCGCAACAGCGCGCCGGAGAACTGGCCATGGCTGCCCCGCGCCAAGGGCAGCAAACTCCTTTCGCGCGAACTGCGCGAGCGCATCGACGCTTACGACCGCAGTCTTGCCTACACAGACGACCTGCTGCGGCAAATCAGCGAAATCCTTGCTCAATCCAAGTTTGCCGTCAGCAGCATGGTCTATTTTTCCGACCACGGCGAGGACGTGACCGGCGTCGGCCACAATTTCGACGCCTTCAAACCCGTTATGGCCGAGATTCCCGTGGTGCTGTGGCTTTCGCCTGAATACCGCCGCCGTTACGCGGCGACGGCAGCGCAGCTGCGCGCCAACTCCGAGCGGATCTTCACCAGCGACCTGATCTGTCCGCTGGTGCTGGGGCTGATGCACGTCCAATACGCCAACGCTGTGCCGGAGCATCAGCTTACTTCGGAGAAATACGCCGTCAGCGAGCAGAACGCCCGCTTCTGGGAAGGGCGTCTGCTTAAATCGGTCGTGCCGAATCTCTAGTTTTTAAGGTTTGACTCAGAATTTCTTCGCTCTGCATGAGATGTTGGGGAAAAAAATTGAACGCCGCTTTTTGACGATAAAGCCGCGCCGTTCTCTGTACGCAGGCGTGCCGCAGACGAGAACGAGCCGCAGGACAAACGGACAGCCGCTTCCTCGAATGATGGGAAAGCGGCTGTCCGTTTACGTTGAATCGTTTTTGCCCTAACGGCGAGGTTTGAGCGAGTCGCGGTAGATCTTGGCGACCACTTCGCTCGTGGCGGGCACGGGGGCCAGATCGAGCAGGCCGCCCAGCGACGGGGTCTCGCGCGTGAGGCGTACGAGCTTGTCCACGTCGGCTTCGGTGTAGCCCATGTCTGCCAGCTTCTCCGTGACGCCCATCTTGAAGATCCACTGCTCTACGGCGTCGGCGGCCGCGGCAGCGTTCGCCGGGTCGGCGGTGATATTGCCGGGCAGCATCGGACGCAGCACGTTGATCAGCGTCTCGGAGACGGCCGGCCAGCAGGCTTCGACGACGGAGGGCAGAATCATGGCCAGGCCCAGGCCGTGAGTAAGCGCGGGCTTGATGCCCGAGAGCGGGTGCTCCAGCCCGTGGGTAAGGTGCAGCATGCCGTTGTCGAACGAGATGCCGGCGATCATCGAAGCGTAGAGCAGGAAATAGCGGGCTTCGAGGTCGTTCGGGTTGGCGACGGCGCGCGGCAGGTACGTGTCGACGAGGCGCACCGTCTCCTCCGCCAGCAGGATCGTGTAAGGCGAGGCAAACAGCTTCGTTGTCGCGGCTTCGACGACATGATTGACGGCGTCGATGGAGACGTAGCGCGTCTGATTGGCCCCCAGCCCCGTCATCAGCGCCGGATCGTCGATGGCGTAGGTGGGATAGATGCAGTCATAGGCGATGGCGGGCTTGAAGTCCTTTTCAAGGATCGAGGCCACGGCGAAGCGGTCCACTTCGGTCCCCGTGCCGTGGGTCAGGTTGACGGCCACGATCGGCTTGGCCCTGTCGGGCGTGAAGCGGTATTCGTACAGGTCGCGGGCGTTCTTGTCGGCGTACTCCAGCAGAATTGCCGCGCTCTTGGCCGTGTCGATCGGGCTGCCGCCGCCGATGCCGAACACCGCCGCGGCGCCGATGTCCCTGCCGAGCGCGGCCGCTTCGTCGATGCCGTCCACGGTCGGATTGGGAGTGACCTTGTCGTAGAGCACGTAGTTGATTTTGTGCGCGGCAAACGCCTTGATAACGTGGTCCCATGCGCCGGTAGCTTTGTAGGAACCGTGTCCGGTGACCACGAGCACGTTCTTGACGCCCTTATCGGCCAGCGTTCTGCAGATGTCGTCCACCTTGGCGATTGCGCCGACGCCCAGATAGCACGTCGTACGTGAAATGATCGTCTTCACTTCGTTGATGTTGATATTCTTTTCCCACATGATATTTTCCCCCTCACCAATGTGATAAAATTCACATGTATTGTGACTGAAATCACAATACATCGCGGACGAAAATTTGTCAACAGAAAACATGGCGAAGATTTGTTTTCCCGACGCATTTTCGCGGCGAAGGCGCGAGAAAAGAGACAGTTTCAAAATAATATGCTCCCCCGATGAGAGACGGCGAAATAAAAAACTGCCGCTCACCAGAGGAGTATACTGTGTTCAGCGGGAGATTCACAAAGCAAAACGAGCAGGCCCCGCCGCGGCAGGGGCTGCTCGTTTTGCTTTCTGTCAGGAATCTGCTTCCTGCGGTACTGCCTCCCGATCGAGATATTGACGCAGAATTATAACAGCTGCCGTCTCAAACGTTCCTTTTCGGCAGCTTCGTCGTCGGCGGGGTACCAAACGGGAGCGGCGAGGCGGACGGCGCACTTTTCCCCCTGCGAGAAGAAGACGCGGTGCGGCGTCTGCACTTTCAGCGTCTGACTGCCGACGGGGATCAGGTACTCGGTGCGGTCGGTGAGAAAGATGCGCTTTTCCACATGGGTCTGATAGCCGTCGCTACCGCCGCTCAGCTCGATGGCGTTGGGACGCGTGGCGACGACCATGCGTCCGGCCGCGTCCGCGGGGACGGCGAGGCCAAGCGGGTGGTCGAGGTCGCCTTCGGCGTAAGCCTGCCCGTCCCTGACGACAACGTTGAGGAAGGTGCTCTCGCCGAGGAAGCTGTGCACGAAGCGGTTGACGGGATTGTTGTAGAGGTTTTCGGGCGTGTCGATCTGCATGATCCTGCCCATGTCGCAGACCATCATACGGTCGGAGATAGCCATGGCTTCCGACTGGTCGTGGGTGACGAAGATGATCGTGAAGTTGAACTTGCGCTGCAGTTCCTTGATCTCGAAACGCATGGACTCGCGCAGTTTGGGGTCGAGGTTCGACAGCGGCTCGTCGAGCAGCATCACCTTGGGACGGGTGACAATGGCGCGGGCCAGGGCGATGCGCTGCTGCTGGCCGCCGGAGAGGTCGGACGGGTAAGAGTTCTCCAGACCGGTCAGGCTGGTGTGCGCCAGCGCGTCGGCGACTTTGCGGTCGATGTCGGCGCGGTTCATCTTCTGGATGCGCAGCGGGAAGGCAACGTTCTCGAAAACGTTCATATGCGGCCAGACGGCGAAGGCTTGAAAGACCATGCCGAGGCCGCGCTCTTCCGGCGGCACGTAGAGATTTTTGCTCTTTACCGAGACGGGGCGGCCGCAGAGTTCGATTTCACCCTCGCTGAGGTCTTCGAAGCCGGCGATCATGCGCAGCGTCGTCGACTTGCCGCAGCCGGACGGCCCAAGGAACGAAAAGCACTCGCCCTCGCGGACGCTGAACGTGAAGCTGTCCACGGCGACGATGTCGCCGAGCGTTTTAGTGGCGAAACGTTTGGTAACGCCGCGCAGTACGACTTGATCCATGGGTTCAAACCCCCTTCCGGTCGCGGGTGAGATAGGTGACGACGGTATTGCAGATGATGATCAGCAGGATCGCCACCGAGCCGAGCGCGGCCGCCTGCGGCATCATGCCGGCATCGCGCAGCGAGTAGATCTGCACGCCCAGCGTGCGCGTGTAGGGACCGTAAAGCAGCACCGACGTGGTGACTTCGCGCATGGCGGGCAGAAAGATCAGGAAGAAGCCGGCTACCATGGCCGGACGGATCAGCGGCAGCGTCACGTCCTTAAGGCTTTCGGTGTGGGAAGCGCCGCACGCGCGCGCCGCCTCTTCGAGCGAGGGATGGACCTGCAGCAGCGCCGCCGACGAGCTCTTCATCGAGAAGGACAGATAGCGCGCCAGATAGGCGACGAGGATGATCCAGATCGTATTGTAGAGGCTGATGCCGCCGAGGCTGCCCGACCAGGCGAGAATAACGCCGACGGCCAGCACCGTGCCGGGAATCGAATACGGCAGCACTGAGAGCACTTCGAGTGCGCCGCGGCCGCGCGGGCGGATCTTCTGCACCACGTAGGCGATCAGCGTGCCCAGGAACATGCAGACGACGCCGGCTGTGGACGAAGCGAACAGCGAATTCTTGATCGAGGCGAAAGTGCCCGAGGCCGAGAAGACCTTGACGTAGTTGTTGAGCGTGAAATTCTTGGGGATCAGCGGCAGGCCGTAGGCCTTGACCAGCCCCACCAGGAAGATCATCACCAGCGGCACGACGACGATCATGATCAGCGTCGCGACGGCGAGAATCAACAGCGGGATCTTGGAACTGCGCAGCTTGATCAGAGTCGGGCGCATCGACTTGCCCTTGATGATGTCGTAGCTGCCGGCGCTGAGGACTTTTTTCTGCACGATCAGAGCGGCGGACACGACTGCCACGAGCAGGATCGACAGGGCCGCTCCCTGACGGATGCCCTCAAAGCTGCCCTCGGCGCGCTGGATCGTGTCGAAGATCTGCGTCGGCAGCGTGAAGATGCCCTGCGAGAAGCCGAGGATCGACGGCACGCCGAAATGCGCCAGCGACGAGATCAGGATCAGCAGCGCGCCGGCGGAGATGGCCGGCAGCACCAACGGCAGCGTGATCTTGCGGATCACCGTCATCTGCCGTGCGCCGGCGATGCGGGCGCACTCCTCAAGCGTCGGGTCCATGCGCTCGAGAGCGCTGACCACCTGCATGAAGACAAACGGGAAATAGTAGGAAATTTCCACGAAGACGATGCCCCACACCGAGTTGATGTTGAACGGCGCGCCGGCGAGGCCGAATGTGCGCACCAGCCAGCGGTTCAGGTAGCCCGAACGGCCGTTGAGCAGAAGATCCCAGGCCATAGCTCCCAAAAACGGCGGAAACATGTAAGGAATGCTGAACAGAGCGCGCATCAGGCCCTTGGCGGGAATGTCGCTGCGCCCCAGCAGCCAGGCGTAGAACACTCCCATGACGGTGCCGAACAGCGTCACCCAGAAAGCGATCTTGACAGTGTTCCACATCGAGCCGAGCGTCTTGGGAGAGAACAGCTGGCTCGTGAACAGAGAAGGATCGAACCGTCCCTGATAGAAAAAGGCGTGGTACACGATCATGAAGATGGGGATGACGACGATCACCAGCAGCAGCGCGAAACTGAGCAGCGTCATTGCCCCGTCAAGGCTGAAGCGGCGGCCGTCGAGCGCCGCCAGATCTTTGTTTTTGCGAAGGCCGAGACTCATGCCGATACCTCCTGTTTCGCTTCATAGTAGCGGGGATTGAGAAGACGCAGCCCTACTTCGTCGCCGGCGGCTGCCGTGCCCTGCCGCGCCGCGTCGAGAGTGCTCTGCTGCACGCGCAGTTCGCGTGTGCCCAGCGTGACGCGGTAATCGTACTCGCTGCCGAGGAACGTGCGCCGCTCCACGCGGGCGCGCAGCGGAGAGGCGGCGTCGAAAACAATGTCGTTGGGGCGCACCCCGAGATCGATGCCGCGGCTTGGATCGAGTCCCGCGGGCAGCTCCGCTTCCCACGGCGCGATGCCCGCGCCGGTGTCCAGCCCTAAAGCGCCCTCGTGCATGACCACGGGGATGAAGTTGGACACGCCGATGAATTCGAAGGCAAAGCGGTTCGCTGGGCGCAAAATAATGTCCTCATCCGTGCCGATCTGACACAGCGAGCCGTCCTGCTGCATGACGGCCATCTTGTCGCAGAGCTGCAGCGCCGACTGCTGATCGTGGGTGATGTAGAGAATCGTCGTGCCCAGGCTGCGCTGGATGTCGCGGATCTCGAGCAGCATCTGCTCGCGCAGCTTGGCGTCGAGGTTGGTGATCGGCTCGTCCATGACGATCAGACCGCCGTCGCACACCAGAGCGCGGGCGATAGCGACGCGCTGCTGCTGCCCTCCCGAAAGCTGGCTGGGCAGGTGGGCGGCGTATTCTGTCATGTTGACCTGCGAAAGAGCGTGCATGGCCCGTTTCTCCGCCTCGCCCGCAGGGACGCGGCGTTTTCTCAGCGGATAAAGCACGTTTTCCTTCACGGTCATGTGCGGCCACACGGCGTAATCCTGAAAGACGATGCCGATGTTGCGCCGCTCCACGGGAACGTTGATCCGCTTTTCAGCGCTGAAAAGGCACGTGTCCCCCACGTAAATTTCTCCCGTCCGCGGCCGGCTCAGCCCCAGAAGGCAGCGCGCCAGCGTGGTCTTGCCGCAGCCCGAAGGGCCGACAAGGCAGAGAATCTGCCCGTCCTCCACCTCAAGGCTGAAGTCTTTGAAGATGTCGCGGCTGCCGTAACGGAAGGAGACGTTTTTGAAGATAACTTTGCCCATAAAACTCCTCCTGCTTGAATGTTTGTACAAAAATGGGGGCAACTGGCGCTGCCCCCATAAATCGAATTGCTTTTTCGTTTGGAACGGAGCGGCGTTTAGCGGAAGATCTTGTCGAACGCGGCAGCGTTCTCTTTCTGCTTGGCGACCACGTCGGTCATGTTGCTGACCATGGCTTTGGCGGCGATGGCGGCGACGTCGGCGTTCTGCGTCACGTCGCTGCGCACCGAGAGCAGATTGTTGGCGACAAGGATCTCCTGTCCTTCCTTGGAAAGGATGAAGTCGTAGAGCAGCTTGCCGTTGGCCTCGTTCTTGCAGTTCTTGACCAGTCCGATGGGGCTGAAGATGGAAACCGTGTCCTCGGGATAGACGAAGGCAATCGGCGAGCCTTCCTTGACGAGGTTGGCGGTGACGTAGTCGAGGCAGACGCCGAGCTTGTATGCGCCGGCTGCAATCTGGTTGTGGGTTGCCGTCGTACCGCTCTCAAAGTAGCACTTGTTGGCCTTGAGCTTTTCCATGAAGGGCACGCCGTACTTGGCGTTGGCCATGATCGCGTTGCGCCAGTACTTGGTGGTGCCGGCGGTGTTGGGATCGGTCATCACGACCTGGTCGTTCCACTTGGGATCGCAGAGGTCGTTCCACGTTTTGGGCGCGTCGGCAGCCTCGACGTTGAGCGTGTTGTACGCGATGCCCATGTTCATCATGCGCGCGCCGGTGTAATATCCTTCGGCGTCGACGAACGCTTTGTCGATCTTTCCCGCTTCGGGCGAACTGTACTGCTGCAGAATGCCCTGCGCCTTGAACGACACGTAGTTGGTGGGGTCACCGACCCAGATGATGTCGGCATCGACGTGTCCGGCCTGAGCTTCCGTGGCGATCTTGGTCATGACCTTGCCGGTGCCGGCGAAGTAGTATTCCATGGTGACGCCGGGATATTTCTTTTCGAACCCCTGCTTGATGGCGATCAGCTGGTCTTCCTGCATCGAAGAATAGAGCATGACCGTGCCGGAAGGCCCGGCGGCGGCGCAGGCCGCGAAAGCCAGGCTGAGTGAAAGCGCAGCGACGAACTTTTTCATGATAACGTTTTCCTCCTTGGATTATTTAGGGCCGATTGCCGGAACGCGGCGGATGCGCCGCGGCGGACGATTTGATTATAGCATATCGAAACGATTTTAAAGCAAAAATTTTCATCGCTGAGCGTTTAAGTAACGCAGCTTCGGAAAGTCTTTTTTGTATGAAACACACTGTCAGACGAAAGAAACACGCTGATTGCCCGACATCTGCCGGACGCTGCGGGAAAATTCAGCTGCTCGCAGGTCTTTGTGCGCTGATTTTTGACTGAAAAACAGCATCACGTAATTTCTGTCCATGTGCTGCATTGAAAAATATCATCATTCAATTATAATCATTATGCATGCTTTAATCTTAGGAGGGCATCATGAAGTTCGTGCTGGGAATTGATATCGGCTCCACTGCCGTCAAGAGCGTCCTTTACGGCGGCAAAACGCTGGAATGGGGGCTCGCGCCCACGGGCTGGAGTCCTCGCGACGCGGGGAAGGGCATGATTGCGGAACTGCTGCTGCGGCGCGGACTGAACGAGAGCGATCTCGGGGCGCTGATCTCGACGGGATACGGCCGCCGCGCTCTGCCGGCCGCCACGAAGCAGGTTACCGAGATCACCTGCCATGCGCGCGGCGCGCATGAGCTGTGCCCGCAGGCGCGCACGGTGCTTGACATCGGCGGGCAGGACAGCAAGGCGATTCTGCTCGACGAACGCGGCGGCGTGATCGACTTCGCGATGAACGACAAATGCGCAGCCGGCACGGGGCGCTTTTTTCAGGTGCTCAGCCACGCCCTGGACTACGACGTCGAGGCGTTTGGATCCGTTCCGGCCGACGGGCCGGTGGAGCCGCTGTCGAGCATGTGCACCGTTTTCGCCGAGAGCGAAGTGATCGGCAACCTGGTCCGCGGCGTGCCGCGCGAAAACATCGTGCGCGGCCTGCTGAAGAGCATCGCCTCGCGTTCGGCGGGGATGCTTGCCAAAGTGGGAATGAAGCCGCCGCTGTTCTTTGCCGGCGGTCTGTCGCGCAGCCCGTCGCTGCGGGCGTTTTTGGAGAAGGAGCTGGACTGCCCCGTGCAGGTCCACGAGAAATCACAGTTTGCCGGTGCGCTTGGCGCCGCGCTCATAGGCTGGGAGGCCGTCAAATGAGAACGATCGAACAGATTGTCGAGGAAATGAGGGAGCACGCTAAGGACGGGCCGGTGCTCATCAAGGAACTGAGTGAAAAGGGCGTGCCCATCGTCGGCACCTACTGCACGTTCGTGCCGTGGGAGATCATCCACGCCGCCGGCGCCGTGTCGGCGACGCTGTGCTCGCGCAGCCAGAAGCCCATTGCCGCCGCCGAGGAGCGCCTGCCGCGCAACCTCTGCCCGCTGATCAAGGCCAGCTACGGCCATGCCATGACCGACACCTGCCCGTACTTTCACTTCTGCGGCCTGGTTGTCGCCGAGACGACCTGCGACGGCAAGAAGAAGATGTTCGAGCTGCTCAACGACATCAAACCGGTCTACACGATCCAGCTGCCGCAGCGCGGCGACCGCCCCGAAGATCTGGAGATTTTGAAAAAGGAGTACCAGCTCTTCGTGGAAGAGATGGAGCGCTTCACCGGCCATAAGATTACCGACGCCGACCTGCGCGCCGCCATCCGCCTGCGCAACCGCGAGCGCATGGCCCTGCGCGGGCTGTGGTCGCTGGCCGAGCTGGAAAATCCGCCGTTGACCGGTCACGAGATCTGGGAGTTCGGAGAGTACATGAGCTTCCACTTCGATAAGGAAACAGACGTCAGCTGGCTCGAGCAGCAGACCGCCGACCTGCGCGCCGCCGCCGCTGCGGGCGAAGACCGCGGCCTTGGCAGAAAGCCGCGCGTGATGGTCACCGGCTGTCCGATCAGCGGCTCCACGAAGGTTATCGATGCCGTCGAGGCGGCCGGCGGTTTTGTGGCCTGCTATGAGAACTGCGGCGGACAAAAGGAGCTGCGCTATCTCGTCGACGAGGACAAGGAACCTCTCGAGGCGCTGGCCGAAAAGTACCTCGGCATCGGCTGTTCGGTCATGAGCCCCAACAAAACGAGACTGAACGCGATCCGCTATCTGGCCGATCTGTACCGCGTTGACGGCGTGCTCGACATGACGCTGACGTCGTGTCATACTTATGCCGTCGAGACGTACGGCGTGCGGGAGTTTGTGCACGGCCTCGGCAAGAGCTATCTGGCTGTGGAGACCGACTTTTCCGAGAACGACAAAGAACAGCTGGCCACGCGCATCGGCGCGTTCATCGAGATGCTCTAGAGCTCAAAATAACAACGGCGGCGCCCGGCGCCGCCGTTGTTATTTTGTCCGTTCACGTATTATAATTGGCCCTGCCGGAAGGGGATTTCTCCATCGAAGACAGTCAGTTCTCCATCAGGATGCGCTGGGGAGCCGGCGCAGCCTGAACGGCTTGTTTGCCCTGCGCTGTGATATGTGGTTTCGACGAAGCGGACCGAATCGTTCGGGCGGCTGCGCCGAAGTTGAAATGTTCCCTGCGGAGCATCGTGTTTCAAAAAAACGGGCCCGCGCCAGAGCGTCCGGTCAGTGCAGGTCGTGCGTCCCGACGGTCTGAGCCGAGCGCCGGCAGCACAGCAGCCGTCCCCTGAGCGCGGCCGTCTGTCTGCGGGGCGTCCGCCTCTGCCGGAAGGTACGCTCGCTTTGTTTTCACCGGTCTCCGGTGCTTTATGCATGAAACTCTTGAGGCTTTTAGGCTTTTGTTCAAGAGATTATCCCGTCACGCACAAGGAGTTGGGTTCATGAAGATCACCACGCTCTGCTACATGGAACGCGGCGGCTGCTGGCTGATGCTGCACCGAACCGTCAAGGAAAACGACGAGAACCGCGACAAGTGGATCGGCGTCGGCGGCAAGCTGGAAGAAGGGGAGAGTCCGGAAGACTGCCTGCGCCGCGAGGTTCGCGAAGAAACCGGCTACAAGCTGACGGAGTTCCGCTTCCGCGGTCTGGTTACGTTCGTATCCGACCGCTGGGGCACGGAGTACATGTGCCTATACACTGCCTCCGGCTTTGAGGGAACGCCTCACGCCTGCGGCGAAGGCGTGCTCGAATGGATCCCCAAAAACAAGATCGAGTCGCTCAACCTCTGGGAAGGCGACAGAATATTTCTGCGCCTGCTCGCCGAGGACGTGCCGTTTTTCTCGCTCAAGCTGCGATACGAAGGCGAGCGTCTGGCCGAGTGGGCTTTGAGCGGCCTCAGCGCCGCGAAGGAGAAAAACGATGAATAAAAAATTCGCCGTCTTCGACATGGACGGCACGCTTGTCGACTCCATGGGCTATTGGCAGCGCATGGAGCGCGAGTGTCTGCTCCGCCGCGGCGCGAAAGCCGGGCCCCGGCTTGAAGCGCTGATTGCCCGCCTCAAACCGATGACGCTGCTTGACGCGGCGCGGATTTTTATCGCCGAGCTGGGGTTTTCCGGTACGCCCGATCGAATTGTCGCCGAGATGAACGAGTCGATGCGCCGCCATTACGAGCGCGACGTGCCGCTCAAGCCCGGCGTGAAGGAATATCTTTGCGGGCTGGTCCGCCGTGGCGCAGCGCTCTGCACCGCCTCGGCCACTGACACGCCGCTTGTGGAACTATGCCTGCGGCGCCTCGGCGTCGACCGCGAGTTCCGCTTTCTGCTCAGCTGCGGAGAAGTCGGCGCCAGCAAGGACCGCCCCGATGTGTACCTCGAGGCGGCCCGCCGCCTTGGTTCCGTCCCGGCGGAAACGGCCGTGTTCGAAGATTCGCTTTCCGCGCTGACAACGGCGAAAAACGCCGGCTTTTACACCGTCGCCGTCTACGACGCCGCCAGCGCGGGCGACTGGCCGGCCTTGCAGGCTTTGGCCGACGAGTGCGTCGCCGACTGGATCAAAGCGGCCGCTGAACAGAGCGGTTCCGATGACAAAAAACAAAATATTTGACCATAGCTTAAAGCTTCCCGAGAGGCTGTCTCAAAAATAAAATCAAGGCAATTTTTTACGACAGAACGTCAGTTTCGATCCCTTATTTGCGGGATCAAAGCTGATGTTCTGTCGCTTTTTTAAATGATATTCAAATTAAGTAGCGAGTTTTGAGACGGGCTCTTTCTTTGAACAGCGGAAAGACGAAAAGCGGCCGGCGGAGACAGCGGATCTGTCCCTCAGCGGCCGAAAACGGAAATAACGGAGGCGTTCAGCCCGGCGTTTTTCACGGCCTGGCAGCCCCGCTCGGTAGTCAGGACCGTAGCGCCCTGCCCGACGACAAATCCTTTGTACATCACGACTTTTCCAGCGACAATTGTCATCATCACGTCATGGCAATGCGCGCCGATCACGGTAATGTCGGCGTCAGCGCCCCCGCCAAGATGCCCTTTGCCGCTCAAGCCGAGCATTTTGGCGGTATTGAAAGATGTCTTCGCGACAAATTCCTTGAGAGAGAGCTCGCCCCATTTTACCAGCGCGAGTCCCTGCGGCACGATTTCGTTGCGGGGAATGCCGCCGCCGTCGCTGCTGAAGGCGTCCACCACGAAACTTCCGTCTTTTTTACGCCCGGCAGCGATCAAATAGCGGCTTGAACCGGGATTCACCTTGAAGCTGACCGTCCCTGCCCTGTCGGCCGCCAGCCAGCCTTTCATGCCGTCCTGGCCGGATACGAGGACGTTGACTCCCGATCTCTCGAGAACAAAATCGGCCCAGCCGTTTTGAATTGCTTGGCGCAGTCCGTCCTCCGTAGGCGCGAAGCCCGCGATTTCCAAACACCGCCGCGTTACCAGGCTCTCGGGGACGCCGTCCGTACACTTCGCGCTCGTGCCGTTGCAGGGAGACAAATAAGACTCGGCGAAAACGTTCGGGTATTCCTGAAGGCTTCGAAGCGCGGCGGCGGCCTCGTTTTCCGGAGTGTCGAACTGACCGCGGCAGTAACTGTTGATATGGGCCAGGTGCATTCGATTTTTACCGGCAAGCTTCAAAGCTTCTTCCATTCCCTTCAGGTTGGAGCCGTTTTCAAGGGTGCCCGCGTGAAAGGCGACATATGCGCCGCTCTCGTTGGCTGTTTCAATCGCTCGCCCGGTCGCCTCCGGAGAAAGAGGATAGTGCCCCCCGAGAAGCTTGTAACCGACAGCTCCTTGTGTCAGCGAGTCCTGTAAAAAACGCCGCAGTTCGGACGCAGACGGATCGCTGCTCCCCACGGTGTATCCGGGACGGATGTAGTTCAGGCAGCAAATATTGAGCCCCGCTCCGTATTTTCTTGCAAGTTCCAAGGTAGTATCCACCGGACCGGCAAGATCGAACGCCGTCGTCACTCCGGCGAGAGCCAGCATCTTGTGCGCTGACCGGCCGCCCAGCCACGCGGAAGCGTGCATGTGCGGATCGATAATTCCGGGCACGGCCAAGGCTCCCTGAAGGTCAAACAGTTCCGATGCGAGGTCGGAGCGGATCTCCGCTTTCACCTCTTCAACTTTTCCCCCGCGGATCCCTATGTCCATAACGGCATCGATGTCGTTCTTGAAATCGACGAGGTGACAGTTTTTTAAGAGAACGTCGAATTTCATTTTCAATTTTCTCCTGCAGTGAGAGATGAGGCTGCGCTGAGAATCGGCCGGGATGCAGCCCCTCGGTTATCGCGATACGGGAATATGGACGGCATTTTTGCTTATTTTTCGGATTTCGCCAAAAACGCTTTACACTTGAGGCGCCGCCTCGTGCCCGGCGCGGAGAATGCTGCGCTGCATCCAGTTCCCTTTCCAGTGGTAAACCAGGAAGAAGGCCGACGTCAGGGCCCAGCTGGCCGGATAGCCGATGAAAACGGTATGGACGCTGCAGTTGAACGGCACCGCGAACCAGATCCAGAGCAGGCGGAAGCCGCAGATCCCCAATGCCGTCATCGCTGTAGGCACAACGGCGTTGCCGGTGCCGCGCATGCCGCTCGCCAGCGTGCCCGTGGGCACGTAGGTAAAGTACCAGGGGGCGATGAGCCAGATGATCTCCATGCCGGTGGCGATCACGGCGGGATCGTCAGTAAAAATGCTGTACAGCGACGCGCCCCAGGTCACGAAGACCGCGCCGAAAAACAGAGAGAACGCCGTTGCCAGCGCCGCGCTCACGCTGATGCTGCGCAGCACGCGGTCATATTTGCGGGCGCCGAAGTTCTGTCCGGAAAACGTCGATACAGCCACGCCGAGCGCGTTGATAATCAGCCAGTATATCCTGTCGACCTTGCCGCATACCGTCCATGCCGCCACAGTGTCGACGCCGAAGCTGTTGATTGTTGACTGAATAACGATATTGGAAAGCGAATACATCGTTGACTGAAGCCCCGAAGGCAGACCGATGTGAGTTACGCTGCTGAGGATCACCCGGTTGGGACGGAAGAGCCCGCGCAGGCGGAGCCGGAACGCTCCCGATTCGCGCGCCAGGAGGATCCACACGCCCGCGGCGCTGACCAGCTGCGACAGGATCGTGGCGTACGCCGCGCCCTCTACGCCGCAGCCCCAATAAACGACAAAGACGATATCGCCGGCGATGTTGACGGCCGTCGCCAGCATAAGCAGGTAAAAAGGACGTTTGGAATCCCCTTTGGCGCGCAGCACGGCGGCTCCCATGTTGTAGACAAACAGGAACAGGATTCCGCCAAAGTAGATCTGCAGGTAGGTCACGGCATGGAACAGCACGTCCGGCGGCGTGTCCATCGCCGTCAGCACCGGCTTCGCCAGAAAGACGCCGGCCAGCGACATCGCCGCGCCTGCCGTGAGCGACAGCGCCATTGACGTGTGCACGGCCTGCGAGGCGCGCTCGCTGTCGTCGGCGCCGAAAAACTGCGCGATCACCACCGTGGCTCCCGAACAGAGGCCGCTGAAGAAGCCCAGCAGCAGATTGACCAAGTAGCCCGAAGGGCCGCCGACGGCGGCCAGCGCCTCTTTGCCCAGGAAACGGCCGACGATGATAGCGTCGACGGTATTGTACAGCTGTTGAAACAAAGTTCCCAACAGGATCGGAAAGAAGAAGACCAGCAGCTGCTTCCAGATCACGCCCTCGATGATTTGTCTGTTTTCCCCGTTCATTTCGCCTCACCGCCTTGCTTAAAGCCGTGCCGCTGCATTGATAATACGTATCCCTGACGCGGACGGCGGATGTTCCCAGACTCCCGGAGAAAATCCGCACAGAGCGCAGCGCGGCTTGCCTTGTGAATCTCTGCCTCTCATTTAAGAAAAAGCGCCAGCCGGGCAGCGCGAGGGGCATTCCCCTTCAGCACGCACGGCGGGAACCTCTCATTCTTGACAGAGAGCGTTTGCGTAGCTTTCGAAGCCCTGCGGGGAAGTTCAGCAGCTCAGAACTGCCTCAGCCGCTGCGCGGTCTGTGCGGCTCGCTTTGTGAATCCTCCCCCGCAGGACCCTTGAACTTGGAACTTTAACCAAAAAAACAGCATCAAGCGTTCGTCCCCTGCGCTTTGGCGGCCAGCCAGCCGTCGCGGAAGCTCTTGTAGTCAGCCAGGTTTTCCTCCAGCAGCCTGGGCGTGTCGAGGCCGTAAGGGCAGCGGCTCTTGCAGGCGTTGCAGTGCAGGCACTGTTCGATGCGCATCATCATGTCGTTGGTCTTTTCGGACATCAGCGGCGGCACCGGCGACCGGCGCAGGAGCAGGCTCATGCGCGCGGCAGTCTGAATCTCTATGCCGGCGGCGCAGGGCTGACAATAGCCGCATCCGTGGCAGAAGTTGCCGGACAGTTCGCGGCGCTCCTTTTCGATCTCGTCCGCCCAGTCCTCGAAGCGCGGCGGATTTTTTTCCAGCTCCAGAAATTGATCAAGCTCGCTCTCGCTCTGTACGCCCCAGATCGGAACCACGAACGGATATTTCTTCATGAACATGAAAGCCGCCTCGGCGTGCGCGATCAGGCCGCCGGCCATCCCTTTCATAGCGATGAAACCTATGTCGCGCTCGTGCGCCAGGCAGGCCAGATCGATGTCTTCCTGCGGCGCGATGCAGGTGAACGGGAACTGGAGCGTGTCGTACCGTCCCGACAGCACGGCGGCGCGGGCGCGCTCGCGGCCGTGATTGGTGATGCCGATGAAGCGCACGTAACCGCGTTTTTTCGCCTCCACGCAGGCGGCATAGGTGCCGTTCGGATCGTCAGGGTCGGGCAGAACCGACGGATTGTGCAGCTGAATGAGATCGATATAATCGGTCTTCATGCGCTTCAGGCTGAGCTGGATGTGCTCCAGCACCGTCTGATAATCTTTGCCGCCGCTTTTGGTGGAGATGACGATTTTATCGCGCACGTCCGCCAAAGCGGCGCCGATCTTCTCCTCGCTGTCGCTGTAAGCGTTGGCGGTGTCGAAATAGTTGACGCCGTGATCGTACGCCTTGCGCAGCAGATAGGCCGCGTCCTTCAGCGGAATGCGCTGGATCGGCAGCGCGCCGAATCCGCAGGCGCTGACCATCAGGCCCGTTCTTCCCAGTCTGATCTTGTCCATGACATGACCTCCCTCTTCGTGTTGAGCGTATAACCGTGAGCCTACTATATCACGGTGCGCTGCAAAATCAAAACAGGTTCCGCGTTTTTCGCAGGAGAACGGAGATCCGGAAAAACAGCCTCCGGCGCCGGCGTTTTTCCGTCCCCGTTCCGGTCAAAAGGCCGCCGGTGCCGAAGCTTTGTCGTTTTTCTGGTATAATAGATTGGTTCTGGTTCTGTCAATCTGCCCGCGCGGCGTTGGAAGGAGACGCGGCATGTTCATTCCCATCGAAGGCGAAGACTGCATTTTTCTCGAGAACGTCGTCGCGCTGGTTCACGACGAAGGGCGCACCACGGTTTATTACGGCGACGGGCACACCAGCGTGACGGGATTCCGTCCGGTGACGCTGAAGCGGCGCTATCAGGAATTGATGAGGGAAGCGCGGCACGTGGAGCTTCCCCGCTCACAGGAGGTCAATGATTCATGAGCACTCAGTACACAGCCGAAGACATACAAATTCTGGAAGGACTCGATCCCGTCCGCAAGCGCCCGGGCATGTACATCGGCGACACGACGGCGAGGGGGCTTCACCACTGCGTGTACGAGGTCGTTGACAACGCGGTCGACGAGGCGCTGGCCGGCTTCTGTTCGGAGATCACGGTGACGCTGCATGCCGATCAGAGCGTCAGCGTGTCCGACAACGGCCGCGGCATCCCCGTGGATCCGCATCCCTCCAACGGGCGTCCCGCCCTCGAGGTGGTCCTGACGGTGCTGCACGCGGGCGGCAAGTTCGACAACCACAATTACAAGATCTCCGGCGGCCTGCACGGCGTCGGCGTTTCGGTCGTGAACGCGCTTGCCGAATGGCTGGAGGTTACGGTCTACCGCGACGGCAGAGAATGGCACGAACGTTTCGAGCGCGGCACGCCCGTTTCCGACCTGACCGGGGGCACCCCGACGTCGAGACGAGGCACGACGGTGACGTTCAAGCCCGACGCGGAGATCTTCGACGATGTGACCTTTTCGGCCGAGACGCTGGGGAACCGCTTCCGCGAAATGGCCTTTCTGATCCCCGGCCTCAAGTTTATCTTCGTCGACGAGACCGCGGGCAAGACGTGGACGTATCATTACGAAGGCGGCGTTTCGGAATTCGTCGACTATATCAATAAAGGCAAGCAGACGCTGACGCCCAAGCCGATTGTCATCCGCGGCGAAAAGGACGGCGTGTCGGTCGAAATGGGTTTTCAGTATACCGACGAGTACATCGAGCGCCTTTATTCGTTCGCCAACCTGATCAACACCATTGAGGGCGGAACTCACGTGGCCGGCCTGCGCAGCGCCATGACGCGCGGCATCAACGAAGGCGCCCGCCGAGCCGGCGTGCTCAAGGACAAAGACGAGAATCTCTCCGGCGACGATCTGCGCGAAGGGCTGACCTGCGTGCTGTCCGTCAAGCTGAGCAATCCCCAATTCGAAGGTCAGACCAAGACCAAGCTGGGCAACGGCAACGTCAAGGGTATCGTCGATTCAGTCCTCTACGACGGCATTCTGCAGGCGCTTGAAGAAGAGCCGTCGGTGATCAAGCCGATTATCGAAAAAGCCATCAAGGCCCGCCAGGCCCGCGAGGCTGCCAAGAAAGCCCGCGAGCTCGTGCGCAAGTCGGCGCTGAGCGGCCTTTCGCTGCCGGGCAAGCTGGCCGACTGCTCCAGCCGCACCGCCGAGAACTGCGAAGTCTACATCGTCGAGGGAGACTCGGCCGGCGGCAGCGCCAAGCAGGGACGCGACCGCAAGTTCCAGGCCATTCTGTCCCTGCGCGGCAAGATCCTCAACGTCGAAAAGGCGCGCATGGACAAAATGCTCGGCAGCAAGGAGATCCGCGTCATCATCCAGGCGCTTGGCTGCGGCATCGGCGAAGATTTCGACATCGGCAGGCTGAGATACAACAAGATTATCATCATGACCGATGCCGACGTTGACGGCGCGCATATCAGCACGCTGCTGCTGACCTTCTTCTTCCGTCACATGCGCGAGCTGATCGAAAAAGGCCATATCTATCTGGCCGTGCCGCCGCTCTACCGCGTGCAGGTCGGCAAGAAAGTCGACTACCTTTACAGCGACAAGGAGCTGCGCAAGGTCATGGACGGGCTTGCGGCCGACGGCAAAAAAGCCGCCGTGCAGCGCTACAAGGGCTTGGGCGAGATGAATCCGGCCCAGCTCTGGGAGACGACGATGGATCCCGCGACGCGCCTGCTCAAGCAGATCGAGCTGGACGACCTGGCCGGCGCCGACGAGTATTTCGACATTCTCATGGGCGACCGCGTCGAACCCCGCCGCCAGTTCATCGAACAGCACGCCCACGAAGTGCAGAATCTGGACGTGTGATTTTTGCCGAAACAAAAAAAGCTTCAGCCGAACGTAAACGCTCGGCTGAAGCTTTTTTTGTTTTTCCGGTTCGGTTCACGCGTTCTTTTTTGCGAAGCAGCCCCACATCAGCGCGCCGAACAGCACGCCGCCGGCGAGGTTGCCCAGCGTCACGGGCAGAAGATTGCCGGCGAGGAAGTTTCCCCACGTCAGCCCGCCCAAGTCAAGGCCGGCCTCCGCCGCCTTCTGCGCGTACAGCGGCACGTTCTTCGCGAACAGGGCGGCGGGCACGTAGAACATGTTCGCCACGCTGTGTTCGAAACCGCACATGACGAAAAACGCTACGGGAAAGTACGCGCCCGCGGCGCGCCCGCACAGGTCTTTGCCGGAAAGGGCCAGCAGCACGGCCGCGCAGACAAGGACATTGCACAGCACCCCCAGCAGCACGGCCGGGACAAAATCCAGGGCGCACTTCGCAGCCGCGAGCTTCATCGCGAACAGCGCCAGCCCGCCGTCGGAGTAATGCAGCTGCCCCGCATAAACGCACGCGGCGGCGGTCAGCACCGCGCCGGCAAAATTCCCGACGTAGGCGCAGATCCAATTGCGCAGCGTGCCGCCCGCGCCCGCCGTGCCGTCGAGTACGGCGATGGAGATCAGACAGTTGCCTGTGAACAGCTCCGCGCCCAGCAGAACCACCATGATCAATCCAAACGGGAATACCAGCCCCGACAGCAGGCGCACCGACGCGGCGCCGCCGGCGCCGTGCGAAATTACGTTTGCCGCCGCAGCCGCTGCGGCGATGCAGAATCCCGCCAGCATGCCCAGCAGCAGGATTTTCCAGGCAGGCAGGCGCGTTTTCGCAGCTCCCGCCGCGGCGTAATTGGCGACGACTTCGGCCGGAGAAAACAGATTCATCGTTCTGCCCCAGCCGCCGCGCG
>Ga0129314_1000739_pt1 | contig 30050 bp, 9 predicted proteins | sample O1111metagenome_FD_94431 | JGI IMG/M metagenome (GOLD analysis project Ga0129314, IMG submission 94431) | Orangutan individual fecal microbial communities from fecal samples from Wisconsin, USA - O1111 metagenome | ecosystem: Host-associated > Mammals > Digestive system > Large intestine > Fecal... | reverse complement strand
CGGGATTGCCGAGCTGGTGAAAGACAGCGCCAACAAACGGACTCAGCCATGATGGAGTTAATGGTCGTTCATCCACATATTTTCTGGCTCAGTCTCGGCGGGTTGCTGCTGGCAGCCGAGATGCTGGGCGGAAATGGTTATTTGTTGTGGAGCGGCGTGGCAGCGGTGATTACCGGTCTGGTGGTCTGGCTGGTGCCGCTGGGTTGGGAGTGGCAAGGGGTGATGTTTGCCGTCCTGACGCTGCTCGCCGCCTGGCTGTGGTGGAAATGGTTGTCGCGGCGGGTGCGCGAACAAAAGCACAGCGACAGTCATTTAAACCAGCGCGGGCAGCAGCTTATTGGCCGACGTTTTGTGCTGGAATCTCCGCTGGTCAACGGGCGAGGTCATATGCGCGTCGGTGACAGTTCATGGCCTGTCAGCGCCAGCGAGGATCTCAGTGCAGGTACGCATGTTGAGGTGATTGCGATAGAAGGGATAACGCTGATTATCCGTGCGGTCATCGCCTGATGCGACGCTGATGCGTCTTTTCATGCCTACAAAATATGCCCGAATTGTAGGCCGGATAAGGCGTTTACGCCGCATCCGGCGGTTATGCGCTGATGCCTGATGCGGCGCGGGCGCGTCTTATCATGCCTGGAAGTCTGCGCCCGAATCGTAGGCCGCCTCCGCTATATTAACTGGCATTGGCAAATTACTCGTCACTACCTTTATTCATGTTTTTTTGGTCTTCATCCGGATAATGTTTTTTTAGATATTCCAGGACGTTTTTATTGACCTTGTGTTGCGTATACACCCACCCTTTCCAGTAATCAGGCTGGTCCAGGTAAACTTCTGGCGGAATGGTGAAATCAGAAAGCGTTAACCATTCGGCTAACAGATCGGGGTTTCGTTTCTGGATTAACTGCAACAGCATAATCAGTGACATAGCTGAGGCAGGAGCCGTACTATCGCCACTTAAATATTTCCACACTGTTGACCGGTTCGAACGAAAAAGGATCGGTAGCAATGCCCGGTCCAGATTCATTTCATTAAAAATCTTCTCAAATTCATTCATTTAAATTTTCCTGCCTGGCGTAAACCTCTTAAAAATTGAGATTTATCAAAGAAACGCATTTTAGCACACATCAGGAACCGGTTCACGTTTAGTCCAGAAACAGAATTTATTTCGCTTATCAAAACAAGTCTTTACTCTTTTTTACATTGAAAGAGCACAAAATGATTTTCGATTTTATTTATATAAGAAACATTTTTTGTTTCTTATTGGTTGTGTTTACGCTTACACCAGACAAAAATGCGCTTTACATCACACAAATGGCGGCGTAGATTTCGATTAAATTGCAACGCAGTTTATTTCTTAAAACAATATTATTTGTTTCTTATAGAAACATTAATGCGACTTATTTTGAACAAGAGAAAATGAATGAAAACTGTAAACGTAGCTTTACTGGCACTCATAATTTCAGCAACATCCAGCCCTGTTGTTTTAGCTGGTGATACCATTGAAGCGGCGGCAACAGAGCTTTCAGCCATTAACTCTGGCATGTCGCAATCGGAGATTGAGCAGAAGATTACCCGCTTTTTAGAACGCACAGACAACAGCCCCGCTGCGTATACCTATTTGACTGAACATCACTACATCCCTTCTGAAACACCTGATACCACTCAGACTCCCACTGTCCAGACAGATCCTGACGCAGGACAAAAAACCGTTGCCGCTACAGGTGATGTACAGACAACCGCCCGTTATCAGAGCATGATCAACGCCCGACAGTCTGCGGTAACTGATGCCCAGCAAACGCAAATTACAGAGCAACAGGCGCAGATCGTAGCCACACAAAAAACGCTCGCCGCGACTGGAGATACGCAAAATACTGCGCATTATCAGGAGATGATTAATGCCAGACTGGCGGCTCAAAATGAGGCTAATCAGCGCACTACCACGGAACAAGGGCAGAAAATGAATGCACTGACAACCGATGTGGCAGCACAACAGCAAAAAGAAAGGGCTCAATACGATAAACAAATGCAAAGTCTGGCGCAGAAGTCTGTCCAGGCACATGAGCAAATTGAAAGTCTGAGACAAGATTCCGCACAAACGCAGCAACAGTTAACCAACACGCAAAAACGGGTCGCAGATAACAGCCAACAAATTAACACGCTCAATAACCATTTCGATTCTCTGAAAAACGAAGTTGAGGACAATCGTAAAGAAGCCAATGCGGGAACTGCATCTGCCATCGCTATCGCCTCACAACCACAGGTGAAAACCGGTGACTTGATGATGGTGTCAGCGGGAGCGGGAACGTTCAACGGTGAATCTGCGGTGTCTGTAGGAACATCTTTTAATGCCGGAACGCATACGGTACTTAAAGCAGGTATTTCTGCGGATACACAATCTGATTTCGGTGCGGGTGTCGGCGTGGGATATTCGTTCTAATTTTAACAGCAATTTCTTATTCGCAATTTTCCGTACATTATTTAAGGTTAACAATGATGAATAGCTCCATTAAATCGTTTTCCCTGCTGGCGGTTATATTACTGGCTGGCTGTAGTTCACCCACTTCCCGCATCGCAGATTGCCAGGCGCAGGGCGTCAGCCATGACACCTGTTATCTCGCAGAACAACAGCGTCAGACGGCTATTTTAAGTGCATCCGAAGCGCAGGCATTTAAAAATGCAGAAGCCGCACAACATGCCCAGGCGGCAAAGAAAGCCATTTATAAAGGATTTGGCATGACCTTTAGAATGAGCAGTAAGAACTTTGCTTATCTCAATGATTCATTATGTGCAATTGATGAAGACAATAAAGATGCCACTGTTTATCAGTCAGGTCTTTATAACGTCATTGTTTATCACCACACGGGAAAAGTCGCCTTAATGAAGGAAGGTCAGTTTGTGGGTTATTTAAAATGAAGGAGCAAAGGAAAATCCCCCTGACGCATATTATGATTATCGGTGCGTTTATTTTTGCCTTCTTGCAAGTGGTGTTATTAGCCTCCCTGGTTCACGCTGTGAATGTTAACAACGAAATCCAGGAAGGCTTATTTCAGTCGGGGCGCATTATGGTAGAAAGTTTGCAGCATATTCTTTCGGTGCAAACGGGGATTAACTGATTTTCACCCCGCCCGATGATGACAGCAGCCGGAGAGATTTTCGATAATCGGGCAGTCGGCGCTGTCATCGCCAGGGCAGGCATTCGCCAGCGCCAACAGCTGGTTGCGCATGGATTGCAGTTCTTCGATATGTCGCTCGATCTCCGCTACCTTCTCCAGCGTGCGCCGTTTTACGTCGGCGCTGTGACGCTGTGGGTCGTTAAACAGATTCACCAGTTCGCCGCTCTCTTCCAGGTTAAAGCCCACCTGGCGCGCCTGGCGCAGTAAGGTCAGTTCGTTGAGATGCTGCTGCGTGTAGGTTCGATAACCATTTTCGCTGCGCATCGGCGGCGTCACCAGCCCCTTCTCTTCATAGAAGCGGATTGCTTTGCTGGTCAGGCCGGTAATTTTTGCTACATCGCTAATGTTCATCGTTCGCGCAACGCCTCCTGTGCTTTATTAAAGGGTTTCAACAGATAATCCAGCACGCTTTTTTTGCCGGTGCGGATATCGACCGTCGCCACCATGCCGGGAAATATCGGAAACTGCTGTTTATGTTTATTTTCCAGATGGTTGCTGAAAGTGCGAATGTACACCCGATAGTAATAAACATCGCGCCGCACTTCATCCTGCACGGTGTCTGGTGATATTACCGCCACTTCTCCCGGCAGGCCGCCGTAGATGGAGTAATCGTAGGCAGTTATTTTCACCAGCGATTTTTGCCCCGGGTGGATAAACGCCACATCGCGCGGGGAGATTTTTGCCTCAATCAGCAGTTGCTCATCCAGCGGCACGATGGTCATCAGTTTACCACCGGGGGCAATGACGCCGCCAACCGTGGTGACGTCAATGTCCTGAACAATGCCACGTACCGGCGCGGTAAAGTTGAGCCGGGTGAGAGAATCTTCCCGCCCGCGGATCACCGAACGCTGGGTTTCCACTTCCGCATTGGCTTTCGCTAACTCTTCGCGCGCCTGAACGTAATATTGCGTGCGCACGTCGCTGAGTTTGTTTTCCAGTTCATTGGCCTGGCGTTGCAGGCGCAGCACTTCAACGCTGCTCGCCGCCCCCTGTTTTACCAGCGGCTGGGTCATCGCCAGTTCGCGGTTGACCAGGCTAATCCCCTGCGTCAGCCCGGTGGTGGCTTTGTTCAGCCCATCGCGGCGAGTGTTGTACAACGCCGTTTCCGACTCGATAAGTTCGGGGAATTTATTCAGTTCGTCAGGGAAGACCAGCGGTTTATTACTCACTTCCGCCCGCAGCCGCGCCGAGGTTGCCAGCGCCGCGTACAGCCGCGACATTGCTTCCTGGACGTCGGATTCCGTTTTGGTGCGGTTAAGCTGCGCCAGCGGCTGGCCCTGTTCAACAATATCGCCAACCTTGACGTCGAGATGATACAGAATTCCGCCTTCCAGCGACTGCACCACCTGTTCGCGCCCGGAGGGTTCTACCGTGCCGCTGCCGGTGGTGACTTCATCAAGCTGGAAGTACCACGCCCAGCCGAGAAAACAGAGCAGCATCACAGCGGTAACGCGTACCGCCAGCGCCGAACGCGGCAGGCGGGGTTCAGTCAGGCCACGGTTGTATTGCAGTTGTCCATTCATGCGGCAGACCCCTTATTCTTCTCCTGCAACACCACCCGTCGCGTCGTGGGTTCGCCCTGTTCACGCAAAATGGCCTCTTTCGCGCCGTCCATCACAATCCGCCCCTGATCCATCACGATAATGCGGTCCACCAGTTGCAGCATCGCCGTGCGGTGAGTGGCGATAATCAGCGTGCGATGGCCAATCCACTGTTTCAGTTGTTCGATTAAATGCGCTTCCGCCATTTCGTCCAGCGAGGCGCTGGGTTCATCGAGCAGCACGATATTGGGTTGAGAGATGAGCAGCCGCGCCAGCAGCAGCGTTTGCCGCTGACCACCAGAGAGGCCAAATCCCCCTTCCTGAATCATGTAGTTGAGGCCGTTTTTCTGCTTCTGCACAAAGGGCAGCGCCCCGCTGAGGGTTAATGCGCGTTCGATATCTTCATCGCTGGCCTCCGGCATCCCCATGGTGAGGTTTTCCCGCAGCGAACCGAAAAATAGTCGCCCGGTCTGGCTGAGTAGCCCCATGTCGCGGCGCAGATCTGCCGGATCAAGTTGCCCGATACTGATGTTATCCAGTAGCACTTGTCCTTGCTGGGCGATACGCATTCCGGCGAGCATTTGCAGTAGCGTTGATTTACCCGCGCCGTTGCGCCCTAGAATGGCGATTTTCTCTCCGGCCTGAATGTTGAGTTTGCCAATCGCCACATCGGCAATTTTCTCTTCTTCGTCGTAATAAAAGATAGCGTTGCTGAACTGATAATTGCCGTGTAGCACCGCTTTATGCACCAGTTTGCCGTGTTCCGGCTGATCCACCGGGCGCTTCATCAGTTCATCAAGTCCGTTGCGCGCCACTTTCGCCTGCTGCCAGCGCGAGAGCACGCCGGATATCTGCGACAGCGGCGCGATGGTGCGCGAAGCCAGGATCGTCGTCCCGACCAGTGCGCCGGTAGTCATGTCGCCGTTCATCACCATAAAGCAGCCCACCAGAAGCACCACCACGTAAACGATGGACTGCACTTCCTGGGTCCAGGTGAGCAGTAGCCCGGTGAGAAAACGTTGCTTCATGCTGATGGACGAGGCCACGTCGTTGGTGTGGTTCCACTGATTCTGAAAACGCTGTTCGGCGCGCAGCAGCTTAATATCTTCAATCGACTGCACGGCTTCCACCAGCGTAGCGTTACGCACCGCCGACTCGCGCATCCCTTCGTTCGCCAGCCGCGCCAGCGGTCGTTGCACCAGCAGGCCGGGGATCACCAATAACGGCAGCGCCAGCAAAACCACCAGCACCAGCCAGCCGCCAATCATCCATAAAATAAAGACAAACAGCAGGAAGAACGGCAGATCCGCCACCGCGCCGATGGTGGTGGAAGTAATCAGCTCCCGCACCGATTCCAGCTCGCGGATCTGCGAGATAAACGATCCGGTGGATTTCGATCGCACGTTATTTTTCAGCCGTAATGCGTGACCAAAAACGCGATCCGAAATGCGCAGATCCGCCCGCTTGCCGATCACATCCGAAAGATGTGTGCGCACCATGCGCATACAGAACTCAAACAGGATCGCCATCATCACCCCGGCGAACAGCACCCATAGCGTCGGGTACGATTGCGCCGGAACCACCCGGTCGTAAACCTGCATCGAGAAAATCATCGCCGCCAGCGCCAGCACGTTCGCCACCAGCGAGGCCAGCATAATATCGCCGTAGCGCCGCCAGTCTTTTAGCGAAAGGCTCCAGAACCAGTTCGCCTGATACGGGCGAATATAGTCATCTACCCGCGCGTCAGGGATGGCGCTGAGCGGGCGCAGTAGCGCCAGTTCAACGATTTTATCCTCAACATCCGCGACGTTAAGCGTGGTTTCCAGCCCTTCGTCACCGCTGAACTGAACGCTGATATTGTCGTGGTTATCGCGGCGGGTGATCACGCCAATCTGCTGATTATCAAACACCGCGATCAACGGCAGTCGCCACGGGTTAAGCGAATCGGCGGAAAACTCCACCAGCCGTAACCCCATTCCCAACTGCCGCGCCATATCGGTGAGCAACTCTTCCCGCTTGCTGTCGCGCTCCCAGTTGACGGTCGCGCGCACGTTCTCCTGAGAAAAATCAAGGCGGTAATAACGCGCCACGGCGATCATCGCCTCCAGCCAGGCTTCCACGGACTGGGCATTTTTTTTCATTCTCTACACCACCATCAACTGATGATTCGCCAGCAAAGTGGCGAGGTCGGTATGCACGCCCGTCAGCGTGACCACGTTAGTTGCCGCAAAAGTGCCGCCCGTGCCGTCGCGGTCGATCTGCACGATGGTGTCGCTGCCGCTCTGGGTGACTTTGACAAAATCACCGATGTTTCCGGCCTGCGCATCCAGCGTTGCCACGCCGTTGACGTAGCTGGCTTTGCCGTTGCCGGTGTAGCCGCTGCCCTGTAACAACTCGCGGATATCAATGCGATCGGTGTCGGCGGTGCCTTCCCATGTCCCTACCGTAAAGCCATTCACCACGTCTGAGCCGTTGCCGCCGGTCGCGTCACTGGCGTTGAGCAGTTTATAGAGCAAGGTATCGTGACCGCCGTTTCCGATGTTAAGGGTGTCGTTGCCGCCGCGCCCTTCCAGTTGGTTATCGCCGCTGCTGCCGGTCAGAGTGTCGTTAAAATTCGAGCCGGAAATGCCTTCGATATTGGTAAATGTCGAGGTGTTAAAGCCGGTGGCCTGTGCGGCGGTGCTGCTTAAGTTCGCGGTCACGCCCACCGTCGAGAGGCGGAAATCAACCACGTCCATGCCGCCATTCGCCAGCCACGTTCCGGTGCCGGAGCTGTACACCCAGCCGCCGGAGCCGTCGTAAGTGTCGGTGCCTGCGGTGGCAAAGAAGGTGTCGTTATAGCCGGTGCCGACAAACTTGCCGTTGTTGCTCGCGGTGCCTGCTTCGGCGCTGAGGTCGTAAGCGTGAGTGGCATCGGTGGCCTGTAAGCCGCCCCAGCTGGTGTTGACCGTCTGGTCGATATTGCTGGCGGTGGTGCCGGTGGATTTGATCAGCACGGCGTTGTAAGTTTCTCCGGCGTTCAGCCCGTAGAAGTTGACCAGCGCCGAGGTGTCGTTAACCCCCATCCCCGACTGCGGGTTAATGATTTGCGTGGCGACCAGCACCCCCGCCGAGTTATACAGTTTTACGGTATTACCGTAATAGACGTTAATGCCGTTGGGATCGGTGATGCGCAGGTGTAGCGAAGTGCCGTAGCTCACCGTGTTGGTGTTGCGGATCAGGAACACGCTGCCCGACTGTTTGGTCACCAGTACATCCACCGCGCCGTCCCAGTCGTAGTCCATTGCCGCCACGCCGCTGGTGGTACCGCTCTGGCTGCCGCCGAGGGCCGATTGTGTCCAGTTGCTGGCACCACCAACGTTGGTGTAAAGATACGATTGTCCGGTCTGGGCGATACGGGCGATATCCATCAGGCCGTCGTGGTTCCAGTCCACCGCCAGGCTAAACTGGCTGGCGTAGGTGGTTGCCGTTGCGCCCACCGCCACCGGACTGCCCAGCACACCGTTGGTGTTGAATAACAGCGAGCCGTAGTTAGCTCTTCCCTGGCTGGCGGGCAGGAAGAGATCCATATCGCCGTCGCCATCGAAATCGGCCCAGGTCATGGAAACGCTGCTGCTCATAGCGCCACTACCCGCCCCGCTCAGGAAGGTATTGGTGGTGTTCTGCCCCCAGACAAACGTCCCATTCCCCTGGTTGATGAGCGAAGACAGTGTGTAATAGTTATTCAGGTTATAGGTGTGCTGAACCAGGTCGATCCTGCCGTCATTATTCAGATCGACGCCAGAACCTTCGTTGAGCGAAAGATACCCCGTCACCGCCCCGCCCACCGTGGCGCTACCGCCGCTGTTCGACGTGGTGGAGTTGCCTACCAGCGTGCCTGCGTTGTTCCACAAGAAGGTGTTGGAGTCCGGCCCGCCAGCATCACCAATCCAGAAGTCGAGATAGCCGTCGCCCTCTTTATCAAATGCCACAATCGAGCCGTACCACGTCAGCGTGCCGACGGTGACCTGAATAGCGCTGGAAAAGGTGCCGTCGCCGTTATTGGTAAAGCCGTTGATATACCCCGTACCGTAGTCATCACGGGTAATAAACAGATCGCCCGTACCGTTACGGTCGTAATCGGCGATGGAGCTGGTGGCGTAGTTGTTGCCGCTCTGATACAGCGTCAGCGCGGTCTTCGACCAGGTGAGTGGGTCAGTCGATTGCATTACCTGCTGGTTTGCCAGCACCGTCCACATCCCGTGCGAGTCGAGGCCGTAGGTCAATCCCCAGGCGGTGGTTTTGCTGACGGTGGTCCAGGTCGGTGTGTAATCAATCGCCGCATTAACCGTCACCGTGCCGTTGCTAATATTGGCGTTATTGCCGTTACCCGCCGAACTTTTTACCTGCGCAGTAACGGTATAGGCGGTCGCGGAAACTGTCAGCGCATCGGTATCCGGCAACTGTACATACCAGGTGTTGTGCGCCGGATCGACCACTACCGCGCCGCCCGGTTCAGAGGTGTAGGTTTTGCCGTTGATCACCACTTCAACATACTGCCCACTGGCGAGTGCCGCCGTGATTACCCCGCTGATAATCGGCGTGGTATCGCGCGTGGTCTGGCTGGTAATTTGCGCCAGCGTGGTCGGAATAGAGGTATCGACCGTCAGGACAAAATCACTGGAGGCGGTGATATTCCCCGCCAGATCCACCACTCGCGCACTGTAGGTGTAGGCACCGCTCACCAGCCCGCTGTCGCTGTAGGTCCAGTTCAGTGCGCCTACCATCGTTACCGCGCCTAACAGCAGGCCGTTACGGTAGAGGTAAACCACTTCACCGCTGGCAAGCGGGCCGGAGAGCACGCCGTTCAGCAACGGCGTAGTGTCGTCGGTGGCCTGCGAACTGCTTAATGTCCCCTGCCGCTGCCCGACGTCATCAGTGTACGACACAATGGTCGGCGTCGCGGTGGGGTTAATCGTATCGACCACCACCGTTTTCGACACCACCGGGCCAGTATTCCCCGCCAGATCCAGCACCCGCACCTGGTAAACGTAGCTGCCGTCGGTCAGCGTGCGGCTGTCGGTGTAAGTCCACTGAGTACCGTTGGTGGTGAGGGTGATCCAGGTCGCGCCGCCATCGAGGCTAATCTGCGCCACTTCGCCGCTGGCAAGCCCCGCCCCCAGCGAACCGGTTAGGGTGAGCGTGGTGTCACTGGTGATAAAGTCAGTTGCCGAACTCCCCGTGTCGGTGCTGATGCTGGCGATGGTCAACACCTGCGCCGGGTTAACGGTGTCGATCTGCGCCGACTGGCTGCTGGTTGCGCCAACGTTACCCGCAAGATCGACCACCCGCACCTGCCAGGTCGTCGTGCCATTCGTTAGCGTGCGTCCGTCAACGTAACTCCAGTTCAGGCCGTCTGCCGCCAGCGTTACGTTCACCCAGGTTGCGCCGTTGTCGGTACTGATTTGCGCGAACTCGTTAGCGCCGAGCGCCGCCCCCAGCACGCCGCGCACGGTAAGCGTGGTGTCGCTGGTAATAAAATCGCTGCTGCTGGCTCCGGTGTCATCGCTGATACCGGTAACGGTGATGCTTTTCGCCGCTTCCGGGCTGGTGGTATCGACCACCACGTTTTGCGTCGCCGTCTGCCCGACGTTCCCCGCCAGATCCACCACCCGCACCGTGTAGTTCCAGGTGCCGTCGGTCAGTGTGCGACCATCGGCATAGCTCCAGCTGGTGCCGATAACGGTTAAGGTTGTCCAGGTGACACCGCCGTCGAGGCTGATTTGCGCCCGTTCATCGGCGGCAAGCGTCGCGCCGAGCGTGCCGCGCACGGTCAGCGTGGTGTCGCGAGTAACAAAATCGCTGCTGCTTAACCCGGTGTCATCGCTGATGCCCGCAATGGCGATGGTTTTGCTCGCCAGCGGCGCGGTGGTGTCCACGGTGACAATCTGGCTGGCGGTCGCGCCGATATTTCCGGCGGTGTCGATAACCCGCACCTGATAGTTGTAGTTGCCATCGGTCAACGTCCGCCCGTCAAGCCAGGTCCAGGTCAAACCGCTTACCGAAAGATTCTGCCAGGTGGTGCCGCCATCAATGCTGATTTGCGCGAACTCACCGGCAGAAAGCGCCGCGCCCAGCGTGCCGCTTACCGCAAGCGTCGTGTCGCTGGTGACAAAATCGTTAGTGATCAGGCCCGTATCGGTAGTGATCGCGCTGATGGCGATGGTTTTCACCGCGGGATCTGGCGCGATGGTGTCGATCACCACATTCTGGCTGTCGGTGGCACCGACGTTGCCCGCAGCGTCAATCACCCGCACCTGATAGAGATAGTTGCCATCGGTCAGCGTGCGGCTGTCGTTATAACGCCAGGTCGTGCCGGTAACGGTGAGCGTGGTCCAGGTTACGCCGCCGTCGATACTGATTTGCGCCGTCTCGTTACTGGCAAGCGCGGCGGTGAGCGAGCCGTTGACCACCACCGGGCTGACGCTGGTGATAAAGTCACTGGCGCTAAGGCCAGTGTCGGCTTGCAGGGAATCGATATTAATGCCCATCGCCGGGGCGCTGAGATCGACAGTAATGGTGTGATTGCTGCTACCGGTATTGCCAATGGCGTTGCTCACTGAGGCGTTAATCACGTAGGCATTGCCGTCTGCCAGCGCGGTGACATCGGCGCTGCCGAGGGTGTAGCTCCAGCTACCGCCGGTCTGTACCGTGGTGGTGTAGGTTTTGCCGTTTAAGGTCAGGGTCAGCGTCTGCCCGACGGGGGCGGTGGTGGTGCCGCTGATCACCAGCGACGAGCCGTGTTCCGCTGCATTCACCACATCGTCGCCCGCAAAGGTGTTGATGGTGACGGTGGGCACGTCGCCGTTCAGCGTCACGCCACGGCTGGCGCTGCCGGGGTTTCCGGCCTGATCGCTAACCGACGCGCTAATGGTGTAGCTGCCGTCGCTTAATCCGGCAAACTGCTGCGCCGGAATAAACACCGACCAGCTTCCGCCGCTGCCGACCGTTGCAGTCCAGCTCTGACCGTTAAAGGTGACGGTCACCGTCTGGCCCACTTCAGCGGTGGTGGTGCCACTGATGGTCTGCCCGGCAAGCTGCTCGGCGTTGTTGATAATATCGTCACCCGCCACCGTGGCGATGGTCACCGTGGGCGCAACGGTATCGACGGTCAGGGCGTGCGTGGTTTGACCGGGATTGCCCGCGCGATCGTTCACGCTGGCGGTAATAGTCTGCGCGCCCTGCCCGAGCGCGGCAAGATCCGCCGCAGGCACGTTAAGCGCCCAGGTGCCATTGGCGGCAACCGTGGCGGTATAGGTTTTGCCGCCAAAGGTGACGGTGACCGTCTGCCCTACTTCCGCGCTGGTCGAGCCGTTAAGGGTTAACGGCTGCTGTTGTTCGGCGGCGTTGAGTCGGTCGTCCGTCGAAACGGTGTTGATGCTGATAACCGGCGCGGTGAGATCCACCGCCACGCTGCGCGAGGCCGTGGCGCTGTTTCCGGCGCTGTCCTGCGCGGAGGCGCTAACCGTGTAGCTGGTGCCATCCGCCAGTGCTGCAACGTCCGCCGCAGGCACGTTCACACTCCAGCTCCCGTTGTTCTGAATGGTAGCGCTGTAGCCTTTGCCGTTAAGCAACACGGTCACCACCGTGCCTGTCGCAAAATTAGTGCCCGTGCCGCTCAGGGTCAGCGCACTGCCCGCTTCGGCGGCGTTAATAATATTATCGCCGCTGATGGTGCTGACCGAGAGCGACACTGCCGCCGTGTTTACCTGTACGTTGTGCGTCTGGGTGCTGCTGTTGCCTGCGCTATCGGTGATAGTGGCGCTGATAGTCACTGTGCCATCTGCAAGGCCGGAAATCACGCTGGCAGGCACGCCAACGCTCCAGTTGCCGCTGGCATCGGTGCTGGTGACATACTGCTGCCCGGCGATGGTCACCACCAGGCGGTCGCCCGCCACCGCGCCCGTGGCGGTGCCACTGATAATCTGCGCCTGAGTGTGTTCGACGTTGTTAATCACATCATCGCCCGCCACGGTGTTAAAGCTGATGACGGGCGCGGTGGTATCAACGGTCACACCTTTGCTGGCGCTGCCAGGGTTACCCGCCTGATCGCTGACCGTGGCGGTCAGGGTGTAGCCGTTATTGGCAAGCGCGGTTAAGTCGCTGGCGGGCAGCGTTAAGCTCCAGCTGCCGTCTGCCTGCACCGTGGTCTGGTAGTTAGTGCCATTAAGCGTGACGGTGAGCGTCTGCCCGGTTTGCGCCGTGCTGGTGCCGGACACCGTTACGCCCGCCGCCGCTTCGCTGGCATTGATGATGTTATCGCTGGCAATGGTGTTGATGGTGACCGTTGGCGCGGCGCTATCGACGCTGTATTCATGCGTTGCCGTGGCGCTGTTGCCGTTGACGTTAGTCACCCGCACCTGGGCGCTGGCATCGCCGTCACGCAGGGCCGCCATATCCGCCGCCGGAACGGTGGTGCTCCAGCTACCGTTTGCCGCCACCGTGGTGGTGTAGGTTTTACCGCCAAAAGTAATGGTAACGGTTTGCCCCGCTTCGACGCCGGACGTGCTGCCGGAGAGCGTTAGCGCCGCGCCTTTTTCGGCGGCGTTAATCACATCATCGCTGGTGATGCTGTTTATGCTGACGGCAACGGTGGTGAGATCAACTGTCAGCGGATGGGTAATGCTGGTTTGCGTTCCGGCACTGTTCGCGCCGCTAACGGTAATGTTCAGCGTTCCCGCAGGCCAGTTGCTGACATCCGCCGCCGGAACGCCGACGCTCCAGCTGCCGTTTGCCAGCACCGTGGCGGCGTAAGTTTGGTTATTAATCACCACCGTCAACGCCGTACCTGCGGCAAAACCGGAACTGCTGCCAGTAATCACCTGCGCCTGGGCGTGTTCGATAATATTCACCACATCATCGCCCGCGACGGTATCCACCCGCAGGCCGGGTAGACTGGCATCGATGGTGATATCGCGCGTGCCGCTACCGGTGTTGCCAACGGCGTTGGTCACCAAGGCATTAACCGTTAACTCACCGTTACCCAGCGCCTGCCAGTCGGCGGCAGGTACGCTCACACTCCAACTTAAATCAGCCTGGACCGTGGCGGTGTAAGTTTTGCCGCCCAGTTCAACGGTGACGGTGCTGCCCGCCGCCGCACCGGTTACCTGGCCGCTGATGGTTTGCGCACTGCCTGCTTCAGCGGCGTTGATAATATCGTCCGTCGCCACCGGATTAATGGTGACGCCCGGCAGCGCGGTATTGACCTGCACGTTATGGCTGGCGGTGCTGCTGTTACCCTGAGCATTGGTGACGCTCGCCGTCACGCTGTAGGTGGCTTCGCCCAGCGCACTGACAGCAGAGGCAGGCACGGTAACGCTCCAGTTGCCGGAGGCGTCGGTGGTGGCGCTGTAGTTTTGTCCGTTCAGCGTAACGGTGATCGCCGTACCCGCAGGCTGATCGCTGGTGCCGGAAAGCGTCAGATCAGATCCTTTTTCCGTCGCGTTGATCACATCATCGCCCGCGATGGTGTTGATGCTAATCACTGGCGCGCTGAGGCTGACGGTCACGGTGCGGCTGGCGTCATCGCTGTTACCCGCCCGATCGCTGACGCTGGCGGTGATGGTCTGTGCGCCGCTACCGAGTGCCGCAACATCCGCCGCCGGAACGCCAACGCTCCAGTTGCCGGAGGCATCCAGGGTGGTGGTGTAGGTTTTGCCGTTGAGCACAACGCTCACCACATCGCCCGCTTCCCCGCCCGTGCTGGTGCCGGAAATCACCAGCGCCTGAGCGTGTTCAGCGTCGTTGATGATGTCATCGCCTGCCACGGTGTTAATGGTAAGAACCGGCGCGGTGGTGTCTACCGCCAGATTATGGCTGGCGCTGCCGGGGTTGCCCGCTTTGTCGTTGACCGTGGCGCTGACGGTATAATTGCTTGCACTTAGCACGCCCAGGGCTGAAGTGGGAACGCTGACGCTCCAGCTACCGTCCGCCTGCACATTACCGCTGTAGGTTGCGCCGTTAAGGGTCACGGTGACCGTCTGCCCAGTTTCGGCGGTGCTGGTACCGCTGATGGTGAGCGGGCTTCCGGCTTCTGCGGCGTTAAGGATGTCATCGCTGGCGATGGTGTTAATGGTGAGCGTCGGCGCGCTGGCGTCAACGCTGTACGCATGGGTCGCCGAGGCACTGTTACCGCTCGCGCTGCTGACACTAGCCTGCACGTTCGCCGCGCCGTCTGGCAGAGTTGCCAGATCTGCCGCTGGAACGTTCACACTCCAGCTACCGTTGGCGGCGACGCTTGCAGTGTAGGTTTTACCGCCAAAAGTGACGGTAACGGTTTGCCCGCTTTCAATTCCGCTGGTGCTGCCAGAAAGGGTCAGGTCGGCACCTTTCTCGGCGGCGTTAATTACGTCATCGCTGGCAACGGTGTTGATGCTGATTGCCACCGCCGTTAAATCGACGGTGAACGGATGGCTGACGCTGACCGGATTTCCGGCGCTGCTCTGGCCTGTCACGTCAACGGTTAACGCCCCCGCAGGCCAGGCGCTAACGTTTGCCGCCGGAATGCCGACACTCCAGCTCCCGTCTGCCTGTACCGTGGCGGCATAGGCCACACCGTTGATGGTGACCGTCAGCGCTGCGCCTGCATTCAGGCCGCTACTGCCGCCGGTGATTACCAGCGCCTGCCCGTGTTCAATGCTGTTGACGATATCATCGCCCGCCACCGTATCCACCCGCAGCCCCGGCAGGTTGGCATCAATGGTGATATCCCGCGTGCCGCTGCCGGTGTTGCCATTCGCGTTGGTGACCGAGGCGGTAATGGTTAAATCGCCATTGCCCAGCGCCTGGAGATCGGCTGCCGGAACGCTGACGCTCCAGCTTAAATCGGCCTGAACTTGTGCAGTATAAGTGTTGCCGCCAAGCGTCACGGTGACCGTATCGCCAGCGGCGGCGCGAGTCACCACCCCGCTGACGGTTTGAGCGGCTCCCGCTTCGGCGGCGTTGATAATATCGTCGCCTGCCACGGTGTTGATGGTGACGCCCGGCAGGCCGCTGTCGACCAGTAAATTCGCCTGGCTGCTGGCGGTGTTGCCTGCTGCACTGGTGGCGCTGGCGCTGACGGTATAGTTAGCCTGACCTAGGGCCGCCAGATCGCTTACCGGCACGGTTAACGTCCAGTTGCCCGCCGCGTCGGTGGTAGCGCTGTAGTTATGACTGTTGAGTGTGACGGTAACCTGTGCACCGGTCGCCAACCCCGTACTGCTACCGCTAATGGTCAACGGCTGGCCTTTTTCATCGGCGTTCAGGACGTTATCGCCGCTGATGGCGTTAAAGGTAATTAACGGCAGGCCAGTATTGACCATCACCTGATGCGTGGCGCTGCCGCTGTTTCCGGCGGCATCGGTGACGCTGGCGTTAATGGTCACCGTGCCGTTCGCCAGCGCCGAGACGACGCTTGCCGGAACGCCGACGCTCCAGTTACCGCTGGCATCCAGCACGGTGGTGAAGGTATTTGTGCCGATAGTCACCGTCACGGTGCTACCGGTTGCCGCACCCGTGGCGGAGCCGCTGATAATCTGCGCCTGGGCGTGTTCCGTCGCGTTGATCACATCATCGCCTGCCACCGTGTTGATGGTGACGACCGGAACGGAAGTATCCACCGTCAGGTTGTGATTAACCGAGGCCGGGTTTCCGGCTTTGTCGCTCACCGCCGCGCTAACGGTGTAGTTGCTGGCGGTCAGGGCGCTTACGTCGGCTTGAGGCACACTGACGCTCCAGCTACCGTCCGTTTGAACCGTGCCGGTATAGTTTTCGCCATTGAGGGTGACGGTCACCGTCTGCCCCGCTTCCGCAGTGCTGCTGCCGGTGATGGTCAGCGCAGCTCCGGCTTCGGCAGCGTTAAGAATATCGTCACCCGCAATGGTGTTAATGGTCACCGTTGGCACGCTGGCATCGACGCTGTAAGCGTGAGTCGTGGTGGCGCTGTTGCCGTTAACATTGCTGACGCTGGCCTGTGCGCTGGCATCGCCATTACGCAGGGCCGCCATATCCGCCGCCGGAACCGTGGTACTCCAGGAACCGTTCGCAGCCACCGTGGCGCTGTAAGTTTTGCCGCCAAAGGTCACGGTGACCGTTTGTCCGGCCTCCACACCAGAAGTGCTGCCGGAGAGCGTTAACGCCGCGCCTTTTTCGGCAGCGTTAATCACGTCATCGGCAGTAATGGCGTTGATGCTGACCGCCACCGCAGTGAGATCGACAGTCACCGGATGCGTAACGCTCACCGGGTTTCCGGCGGTGGTGTTGCCGCTCGCCGTAATTGTGACCGTCCCCGCAGGCCAGGCGCTGACATCTGCCGCCGGAACGCCGACGCTCCATGAGCCATCCGCCAGTACCGCCGCAACATAGGTTTGCCCGTTAATGGTCAGCGTGACGTTGCTGCCCGCTGCCAGATCAGAGCTGCTGCCGGTAATCACCAGCGCCTGTCCGTGCTCGATGATATTGACCACATCATCGCCCGCCACGGTATCGACCCGCAGACCGGGCAGATTCGCGTCGATGGTGATTTCACGCGTGCCGTTGCCGGTATTGCCTACGCTGTTCGTTACCGAAGCCGAAATGGTCAGCTCACCGTTGCCCAACGCCTGTAGCGCGGAGGCCGGAACATTAATACTCCAGCTTAAATTCGCCTGCACCGTGGCAGTGTACGTCGCCCCGCCGAGCGTGACGGTTACCGTGTCGCCCGCTGCCGCGCCCGTCACCTGCCCGCTGATGCTCTGGCCCGCGCCCGCTTCGGCAGCGTTAATAATATCGTCGCTCGCGACAACGTTAATGGTGACGCCCGGCAGCGCGGTATTAACCTGCACGTTATGGCTGGCGGAACCGCTGTTGCCATCAGAGTCAGTAGCGGCGGCGGTCACCGTGTAAGTGGCTTCACCGAGGGCGCTCACCCGTGACGCCGGAACGGTCACGCTCCAGTTACCGGATGCATCGGCAGTGGTGGTGTAATTTTGCCCGTTGAGCGTAACGGTTATCTGCGTACCCGCAGGCTGGTTACTGCTGCCGGAAATCGCCAGATCCGCGCCTTTCTCCGTGGCATTAATGATGTCGTCGACGGCAATGGTGTTAATGCCGAGTATCGGCGCGCCGAGCGCCACGGTGACAGTGTGCGAGGCCGTACCACTGTTGCCTGCGGAGTCGGTGACCGTGGCGGTAATGGTGACATCGCCCTGCGCCAGTGCGGAAATCACGCTGGCAGGCACGCCGATGCTCCAGTTGCCGTTGGCGTCCAGCACGGTGGTGTAGGTGGTCGTGCCAATCGTCACGGAAACCGTGTTACCCGTAGTCGCGCCCGTTGCTGAGCCGCTGATAATCTGCGCCTGTCCGTGTTCCGTGGAGTTAATGATGTCATCGCCCGCTACCGTGTTGATGGTAACGACCGGCGCAACGAGATCCACCGTCAGGTTATGCGTCGCCGAAGCCGGATTTCCGGCTTTGTCGCTGACCGCCGCGCTCACCGTATAGGGGCTGACGGTAAGGTTGGCTAAATCGCCAGTTGGTACGCTGACGCTCCAGCTCCCGTCTGCCTGCACGTTGCCGCTGTAATTGACGCCGTTTAGCGTCACGGTCACCGTCTGCCCGGCTTCCGCCGTGCTGGTACCGCTGATGGTCAGCGCCGATCCCGCTTCGGCGGCGTTAAGAATATCGTCGCTGGCGATGGTGTTGATGGTAACGGAAGGCGCGGTGGCATCGACGCTGTAAGCATGCGTTGCCTGGGCGCTGTTACCTGCGACGTTGCTGACGCTGGCCTGGACGTTTGCTGCGCCGTCCGGCAAGGTTGCGAGATCGACGGCTGGGATCGTTAGCCCCCAGGTATTATCCGCGGCAACCGTGGTGGTGTAACTTTTACCACCGAAGATAACGGTGATGGTCTGCCCCGCTTCCACGCCGGAGGTGGTGCCGGAAAGCTGCAAATCGCTGCCTTTTTCGGCGGCGTTAATCACATCGTCAGTGGAAAGGGTGTTGATGGTGATCGCCACGGCCGCGAGATCGACCGTGACCGGATGGCTAATGCTGGTTGTGGTTCCGGCGGTATTGGTGCCAGAAACGGCAATATTGACCGTTCCCGCAGGCCAGTTTGTGACATCTGCCGCAGGAACACCGACGCTCCAGGTGCCATCGGCGAGTACCGTTGCGCCGTAGGTGACGCTATTGATAACCACCGTCAACGCCGCCCCCGCCGCCAGTCCGCTACTGCTACCGGTGATCACCAACGCCTGAGTGTGCTCAATGCTGTTAATCACATCATCGCCTGCCACGGTATCGACCCGCAGGCCAGGCAGGTTGGCATCTATCACGATATCGTGCGTTGCGGTGCCAGTATTATTTGCGGAATTGGTCACCGAGGCGCTGATGGTCAGTTCTCCGTTGCCCAGCGCCTGCAAAACGTTCGCCGGTACGCTGACGCTCCAGCTTAAATCTGGCTGCACGGTGGCGTTGTATTGATTGCCGCCAATAGTGACAATCACCGTATTCCCCGCAACCGCTGTTCCCGTGACCTGACCGCTGATGGTCTGCGCCACAGCGATTTCAGCGGCATTGATAATGTCATCGCCCGCCACCGTATTAATGATCACCCCAGGCAGGAGCGATTCGACATTCACCGTATGGGTGGTGCTGCCGTTGTTGCCCGCGCTGTCGGTGGCACTGGCGCTAATCTGGTATACCGCCTCGCCCAGTGCGCCGACCGCCGAAGCAGGCACGGTAACGCTCCAGTTACCGGAACTATCGGTAGTGGCGCTGTACGCCAGGCCGTTCAACATCACGGTGACCGTGGTGCCAGTCGCCAGACCGCTGGAGCCGCCGCTGATGGTCAGATCCTGGGTTTTCTCCGTACTGTTAATAATGTCATCGTCGGAGACGGTACTGATGGTCAGCGTCGGGCCGCTGAGATCAACGGTCACATTATGGGTAGTGCTGTCGCTGTTGCCCGCGCGATCGCTCAGGCTGGCGGTAATCGTCTGGCTACCGGTCGCCAGCGCCGTGACATCCGCCGCCGGAATGCCCACAGTCCAGTTACCGGAGGCGTCCAGCGTGGTGGTGTAGTTTTTGCCGTTGAGCGTGACGGTTACCACATCACCCGCCGCCGCGCCCGTGCTGATGCCGCTGACCACCAGCGCCTGACCATGTTCGATGGCGTTGATAATGTCATCGCCCGCGACGGTATTAATGGTGAGATCCGGCGCGGTAACGTCCACCGCCAGCGCATGATCGGCGCTTGCCGGGTTGCCCGCTTTGTCGCTCACCGTCGCAGTCACGGTATAACTGCTGGCGGTTAATCCGCTTAAATCCGTTGCCGGAACATTCACGCTCCAGGTGCCATCCGCCTGAACGGTGGTCTGGTACGTGTTGTTATTCAGCGTGACGGTCAGCGTCTGCCCGACCTGTGCCGTGGTGGTGCCGCTGATGGTGATCCCTGCGCCCGCTTCGCTCACGTTAAGGATATCGTCGCTGGCGATGGTGTTGATGGTCACAAGCGGCGCGGTGGCATCAACGCTATACGCGCGATCCGCCTGGGCGCTGTTGCCGTTAATATTACTGACGCTCGCCTGCACGTTGCCCGCGCCGTCCGGTAGCGCAGCGAGATCGGCAGGCGGCACATTCACCGTCCAGCTACCGTTGGCTTCAACGGTGGTGGTGTAATTTTTGCCACCAAAGGTGACCGTCACCGTCTGCCCGGCTTCGACACCGCTGGTGCTGCCGCTCACCACCAGCGTTTCGCCTTTCTCCACGGCGTTGATCACATCATCGCCGGACAGGGTGTTAATGGTGATGGCGACCGCCGTCAGATCGACGGTAACCGGATGGGTAATGGTGGAGGTTGTTCCGGCGCTGTTGGTGCCGCTTACCGTAATATCCACCGTACCCGCAGGCCAGTTGCTGATGTCTGCCGCCGGAACGCCGAGGTTCCATGTGCCGTCGGCTAACACCGTCGCGGCGTAAGTGACGTTGTTGATAACGACCGTTAACGCCGTTCCCGCCGTTAACCCGGTGCTGCTACCTGTTATCACCAGCGCCTGATTGTGCTCAATGCTGTTAATAACATCATCGCCCGCCACGGTATCGACCCGCAGGCCAGGCAGATTGGCATCGATCGTGATATCGCGCGAACCGCTGCCGGTGTTGCCCACGCCATTGGTGACCGAGGCGTTTACTGTGAGATTACCATTGCCGATGGCCTGAATATCCGCCGCCGGCACGCTAACGCTCCAGCTTAAATTAGCCTGCACCGTGGCGGGGTAGGTGTTGCCGCCCAGCGTAACGGTAACCGTATCGCCCGCCGCCGCGCCCGTGACCTGCCCGCTGATGGTTTGTGCATTGCCCGCTTCGGCAACGTTAATAACATCGTCGGTCGCCACCGCGTTAATGGTGACGGCAGGTAACGCGCTGTTGACCAGCACGTTATGGCTGGCGGAATTGCTGTTGCCTGCGCTGTCGGTGACGTTTGCCGTTACTGTGTAGTTGGCTTCACCTAATGCACTGACCGCTGACGCTGGCACCGTGGCGCTCCAGTTGCCGGAAGCATCTGTTATGGCGGTGTAATTTTGCCCGTTCAGCGTCACCGTTATTGTGGTGCCTGCGGGCTGATTACTGGTGCCGGTAATTTGCAGATCCGCGCCTTTTTCCGTAGCGTTAATTACGTCATCCGTGGCGATAGTGTTGATACCAATGGTTGGCGCGGTCAGATTCACGGTGACCGTGCGGCTGGCGTCATCGCTGTTGCCTGCCGCGTCGGTAATTGCCGCAGTAATGGTTTGCGGGCCGCTGCCCAGCGCAGTGACATCTGCCGCCGGAACGCCGACGCTCCAGTTGCCGGAAGCGTCCAGCGTGGTGGTATAGGTTTTACTGTTTAACGTGACGGTGATGACATCGCCCGCTTCCCCGCCAGTGCTGGAGCCGGAGATCACCAGCGCCTGTCCGTGTTCGGCGGCGTTAATGATGTCATCGCCGGAGACGGTGTTGATGGTCAGCACCGGCACGGTGAGATCCACCGCCAGCCCGTGAGTGGTGGACGCCGGGTTGCCTGCTTTATCGCTTACCGAGGCGCTGACGGTGTACTGACTGGCGGTCAGATTGCTGAGATCTGCCGTCGGCACGCTGACGCTCCAGCTGCCGTCCGCCTGGACGGTGCCAGTGTAAGTCACACCATTAAGCGTGACGGTTACCGTCTGCCCCGCTTCGGCGCTACTGCTGCCGCTGATGGTTAGCGGATTGCCCGCCTCGGCGGCGTTCAGAATATCGTCGGTGGCGATAGTGTTAATGGTAAGCGTCGGGGCCGTGGCATCGACGCTGTAGGCGTGGGTTGCCGAAGCCGTATTGCCGTTAATGTTACTGACGCTGGCCTGCACCGAGGCGTTGCCGTCACGTAACGCGCTGAGATCGGCGGCAGGCACGGTGGTTGTCCAGCTACCATCGCCCGCTACGGTAGCGGTGTAGGTTTTACCGCCAAAGGTAACAGTGACCGTTTGCCCCGCTTCCACGCCGGAGGTGCTGCCGGAAAGGGTTAAATCTGCCCCTTTTTCGGCGGCGTTAATCACATCATCGCCGGAAACGGTGTTAATGGAGATCGCCACCGCCGCCAGATCGACGGTGACTGGATGGGTGATAGTGACCGGGTTTCCTGCGCTAGTGGCACCTGAAACCGTGATATTCACCGTACCCGCAGGCCAGTTGCCCACATTTGCCGCCGGAACGCCAAGGCTCCATGTGCCATCGGCTAATACTGTCGCGCCATAGGTGACGTTATTGATCACCACCGTCAGCGCCGCGCCCGCCGCCAGCCCGCTGCTGCTACCGGTTATCACCAGCGCCTGACCGTGTTCGATGCTGTTGACCACATCATCGCCCGCCACGGTATCGACGCGCAGGCCAGGCAAATTAGCGTCGATAGTAATATCTCGCGAACCGCTGCCGGTATTGCCAACACCGTTGGTCACCGAGGCATTAACTGTCAGGTCGCCATTGCCGATGGCCTGAATATCCGCCGCCGGAACGTCCACGCTCCAGCTTAAATTGCCCTGCACGGTAGCGGTGTAGGTTTTCCCGCCAAGCGTTACGGTAACCATATCGCCCGCCGCCGCACCCGTCACCTGCCCGCTGATGGTCTGCGCCACGCCCGATTCGGCGGCGTTAATAATGTCGTCGCTCGCCACCGGATTAATGGTGACGCCAGGCAGCGCGGTATTGACCTGCACGTTATGGCTGGCGGAATTACTGTTACCCGCGCTGTCGGTGACGTTCGCCGTCACCGTATAACTGGCTTCGCCCAGCGCACTGACGGCGGAGGCTGGCACCGTGGTGCTCCAGTTGCCTGCGGCGTCCGTCGTGGCGGTGTAATTTTGCCCGTTAAGCGTCAGCGTAATTGTGGTGCCTGCTGGCTGATTACTGGTGCCGGAAATTTGCAGATCCGCGCCTTTTTCGGTGGCGTTAATCACGTCATCGGTAGCAATGGTGTTAATGCCAATGGTCGGCGCAGCAAGGTTAACGGTAACCGTGTGCGTCTCGTTATCGCTATTACCCGCCGCATCAGTCACCGTGGCGATAACAGTTTGCGGGCCGCTACCCAGCGCCGTGACATCCGCCGCCGGAACGCCGACGCTCCAGTTGCCGGAGGCATCCAGCGTCGTGGTGTAGGTTTTACTGTTTAGCGTGACGGTGACGACATCCCCCGCTTCTCCGCCAGTGCTGGAACCGGAAATCACCAGCGCCTGCCCGTGTTCGGCGGCGTTAATAATATCGTCGCCCGCAATGGTGTTGATGGTAAGTACCGGAACGGTGAGATCCACCGCCAGATTATGCGTGGTGCTCGCCGGGTTGCCCGCTTTGTCATTGACCGTGGCGGTCAGGGTGTGGCTGCCATCGGTCAATGCCTCAAGATCTGCCGCCGGAATATTGATGCTCCAGCTGCCGTCCGCCTGCACCGTTGCCTGATAGGTCTGCACGGTCGGGCTATTGAGCGTTACCGTAACAATCTGCCCCGCTTCAGCGGTGGTGCTGCCGCTCACCGTCACACCCGCATCGGCTTCGCTGGCGTTGACGATATTGTCGCTGGCAACGGTATTGATAATGATGGTTGGCGCGCTGCTATCGACGCTGTAGTTATGCACCGCCGAGGCGCTATTGCCATTAATATTGCTGACGCTGGCCTGCGCGGAGGCGCTGCCATCGGTTAATAACGCTAAATCGGCAGCGGGAACGGTGGCGCTCCAGCTACCATCGCTCGCCACGCTGGCGGTGTAATTTTTCCCGCCAAAGGTGACGGTGACGGTTTGACCGGGTTCGACGTTAGTGGTGGTGCCGGAAAGGGTTAAATTAGCCCCTTTTTCTGCAGCGTTAATCACGTCGTCCGTGGCGATAGTGTTGATGGTGATCGCCGCCGGAGTGAGATCGACCATAACCGGATGCGTAATGCTCACCGGATTTTCGGCGCTACTTTCCCCGGATACGGCAATAGACACCGTCCCCGCAGGCCAGGCGCTAACCTGCGCCGCCGTGACGCCCACACTCCAGCTGCCATCGGCCTGCACCGCGGAGGTGTATTCCACATTATTAATCGTGACGGTAAGCGGCGTGCCTTCTGCCAGCCCCGAACTGCTGCCGGTGACCACCAGCGCCTGCCCGTGCTCGATGATATTGACCACATCATCGCCCGCCACCGTATCGACCCGCAGGCCGGGCAGATTGGCGTCGATGGTGATATCCCGCGTGCCGCTGCCGGTGTTGCCGTTTTGATTGGTGACCGAGGCGCTCACCGTTAAATCGCCATTGCCCAGCGCCTGAATATCTGCCGCAGGAACGCTCACGCTCCAGGTGAGATTGCTGCCCACCGTCGCCGTATAAGTATTACCGCCCAACGTAATAGTTACCGTGTCGCCATCTTCCACGCCAGTAACCTGCCCGCTAATGGTTTGCGCAACGCCCGCTTCGGCGGCGTTAATAATATCGTCGGTTGCCACCGGGTTAATGGTCACGCCGGGCAGCGCGCTGTCAACCAGCACGTTATGGCTGGCGGTGTTGCTGTTGCCGATACTGCTGGTTACCGCCGCCGTTACCGTGTAGTTGGCCTGACCCAGTGCGGTTACCGCCGATGCCGGAACGGTGACGCTCCAGTTGCCGGAGGCGTCGGTCGTGGTGGTGTAATTTTGCCCGTTCAGCGTCACGGTGATGGCGGTATTAACAGGCTGATCGCTGGTGCCGGTAATCTGGACATCGGTTCCTTTTTCGCTGGCGTTAATCACATCATCGCCCGCAATGCTGTTAATGCCGATAAGGGGCGCTGCGGTATTGACCGTGACGGTCAATGACTGGCTGCCGCTGTTTCCTGCGCGGTCGGTTACCGAGACGCTGACAGGATAACTGCCGTCCACCAGTCCGCTGACAACGGAAGCCGGAACACCCAGACTCCAGTTGCCGGAACCATCCACCACCGTGGTGTAATCGGAATTATTTAACGTAACGGTGACAATATCGCCCGCCTGCGCGCCAGTAACCGTGCCACTGATGATTTGCGCCTGGGTGTGTTCCGGCGTGTTGATGACGTTATCGGTCGCCACCGGATTAATGGTCACCACCGGAGGCGTGGCATCGACCAGCGCCACCCGTGAAACGCTGGTCGGGTTACCGGCGACATCGTTCACGCTGGCGGTGACCGTGGCGTTGCCGTCAGCCAGTGCGTCAACATTGGCGGCGGGAACGGTCACGCTCCAGGTGCCGTCGGACTGCACGATGCCCTGATAGGTTTGCCCATTCAACGTAACGGTCACCGTCTGCCCCGGCTGAGCGTCGGTGGTGCCGGTGATGGGCAAATCCTGCCCGCTTTCGGCGGCGTTAATGATGTTATCAGCGGTCAGTGGATCGATGCTCAACGCCGGGGCCTGGCTGTCGACGGTAATGGTGCGGGAGGTGTTGCCGGTATTGCCGCTGAGATCCGTCACAGAAGCGGTAATCGCCACCGCGCCGTCAGGCAGATTTCCCATCGCGGCGGCAGGTACCGTCAGACTCCAGGAGCCATCAGCCTGCACGGTAGTGGTAAAACTCTGTCCAGCCAGGGTTACTGTGACGGTTTGTCCTGTCTCGGCCTGTTGAGTGCTACCGGTAAGGGTCAGTGGCGCACCTTTTTCTGCGCCACTGATAATGTCATCGCCGGAGACGGTGTTAATGGTGATCAACGGAGAAACACCGACCAGCGTGATTGCTCGAGACGCCGCGCCAGTATTTCCTGCAGCATCTGTCACGGTGACGAAAATCGTATTGGCTCCGCGATCCAGCGTGCGGGTTACCGCCGGGTCCAGCGCCACATTCCAGCTGCCATCTGCCAGCACGATGCCCGTCAGGACATGAGTGCCCAATTTCACCGTTACCGTATCGCCAGGAGAAGCACCGCTGACTTGTCCGGAGATGATCTGCGCGACGGCCTGCTCGGCATTATTAAGAATATCGTCGCCCGCCACGGTGTTAACGCTGACCACGGGTGCTGAGGTGTCTACCGTGAAATTCGCGCTGTGGCTGGTGGTGTTTCCTGCCCGATCGCTGACACTGGCATTGACAGCATAATTACCCTCCGCCAGTGCCTGTACCTCCGTGGCAGGCAGCGTCACTTGCCAGGTTCCGTCGCTACCGACGGTTACTGAATGGCTTTTCCCGTTGACGGTCAGGGTTACGGTTTGCCCCGCTTCTGCATTCGAAGTGCCGCTCAGTACCAGCGCGGCGTTATGTTCCGCAGCACTGACGATGTTGTCCTGAGCGATAGTGTTGATGGCAAGCGTTGGCGGTTGGGTATCGACCGTTAAAAGCTGCGCGCCGGTGACCGTATTGCCTGTGGCGTCTTTCCCGCTGACCAGCACTGCCTGATTCCCTTCGCCTAACGCCTGCGCATCGGCGGTCGGTACCTGCACGCTCCAGGCACCGTTAGCGCCTACGCTGGTGGTGTAGGTTTTGCCGTTTAGCGTAACGGTGAGTTCTGTTCCCTGTGCCAGATGACTACTGGTGCCAGAAAGCGTAAACCCGGCGGCCTGTTCGCTGGCGTTAATAATGTTATCGCCTGCGGTGGTGGCAACCTGCACGCTGGCCTGACTATTGTCGATGGTTAACGTTATCGAACCGGCGTCAGTGATGGTACTGCCGACAATTTGCACCACTGACCAGGTATGTTCACCTGCACTTTGCGTGGGTAACGAGACACTCCACTGACCGTTGTTGTCTACCTGAGTACTGGCAATAGTATTGCCGTTACTGTCTTTAATCTGAATAGTCGCCCCCGCCTGCCCGCTGCCGCTAAAGGTTGGCGTGGTATCATCGGTGATGTCATTGGTGGCGAGAATGCCGCGCTGATCGCCCTGATTATCGGTAACTAAAAATGATGGTGTGGCGTTGCCAGGCTCAGCGGGTGGCGTAGGGTTACTAATCACTTCCGTTTTCGAGTCGCCATCGCCACCGCTTGCCAGCAGTGCACCAAGCGCGCCACCGCCTACCGCCGCCCCCGCCAGCCATCCCCACGGGAAGGTGCTGGTCTGAGCAACGGTATCAAGAAATGGCGCAATGCTTTCAATCGCGGTGGTCTGGGCAGTCAGTTCTACGGGGGCTAATCCACCCGCAGCAGTATCGGCAAAGGTGACGTGGGTGAGCTGTTGTCCATCGGCAAACACCAGTTCCGATTGTTCAGCGGTATTCGCCGCTTGCAGGAAATAACCGTTGCAGCGGATCACCGTGCCGTCCTGCATATAGATCAGCAGGTCATTTCCTTCACGGACGTAACGCGCAACGGCAGAGGCCTGAGCATGAACCTGCACCACGGAAGGCTCATAAATAACAACCGTGACGTCGCCAGGATTAATCAGCGTTTGTTTGACGGATGTTTTACGCGAAATAACATCAATAATCAGGCTCATAATGGCATTCCTGATAAATGGCGCACATCCTTAGCGAGTCCATTTATCTAAATAAGACAAAGGTAATCACTCAACAACGATGCATACCTGATATTAATAATGGCAGGATTATTTCAAGTCGGGTAAGTCGTTGTATAAGCCCTGTTTAATTCCCGCTAATGGAATAAGGTTATTCACCGCAGCGGCATAATTTACGGCGGCGACCCAGCCATCATAATTGGCATTTATTTCAGCCGATTGCGCCTGAAAGACATCTTGCTCGACGGTTAATAGATCATTCAGACTGCGTTTGCCCAATTTATATTCATTTTGGTACACATCTCGCGTTTTGTGCGCACTTTCGGATTGTGCTAAACCGGCTTCTTCGCGACCCCGTGCGCCTGTCCAGTTGGCATATGCCACAGACGCTCGTTGCAGCACATCCAGTTTTGCCTGTTCGACCTGCGAGGCAGAGATTTTTTGTTGCCCTTCGGCCTGTTGCACCTGGGCAGAAACCGCGCCGCCCTGATACAGCGGCGCGTTAACGTTCAGTTGTAGCTGATCATCCCAATACGAGCGGTCGCTGGTCTGGTAGCGCGTTTTGCCCCCCTGAATACTCAGCGTTGGCCAGTATTGCGCTTTCGTTTTTTCCACGCCGTACTGTGCTGACTGGCGTAAGTTTTCTGCCGCCAGCACCAGCGGGATGGACTGGTAATCAATATTTTTCAGCGATACCGGCTGCTCGGCTAATTCAGCAGGTGGCGCGGCTATCGCCTCCGGCTGTACGCCAGTGAGCACCGCCAGTTGCGCTTTGGCGCTTGCCATCTGCGCCTGATATTGCTCCAGCGTTGAGCGCATTCCGGCAATGCGCGTCTGGGCCTGTAATTCATCCGACGACGAGTTCAGGCCAGCGTTAGCACGCAATGCTGCCATGTTGTAGACGTTTTCCAGCGAGTGAATATTGCGTTGAGCCGCATCGCACAAAGCCTGATAACGACTGACTTCCATATAGGCAGTCGCCGTTTTCTCTGCAACATCGGTTAAGGTTGCCATCAATTTAAAGCGGTAGCTGTCACGGGCGGCAGTTTGCAGATTGATATCGTTGTTAGTTTTACCAAAGTCATACACCAGTTGTGTCAGGGTTATGCCATACGAAACGTTGTTATCAAGCCTGCCGCTGGAGTCCGTTTGTCGGGACGGCCCCGCGTTGCCGGTTAATCCAACGTGCGGATACCAGGCACTTTTGGCTTCATCAATTTGCGCTTCGCCAATACCTATCTGCGCCGCCTGTTGAGTGACGTCGGGATTTCGCGCAAAGGCGCGTAATATACTTTCCTGTAAAGATAATTGGGCAACTGGCGTTACCGCTGGGGCGTTCGCCCATTGTGGCAGCGGTGCAGCAATTGTAGCTTCTCCCATCACCATAAAACTTATTAAAAAAATAAACCCATTATTTTTACGTCTTTTAAACTGGAATCGCGCCATAGATAAGTCACTTCCTTCCAGGTCATTATTTTAACTGGTTTTTATAACCAGTCTCATTTTATTAAGAAGGGTAATAACTTGTGCATCTCTTTTGTCGATCATTGATATGGGCAAAGAAATGCAGCTAAAAAGCTTATACGTTATTTATTTAGAATACACTACGACTTTTAGATTACCATCATACACATTAAGAATAATCCACGGTAATAAGTGATTAGCATCACAGATTTATCGCGTATATATCATTTTTTTGTGACTTATTTATTAAAGGAATAAGAAAGGTAATTTGAATTAAAGACAAAGGCGCAGTACAGGCAGTACTGCGCGCAGAGAGGTGTTATACGGTTTTATTGCGCTTCATGACCATTGCCACAATAAGGCTGAGTAAGATTGCACCAATAATCCATATCAACGCACGGCTGCCCTGGGACCACAGGCTGTAGATAAAGCCAACGATCACCAACAACATCACCAACGTACCTACGATAAGAATCGGCAACGAGGCGTGAATATCATGACGCAGGCGGATCGCCACCACAAACACCGCCAGATAGCAAATCAAAAAGGTGGCGCTGGCAACGCTGGCGAGTGAGCCTAAATTTAGTGCCGCCGTCATCAGCATAATCAACACCACGACAATGATGTTGCCCCAGGTACTCTGCCGCCACAGGGATTTATTCATTAGCTTCGGCAGTTCGCGTTCGCTGCCCATGTTGTCCATGATGTTAAACACGGCGAACAGGTTCGCGTTGATGGCTGAAGCCGTCGCCAGTAAAGCGCCGATGACGACGATCACATAACCCACATGCCCGAGCAGCGGAGAAGCTGCCTGCGCTACGGCGGTATCGGCATATTTTTCTAACTCTAATGCCGATACATCGCTAAGCAAAACCAGCGCCAGCGAGATATAAAGCAACGTGGTAACGCCAATCGCCACCAGAAACGCCCGT
>Ga0129314_1000737_pt1 | contig 30063 bp, 30 predicted proteins | sample O1111metagenome_FD_94431 | JGI IMG/M metagenome (GOLD analysis project Ga0129314, IMG submission 94431) | Orangutan individual fecal microbial communities from fecal samples from Wisconsin, USA - O1111 metagenome | ecosystem: Host-associated > Mammals > Digestive system > Large intestine > Fecal... | reverse complement strand
CTAAGCTGCAAATCCGCACCCGCCAGTTGGTTTTAAGCTGTAAACGGCACCCCTGGAGCAGAGTGCGCAGCTCTGGTGGCGGTCTCCTAAGCCGCAAATCCGCAGCCGCGTTTTCTGCGGCGAGGACTGCGGCGTGGAGATCCGCCGCCAGAGCGTCCGGGAGCCCCTCTACTTCGGTGCCTTCATTGCTCGCATCGCATTGAGAATCGCGATGATGGCCACGCCCACGTCGCCGAACACAGCAAGCCACATGTTGGCGATGCCGAGCGCTGCCAACACGAGGATGATGAACTTCACGGCCAAGGCGAACACGATGTTCTGCCACACGATGCCCATCGTCTTCTTGGCCAGGCGGATGGCGCGGGCGATGTTGGAAGGCTTGTCGTCCATAAGCACCACGTCGGCGGCCTCGATGGCGGCGTCGGAGCCCATGGCGCCCATGGCAATGCCCACGTCGGCGCGGGTGAGCACGGGAGCGTCGTTGATGCCGTCGCCCACGAAGGCAAGCTTACGCTTGTCCCCCTCGGCGGTGAGTAGGCGCTCCACCTGTTCGACCTTGTCAGCGGGAAGCAGCTGCGCCTTGTACTCGTCCAGTCCCAGCTTTTCGGCCACGGCCGCGGCCACCTCGGCGCGGTCGCCGGTGAGCATGACCGTCTTCTTCACGCCCATGGCGTGCAGGTCGGCGATGGCCTGGGCGGAGTCGGGCTTCACGACGTCGGCGATCACGATATGGCCGATGTAGCGGCCATCGAGCGAGACATGCAGGATGGTGCCGGTAAGCTCACAGGCGTGGTAGTTTACGCCGTGGCTGACCATGAGCTTGTCGTTGCCCACGAGCACCGCGTGCTGCTCGATGGTGGCGACCACGCCGTGACCGCTTTCCTCGCGCACCTCGGCGATCTTGCTCTGGTCGATGTCGCCGGTGTAGGCGGCCTTGATGGACACCGCGATGGGGTGGTCGGAATAGGCCTCGGCATGGGCGGCCATGCTCAGCAGCAGGTCGGGGTCCACGTCGGTCTCGGCGTGCACGGCCACGACGTTGAACGTGCCGTTGGTGAGGGTGCCCGTCTTGTCGAAGACGACGGTGTCGACCTCGGAGAGTGCCTCAAGGTAGTTGGAGCCCTTCACGAGCACGCCGATGCGCGAGGCACCGCCGATACCGCCGAAGAAGCTGAGCGGCACGGAGATGACAAGGGCGCACGGGCAGCTCACCACGAGAAACGTGAGGCCTCGCAGGATCCAGTCGCTCCAGGCACCCATGCCAAGAAGCGGCGGCAGCACGGCGAGCAGCAGGGCTGCGCCGGTGACGGCCGGGGTGTACCAGCGGGCAAAGCGGGTGATGAAGTTCTCGGTCTTGGCCTTCTTCTCGCTGGCATTTTCCACAAGCTCCAGGATGCGGCTCACCGTGGACTCGCCGAAGGGTTTGGTGGTGCGCACGTGCAGAAGGCCCGTCATGTTGATGCATCCCGAGACGACCTCGGCGCCCGTCTCCACGTGGCGCGGAACGCTCTCGCCGGTGAGAGCAGAGGTGTCGAGCTGGCTTGCGCCTTCCGTCACGACGCCGTCGATGGGAATGCGCTCACCGGGCTTCACCACGATGATGGAGCCGACCTCGACCTCGTCGGGGTCCACCTGCATAAGGTCGCCGTCGCGCTCGATGTTGGCGTAGTCGGGCGCGATGTCCATCATGGCGGCGATGGACTTGCGGCTCTTGCCCACCGCGTAGCTCTGGAACAGCTCACCTACCTGGTAGAACAGCATGACGGCCGCACCCTCGGCCATGTGGGGGTCGGTGTCGGGGAAGAACACCATCGCAAACGCGCCCAGGGTGGCCACGGTCATGAGGAAGTTCTCGTCAAACACCTTGCCATGGCGGATGTTGTTGAAAGCCTTGCCGACAACGTCGTAGCCGGCGATGGTGAAGGGGATGGCAAACAGCACAAAGCTTGCGTACACGTTGCCCGGCGTACCGAATGCCGCTTCAAGCACGCCCAGCTCGTCGAGGGCGAACACCACGGCAAAGATGCCCAGTGCGACAAGGATGCGTGCAAGTCGATGCTGCAGCGACTCCTTCTTGGGCTTCTTCTTTTTCGTCTTGCTCTTTGCTGCCTTCGCGTCAGCCATGGTTGTCCTTCTTTCTTGCGCTGACCTATGCATCATGCGGTCCCAGAGATGCCCTCACTTGGGAATTAACATACATTTCAGATTTTTAAAAAATCCGCCAACTGGGCTTTTAATGATTTAACATACATCTCACTGGTTGAAATGTATGTTAAATCCGCGCACCTGGGCAGATTTCCGACCCTTCAGCTCTCCTCGCTTGCCCGAGCGAGCGCGTCACGCGCGCAAGGGTGGCAGGGCATGGTCGGTCGCGAGTTCCGCAGCCGCGCCATCGGCGCGGCGAGGACTGTCTGAGCAGGCGACTTTAGCCCCCACCCCAAGGGAGCCCAAAGCCTTAGCGAATAATCTCGCAGTCAGGCTCGACGTCCTCCGTGTAGGCCACCACGCGCTCGAGCACCTCGTCGAACTCGGCGTCGTCGGCCTCGAGCGTGAGTTTTTGGGTCATGAAGTTGACGGACACGGACTTCACGCCCTCGAGCTTGGCGATGCCTTCCTGCAGCTTACGGGCGCAGTTGGCGCAGTCGATCTCGTCGAGCTTGAATACCTTACGCATGATGGCGCTCCTTTTCTCTAGGGCGGTTCTCACCGCCTCTTTGTACGCTGACGTTATTTGAGTTGTTTACATATGAACAATCGTTAATATGCTGGCCTGCAGTATACGCCGCCTCTATGCGCTGTCAATGCAAAACGAAAAAGCCCTCCGACTTTTTGCGTCAGAGGGCTTGGCTGGTTATCGGCTTATAGGTGACGCCGCATTTCCTTTAACAAGGGCCCTCCGACTTTTTGCGTCAGAGGGTTTGCCGGGGCATTGCGTTGCGTTGCGGGCCGCGAATGGGTCGCCAGCCCCGCATCAGATGCGGTCTGGCCAGTTTGGATTGCATTGGCAAATACAAAAAACGGGCCAGCGACAACGACGTGCCACCAGCCCGCTTTATTCCGTGCCTTGATTGTAAGCTTGCCCTACTTTGCCTGCATGATTGCGTCGATTGCCTTGATGGCGGCATTGCGCAGGCCGTTTTCCTCGAGGGAGGCGACGCCCTTGATGGTGGTGCCGCCGGGGGAGCACACGGCGTCCTTGAGCACGGCGGGGTGCTTGCCGGTCTCCACGGCCATCTTGCCGGTGCCGGCAATCATTTGCCCTGCCAGCTGGTAGGCCACCGCGCGGGGCACGCCGTACTTCACGGCGGCGTCGCCCAGGGCCTCCATGAACATGGCGACAAAGGCGGGGCCGCAGCCCGTTACCGTGCCGGCGATGCCCATGAGGGCCGCGTCCACAAAGACCACGAGGCCCGTCGCCTCAAGGATGGGGCGCACCACGGCCAGGTCTTCCTCGGTGAGGGAGTGGGTGGACTCGCAGACCCAGACGCCCTCGTTGACCTGCACGGGCGTGTTGGGCAGCACCGAGATGTGGTGCGTGCCGGGCACGAGCACCTGCTCGTACTCGCCGAAGGGCATGTTCACGGCCACGGAGACCACGATCTTCTCGGCCAGCTCGTCTGCGATGGGTGCGCAGACCTCGTCTACCAGGTAGGGCTTTACCGCGATGAACACGACGTCGGACACCTCGACGACCTCCTCGGCGCTTGCGCAGGGGTTGATTCCCAGCTTGCCGCAGTTGGTGCAGAGCTTGTCGTAGTTCTTGGCGCAGGCGTAGATGTTGCCCGCAGGCACTGCCTCGGCGCGAAGCAGGCCCTTGGCGATGGCCTTCGCCATGTTGCCGAAGCCGATAAAGCCGATCTTGGTACACGGAACGTCTGACATAAGATCCTCCTGGTTGGTGTCGCTGCAAGGGTGCAATTGCATGGGCATATGATGCCACATGGCGGGCGCGATTAAAACGGGTTGTCACATGCGCGAAACCTGCGCATGTGCTGCGGGGCGAGAGGCCGCGCATGTGCCGCGGGCGACGCCTGTGCGCGCATTGGGCCGCCTGCCCATGCCGTCCCGGTTGCCGCCCATGAAAAAGCCCGCCAGCCAGAGGGCCGACGGGCTTGTTGTGCGGAGCAAGATGAGCTTAGGCCTTCGCGGCCGGGCCCCAGGCGAGGCTCACGGCGCCCGGGCCCAGGATGGAGGCGAGCACGGGGCCGCCCTCCTTTACGCGCACGTTGATGCCGCTGAACTTGTCGCGCACGCAGCGCAGAAGCTCCGTGCAGGCGCGCCCCTGCGTGCCGAAGTAGGTGAGCGTGAGGCTGCGCGGGGCGTCGGTGGGCACGAGTTCCACGAGCTCGCGGGCGAGGTTCTGCACGCCGCGGGTCGTCTTCACGTGGATGACCGCGCCGTCGCGCACGCTGAGCACGGGGTAGCGGTTGAGGAAGGTCCCCACCGACAAGGGAATGAGCGCCAGCCGGCCGGTGTGGCGCAGCGTGGCCGTGCTCGGCACGGAGAAGCCGATGCCCTGGTCGGCACGGGCGGCCTCAAGGGTCGCCACGATGTCGTCGAACGAGGCGCCCGACGCGTCGAGCTTGCGAGCGAGGCTGGCAAGCGACTCCACGCCGCAGATGGTGCTCATGGAGTCGAGCACCTTGATGCGCGGAAGCCCGGCGGCGCCGGCCGCAGCGGCGGAGTTTGCCTCGCGGCTCGTGGCACCCGCCTTGTTGCGGATGGCAGAACGCACCTGGTCAGCCGCCTTGCAGGCGCTGCGGTAGCAGCTCGAGACCTTCGCGGAGGTTGTGATGCACACAACGTCCGAGCCTGTCTCGACAAGACGGGAGAACGCCTGCTGGAAGGCCTCGGGCTTCGCCCCGTGGGCCTCGGTGAGGCGCTTGTCGTGCAGGGCCTGGGCGAAGTCGCCGTTCTCGCCCATGAACGTCTCTTCATGCAGCTCGCCGTCGATGCGGTAGGTCATGGGCACCATGGTGACGCCCAGGCGTGCGGCCTCGGCGCGGGTGAGGTTGGCGCTGGAGTCTACGACTAGCGAGAGCATATGGTTGCCACCCCCATCTGGCGGAACTTCTCGTAGCGCTCCTGCAGCAGTGCGTCGGTGGGGCGGCAGGCGAGCTCGTCGAGCGTGGGCACGAGCGCCTCGCGCAGGTTGGCGGCCACGTCGGTGGGGCTACCGGTGCCCTCGCTCACAATGCGGTCGATAATGCCCAGCTCAAGGAGCTTGTCGGCCGTGAGGCCCAGCGCCGCTGCGGCCTCGGGTGCCTTGGAGGCGTCCTTGTAGAGGATCGAGGCGCACCCTTCGGGGCTGATGACCGAGTACACGGCGTTCTCAAGCATCCACACGCGGTCGGCCACGCCCAGGCCCAGGGCGCCGCCCGAGCCGCCCTCGCCGATGACCACGCTCACCACGGGGCACGCAAGGCCCGCCATGGCGACGAGGTTGTCGGCGATGGCCGCGCCCTGGCCGCGCTCCTCGGCTTCGATGCCGCAGTAGGCGCCGGAGGTGTCGATGAGGCACACGACGGGGCGGTCGAAGCGTTCGGCCTGGTGCATGAGGCGCAGTGCCTTGCGGTAGCCCTCGGGGTGGGCCGAGCCAAAGTTGCGGGCCACGCGCTCCTTGAGGTTGCGGCCGCGCTCGGTTGCGATGACGGTCACGGCGCGGCCGCCCAGGCGCGCCACGCCCGCCACCACGGCAGCGTCGTCGCGGAAGCCCCTGTCGCCGTGGAGCTCGACGAAGTCGGTAAAGAGGTTGTCGATGATGTCGAGGGCGGTCGCGCGCTCGGCGCTGCGGGCGTTCTTCACTCGGTCGTAAGCGCAGCTCACCTCAGGCAGCGTCGTCGTGCCCTTGACCTTGATGGGCCTTGCGGGGGTCTCCTGCGCGGGGTGCGTGCAAGGGCGCACCCACTGCGCGGCCACGTCGGGCGCCGCATGCAGGCTCAGCAGGCGACCCAGCTCGTCGCGCATGTCGGCGCGGGTCACGATGCGGTCCACAAAGCCGTGCTCGAGCTGGAACTCGGCGCTCTGGAAGCCCTCGGGCAGCTTCTTGTGGATGGTCTGCTCGATGACGCGCGGGCCTGCGAAGGCCACGAGCGCCCCGGGCTCGGCCAGGATGACGTCGCCCTCCATGGCAAAGGAAGCCGTGACGCCGCCGGAGGTGGGGTCGGTGAGCACACACAGGTAGAAGCCGCCCTGCGTGCCGAAGCGCTGGCGGGCGGCCGAGACCTTAGCCATCTGCATGAGGGAGGTGGTGCCCTCCTGCATGCGGGCGCCGCCCGACACGGTGAAGCCCACCACGGGCAGCCCCTCGGTTGCGGCGCGCTCGAAGGTGCGCGAGATCTTCTCGCCCACCACGGCGCCCATCGAGCCCATCATGAAGTCGCCGTTCATGACGAAGATGGCGCAGGGCATGCCCTCGATGGTGGCGCGGCCGCACACGACGGCGTCGGCCTCGCCGGTCTTCGTGCGCGCGGTCTGAAGCTTGCCGGCGTATCCCGGGAAGCCCAAAAAGTCGGTGGCCGTAAGGTCGGCGAACCATTCCTGAAAGCTGCCCTTGTCGCAGGTGATCTCGAGCCTGCGGCGGGCGCCCAGGCGCATGTGGTGGCCGCAGTGCGGGCACACGTCGAGGTCGCGCGCGGCCTCCTCGATGTCGACGATGCGCTTGCACGAGTTGCACTTGGCGTAGAGCCTACGCTCGGGAATCTCCACAGGCACGTCGTTTGCGCTGCTCTCCAGCGTGTTGCGCGACTTCTTTGCCCGCTTAGTCATGATTGGCATACAGGTGTCCCATCAGATCCGTGTGGTAGACCCCGCTCAGGAACTCGGGGTTGTTGAGGATGTCGAGCTGCAGCTCGGAGTTGTCGCAGACGCCCTCGATGGCAAGCTCGCCCAGGGCGGAGCGCATCTTGCGGATGGCCTCCTCGCGGGTGGGCGCGTGCACGATGAGCTTGCCGAGCAGTGAGTCGTACCACGGGGGCACGACACATCCCTGGTAGAGGGCCGAGTCGAAACGCACCCAGGGGCCGTTGGGCACGTGCAGCGTCGTAATCTTGCCACACGACGGGCGGAAGTTCTCGTCCTCGGCGTTGATGCGGCACTCGATGGCGGCGCCTTGGGGGTGGATGTCTTCCTGCTTGAAGGGAAGCTTTGCCCCCGCCGCGCAGCGAATCTGCCATTTGACGAGGTCAAGGCCCGTTACCATTTCGGTCACGGGGTGCTCCACCTGCAGGCGCGTGTTCATCTCCATGAAGTAGAAGTCACCGGCGTCGGTGTAGAGGAACTCGATGGTGCCCACGCCCGTGTAGCGCACCTTCTTGGCGAGGCGCACGGCGGCGTCGAGGATCTTCTCGCGCACGCGGGGCTTCAGACATGCGCAGGGGCTCTCCTCGAGCAGCTTCTGGTTGCGGCGCTGTACCGAGCACTCGCGCTCGCCCAGGGCCACGGCGTGACCGTGGTTGTCGCAGAGCAGCTGGGCCTCCACGTGGTGGGCGTGCTCCACGAACTTCTCCATGTAGCACTCGCCGTCGCCGAAGGCCGAGAGGGCCTCCGAGTATGCCTCCTGGTAGGCGGCGCGTGCCGCCTCGGGGGAATCGACGCGACGGATGCCGCGTCCGCCGCCGCCGGCACGTGCCTTGATGAGCACGGGGCAGCCGATGCGGCGCGCCTCGGTCTCGGCCTGTTCAGCGCTCGTGAGCAGGTCGCAACCAGGCGCCACGGGCACGTCGGCTTCGCGGGCGCAGATGCGGGCGGCGTCCTTGCTGCCGAGCTTCTCGATGACCTCAGCCGAGGGGCCGATGAAGACCACGCCGGCCTCTTTGCACATGCGTGCGAACTCGGCGTTCTCGGAGAGGAAGCCGTAGCCGGGGTGGATGGCCGCCGCGCCCGACTTGAGCGCCACGGTGAGGATGGCCTCCTTGTTGAGGTAGCTCTCATGGGGGCGGGGCCCGCCGATGCAGTACGCCTCGTCGGCCAGGGCCACATGCAGGGCGTCTTTGTCGGCCGTGCTGAAGACGGCGACGGTCTCGACGCCCATCTCTTTGCACGCGCGAATGACGCGCACGGCTACCTCGCCGCGGTTGGCTATGAGAATCTTGCTGAACATTTGGTCTACCTATCTTCGTGCGCGCAAGTGCGGCATCAGAGATCGCGGGGGGGTTGCTTAGGCCTTCTTGGGCATGAGGGCGATGGAGAACTCGCCTGAGACGCACAGGTCCTCGCCCACGAACACCTTGCCCGAGGCAAAGTAGAACGGGCCCTTGTGTCGGGTGAGCTCGCAGCGGATGGACACCTCGTCGCCGGGCACCACGGGGTGCTTGAAGCGGATTTTGTCCATGCTGGTATAGAAGGTGTCCTTGCCCTGGGTGGCCTCGGCGCCCACGAGGACGCAGCAGTTCTGGGCCATCATCTCGCAGAGAATGACGCCGGGTACCACGGGGTTGCCCGGGAAGTGCCCCTGCAAGAAGAACTCGTCGCCGCGCACCTTGTACGTGCCGCAGGCGATGCCGTCGATGACCTCGGAGGAGTCGAGCAGAAGCATCGGCTCACGGTGAGGCAGGATGGTTTTAAGTTGTTCGCGGTCCATGAGGCCCCTTTACAAACGCAGGATTGCGTCTCGCAAGGCGCACGGGGCCGATGTGTACTGGGCGTACATGAGGTCCCGTGGAACGCGGCGAGACGCAATCCGCAACTAATATATCCGGAACAGGACGCGGCCGTATTCGACCAGGTCGCCGTCGCTGGCGCAGATCTCGGCGATCTCGCCGTCGCACTCGGCCACGACCTCGTTCATGAGCTTCATGGCCTCGAGGATGCACAGGGTCTCGCCCTTCTTCACCTTCGAGCCCACGCGCACGAACGGCTCGGCGCCGGGGGAGGGGGCCACGTAGAACACGCCCACCATGGGTGCGCACACCTCGGTAGCGCCGCTGGCGATCTGCGCAGGCGCGGTGGGTGCCACAGGCTCGGCGGTGGCGGGAGCGGCGGGGGCAGCCACGGCAGCTGCGGGAGCTGCAGGCCAGGCGGCGGGCATTGCCGGCGGGAAGGCCGGCCATGCCGGGGGTTGGGTGGCGCCGGCGCCCTCGCGCTCGAGCTCGAGGGTCAGGTCGGGCTCCTCCAGCTTGATGCGGGTGAGGCCGCGCTCCTCCATGAGGTCGGCGAAACCGCGCAGGGTCTCAAGATCCATGCTTAGTCCTCCACGTACTTCTTGAACGCAAGGGCGGCGTTGTGTCCGCCGAAGCCCAGGTTGGTAGAAAGCGCCCAGGTGAGCTCGGCCGAGATGGCCTGCTTGCCGGGGGTGTAGTCAAGGTCGCACTCGGGGTCGGGAGTGGACAGGCCGATGGTGGCCGGCACCACGCCTTCCTTGAGCGCCAGCGCGCACACCATGGCCTCCATGGCGCCGGTGGCGCCCAGCATGTGGCCGTGCATGCTCTTGGTCGAGCTGATGTGGGCGGCGCGGGCTGCCTCCTCGCCCAGGGCCAGCTTGAAGCCGGCGGTCTCGCAGGCGTCGTTGAGCTTGGTGGAGGTGCCGTGGGCGTTGATGTAGAGGCCCTCCTCGGGCTTTACGCCGCCCTCTTCCACGGCCATGCGGATGCAGCGGGCGATGCCGTCGGCGTGGGGGTCGGGGCTCGTGATGTGATAGGCGTCGGCGGTGTTGCCGTAGCCCACGATCTCGGCGTAGACCTTGGCACCGCGGGCGCGGGCATGCTCGAGCTCCTCAAGCACGAGGACGACCGAGCCCTCGCCCGACACGAAGCCGTCGCGCTCGGCGTCGAAAGGCCTGCATGCGGTGGCGGGATCGGGGTTCTTCGAGAGGGCCATGCAGCTCGTGAAGCCGGCGATGGCGTCCTCGATGACGGAGTACTCGGTGCCGCCGGCAAGCGCGGCGTCGATCTGTCCCAGCTTGATGGCATGGAACGCCTCGCCGATCTCGTGGGCCGAGGTGGCGCAGGCCGTGACCACGGGAAGCGTGGGGCCCGTGGCGTGCTGCCTGATGGACACCGCGCCGCAGGGCATGTTGGCGATCATATTGGGGATCATGAGCGGCGACACCTTGCGCGGGCCGTCGGTGTGGCACTTGAGGGTGTTCTCGATCATCGTGGAGAAGCCGCCGATGCCCGAGCCCACGTAGGTGCCCACGCGCTCGGCTGCCACGTTGGCCTGCACGTTCTCGTCTTCCTCGACAAGCGCGGCCAGGCGTGCGGAGCCCTCGATGAGAAGGCCGGCGTCTGCCACGGCCTCGTCGGAGGCGACGAGCGCGTAGTTGATGGCGGGGTCATTGCGGCGAAGCTCCTGCTTGGTAAGGCCGTGCTCGAGTGGGTCGAAGCCCTTGACCTCGGCGGCGACCTTCACCTTGTAGGCCTCGGTGTCAAAATGCGTGATGAGGCCGATGCCGCAGGTGCCTTCCTTCACGGCCGCCCAGCTCGTGGGGGCGTCGTTGCCCAGGGGTGTCACGGCGCCGAGGCCGGTGATCACGACTCTGCGTTCCATGTAGCGTGCTCCTTTTGTTCGTGCTTGGGTATTGCTGCGGGCCGCGTGCCTACATCGCGATGCCGCCGTCGACGCGCACGACCTCGCCGGTCACATAGCGCGCCGCGGGGCTTGCGAGGAACGCCACGACCTCCGCCACGTCCTGGGCGCTGCCCATGTAGCCCAGCGGAATCTGCTTGTCGTAGCCTTCGCGCACCTCGGCCGAAAGGCCTGCGGTCATGTCGGTCTCGATGAAGCCGGGTGCGACGGCGTTGCAGGTCACGCCGCGCGGGGCGAGCTCGCGGGCGACGCTCTTGGTGAGGCCGATGAGACCCGCTTTGCTGGCGGCGTAGTTGGCCTGGCCGGCGTTGCCCATGAGGCCCACCACGGAGCTCACGTTGACGATGCGGCCCGTGCCCTTGTTGCGCAGCCAGGTGCGGTAGAGGGCCTTCACCATGTTGAACGCGCCCTTGAGGTTGACGTCGATCACGCGGTCGAAGTCGTCGTCCTTGATGCGGCCCAGCAGGTTGTCGCGCGTAACGCCTGCGTTGTTCACGAGGACGTCCACGCATCCCAGCTCAGAGGCGACCTCCTTGCACACGGCGGCGCACTCCTCGGCGTTGGCCACGTCGCACTTCCAAGCCCGGGCGCGACGGCCCAGGGCCTCGATGGCCTCCACGGTCTCGCGTGCGGCTTCGTCGTTGCCGGCGTAGAGCACGGCGACGTCGCAGCCGGCTTCAGCCAGGCGCAGCGCACAGGCGCGGCCGATGCCGCGCGAGCCGCCGGTCACAATGGCCACGCGGGCGGGTTGCTCGGCCTGCGTGGCCTGAGCTGCCAGATCTTCTGCCATGGCTAGTCCTCCTTGAGGGCGGCAACCACGGCTGCCACCTCGTCGGGCGTCTCGCAGGAAAGGGCGCGGGCGTCGGGCAGCGTGCGCTTCACCAGGCCCGTGAGCGTCTTGCCCGGGCCAACCTCGATGAACGTGTCGAAGCCCTCCTCAGCCAGGCCTGCCAGCGTCTGCGTCCAGCGCACGGGGCTTGCCACCTGGGCGGCAAGCAGCTCGCGTGCCTCGGCGGCGTCTGCAGGGTAGGGGGTTGCCGTGGCGTTGGCCCACACGGGGGTCTCGGCCGCCTTGAACTCGACGCCTGCCAGCACGGCTTGCAGGCCCTCGCGGGCGCTCGTCATGAGCGGGCTGTGGAAGGCACCCTGCACGGCGAGGGGCATGGCGCGCCCGCCCGCCTGCTTGGCGAGGTCGCACAAGGCCGCAATGGCCTCCTTGGACCCCGCGCACACCGTTTGAGCAGGCGAGTTGTAGTTGACGGCGTAGGCTCCCGCCTCGCCGGCCAGTTCCTCGATGTGCCCGGGCGTGAGCTTGAGCACCGCGGCCATGCCGCCGGGGTTTGCCTGGCAGGCCTCGTCCATGAGCTCGCTGCGGCGGCACACGAGGCGGAAGGCCTCCTGCTCGTCGAGGGTCCCGGCGAAGGCAAGTGCGGCAAGCTCGCCCAGCGAGAAGCCCGCCACCGCGTCGGCATGCACGCCGGCGGCCTCAAGGGCGCGGGCGCAGGCCATGTCGGCCGCCCACACGCAGGGCTGGGTGTTCGCCGTGAGCGACAGGGTCTCCTTGCTGGCGTGCCAGCACTGCTCTGAGGTCTCGGGACGCACCTCGTCGCAGCGGGCGAAGATGGCGCGGGCCGCCTCGTTGGCCTGCGCGAGCTCGGCGCACATGCCCTCATGCTGGGCACCCTGACCTGCGAAAAGAATGGCTACCTTACCCATGTGGAGGCACCTCCCAGCACGCGCTCGGCGTCTGCCATGAGGTCGTTCACGATCTCGGCCGCCGTCTGCTCCTTGTTTACGAGAGCGGCGATCTGGCCGGCCATGAACTGGCCCTCCTGGCCGTTGCCGTCCTGCGCGGCCTTGCGAAGCGCGCCGGCCGACAGGCCGTGCAGCTCCTCGTCGGACTCCGCGGCCTTTTCGATGGCGGCGTAGTTCTGGGTGAACGGCGACTTCAGGCAGCGGATGGGATGGCCCGTGCGCCTGCCGGTGACCGTGGTGGACAGGTCGCGCGCCTTGAGGACGCGGTCCTTGTACTCCTGGCTCACCGTGCACTCCTTGGCCACGAGGAACCTCGTGCCAACCTGCACCCCCTGTGCGCCCAGCATGAAGGCCGCCGCCACGCCGCGACCGTCGGCGATGCCGCCGGCTGCGAGCACGGGGATCTTCACGGCGTCTACCACCTGCGGCACAAGCGTCATGGTGGTGAGCTCGCCGATGTGGCCGCCGCTCTCGGTGCCCTCGGCCACGACGGCCGTGGCGCCCAGGCGCTCCATGAGCTTGGCGAGCGCGACGCTGGCGACCACGGGCACGACCTTGACGCCGGCCTGCTTCCACAGCTCCATGTACTTGGCCGGGTTGCCGGCGCCGGTCACAGCCACGGGCACGTGCTCCTCGGCCACGACCTGGGCGACCTCGTCGGCAAACGGGCTCATGAGCATGACGTTTACGCCGAAGGGCTTGTCGGTCTTCTCACGCAGCTGGTGAATCTGGTCGCGGAGCCACTCGGCGTTGGCGTTCATGGCGGCGATGATGCCCAGGCCGCCGGCCTCGCTCACGGCAGCTGCCAGGCTCGCGTCGGCGATCCAGGCCATACCGCCCTGAAACACGGGGTGCTCGATGCCGAGCTGGTCGCACAAGGGGGTGCGGATCATGAACTACTCTCCCAGGGTGTTGTCGATGACGGTGACGAACTCGCCGACCGTGGAGGGGTTGCTCTCCTGGTCGATCTCGATGCCGAACTCCTCCTCGCACTGCATGACGACCTCAACGGTGTCCAGGGAGTCCAGGCCCAGGGAGGCCAGGGTGCTCTCGGGGGTCACCTTGGCAGGGTCGACCTCGAAGCCTTCCTGCAGGACCTTCTTGACGCGCTCGAGCGTATCGGACATGGTGTCTCCTTCTCGGTTGCGGCGCTCCGGCCCGATGCCGGTCGCCTGGCTTACTTTCGTACCCAACGGGCGCATGCCCGCCGAAACACATATTACAGCGCGCTGCCCCACTTCAGCAGCGTCGTGGCCACGACAAGGCCAGCTCCAAAGCCTGAACAGCACACCAGGTCTCCCTCGTGCAGGCGCCCCTGGCGGTTGAGGACGTCGAGCGTGAGCGGGATGCAGGCGCTCGAGATGTTGCCGCTTTCCTGGATGGTGTAGGCAACCTTGTCGCGGTCGAGCCCCAGCTTCTCCACGGCGCTGTCGAGGATGCGCTTGTTGGCCTGGTGGAACACGAACAGGTCGATGTCGCCGGCCTCGACGCCGGTCTCGGAGCACATCTGGCGCACGTCGGAGCAGATGGAGGTCACGGCGAACTTGAAGACCTCCTGGCCGCGCATGTGCAGGTAGGGCTCGGGCTTGGCGGTCGTGTCGAAGGGGGAGTTGCCCTCCATGCTGGGGCACCACAGGGTGTCGTGGGAGCCCTTGGTGGTGAGCTTGGTGTAGAGGGGGCTCTCGCCGCCCGCACCCAGCACCACCGCGCCTGCACCGTCGCCGAACAGCACGCTCACGGAGCGCTCCGTCCAGTCGACCATGCGGCTCATCTTTTCGGCCGACACCACGAGCACGCGCTTGGCGGCGCCGCGCGCGAAGTAGCCGTGGGCCACGTCGAGGGCGAACACGAAGCCCGCACACGCCGCGTTGAGGTCGAAGGCCGGGCAGGAGGCGCCGATGCGTTCCTGCACCACGGCGGCGCAGGAGGGCGTGAGGTCGTCGGCGGTGATGGTGGAGCAGATGATGAGGTCGAGCTCGCCGGCCGCCACGCCTGCGTTGTCGAGCGCGGCGCGTGCGGCCGCCTCGGCCAGGTCGGAGCAGGTCTCGGTGGTGCAGCAGCGTCGAGAGCTGATACCCGTGCGGCTCGAGATCCATTCGTCATCGGTGTCGAGGAAGCGGGAAAGGTCGTCGTTGGTCACGACGTGTTCGGGCCGGGCGCTGCCGGTACCCATTACGTGAAAAGCCATGCGTGGTTACCTCGTCGTTTTTTGAGCCGATGGCAGGGTGGTGGCGGATTCTTCGAAGAAGGCCTTGAGCTTGGTGAGCCCCGAGGTGAGCACGGCGCGCTCCTGGGGGTCGAGCGTCCCGGCGAGCGCGTCGATCATGCGGCGGTGGAACAGCATGTGCAGGCGATATGCCCGCCTGCCCTCGCGCGTGAGCTTGACCAGGAAAGAGCGTTGGTCCTCCTGGGAGCGCTCCTTGCTGAGCAGGCCCTTGGCCACGAGCTTGTTCACCGAGGCGGTCGCGGTGGGCACGCGCACGCCCAGGGTCTGGGCGACCTGGCTTACGGGAACGCCGGCGGGGTTCTCCTGGCAGACGCGGCCCACGGCCTCTACCAGGTGCGATTCGGCGATGCTCAAGTCATTGGACTCAAACGACTTGAGCGAGAGCTCCTCGTAGCGCTCGATGGAATGGAAGGTCGAGACAATGAGGTCGTTGAACGCGGTGAAGAACGCCTCGTCGTTGCCGAAGTCTATGTCTGCTTGTGAGGCCGTGCTTGTGTGGGCGGCTTCTCCCATTGCCAGGGGCCCTCCTTGTGTCGAATCTGCCGAAGGAAAAGTCTAACATTTTATTTAGTTAGGCTATCTAATTAATTTGCCACCACAAAACATGCGCGATGCTGAGGGCGGATGGGTGCCCGAGCCGGTCAAATCATACAAAAACAGTCAGATTTGAAGTAATCCTACGAAAATAGTCAGATTAGGATTGCAATGGAAACATCGAATGCTTAGACTCCCCGCCTTAGAAAAGAGGGGAGACGCGCTTGGAGAACGCGCCGACGAACCCCCCAGGAGAGTATGGAGGATCCAATGGCTGAATCTGCCCTGCTGAGCGTCACAGGCCTCAGCACCCAGGTTGGCGAGAAGCCCATCCTGCACGGCGTCGACCTGACCGTCAATCCCGGCGAGGTCCATGTGCTCATGGGCCCCAACGGCGCGGGCAAGTCCACGCTCGGCAAGACCATCATGGGCGATCCCACCTACGAGGTCACCTCTGGCAGCATTGAATTCGCAGGTCAGGACGTCACCGCACTGTCTGCTGACAAGCGCTCGCTTGCTGGCATCTTCATGAGCTACCAGGCTCCCGTCGAGGTGCCCGGCGTGCCGCTGTACCAGTTCCTGCGCACCATCACCCGCAAGCACCCCGGCCCCAGGATGAGCGGCTCCAAGTTCCGCGCCCACGTGGGCGAGCTGTGCGACCAGCTCAGCCTCAACCAGTCCAACCTGGTGCGCGACCTCAACGTGGGTTTCTCGGGTGGCGAGCGCAAGAAGGTCGAGATGCTGCAGCTGCTGCTTCTCCAGCCCAAGCTCGCCATTCTCGACGAGACCGACTCGGGCCTCGACGTCGACGCCCTCGATGTGGTGGCGCGCGGCATCCAGGCTTACCGCGAGATGTGCGACGGCGCGCTGCTCATCATCACGCACAACACGCGCATCCTGGAGCGCCTTGCCATCGACAAGACCCACGTCATGGTCAAGGGCCATCTCGTGGCCACGGGCGACGGCAGCCTTGCCAAGCAGATCGACCAGACCGGCTTTGCCGCCTATGAGGCCCTCGAGGCCGCGCGCAGCGACTGTGCCGAGTAGGTGAGGCAGATGGCAAACACCGACATCGCCGACTTCACGCAGGCAGGAGGCGGTCTGTACGACTTCACCAAGCCCGAGGAGGGCTACGAGCGTGCAGCCGACGGCCTGACCCCCGAGCTGGTGCGCGAGATCTCCGCCAAGAAGAACGAGCCCCAGTGGATGCTCGACCTGCGCCTCAAGAGCCTGGAGATCTACGAGTCCACGCCCATGCCGCCCAACTGGGGTCCCTCCATCGCGGGCCTGGACATGGACCACATCTCTGCCTACGTGTCGCCCAAGACCGACCAGGCCAAGGACTGGGAGGACGTCCCCGAGGACATCAAAGACACCTTCGAGCGTCTGGGAATCCCCGAGGCCGAGCGCGCGAGCCTGGCCGGCGTGGGCGCCCAGTACGACTCCGAGCTCGTGTACCACAACATGCGCGAGGAGGTGGCGGCCCAGGGCGTGGTGTACTCCGGCATCGAGGAGGCGCTCGAAGGCCCCTACGCCGAGCTCATCCACGAGAAGTTCATGCAGCTCGTGCCGCCTACCGACCACAAGTTCGCGGCCCTGCACGGCGCCGTGTGGTCGGGCGGCTCGTTTGTGTACGTGCCTGCCGGTGTGAAGGTCGACTTCCCGCTGCAGAGCTACTTCCGCCTCAACGCCGCGGGCGCCGGCCAGTTCGAGCACACGCTCATCATCCTGGAGCCGGGCGCCGACCTGCACTTCGTCGAGGGCTGCTCCGCCCCCAAGTACAACGTGGCCAACCTGCACGCGGGCTGCGTGGAGCTCTACGTGGGCAAGGGCGCGCGCCTGCGCTATTCGACCGTGGAGAACTGGTCGAAGAACATGTACAACCTCAACACGAAGCGCGCCCGCGTGGAGGAGGACGGCTCCATCGAGTGGGTGTCGGGCTCCTTCGGCAGCCACGTGAGCTACCTGTATCCCACGTCGTTCCTCGTGGGCGACCGCTCGAGCTGCGAGTACACCGGCATCACGTTCGCCGGCGCCACCCAGAACCTCGACACGGGCACGCGCGTGGTGTTGCAGGGCAAGGACACGCGCTGCTCCATCAACGCCAAGTCGCTTTCCAAGGACGGCGGCATCTCGACGTTCCGCTCCGCCGTGTGCATCACCGAGGGTGCCGAGCACGCCAAGGCGTCGGTCTCCTGCGCCTCGCTCATGCTTGACGACCACAGCCGCTCCGACACCATCCCCGCCATCGACGTGCGCTGCCGTACCGCCAGCGTGGGCCACGAGGCCACCATCGGCCGCATCTCCGACGACACGGTGACCTACCTTATGTCGCGCGGGTGCACCGAGAGCGAGGCCCGCACCATGGTGGTGAACGGTTTTGCCAACCCCATCTCGAAGGAGCTGCCGCTTGAGTACGCCGTCGAGATGAACAACCTCATCAAGCTCGAGATGGAAGGCGCGGTGGGCTAGCGTGGAGACGACAAACAAGCAGGTACTTAAGCAGGTGAACGAGCTTCCCACTCCCACCTGGAACCATCTGGAGATCAACGGCATCGACATCGAGGTGCCAGCCGCCGAAGGGGTCGCCGAGGCCGTCGAGGGCCGCTTCGAGGGCGCGACCTGCGAGCCGCCCGTGGGCGGCGCAGGCGGGCAGGCCCAAGCCTGGCTCGAGGCTGCGGCCGGCGAGGTGTGCCACGTGGAGGTGCCCGCAGGCGAGGTGGCCGATGAGCCCATCGTCGTGGACATGGCCCAGGTCGCCCGCGCCGCCTTCGTGCTCGACGTCGTCGTGGGCGCTGGCGCCCAGGCCTCGGTCGTGCTTGTGGGCAACGCGCCTGCCTCTGAGGCGCTCGGTACCACGAGCGGCTGGAGCGTGCGCGTCGCGGTGGAGCAGGACGCCAAGCTCGACCTCTTCTCCGTGGTGGCGTGCGACGCCCCCCAGATGCTCGACAACGTGGGCCTGGTGGCGCAGAAGGGCGCGAGCGTGCACGTGAAGCAGTACGTGCTCTCGGCGCAGCTCTCCTCCACGGGCTTCCGCTGCGACCTCGTGGGCGACGGCTCGACTCTCGAGCTCGATGCCCGCTACCTGGGTCGCGGCACGCAGACGCTCGACCTGGGGCATGTCGTGCGCCAGATTGGCAAGCACACCCTGTGCACGATGGGCTTCTCCGGCGTTCTGGCCGACGACGCCTTCAAGTCGCTGCGCGACACGATCGACCTCGTGCGCGGCTGCAAGGGCTCCAAGGGCAGCGAGAACGAGTGTGTGCTGCTTGCCGGTGACGGCGTGGGCAACCAGTCGCTGCCCGTCATTCTGTGCGACGAGGACGACGTCGCGGGCGACCACGGTGCCACCGTGGGCGAGATCAGCCCCGAGCAGCGCGCCTACCTGGTGTCTCGCGGCCTGGCTCCCGAGGACATCCCCGCGCTCGTGATGGAGTCCACCTTCGCCGCGGCCTTCGAGGACGCCCCGGTGCCCCAGGCCCGCGCTGCCGTGCGCACCGCTGCCGAGCGCGTGCTCGGCGCCGACGTTGTGGCCGACATGCTGGGCGAGTAACATCAACCCGACCGCTTCCACCCACCCGGGTCTGCCGCTTGGCGCCGCCGCCGAGCTGGCTTGCCCGGGCGGGTTCTTCTTCAATGGAGGGAACCTCCCATGGCACGTCTGTATTCCATTGACGCCACCGAAGAGGCGAACCTGGGTATCGCGGGGTGCGTGAGCGCCGCCGCCGGCAGCCCTGAGGTGGCCGACATCGCCAAGAACCCGTTCCGCGCCGAGTTCGCCCTGCTCGCCAACTCTCCCGAGCTCGTCTACCTCGACTCGGCGGCCACGGAGCAGCGCCCGGCCTGCGTGCTCGACGCGCAGCGCCGCTTCTACGAGACGATGAACGCCAACCCCCTGAGGGGCCTCTACCGCCTTTCCATCGAGGCGACCGAGGCCATCGCCCGGGCGCGCGCCCACGTGGCCCGCTTCATCGGGGCGCCTGAGGCCGACGAGGTCGTGTTCGTGCGCAATGCCTCCGAGGCGCTCAACCTCGCTGCGAAGGGTCTTGCCGGCATCTGCGACCTCAAGCCCGGCGACGAGGTGGTCATCTCCATCATGGAGCACCACTCCAACCTCATCCCCTGGCAGCAGCTTTGCCGCGCCACGGGTGCGACCCTGGTGTACCTGCGCCCCGAGAAAGGCGGCGACTACGTCATCTCCGACGAGGAGATCGAGGCCAAGATTGGCCCCAAGACCCGCATCGTCTCCATCGGCCAGGTCTCCAACGTGCTGGGTGTGGAGAACCCCGTGCGTGCCATCGCCAAGCGTGCCCATGAGATGGGCGCCTACGTGGTGGTGGACGGCGCGCAGGCCGTGCCGCACATGGCAGTGGACGTGCGCGACCTCGGTGCCGACATGTATGCCTTCTCGGCCCACAAGATCATGGGTCCCATGGGCATCGGCGTGCTGTGGGGCAAGCGCGAGATCCTCGAGGCCATGCCGCCGATGCTCCTCGGCGGCGAGATGATCGATTGGGTGAGCGAGACCGAGGCTGCTTGGGCGCCCATCCCCGAGAAGTTCGAGGCAGGCACGCAGGACGCGGCCGGCGCCTACGCGCTCGACGCTGCGCTCACCTACGTGGAGTCCATCGGCATGGACAACCTCGTGGCCCGCGAGCACGCGCTCATGCGCTACCTCGTGACGCGCATGGAGGAGCTGCCCTACATCGAGTTCATGGGCAGCCACGACCCGGCTCGCCACCACGGCGCGTTTTCGTTCAATGTGGCGGGCATCCACCCGCATGACGTTTCGAGCCTGCTCGACGGCTACAATGTGGCCATCCGAGCGGGGCACCACTGCGCGCAGCCCCTGCTTACCTGGTTGGGCGGCATGGGTTCGTCGTGCCGCGCCTCCATCGGCGTCTATAACGACAAGAACGACATCGACCGCCTGGTAGAGGGCCTCGAAGGAGTCTGGGGGATGTTCCATGGCACCAATTAACCCGCTGTACACGCCGGCGCTCATGGAGCACAGCTCCGACCCGGACTACAAGTATGAGATGGAATGCGCCACCTGTACGCACGAGGGCGTGAACCCTTCCTGCGGCGACGACCTCACGCTGTCGCTGCGCATCAACGACAAGGGCGTCATCGAGGAAGCTGCCTGGCAGGGCATCGGGTGCGCCGTCTCGCAGGCTTCGGCCGACATGATGAGCGACCTCATCACGGGCATGGACGCCCACGAGGCGCGCGACTTGTGCGAGGTCTTCAAGCGCATGGCCCGCGGCGAGGAGAAGGACCCCGAGGTGCTCGAGGAGCTGGGCGACGCTGCCTGCCTGCAGAGCGTGGCGAGGATGCCCGCTCGCGTGAAGTGCGCGGAGCTCGCGTGGAGGACGCTGGGGGAGATGCTGGACGAGAGGGCGAAGTAGCGGCCTCTACCTGGATGTCTTACGGGGCGGCGGGTAAGGCCCAGTGCTCAAACAGTCCTCGTACCGAATCACTTCAAGGCCGGTGCGGCTATGCCGCATCGGCCTTTTGCGATTCACTGCGGAACTGCGCCTGGGCCTTACCCGCCGCCTGCGAGGCTGCCTGGGGTGGCGCGGCCACGTTCGGAAAAGACCTGTAAGTGAGTTGTGCCCGCCGTGCAAAGTGCGCACGGTGGGCACGTTTGTATGTGGGGGCTGTCTGGGGTAGCGCGGCGAGGGATGGGTTGAAGTATTTAACGTTTTGACGGGGGAATGGGGTGGGAAACGTGATATTTCTCAACCTGTTGCTCGCGGGGTTGTATCGGTTGGGCGGAAAGCGGCATCCTTGTGCGTGAGAGATGCGAATCTACGGAGGATGAGCTGATGAAGATCGATCGCGCGAGGTGTTTGAAGGCGTTCGAGGGGTATGCGGCCGCATATGACCCGGCCGACCCCAAGATTGCGCTCAAGGTGGAGCACACGTATCGCGTGGCAGAGCTGGCTGAGAGCATCGCGGCTGATGAGGGACTGACGGCCGAAGACGTTGACCTTGCCTGGCTGTGCGGCTTGCTGCACGACATTGGCCGCTTTGAACAGGTGCGACGCTACGGCACCTTCAGCGATGCCCGCTCGGAAAGCCATGCTGCTCTGGGCGTGCACGTGCTGCTCGATGAGGGACATCTGTGGGATTTCGTGGATAGAGAAGAGGGGGCCAGGCAGCGTGCCGGTGGGTTGGAGCCGGCTGGAGGTGTCGCGGCTTTCTCTCAGTTTATCGCCACGGTCGTGGGTACCCACAGCGACTATCGCCTGCCTGAGGGGCTCGATGCGCGCACGAGCATGTTTTGCGACATTCTGCGCGACGCCGACAAGGTGGATATCTTGAAGGCGGTGGGGGAGGCGGATATCTCCCAGGTGCTTGACGTTCCCCTGCCTGAGATTCTTGCCGGTGGCATTTCGCCTGCCGTGCGCGACGCCTTCTACGGCCACCGCACCGTCAAGCGCGCCGAGCGCTCCGGCCCGACCGACATCGTGGTGAGCTATCCCTGCCTGCTCTTTGAGGTCGTGCATCCTTATGGCCTGCGCATTGCCTGCGAGCAGGGGTACGTGTGGAAGCTCCTGGGCCTGCCGTTCACCAACCCCGCCACCGCTGCCGAAGTCACCCGCATGGCCGAGCACCTCCGCCACTGGCTAGCCGAGCACACGGCGTAGGGGGGCGACATATGAAAGCCCGCCAGTTGTGAGACCGGCGGGCTCGGGTAGTTCGGAAGGTTGTGCGGCGGTAGGAATCTGACGCGGCCCTAACCCTGGTTCTCCTCGACCTCAAGGCCGATAAGCGTGTCGGAGGAGTCGCGGACGGCACGAAGACTGATGCCTCGATCCGTGCCGTCACTGTACGTGAAGAAGTTGCCTACGGTCTCGCCCTTTGCGTCCTTTGTCATGGACTTCACGTCGGTGAAGTTGCTCACGACTTCAGGCTCAGTATTTGAGCCTGAAGGATTGGCATAGGTGACGGCACCGCTTCGGGGATTATAGGACAGGCCGAACTTGGCATAAGGCTCGAATAGGCCGATGAGCTCGGCGGTGCTGGCCTCAGACATCTCTGATGCATCGGTGACTTGTTCGGCTGCGGCATCCAGGCCGGTTTTCTCAGTTGCTAGGCCACCTGCCTGCTGAGGAACGAATGTGTTCCAGGAGGTCACGGGGACAGTGCCGTTTACGACGTCGTCATCCAAGGTGGGTGAGATATCCAGGCCGGTGGGCTTGTTGCTTACCTTGTCATAGGCAACTACCAGGTCGACGGCATCGACACCCGTGTTCTTGCCATGCATGTAGTCGCCCTCGCCGGAGGCAATGAGCACGCCGCTCTGCGGGTCGTAGATGGCATGGACTGCCTGGCCCTTGTAGGTTATGGCGAGAGTGTTTTGCGTCATGCCCTCGTCGTAGGTTTCGGTTGCGATTTCCCAATCGAGCCCGAAGTCTTTCAGCGTGTCGAGGAAGGTGGCCACTTTGCTTGCTTGCAGATTTCCTTCGGATGTGACTTCGACCGCCGTGGAGTCGTCGCTTGCTGCGGCGCTCGTGATGAGGTAATTGTCAATGACCTGCGAGGCGGAAACTGAACCACCGTAGGGGATTTCGACGCCCGCCGCTTCTTCATCCGTGCTAGTAGCGGTGTCACCCGATTGGGCGGTGCCATCTATTGAAAAGCGGCCCTCCACGGTTTCGGCCCCAATCTGGTCAGCGGTGTCTTCTGTTGCGCTCGAGAAGGGGGTCTCGCTTGCCACTTCCGCGGTCTCGACGTCCGCGTCGGTAGAACTCTCGATGTCGGCGGGGTTGAACGTGTACTGATAGGCTGAGCCGCCGTTGGGCAGGCCCCAGCTTGTCGTGCTGGCAAACGCCGTCGGCACACCGATGATGAGCAGGGACGATGCGATGAACGTCGCGCAGGTCGTTTTCTTGATGTTCATGATTGCCACGATTCTTTCTTCGATGGCGGTCTTGTTAAAGGCACTGCACAGTGTGAGCGGTGCCAGACCGCTTTTGGATTCTTCCATTGAGATGAGGGCGCGTGCATAGCGGGCCCGGGTGGTGCCTGGGTCGTTGCGGCCGAGCAGGCGCACGACTGCCTCGTCGCAGGCAAGCTCGATGTCGCGCATGGCCAGGACCCACATAGTCCAGGCCATGGGGTTGAACCAGTGCAGGCACACCGCTGCTGCCAGCGCGAACTTAAGCGCCACGTCGTGCCTGCGCACATGGCACAGTTCATGCGCCAGCACAAAGCGTGCCTGGGCATCGTCCATGACCTCGGCGTGCAGGCAGGTTTTGGGGATAAGCACTACGGGATGCAGCGCCCCATAGGTAAGGGGAACAGGGATCTCGTCGGATTGCCGTAGTTCAACGACTTGCAGCGCGCCCGTCTCCTTGCACGCTTCGCTGAAGAGGGCAAGCGTTCGCTCGTCAGTCACGGGGAGTGAGGAGGCAAAGCGGTTTTTGCTGCGCAGGTAGGAGAGGACAAACCCGCTTGCGCAGATGGCGGTCCCTGCCGCCCAGAGGACGTTCCAAGGAACGGCGGGCAGTTCCTGCGATTCCGGTTTGACCGGCGTGTCTGCCTGGGCGTTTGCTGTTGCCGAGCTATTCCGTGCTGATGAGCTGGGTGCGGACTCTGAGGCAGTTGCCGTACTACCTTGCATTGCCGCATTGTCGCCCATTGCCGTCGTGGCCTCAGGCGCCGTACTACCTGATGCCTGGGCGAGTGCGTTTGTGTCGCTTGTTGATTCCGGAGCTGCCGTACTACCGGTATCTGCCTGGCCAAACAGTGTGCCGACTTTCTCAGTCACAGCTTGGACAGGCTTTTCGAGCAGTGAGTAGGCGTTGACGGGCATGGGCATGGCGACGGGCACGAGCAGTCGCAGAGCCACGAGCATCCACAGCACCACGAACGTCGTCTTGGGCAGGCGCTTGAGCAGCAAGGCCCGTGCCACTACAACGGCGAGCGCCATGGCGGCGCCGGTGAGGCTCATGGAGAGCAAATTGACTGTCAGCATGTCCGTCTCCCGTCTTCTGCCTGTAGGCTACTCGAGCTCGTCGACAATGCGCTTGAGCTTGTCGATCTCTTCGCGGGAGAGCTTCCGATGATTGAGAAGCGCCGCTACCAGGCCGCTTGCCGAGCCGTCGAACACTTTGTTGATGAGCTCGTCGGCCTGGGCCTGTTGCACCTCCTCTTTGGGGATGATTGCGCTGCACATGAAATGGGGTTCGGTCCTCTCTATGGCGCCCTTCTCGATACAGCGTTTGATGATGGTACGCGTCGTGTTGACGTTCCAGCCAACCTCGTCCTTGAGCAGCTCACACACGTGCTTGGCGGTGCAGGGCCCTTCGCGCCAAAGCACGTCCATAACCTTGAGCTCGGAGTCGAACAGCTGAACCTCCATGACGCAAAACCTCTTTCTGGCACTTTTTAATACGACTGCGGTAGTACGGCATCAGAAATACTACTGCGGTAGTACATAAGAGTCAAGCGGGATTTGCATATAAACAAAGACGCCCGGTACCGAAGCTGTATCCGGCATCGGGCGTCTGCATGGATGCGAGCTATGTATCGGGCGGCTATCCCTCAAGTGCCACTTCAGTTTCACCGGGAAAGTCGATGACAACGTGAAGCTTTCCTCCCATGGCGCTGGCGTATCGTTCCAGAGTGGAAAGCTTGAGATTGCCCACTTTGCCATGCTCGACCTGGGAGACTCGTTTCTGGCTCACGCCCAGTTTCTCCGCCAGTTGCATTTGGGTCATGTCGCGTGCGCGCCGTACCTCGGCAAGTCGGTAGGCCTCTTCCCTTCGGCGCAAGGACTCTACTTCCTCATCGACAAGGACGGGGTTGATATTACGCTTGGCAATGTAGTCATCGATGGTTCTTCTGCTGTTCATTTCTGCCCCATGTGTGCTAGGTATTCGTCGTATCGCTTGTCGGCTTCCGGAATTGCCTTCTTGTACCATTTGTCCCATCTGCCCTGTTTGTCTCCAGCCAAAAGCATGATTGCCGAGCGTTCTGGGTCGAAGATGAAAAGAATCCGAATCTCGCTTGTTCCCGATGATCCTGGTCGAAGTTCTTTCATCCCCTTGTGCTTTGAGCCTTCAATCTTTCCAACAAACGGCCTCTTTAAGTCAGGCCCACGTTCGGCAAGGTATTTGATTGCGGCGATGACTTGCGTCGCCGTTTTGTCATCCAGCGTGTCAAGCCATTCTTCGATATAAGAGATGTCTGTTACCCACATGCCTGCTCACCTCCCTAATATACCTTATATCTAGTATATATGAAAAGGTGTCTGTCTGCCGGATTTTGTTGGGCTTGACATGTGAGGTGCATGAGCCGAAGGCGGCACAATTTCACTGTTCAGTTCAGGTGGGCGCAATGAATTCCGATTACATGCCAGAGGTTGTCCAGGCTGTTCCGGGTGATGACTTCACGGTGTTTGCCTACTATTCAGATGGAACTGTCCATCATGTGGACATCAGGCCCTTGATTGCTCGCGGGGGAGTGTTTCAGCGCCTTGCCGATAGGGCATTCTTTGAAGGGGTGCTTACGGTTATGCATGGTGCCGTTGCATGGGATGTGGCCGGTGCGTACGATGAGACCAAGTGCGTCGACCTCGACCCATGGGTGATGTATGAAGAAGGCCCCATTGTGGCTGACCCGCTCGAGGTGACTGCGTGGCTACCGGAATCTTACGCCCGGACATGAAAAGGGGCAGGCAGCAGCTTCGAATGATCTGCTGCTTGCCCCTGACTTGCTAGTCCTGGAAATCCGTGCTCTGGTAGAGTTCCTCAAGCCGTCGAAACAAGCCCAGGAATTTCTCTCGCTCACCGGTATGGTATATCTCATCGAGCGACTTGTCGGATTTTTCTGTGCAATCCAGGATGAAGATGGCATAAGAAGCGACGTTCTTTGCGCTGGGATACATGCTTAGGCGGACTGCGATTCTTGCCATAGCGGTGTAGGGGCGCAGGCTACACTGATTGGAGTCCGTGCACCAATCTCCTGCGCCGGGGCCAACGCTTCCCTCAACTCCGCGTGCCATCCTTTCGAGGTCGTGGCGCTTTCCGATGAAGCAATCATGGTTTACGCTGGAACCAGGCGACTCATCCATGTGTCTAACCTTTCTGCGGGGAGATTCTAGTCCTTCTCAATAACCCAAAGTTCATACGGCTCGACTTCAATCGTGTACTTCTTTTTAGGGTCGAGTGTATTTCCTTCAAATGGGATGAGAATGACATCGGTACAAGGTCCGTCGGAATCGCCGGTGAAGCCGGTAAACCAATCATTAATATCAGCGAGTGGGAAACGACTTTTTTGGACTGGACCGTCATCAATCATGGGACTTTTCTGGGTGCTTCGAAACGCCTCTTCGAATGCTGTCGTGGGGTTGCTGTAGTAGCCGTCTCCGACAACTTTCCCGTTGCTCTTTACTTTGAGGCGCAGCGAGCCGTCGAGTATTACGGGCTTGCCTTTAATCTTGTATCCAGTTGTTTTCCCCTTGAGAAGCGAGGAATACGCATAGACGTCGACGTGCATGACGCCTGATTCATCGAATCTCTGGTTGTCGATTGTAACCGTAAGGGTATCGAAGAGCATGTCGGTGTTGCTTGGACTAAAGGTGTGCGCCGTGAGCCAGGCGACAACTTCGTTTTTTAACTTCTTTAGGTTCTCCAGCCGTTCTTTGGTTCGGCGTTCGAGGCGAATGTAGAGGAGGCTGTTGTCCTTGGCGTCCTGCCGAGTCTGTGCCGCACGAAGTTCTGCTTCTTCATTCTGGCGCTGAGTATCTAAGGCGACGGCAAGCCCTGCGGCTGGGCCTGCTATACCTTCGGCAAATCCGCCGGCTATTGCCCAATCAGTGGTATCGGCTTTTGCATACATCCGATTGAAGTTTGCCTTGGTAAGGGTCTCACTGCTCTTAACCAAGTCTTCGGCATCAGCAATAACCCTGTCGCAGGCAGCGGTGTACTTATCGATGCCCGTGAGCCCTGCATCGTTTTTCTGCTTTCCGTGCTTTCTGCTTTGAGAGAGGCGCTTTGCGGCCTTCTCCTCGTGCTGATAGACACATGCGGCTACGGCGACTCCAATGATGGCCGATGCACCGCGAATGGTCTCAGCCGTTTCAAGGGGAAAGAGAGGTGCTATTCCTAGCGATAGAAAGAGGAGCACTCCGGTGCCAGCGCATAGACCAGCTATTTCCGACCACCTTAAACCAGTCCCTTTTGAACTCATAAACCCTCCGATTAGGTCTTGCGGCTTGACGTGCACGTCAAGCTCTTCTATGCAAGCATAGAAGAGCAAGGTGCCTCATCGCCTGCCTTGTCATATGTTGTAAAAACGTGAGCTAATGGCTCAAGATATGTTGGAAAAGCGTATGCGGAATAGGTAAAACCGTGATGGAAAACCGTATGTAAACGTGGCAAAATCGGTTGGAAAAAAGTAGTTTTGGCAGTTGAAAGGTCAAATTACGCTCCATCGCTCGGCGATTGAAGAATTGCGTGATTGGAAGCAGACGAAGGCCAAACAAGCTTTCATGGTTATGGGGGCGCGGCAGGTGGGCAAGATCACGCTTGTGAGAGAGTTCGTCCAATAGGAGTATGAATCAATCGCCGAGGTAAACCTCCTCAGCATCTATATCGCGATATACGCGGCCTATCTTGCCATGCGGATGTGATGTCGGGATTGGAGTCATAGATAAGCTGCGGGATATTTGCCGATTCGTGTAGGTTTTCAGCCAAACCTATCCGCCAATTCATGCGGGTTTTGGCTGAATCTATTTGCCAATTCGTGTAAAAGACGCCTGCGTGCTGCACCTTTTCTGGAATCTGCGGCGGTTCTGGCCAAGCTAGCCCCGCTCGGTCTTCCTCTTCAGCAGACCCAGCGCGGCGATGCTGGCGATGACGGTGGCGATGCCGGCTATGTTGCCCCAGCCCAGGACGTTTCCTGCAGAAGGCGACGCCCAGCATGGTGGCCACGACGGTCTCAGAGGATGTTGATGTTCACTAAGAAGAGGAGGCGGCCACGGGAATGAGGCTTGTCTCGGTTACGTATTGGATGCCGCGGTAATACAGCAGGTGGGCGATGCCGGTGGGGATGTGGCGGATGCCCAGGCCTGCGCCGAGCACGCCGGGGTTGAGCATCCAGGCCTGCGCGTTGCCTGCGAGCGAGGCTACGTGTGGAAGCTCCTGGGCCTGCCGTTCACAACCAACCCCGTCACCGCTGCCGAAGTCACCCGCATGGCCGAACACCTCCGCGGCTGGCTAGCCGAGTGCACTGCCTAGAAGCCCCGCTCCTGACAGACCGAAGGTTGGCTTTCGAATCCTGAGAATCCCCGATGAGCTTGAAGGCCGGTTCTTAAAACCCTGAGGGCCTCGATGAGCCTGAATACTGGCCTTCGAAACCGTAAAAACTTTCGATAGACCTGAATACTTGCTTTTAAAACAGCAAAACGTTCGATACATCGAAAGTTTTCTGCTATATTGGGCAAAACGTTCGATACATCGAAAGTTCTGGTGATTCGCATGAAACCAACGCTTGTCCCACGTTCGCTCTACGACGAGGTTATTGACTCGTTCGTCGGGACTCCTGAGGTGAAGGTGCTCGTGGGAGTGCGGCGTTGCGGCAAGTCGTCGCTGCTTTCTTTGCTTGCCTGCAGGTTGCAGGAGCGCGGGGTGCCCGACCGATGCATCGTCCAGCTTAAGCTCGATGGGTACGACGTCCCCCTCAATCCGGATGCAGTTTGGCTCGATGGACAAATTCGCCCACACCTCGCCAATGTTTCGGCTGATGAGACGGCATATGTGCTGCTCGACGAGGTGCAGGAAGTCGACGGATGGGAAGACGTTGTGCGGCGAGTGAACTCGCTGCCGAACACGCAGGTTTTCATCACGGGATCGAACGCCCGACTGCTGTCTGGCGAGCTTGCGACGTTGCTGTCGGGCCGATACGTGGAGATACCCGTGTATCCGCTCGGCTTTGAGGAGTACCTTGCTTTTGGCGAGGCGTTTGGGTGGGATGTCTCGTCGCGGGAGGGCCTCTTGGCTGACTATGTCGCCTTTGGCGGGATGCCTGCGCTGTTCTCGTATGCACGCGGGGATGTGGCGTCGTATGAGCGGGTGCTGTCGGGCATTTTCGACACGGTTATCCTGAAGGACGTCGTCGCACGCTCTCATGTCAAGGACGTTGATTTGCTTGCAAAAATCGTGCGCTATGTTTTCTCGACCTCGGGGAACCTGTTTTCAACAAAACGCGTGGTAGATGCGCTGGTCTCATCAGGCAGGAAGGTGTCGCAGGAAACCGTTGACAATTACCTGAGCGCCTTGGTCGACGCCAAGGTAATGGCCGAGTGCGAGCAGCTTGGCTTGGCCGGCAAGGACGTGCTGCGCTCCCAGCGGAAGTTTTATCCTGTCGACAATGGGCTGCGCAACCTGACGATTGGCTTCAACCGGACGCGTGATATGGGCTATCAGCTTGAGGCCGTCGTGTTCAACGAGCTCGTCCGCAGGGGTTGGCGGGTCAATGTTGGAGCTCTGCCCTCTGGAGAAGTCGACCTTGTGGCCGGGCGGCGGGACGAGCGCGTCTATATTCAAGTGTGCCAGTCCGTGCTTGATGACGTGACGTTCAGCCGTGAAGTGGCCCCGTTGGAGGCCGTCCACGATTCCTTTCCCAAGATTGTTCTGGTTGCCGACAGGTGGAAGCTCGGCACGACGCCGAGCGGCGTTCGCATCCAAAATCTTATGGATTGGCTGCTGGGGGAGCAGTAGACGTTATCTTATTGTGTGTCCGCGTATCATGCGAGGCATGCAGTAATGGTAAAAGCCCGGCTGCTCCAAGTGTAGGGGCGGCCGGGCTTTGTTGTCCGGTGATATGTTGAGCCGACGGGGCTGGTAGCTTCTGGGTAGGATTGGCTGCTTTTGCGCCTGCGCCCCCCTAGACGATATGACGCGAACTTAATCGCGTGGGAGTCTCCCGCCCTCCGGCCCTGGAAAGGTCGCGGCAGGCGGTCCAGAATGTCTCTCACCACAATCGACGGCCGGTCCGCCGGCCCCGCG